>Ga0364922_10241_pt1 | contig 32633 bp, 34 predicted proteins | sample ExccelJu500001D4_2_FD_206955 | JGI IMG/M metagenome (GOLD analysis project Ga0364922, IMG submission 206955) | Enriched cells from Trout Bog Lake Hypolimnion, Wisconsin, USA - BchlTB.June20.5000.01.D4 | ecosystem: Environmental > Aquatic > Freshwater > Lake > Hypolimnion/Profundal zone | place...
GAAGACTGGGACAAATATAATGTTTTGCATTCGCAGGAAAAGCAGGGAAAATTGGAGCTGGAATCTTGATGAAAAGAGCCGCGGAGATAATTATTATATTTATCATATCTGCTTTGATTGCGGGATGCGCCCATAATCCCGCTAAGGATAAGGCGGATAGCCGGAAAATGTCGGCGGAGAAACGAAAAAATGTCTTTGCCTTAGCCCCTTCTGATACGGCTATTATGAATGACGTATTGACCTGTTTAAACAATAGGCAGGTGGAACCGGACTACAATGCAGTTAAGTCTAAGCTGGAAAATTTGATTAAGGAGCATCCGAAAAGCAAATTAGTGGATGGCGCCCAAGCCTTAATCCGGACCGTTAATGATTTACTTGCTTTGCAAACAGAAATTAACACTGAAAAGCTCGCGCTGGAAAAAGCAATCGCCGAAAAATCGAAACTGCTCAAGGAAAAGGAAGCACATAAACATTTAGAGGAAAAGTATCAACAGGAAAACGAGCAGATGAAGAAGGATATTGAACTTTTAAAAAAATTGGAAATACAGATCGATAAAAGAGAAAAAATGCTGAAGTAAAACAAGAGTTATTGATTTAACGGCCAAAAGACTGGGTTCGGAAGTATTGTTATGATCAAGACAGTAAAAACACCGGACATTAAAATGGGGATGTATGTACTATTACCCAAAAGGTGGTTTGCCCATCCTTTTTTAAAAAATGAATTTATAATCAGTTCTCCGGCGCAAATCGCCAGAATGGCCGAAGCTGGAATTAATGAAGTTTCCGTGGATACGGAAAGAAGTTCGGTTCCGGAAGAAAAATCAAAATTAAAGGTAATGCCGTCCTCTCCCAAAAAGCCGCTGCCGATAATTCCTCCTGATTTACAGGAAGCAATTCACGATAAAAAAATGCCGGCGGAAAAAAAAGCAAAAGCGATACACGATCACTCCATCGTTATGATGGAGCGGCTCATGGAACTCCCCAATGCGGAAAACATCAAAGAAGCGAAAAAGGGCATTGCGGCGGTGGTCGATGCAATCCTTTCCGATGATAAGACAAATAAGCAATTGTTATCAATAACTTCTCATGATTACAGCACTTATGTCCATTCGGTTAATGTGGGCGTATTGGCTATTTCCTTATCCAAGACTCTCTTTAAAAGATCCAATGCCCATGACATGCATGAGTTGGGCGCCGGTTTCTTTTTGCATGATTTAGGGAAGGTTAAAATAGATATAAATATTATTCAAAAACCGGCTATTCTCACCGACAAAGAAATGCAGGAAATGCGCATGCATCCTCAATATGGCTATGAGATTTTAACCCAGGCCGAACTGTCGTCGGAAGAATGCAAAAAAATAGTTTTGCAGCATCATGAAAGGGATAATGGCAAGGGGTATCCCAACGGATTACGGGGAAATGGAATCCACCTTTACGGCCGGATCTGTTCGCTGGCCGATGTTTATGATGCCTTGAGCTCACAGCGGCCATACCGGCAAGGCTTAAGACCTTATGAGGCGCTCAACCTGATGAAAGAAGAAATGCTGGAACATTTTCATAAAGAATTATTTCAAAAATTTGTTCTGCTATTTCAATGAAAAGCCAGGGAAATTAATTCATGATTAAAAGGATTAAGGTATCCGAGCTGAAAGTCGGTATGTTCGTAGAATTGCCCAGTTCCTGGCATGCCCATCCTTTTTTAAGAAACAGCTTTATCATAAATTCCCCGAAACAAATTGAAAAAATTATCGAATATGGCATTGCGGAAGTCAATGTTCGTGAGGAAAAAAGAGTTGCCTCTTTGGAAAATCTTTCCCCGGAAGAACAGCCGGAAAAGGATTTTTCAGCAAATATTGTTTCCGAAAAATTTAAGGAAGTTATCCAGGACAAGAAAATGACGCCCCAAAAGAAAGCAGAAGCCGTTCATTTGCATTCTGTGAATATGATCAGCAAGCTGTGGGAAAAGCCTTCAGGGGAGAATATTGCGCAATTCAAGCAGGGGATTATGGATGTTGTTGATTTGATTTTGGCTGATGATGCCACCAGCCATCATTTATTGCAGCTCACTTCTCACGACTATAATACATACATTCATTCGGTTAATGTGGGCATTTACGGCGTTTCGCTCGCCAAGGTCATCCTGGCCAGGGAAAATAAACATGACATGCATGCGCTGGGGGCAGGTTTCTTTTTGCATGATATCGGGAAAGTATATATTGATGAGGCCATCATCACAAAACCGGGTAAACTTACGGAAGAAGAAATGAATCTAATGCGCAAACATCCGTCCATGGGGTTTAAGCTCTTAAATGATACGAAGCAAATCGACGAAGAGAGCCGCTTGATCGTTTTACAGCATCATGAACGGCATAACGGCACCGGATACCCCAGAAAAATGCGCGGTGAAGAAATACACATTTATGGCCGGATCTGTTCGGTGGCCGATGTCTTTGATGCGCTGGTTTCCGAAAGGCCTTATAAAAAAATGCTGAAACCTTTTGAAGCCCTGACTATTATGAGGGATGAAATGCTGGATCACTTCCAAAGAGAAGTCTTTGAGAAATTTGTTTTACTTTTTCAATAGTTTTCCCCTGTTCAGATAGGTTTGGGCCAGAATGACGCCTAAACCCGTTTTGGCGTCAATTATTTCACCGCTTTGGATCATTTTTTTTGCCTTTGAAAAGCTCGTCGGTACAATTTCAATAAATTCATCGTCATCGGGAGGCAGCAATTCCGGGAAAAGGTCTTGGGCCAGGAAAAAATACATGTATTCGTTGCAATATCCAGGCAATAAATAGCCGGCGAACAACTGACGAAAGGTTTTTGCATTAAACCCCGTTTCTTCGGTCAGTTCCCGTTTGGCGCACGCAAGCGGTGTTTCCGCTTCTCTGTCGATTGTGCCTGCGGGAATTTCCAGGAGATTTTTTTTAACGGCATTGCGGTACTGCTTTATTAGAATTATTTCTTTTTTATCATTTACCGCGATAATGGCAACGGTTGGTTTGTGGTCGATCCAGTTTTGTTTTGTCGATTTACCGTTGGGCAACGAAAATTCTTCTTCCCAAACGTCAAATATTTTACAATGATACATTAACTTTTGTTTTTTTTGTTCCATAAGGGGCGTATTCGCTTCAATTAGTTTTGATGATGGACAATAAATTCTTTTCGATTTCTTCCTTGGGTAGAACGCCGACAAGTCTTTGCACTAGCTTGCCGTCTTTAAAAAGCAGCATGGTCGGGATGCTGTGAATTCCATATTGCGAGGCCGTGGCCGGATTTTCATCAACATTGAGTTTGGCTACCTTAACTCCATTGGCATAATCGGCAGCCAGTTCTTCGATAATGGGAGAGAGCTTACGGCAGGGAGCGCACCAGGGCGCCCAACAATCAACTAAAACGGAGGTATCGGCAGCCAGCACTTCCCGGGCAAAGGAACCGTCGGTTATCTCGACGGGCTTTGTCGGTTGCTGAGGTATGACCAGTGGTTCATGACATTTCCCGCAGAGCGGTTTTTGATTCAGACGTTCTTCCGACATTCTGTTTTTAGTGCCGCATTTCAGGCAGCGGATAATCAAATCATCCAAGGGCGCATGGCAATTGCCGCAGGTCGGCCGTTTCTGAAATTTTTGTTTGGGAATGCGATTTTTAGTGCCGCAATTAAGACAGCGGATAATGACATTGTCAGGCATACAATTACCTATTCTCTGATTAAATATCCATTATATAGAAACGTTAACCATTACCGGGTTCAGTATTCTTACTGCTTCCGCCGGAGCCATTTGGGCCAGTAATCCCCGGCTGCCGGCATTGATATACATTACCGGTAAATCAAGAATAGTCTTTTCCATATAGACCGGCAATGTTTTTCTTGCGCCGAAAGGAGAAGTTCCACCCACTTTGTAGCCCGTATGCTTCTGGGCAGTATCCGGATGGCACGGGGCGATTGTTTTCGCCCCGATAAAACGAGCCAGTGATTTTGTGGAAACTTCCTTATCTCCATGCATCAAAATAATCAGCGGTTGAGCGTTTTCATCCTCCATAATCAATGTCTTAACAACGCAATGCTCATCAATACCCAATTTTCTGGCCGATACTTTTGTCCCGCCTTTTTCTTCGTACTTGTAGGAATGTAGCGTAAAAACAGCGGCTTGCGCTTTTAACGCCAGAAGAGCAGGTGATGAAGGAATCTTTTCTTTTACCATAATCTATATGATAATGATGAAAATTCAAAATGCAATGAAATTGATTCAGTCAAGTTTTCCGGAATAGGGATTAATTTTAATATCGTCGAAACAGGTCGGGCAGAAAACATGCGTATTGACGTGCCCGCAGCCGTAGCCCCATAAGTCAAATTTCCGGCAATCCTCACAAAGGCCAATATCACAACCATCGCATAAAATTATACTTTCCTTCTTGTGGCAGACCTTGCACAGTCCGGAATTGTCAGTAATTCTCAAAACAGCTCCTTTTCGTTGGGAATTCCGTAATTTTTAAGGGAAATAACTTGTAAATGCAATCTATTTTTCATAAAGTGCCTGCCGCCGGGGATATATTTCGGGGTACGCGCAGCATTGTTTCCGGCAGCACAATTTTTAGCGGATAATGAGTTCGGAGACTAAATCCAGAATACCTCCGCTGGAATAAAAATAAAGTTCATGAGCAATAACCTGCTGTTTATCGGCCGCTGCCTGGAGGACGGGAACTATTTCAATAGAAATGATATCAACCCATTTTCCTTCAAGATTTATCCGGACAACAGCGCCCTGAGCATTGCGTTCATGGGGGATTTTATAAGAAGACAAAACACGGGCGACAAAATCATTTTTCTGGTTGGTGACATAAGCGGCCCGCTGCTGAAGAGCCCGGATCTTACCATATTCCTGGGCTCGGGCTGCCGGCAGACACAGTAACGATAATATTACGACGAGCAAACCGATGCGAATTTTCATATATTTCTCCTTATTTCTATAGTTGAGTCTAATTTTACCTTCTCTTTTCCAGATATGCCAGACAAAGTTTTTTTCTTCATTTCTTGATTTTGTTTTTCGTTTGCGCTATTGCTTTCGCCATTGTTCTTTGTAGGGAGATTTAATTTGCTGCAAAACCCCAGTATGAAACATAAACTCATCCGCAGTTCAGTGCGGCATTTTGCTGAAACCGAACTGGCGCCGATTGCCGCTGAAATTGATCAAAACTCCGTATTTCCCGGCGCAGTTATCGAAAAAATGAAGAATTTGAATTATTTCGGTCTGCAAGTGCCCCGGGAATTTGGCGGGGCGGCACTTGATGCCGTAGGTTCGGCAATTACAGTAGAAGAAATATCCCGCGTTTGTGCGGCAGTGGGTCTCTGTATAACTGTGCATAACGGCGTTGCCATCTATCCGCTGCTCAAATTTGGCACACGCGAGCAAAAAAAGCAGTATCTGCCGAGACTGGCCAGCGGTGAAATCATCGGTGCTTTCAGCATCACTGAATCCAACGCCGGTTCCGATGCCGGCAGCGTGGAGACGACGGCCGTTAAAAAAGGCGATGCCTATATCATTAACGGAACGAAAATATTTGTTACTAACGGCGGAATTTGCGATCTCGCTTTAATATTTGCCTTAACCGGGACGGAACCTGACCGTCCTCTCACCAGCGTATTTATTGTTGAGAGCGGTTTTAAAGGTTTCTTGCGGGGCGAGTTGGAGAATCTTTGCGGGATGCGCGCCAATCCGGTTTCCTCTCTTTTTCTGGAAGATTGTTCTGTGCCAGCAGGTAATATGCTGGGGAAAAAAGGTGATGGCCTGAAAATCGGTCTGGCCACTTTGGATAACGGCAGAATCGGAATTGCCGCCCAGGCTTTAGGCATTGCCCAGGGGGCATTGGAAGCGGCTGTCAAATATGCCAAGGAGAGGCACCAGTTTAAAAAACCCATTGCTTCTCAGCAGACAATCCAAAATTATCTTGCCGATATGGCGACGGAAGTCACGGCGGCGCGTCTGCTTTTGTATCATGCCTGTTCCCTAAAAGATGCCGGGGCAGGTTTTAACACCGAAGCAGCAATGGCCAAGCTCTATTGCAGCAGGGCGGCGGCAAGCGTCACGACGCTTGCCGTGCAAATTCACGGCGGCTATGGTTACAGCAAGGAATATGACGTGGAAAGATATTTCCGTGATGCCAAGGTAACGGAAATATATGAAGGCACAAGTGAAATTCAGAGGATGGTTATTGCCCGCGCAGTGCTCTCCTCAGGAATGTTATAGAGTGAAGGAATTATGCTGAATCTGGTTGTTTGTTTAAAGCAAGTACCGATGGCCACAGAGTTGCCCTGGGATGAAAAAACGGGCACGCTGCAGCGTAATCTGGCGTCAGGCATTATGAATCTGGCCTGTTTGCACGCGTTGGAAGCGGCTTTGCAAATTAAAGCACAATATGCGGCCACCATTACAGCAATTACGATGGGGCCGCCGGCCGCGGAAGAAATTCTGCGCGAGGCTGTCGCGCTGGGAGTCGACCGGGGCATCCATCTTTGTGACCGGATCTTTGCCGGTTCCGATACTTATGCGACATCTTCGCTTTTAGCCAAAGCAATCAGGAAACATTGCCCCGACTACGATTTGATCCTTTGCGGCTCGTACACTTCCGACAGCGAAACGGCGCAGGTGGGCCCGCAAATTGCCGAAGAATTGGATTTGCCGGCCGCAGCATATATTGAAAAACTGGAAATTCACGGCCGGACTTTACGTGTCCGCCGATTGGTCGATAATTACCGCGAAACGCTGGAAATGGAATTTCCCGCACTGGTTACTGTTTCCCTGGAAAACTACAAGCCGCGTTATGTGGAGCTTGCCGGTTTGGAAAATGCATTTGCTACCGGCGATATTATCACTCTGCGGGCCGGGGATTTGGGAATAAAGGAAACATTGGGCGCCGATGATCGTTCCCGCACGAAGGTGCGCAGGGTGTTTTTGAGAAAAGCGAATAAGGAAAACGTCCTTTTCAAAGGGACGGCGGCGAATGTTGTTAATGAATTCCTGAACAGATATGAAAGCAAGATCAGTTGGGCCATAGGCAAGGATATCGAGGAAGAAGACCAAGGCGATGAATAGCAAGCAAAAAAGCATCTGGGTATTCGGCGATTATCGCAATTATTTCCAGAATCGGGTGACGCTGCAATTGATCTCGAAGGCAGTGGATCTCGCCCGCACAATTCGGGCCGAAGTATGTGCAGTTATTTTAGGCCATGAAGTTGACGAGTATATAATGGAATATACAGCTCACGGCGCCGATCGTTTGCTGGTAATCGATGATCCTGCTTTAAAAAGTTACAATACTGAAATATACGTAGCGCTCCTGGCCAATCTGGCCAGGGAGAGAGATCCGGATATTATATTGATTGGAGCAACCGATTTTGGCCGCGAATTTGCCCCGCGTTTGGCCAAACGACTGAAAACCGGTTTATCCGCCGATTGTGTGGGGCTTGACATTGCGGAAGATGGACTGCTTATGCAAATAGCGCCTGCTTTTGGCGGGAATATGCTGGCGGAAATTGTAACGCCGGAGCATCGCCCGCAGATGGCCACGGTGCGGCCGGGAACTTTTAAGGAAATTCCGCACGACTATGAACGAAGCTGCCTGGTCGAAAGACTGCCTCTTGCCAAAAATATGCCGAAGCCCCGCATCCGGTTAGTGGAATATGATAAATCGGCGGAAAAGGAGCACACAATTGAAAATGCGGCGGTTATTGTTTGTGGTGGACGGGGCATGGGCAATAAAAAGAAATTCAAAAAACTGCATGATCTGGCGAAAATTCTGGGCGGCGATGTCGGCGCCACGCGTCCTGCAGTTTATGCCGGCTGGACAGACCATAACGCTCTGGTCGGACAGGCCGGAAAGCATATCAAACCGAAAGTTCTTTTTTCGTTCGGGATCAGCGGGGCCATTCAACATACGGCGGGATTGGGCGAGGCTGATTTCATCATTGCCGTCAATAAAAACCCTCAGGCCGCGATGATGAAAATGGCTGATGTCGCCATTACCGGCGATGCCGGCGATGTCCTCGACGCCCTTCTTAAAGGCCTGCGCAAAAGGATCAGGGAATAAATTTAATTAAGGCCTTTTCCTGCTCCACCGGCAATATCTCAAAAGTTGCCTGCACATCTTTGGGTATGGAGCGCATCTTGCCGTTTTGAGCATCCACAAAAATCCAATTTGTTTCTCCGTGGGCCAGGAGTGCTTCATCTTCCAAACGGAAGATTTTGTATTTGCGCAGTGTTTGCACCCGGCGAACATTGGACACCCACGTCCAAATGCTGATATGCTCACCGGCGAAAGCGGGACGGAGATATTCAATCGAGTGTGAACGCACCACCCATGATGCCCCGGCTGCTCGGGTCAATTTAGTTATTCCCTGCGACTCGACATGCTGCACTGCGGCATCAATAATCCAGCTTAAATAAACAAGGTTGTTGACATGTCTGTTTATGTCCAGAGCATCCTCCGGAACGATGAAGTCTAAACGGTAGATTTGCGACACTTTATTGCTGCTCCTGATATTTTATCCTTGTCGAATAAACCAATAAAAACAAAGGGAAGACGACTTGTCCGCCCCTGCTGTGAAGATTATGTCTATCTCAAGACCTGATTAATATGCAATAGAAATTATTCCGCTGTATTTACATTATAGAAGCAATGCTGTAATCAGTTAACATTAATCCTTAGCCGACCAAAGCGGCTCTTTTCCACGGGATAGTCCAATTGCGCGCAATGTAATGTGCGCGGTGAACAGCAGGCTAGCCGGCAGGGTAGGCCGACAATGAACGAAAGGAAGCGGAAAATGCTGAAAATAGAGGAATGTCGAGTCAAGTACGGTTTTGATAATATGGATTTCATTAAAGTAAGCTCGATGTTGTCCCAGGCCTTCTGGAGTCCGAATATAACAATAGATGAGGTGAAACAAGGAGCTGTCCACTCCGCCTTAATAGCAGGCGTTTTTTATAATGATAAACAAATTGGTTACGCCCGGGTTATTTCCGATAAAACCCGGTTTGCCTACATATTGGATGTTTATGTAGATAAGAATTATAGAAAAAAGGGTGTGGGCCAACTGATGATTAATAGTATTTTACAAAATGATGAGTTAAAGGATGTTTATCAATGGTTGTTAATAACAAAAGATGCCCATGGTGTTTATAGTAAGGCCGGATTTAAAGTAATCAGCCGGCCTGATGATTGGATGGAAATCAGGCATCAAAGGCCAAAACGGCAAAAGGTGCAAGGCGATAGCCGGGTCTTAAAAGGAATGTTATCCGTGAGAGCTGCCGATATATGTAGTAAATTAAAGGATATGGGCGATAGTCAAAGAGCGCTGGCCGTACAGAGGTTCTTTAAAACGGCGCCCGGTGAATATGGGGAGGGAGATGTCTTTGTCGGTCTCAATGTTCCGGCGGTAAGGAAATTGGCCAAAGAATACCAGGCGCTTCCCCTGAACCAGCTGAGCCAATTGCTTAAGTCCGCAATCCATGAAGCGAGATTGCTGGCCCTCTTGATTTTGATTCGTCAATACGCGTCGGCAGATGAGACCGGCCGTCAGCAGATATACAATCTGTACCTCCAAAATACGCGCTTTATTAATAACTGGGATCTGGTCGATGCTTCCGCTATGCATATTGTCGGCGCCCACTTGAGAAATCGCCCCAGATCTCCTCTGTCTGCTTTGGCGGAATCCAAATTGCTTTGGGACCGGCGGATTTCCATCATGGCTACATTCCATTACATTAAGCGGGGGGAATTTGCCGAGACATTGCGTATTGCCTTATTGTTGCTGCACGATCAGGAGGATCTGATTCAAAAAGCGGTGGGCTGGATGCTGCGCGAAACAGGCAAACGGGATCAATTAATAGCAGAAAACTTTCTGCAAGAACATTACAAAACAATGCCCCGGACAATGCTGCGGTATGCCATCGAGAAATTCCCGGAGAAATTGCGGCGGCAGTATTTACGGGGGGAAATATAGTTAAGGCGGCCCAAAAGCTTTTTCATCCGCAATTATTGTCCAATGGGGAATTTGCGAACCGGTTAAAAGTTCAGCGTGAACAGCTTCGGCGGTTTGCCCTGGGACGGTCCCGCAATTATGTCGGAATCTTCACGACCACTCAAATCGCCTCCAACTTCTTCATCGATCAACTGCAACGCTTTTTGCATATGTTCAATGTATTCCTGCGCCGGAATCATTTCGCTGTAAGAGCGGGTAATGGAATAGATACAAATGTTTTCTTCCTGTGCCCGCCTGGCAATATCTATGGCATTCTTTAGTCTTTCCCTGACCAATTTCGCCATCAGTACGGTATGAACCGGCAAGAAATCCCACAGCACGACGGCATTGCAGAATTGGGTTGTCGGCCGATAACTGAACAGACCGATAGAGGCATCGTGGATGGCGCCTTTTTGTATCGTCAGCTTTACAACCAGCTCATCCTGTTTCTTCAGGGGTAACTCACCGCGGCGAAGGCCTACCTGCCATTGCACGTCCATTGACTCCTGTTGGCCGACTTCGGGAGAGGCGGTAATCGGTTTATCCGGATTGACGAAGAGTTCGTCATCATTTTTTAATATTGCCTTCAACATGATGGCGCTTTTTAACAAATACGATGAGCGGGTCCCGGAAGCCGATACGGATATGCCTTTTTCAAAAAGATATTTTGCCTGGTCCAGGGCTTTATAAACATCGTATTTAAGTTTTCTCAATTCCTGTAAATTTGCGGAGACCTCCGGATGGTTTCGAGTGTATCTGACGGTAGACATGGCTTCAGACATATAGACTATGGCGTATTCGCAATAGAAATCTTCCGTCTGGCGATCGCAATTCTCTCGTATATTGTCCGCTTCCAGTTTGGCCTGGCGATAAACAGCCGCCGCGGTTCGATGAGAAGGCGTATCCAAAGCCATATTTCTCAGCAGCATCATCCGCAATGTCCGCGCCACCAGATCACCGGGGTTAATAGACAGAACGATCCGGAGTATTTCCGCCGCTTCTGAAAAACGCTGGCGATAGTAGAGGGTCTTAGCTATCTCGACTCCCAGTAAAGAATTATGCGGATATTTAAAAAAAGTTGTAATCGAATTTTCATCGCTAATCTTACATGATGCAATATCTACGTCTTCCATAGGCCAGAGCAGCTGGTTGAGTTTTTCAATCGAAGCGGGGGAATTATATAAAATCTCATCATGGAGCAGATCTGAAACAAAATCAAAATAATGTGTTGTCCAAAGTGATGTTATCCACCAGATCGGGAGAGATTCTCCGTTGAACAATCTTGCTTCCGCAGGTTTTTGACAAACGATTGTACGGACGTCATTAATAAGAAGACAATCACGGGCGTGATCCGATATGCGGATCATGGGATCATCAGGCAGCTTGGCGTTCAAAAGAGGCAGGAGATGTTTGTCCAGAACCGCGTAATCTCCAGAAGCAATGGCAATGGATAAGAACCTGTTGTTGCTTGCATATTTAGATAACGCCCAACGCACCGCAATCTGATGGGCCAGCCTGACCGCGCTCCATAGACATTCCCGGTAGTGCTCCAGATTACCGCCCTCTTTTTCTTTGGGGAAGTCAATATATAATGTCGTGATATCGTATGCCTTGACTTTGCCCCATTTACCGTAAAGAAAATGGCTGATGGCCTCGGTGATGTAGCTTTTAATGGCTTTTTTCAGCCAGCCAAGGATTTCATGATCGATGACTTCACCCCGGCTGGTCAGGGCAAACCCGATCCGGACTCCTTCGTCATATTCGCTGTAATTTTGAGATCTGCGGCTTTCCGGAAATAATTTTATTAGAGTGTCGAAGTTCCATTTGGAAGAGACATCCGCTCGTTCGTATCCCAGCCAGAAGGCAATGCTTCTCAGAACGTTTGACTTGTATGCCGTATCCAGAGGCTCTTTTTTCAAGCGGATGAGCATGGAATTGGTGACATGCGGCAAGGCAATTTTGGAAGTGGTTAGAATTGCATTGATTCGCTTGCAGAGAGCTCGCAAAGACAGGTTCAGGTGAAGCATTTCCCCTTTTCTGTTTAACAGTTCCTCAAAATTGATATCTTTGGGCACCTTGAATTTAACTGCGTCGTCTGTATGACTGCGAATAAACTGTTCCAGGCTTTCAATATCCGGCGTGGTGATGACGCTATTGCGGGCGGCGAAATCGATAAATGAATCACATATATCTGAATTATCGTTAATTTGATAAAACGATGTAAAATATTCTGCCGTTGGAAATGTGGCTAAAATGGCTGATATTGCCTTTTCATTTTGCTTCATATTTTATATTATCCTATAAATTAAATATCTTATCGATGATTTATTCAGTTTACGCTTATCTGGCCGTCCGGTAGTTTAAGGCAAAATGTTTCTGTGATTTATGAGCAATTCATTATATTTTATGAATCAATATATCAAATTGACTGTCTTCTTACCAGCGGTTATAAAATAATTATCAAAAAGATTCTTAAGTGATTGACTAGGCAAGGTTCAAAACATTCCAGTGGATGAAGTGACCTTTTTCAATAATGACCTTTTTGAAAAGGCGGAAGATTTTACTCAAAAAGATTTAGGAGAGAAAAATGGATCCGAATGAAATTTATGACAGTCCGAATAATCTAGTCGATTTATTTGAGCAAAGCGTTACCAAATGGCCGGACATCAGATTTCTCGGCACTAAAAATCAGGCAATCGGAAAGTATGAATGGCTGACGCGTAAGCAGATTGCAGTCAGGGTCGACAATCTCCGCGGCGCTCTGAAGAAACTCGGTTTATCCAAGGGCGAAAAGGTCGGCATCATCATTAACAACTGCGTTGAGTGGTTCGTTTGTGAACAGGCAGTCCATGGGCTGGGCGGTGTTTTCGTTCCCATGTATTTGCAGGAACTCCAGAAAGTCTGGCAGTACATCATCACCGATGCCGCAATAAAATTCCTCTTTGTCCGGGACGAGAGCGTTTATGAAAAGGTCAAGGATTTCCCAAAAGCAATAAGCACCTTGCAAGAAATATTTATTGTTTACGGACAGACGGCCAACAGTCTTGCGGCCCTGGAGGAAATGGGCAGTAAAAACCCCGCTCCTTCCCTGAAACCGCACTGGTCGGACCTAGCTAATATTATTTTCACCTCCGGCACGACCGGCGATCCCAAAGGCGTCATGCTCTCCCACGGGAATGCATCCTGGTCCGCAAGATCCAGCATCGACACATTCGAGCTCAACGAAACATCACAGGTGATCTCGATACTGCCCTGGGCTCATGTCTATGGACAAAACTGCGACCTGCATAATTATACTTACTGCGGAGGCGGCATCGCGTTTATCGAGTCGCTGGACAAATTCATGCAAAATGTTCAGGAATCCAAGCCCACGGCCATCAACAGCGTACCCCGCATTATAACAAGAATTTACGACGCCATTATGCAGGGCGTGAATGCCGATCCTGTGAAGAAGCAATTTTTCGACGCCGCCCTGGCGGAAGCGGTCAAAAACAGGGATTTGCCGGAGAAAACAAAAGAGTTTAAGGATTATGATGAGCTGGTCTTTTCCAAGATCCGCGGCATTTTCGGCGGCAATCTGAAATTCATCGTCAACGCCAGCGCGCTTTTAAAACCGGAAATCGCCCATTTCTTCTGGGACATCGGCCAACCGACCTTCGATTGTTACGGCATGACGGAAACTTCAGCCGGCATTACCCTCAACTGCACCGAATTCGGCAACAAGCTGGGGACCGTGGGCAAGCCTATCAAGCACACGCATGTATTAATCGACAAATCCCGCGTGGAAGCGGACAGCCCCGACGGTGAGATTTGTGTTTACGGGCCCCAGGTCATGATGGGCTACTACAACAAACCGAGGCTCAACGAAGAGGTTATGCTGCCGGATAAGTGGAACGGTTTCCCCGGCATTCGCACGGGCGACCGCGGCTGGTTCGACGAAGAAGGCTTCCTCCACATTACCGGCCGCTTCAAGGACGAATACAAACTGGCCAACGGCAAGTACGTGCATCCGGAAAGCATTGAAAATGAAATTCGTCTTCTGCCCTCTGTCGCCAACGCCATCGTGTATGGCGACGGGAGAGAATACAATGTGGCGATCATCGTTCCTGACCTGGCCGCCCTGAAAGCCGATCCCAACACTGCGGCGTGGGTTAAAGACACCCTGGAAGAGGCGATTAAAAACGAAGATTTAAAGAATTATCTGGCCGCAGAGATTACCGCTTTCCTGCGCAAATCCTTCGGTGGATACGAAGTGCCGAAAAAATATCTTTTTATTGCCGAAGATTTCACGGTGAATAACGGCCTGCTCACCCAGACGATGAAACTTAAAAGAAGCAATGTCATGAAGAAGTACGGAGAACAGCTGCAGTCTCTCTATTGAGAATTGCCCAATAAAAGATGAATAAAAAAGCCGTAAACCTTCAGGGGTTACGGCTTTTTTGCCTTTGTCCGTTAATTCCAATATGGGTCTGGGCAGCAAAAGAGAGCCGGGAACTATTTTCTCAGCAATTCCAGCCGCTCTTTGATATTTTCCGCTTTTTTTGTTTCCTGGCGGTCGGCATAATATTTTTGCAGGTGGGTGAGATAGGCCCACAACGGCCTGCGCCAGCCCTCCCGGGCCGCCGTATCGATCGCCAGCTGCAGAATGCCTTCATCGGCGGGCAGGTATTTTACCCAAACACTGCAGGCAATTAAGCGGGACAGGGGATCGCTAAGCGCTGTGATTTCGCCTTTGGCGGCAGTCAAGTTCCTGTCCGCAAGCAAAGGGAGGAGCTTGCGGTAGGCTGCAGGCAGCTTGCCCGCTTCCACTTGCGAAAAATTTCCTTTTAAAAAGGAATAGTAGGACCGGTTGGCGGCATCCGGTTGCAGTTTGTCGATGCGGAGAAATTCGCCGTCGTCAAAATCTTCCAGGGCCGCTGTGTGCAAGGCATATTTAGTCAAATAGGCGGTGGAAAGCAGACTTAAATTATTATTGCTGGAGATGGCTTGCTTGGCTTGGACAAAGTGCGGCTCTGTTGCATCTTCTTTGCCGGCAAGAAAATTGATCTTATAATTTTCCAGTTGGCGGTAGGATGTATCCTTCCATTGCGGTATTGGTGGCGAACCGCAGGCGCAAAAAAACAAAAGCAGCATGATAATGAAAATATTTTTCATGGCAGTTTAAACTCCGGATCCTTTTTTGCAGAAATCAGGGAATCAAGTTTTTTCACCACATCATCGATGGAGTTGACGGCATCGTCAATATCGGAGCGCAGCATCCGGAAATCTTTCATGCCCGCGGAAGTATCAGTGCTGATCTTATTGATATTGTCCACGGTTGTATCCAGCTTTTGCAATTTGGCGGCGATATCCTTAAGAATTTTATTAACGCCCGGAAGAGTGCCGCCTTGACCGTAGAGCTGATCATCCATTTTATCCGCCATTTTATCAATTTTAGTCACAATAATATTAATTTTTTTCAAAGCTTCGTGGATCGACTTTACACTGTCTTTATCGGCAACGGCCATTTCTAAAAGCGATTTCTTCGTGGATAGAGTTGCCGTTATTTCTTGAGCATTGCCCAGAATGCGGTTTAAATCACCCCGGGGATTAGCCAGGTTGTTGCTGAGAATTTCCAGATTTTCCGCAATATGGGTGATTTTTTCGAGCAGGGGCTGCGCCTTTTTAATAGCGTCATTAATATCGTTAACGGTTTCGATCATGACAATTTTATTATCAGGCAGGGGAGGGCTGTTTAAATTAGTCGTTATTACATCTATCCGTGATGCCCCGATTAACGGACGGTAGAGAATAAAGGAACTGTCCGCCTTGATCCATTTAACATGTTTTTGCGCTACCTTTATTTTAATGAGGACGATGCCTTTCTCGTCCAGTTCCATGGCGCTGACTTTACCGATGTTGAATCCCGAGAAAACAACCGGCATGCCTTCGGTCAGACCATCGCCGGATTTAGAAGAAAGGGTAAAGGTATAAGCCCTGGCAAAAAAGCCTTTTTCGTACGCCAGAAAAAGCAAAGCGGATACGATAATTATAGTTGTGCCGATGATGAAAAAACCGACTTTAAATTCGCGGCTCATATTTCCCCGTATTTTTCTGCCATCCATTTGTAATCATATATATAACAGGTTGCATAAAGATCATCAATATTTTTCAGTGTTTGAAAAATAAAATTGCTGTTTTTGAGATGCGGAATAATTTTAAAGGGGCGGTCAATCATGACGATGGCATCCTGCACCATGCAGGCTCTCAGCAGCATTACGCAAAATCGTTCTTCATTGGTTAACGAGGGATTCCTCTTATCGGCAATATGTGCCAAATCGAGGCGCGCAAGGGCCGTCTCAACGATTTTCTCGGCCTGAGGCCGTGGCATATTTTCATGATATTGCTTAATTAAGGCAATATTCATCCAGACGTCCTGGTTAGAAATAAGCGGTAAGTCAGAAGAAACGGGAGCCGCCCGGTGGCGGTTGATTTCCATGAAATCGCGGAAAGCCTCGGTAAGGGCCTGGTCGCTTTCGAATAGAGTTAAAATAATTTTGTTATTAATGACATCACCTCAATAATAATAATTGCGGTAAAAACGCTAACCATGCCGCTGGAAACGGCGATAGGAATACTCGTAAACTCCTGAGAGGCCTGCAAACCGTAACGAATGGGAATCAAGGTAATAAAAAAGCCGAAAACAGCGCATTTGATCAGCGATATGATCATATCAGAAAAAACAGCCGAATTTACCAGGATATTGGAATAGACGTCAATGCTCATGCCGAAAATCACCGAGGAAAAAAGAATGCCGCTGAACATTAAAACTATGGAAAAAAGACTGCTGAGCAAGACCAGGGAGACAATGCCGTTGATTATCCTGGGAATAATTAAATAATTGATCACATCGATCCGGAATGTCTCCAATGTTTTTATTTCCGAATTTACTTTCATCACGGCAATTTCCGTATTAATGGCTGATGACGACCTCAGCGTAATAAAAAGAACGGTAAAAAAAGGTGATAAATCGGTAACAATCAAACCCATCAAAACGTTGCCAAAGTAGTCGGTAAGCCCCAGTTGTTTCAGAAGTTGAAAAACAATGCCGATGAGAAATGATCCGAGAACTATTGATACGAGAAGGAAAACCGGCAGAATTTGTACGGAGGTGAAATAGATCTGGTTGATAAGCACCATGCGCATGGCGCTGTTATAGGTATGGGGCTGGAACATCCGCACGACGACCCGCCGCGCAAAGGAGATCGTCTCCACAAAGGTCTTTGCGGTTTTTATTATTAAATGCCCTATATTTTCCAATACATCCATAAGGTATTCGCCGGTTAAAATAAAATAATTCTAGCACAGGATGAGGAATACATCAAATAAGGATAAGAGATGATTAATTATAATTGACAAATATTTGCTAATAGTTATATTGAAATCGGTTATTGGTATATAAGAGTTTAGTAAATCAAACACTTAGCCGTAAGAAAGAAATATGCTGGCGGAGGATAAATATGAAGAGTCAAAATCGCAAAACATTTTTTATGTTTTTGATGGCTTTTTTGGTTGCGTTTTTCATTGTTTCTTTTGTGGAGGTTTTACGGTCATCGTTTAGAACTGCGGGCGCACCGGAAATTCAAATGGCTTCGGCTGTTTCTTCGCCAGACGCCGTGAAGGTACCTCTTTCTTTTTCCGATCTGGCGGAAAAAGTAAAACCGGCCGTAGTAAACATCAGCACCACAAAGACCTTTAAGGGAGGGTCGCCATTTGGCGGGCAATTTGGCGGGCAATTCGGCGATGATTTTTTCGAACGATTTTTTGGTGATCTTCCGAAACGGGAGTTTAAACAACGCAGCCTTGGTTCCGGTTTTATAATTAGCAGTGACGGGTACATTTTTACAAACAGTCATGTTGTCGAAAAGGCGGATAAAATTCTGGTAAAAGTATCCGATGACAAGGAATATGAAGCTAAAGTAATTGGAACCGATTCGAAAACGGATATCGCCCTGATAAAAATAAAACCGAACAGCAGTTTGCCCGTTGTCGAAATAGGCGATTCCGACAAGGTTAGGGTAGGAGAATGGGTCATTGCCATTGGCAATCCTTTCGGCTTGGAGCAAACAGTTACCGCCGGCATTGTCAGCGCCAAAGGGCGTGTGATTGGGGCCGGACCTTATGATAATTTCATTCAGACCGATGCTTCAATTAATCCCGGTAACAGCGGCGGTCCCTTATTCGGGATGGATGGAAGGGTAATTGGCATTAATACCGCAATCGTTGCTCAGGGGCAGGGCATTGGCTTTGCAATACCGATCAATATGGCCAAAAGTATTCTGGCTGATTTAAAAACGAAGGGTAAGGTTACGCGGGGGTGGCTGGGAATATCCATTCAGGATATTAATGAAGATATGGCCAAAAATTTAAATAATAAAAGCAAGAACGGCGCGATAGTGACCGATGTATTTAAAGGTGATCCGGCTGATTTGGCGGGAATCAAAGTAGAAGATATCATTACGGAAATAAACGGTAAATCAGTTAAAGATACCCATGATTTGCTCTTGAAAATTGCCACATTGCACGTCGGGGAAAAAATCTCCGTAAAAGTAATCCGTGACGGCAAGGAAATGCTCTTTTATGTGACGGTTACCGAGCGGAAGGATAAGCAGGAAATTGTTTCGGCAAAGGGGGGAAAATATTCTTTCGGTATTTCCGCGCAGGAAATAACGCCGGAAATATCCCGTCAGTTGAACATTCCGCACGAGTACGGAGTGATTATAAATGATATTGAAAATGGCAGCCCGGCTGATGATGTAGGACTACAGCCGCAGGATATAATTCTCCAGGTCAACAGGGTTAGAATCACTTCCATCAAGCAGTATGCCAAAGAAATCAGCAAGGCGGCGGAAAAGAAGAATGTGACGCTTTTAGTCCAACGGGGCAGGTCAAAATTCTTTATTAATTTACGTCTGCAGTAATAATCATGAGAAAAGGCAGGCTCTAGAGCCTGCCTTTTCTTGCCGGCTTATTACGGAGAAATGTTTTATCCGTGTTCCTAATTCCTATAAAATAGCTTTTTCCAGCCGATACTCCCTGGTTGAATCCGGACAGTATTATTCTTTCGTCCTTGCTTAAGCGGTCGACGTTAAACTCTTTAGGGGGATAAATGACGTCAATGGCGCTATATTTGTTTTCTAAATCATCGACGATTTGATTGTAATCGAGGAATCTGTTTTTCATCGCTTCGATTAAAAACCTGAATTTCGGGTCCTTGTAATAATACTTGAAGATGGATTTGATCCAGAAGGATTCCTCGCTTTTTCTGTATCCCTTTTCCCGGGTAAGCACCACCAGGATCTCATCTTCCCTGTAGCCGAGGGACAGGGCTTTGAGGTAGGGGACCGGGTCAAGAACGCTGCCGTCAAGGAAACGGTAATTTTTATATTCGACGAACCCCTTGTATAAGAAAGGAATCGCGGAAGTGGCCTTGAGCGCCGTCGGAACATCGTCCTGGCGGGAGTCAAGGTAAACCCTTTGCGGCGGAGTATTAGGGCGGCAGTCGGTAGCGGTTATCAGAACGGGGCAGGCATTCGCGAGGGAAGCAAGGTCCAGAGGCTCGTCGCCCTTAATGATATTATCGACCATCCAATCGAGGTTCAGAATATGCTTTTCAGGGCGGAGAATGTTTGAAATATTGATAAATTGCCCCTGGAGCAGTTCGGTGAAATAGGCGTCGCGCGCCCGGTGAATCTGTGAGGCGGCATAAGCCACTCCCGTGATCGCACCGGCTGAGGTGCCGATTATTAATTCCCAGGGGAAATAACCCCTGTCGGAAAATGCCTGCAAAACGCCGGTCGTGAATATGCCGCGCATTCCTCCGCCCTCCAGGACCAATACCTTCTTTTTGACCCCCGAAGAGGCAATCCCGCGAAATTGGCGGATCAGTTTATCTAGCCACATGAAAACCTCAACATTTATATTTTCAGATATTCCGGGGACGCCAGATGAGTTAATGGTCAATGTCGCGCCGGATTTGCAGAAAACATGACGAAATCTACACTTTAAAGGGGAAGATGTCAAATGCTGACGGAGCAAAGCACTATAAGGAGTAAGAATCTTTGAGATGCTCGACTAAAGACAGAGAAAAGAGAAAGCCTCGCTGAGGCGTTATCCGCTTTGTCGGAGAGCGATGCCTGCAAAGAGTCGCACGACTCTTTAAAAAAGGCCGGTATCGCTGTCAGATCGTTGCCGGGACATCGACATTGATTATCTGAGGAATAATATGGACAAAAGATAGGAAAAGAATTAAGTATTACCAATGAAATATTATGATTATACGGGAGTTATGCACTTCCATTCGGCATTATCTTTTGACGGTCACGTGGGGCTGGATAAAATTATTGATGCCGCTGCGGAAAACGGCATTGATTTTTTAATGCTGACGGATCACGATCACATAAAAGCGAAAGAGGAAGGATGGGAAGGGTGGAAAGGGAAAGTGCTGCTGATTGTCGGCCAGGAAATATCGCCGCGTTTTAATCATTATCTTGGTTTTAATATTAGAGAAGCAATTGTCAGCGAGGAAGACGCCATGGGTATCAAACCGCAAAAATATATCGATGCGGTGAATAACGCCGGAGGCTTTGGTTTTATTGCTCATCCCGATCATGAGGGGACAAAAAAGTTTCACGTGAAACATTATCCCTGGACTGATTGGTCGGTTAATGGCTATACAGGCATCAGTGTTTGGGATTTTATGACTGACTGGCAAAGTTCCCTGAGAAGCTATTTGCCTGCTTTACTCAGTTTTTTCTTTCCTGCTTTCTTTTTGCGCGGTCCGCGCCGCATAACGCTGGCCCGATGGGATGCGCTCAATCAAGATCGGAAAGTAGTCGGCATTGGCGAATTGGATAATCATGGCACCATTAAAAAAATCGCCGGTCTTAAAGTAGCCGCTTTTTCTTTTCCGCGCGCTTTTAAGTTGATTCACACTCATATTTGCACCCAGGAACCGTTGAGCGGCAACAGCCAAATAGATATCCCTCTTCTTTTTAAGTCCCTACGCCAGGGATGTTGTTATGTGGCCCTGGATTATTTTCAGTCTTCCCGTGGATTTAAATTTGTTATTGCTCAACAAAGCGAAGAATATGCAATGGGTGATTCGCTTTCTCTTACAGAGAATGCGCAGATATTGATTGCACTTCCGGTTCCGGCTTTAGTTCGCATAATCAGGAATGGGCAGCTCTTGCACGAAGAAACAAATAACAATGTTCTCCTGTCCATTAAAGAAAAGGGTGTTTATCGTGTCGAAGCTTATTTGAAGATGTATGGAAAATACCGGCCCTGGATTTTCTCTAATCCCATCTATGTCCAGTAAAATAATTATTTCAACTGTTTATGAGATTCATGCTCTTTGCCATAAAGCATGGTTGTCCCAGGGACTCATGATTATGCCGCGCATCCCGGATAAGGATTACAGCCGCTCTTGACATAATTAATGGATAGTGCCTGCTCCTGTAAGTTTTCCACCGGACTTTATTAAATGAATCTTTCCTGGATATGACGGTCAATGAACATAAATTTATCAGTCGCCCTGCGGGCTAACCGAACCGCGAATTAATATCTGCCCGGGCCTTCTTAGCGCAACTTTTTCCGGGACAACTGTCTGTTCAATAATCCCCCTTCTTTTTATCTAATAATTCCAGCATGTTGCTCTTGTTGACATATTTTCGGTGACCGGGGAGGACAAGAATCGCCGCCGGCTCACGGCTAATATATTCTTCCGCCATTTCTTTAGCTCGCACCGCCTAGGCCCGCGCCTGCGCAAGGCTGAAGGCTGCGGCATCATCATCTTGAATAGAAAATGGAATTAAACCCTTCAATATTATTCTTGACGGATGGACCGCGTATCCATAAATTATCCGTGCAGGACTAAAATATGCCGCAACAGGAAATTAAACAAGTTATGATCAATGGCCGGCTGATTGGCATTAGCGGACTATCGGAAGCCATCGAGAAAATTGCTGCAATACCTGGTAGCGGGAGTGATCAGGAAATTATTCGCGGGCTTCTGGAGTTCATCGCCCCCAGCAACTACATACCGGCCCACATGCAAGAGGCTTACGGAAGAGCTGTCTTGCGGGAATTTAAACTGGTCCGCGGACTGTCCGCCGAGCCCGAACCTGCCGGACCGGAATTAAAAATAGCCGTCCTGGGCGCGGGATGCGCCCGCTGCTCCCAATTGGAGTCCGATGTCCGGGACATCTTATCGGCTTTGGGCATTGCCGCGGACCTGCGTCCCATCACCGACTGGAAGGAGATTGCCGGTTACGGTGTTATGGGCGCCCCTGCCCTTGTCATCAACAACAAGGTGGTGTCGGTCGGAGAAGTACCCGTGAAAAGCAGTATCCGGAAGTGGATTCTGGAGGCAGTTTCCCCGCAAGTATGATAGAAGGAATCAATATCATGAAGCAGATAACAGAAATTAAAGAAAATGATCGAGCGGTGCGGTTTATGCCGGTTGTCCAGGAAGCGGCCATTATCTTGGCGGCGGCGTTGATTTTTGCGCTGGTCTTTAATTTTCTGCGTCCGTCCGGTATTTCTCTATTTGGTTTCTCCCCGGCAAAGATAGCGAGCGTTAAGCCGACGAACATTCCGCAAATAACGCTGGGGGAGGCGCATGATCTTTTTTTGAAAAATAAAATTGTCTTTGTCGATGCCCGGGACCCCTTTAGTTTTGAAGAAGGACATATTGCCGGGGCAGTAAACATTTATCCTGATGAGACTGCGCTGCATGCGGCCGGCCTGAAAAATAAGCTTTCTCCGGAGACGATAATCGTTACCTATTGTGATGGTCCGCAGTGCCCTCTCAGTAAGGAAACAGCGCAGGGGCTGCAGTTGCAGGGACTGACCGGCGTGAAAGTTTTAATCAACGGCTGGATTCTCTGGCAAGATGCCGGCTATCCCGTGGCGAGGGGGAAAAAATGAAACTGCAAAATTTTCCGACTCCGCTCGCCCCTCTATTAGCTCTGCTTTGCCGCTTGGCTTTGGGAATTGTCTTTTTTTACGCCGGCATAGAAAAAATAATTGCGCCCGGGGAATTTGCCGTAGCCATTTATAATTACCGGTTGTTGCCGGACTGGGCAGTTAATGTCTTGGCCGTTTTTTTACCGTGGCTGGAAGTATTTGTGGCGGCAGGACTGATTACGGGGAAGTGTGGGCGAGGTTCTTCCCTGCTTTCCGCATTGCTGTTTCTTGTTTTTGCCACAGGCCTGACCGTAAGCTTGATCCGGGGGCTCGATATATCCTGCGGCTGCTTCGGCGCATCAAAGGCAAGTATCAACTGGCTTTATCTGTTGCGCGATGGAGGGTTGCTCATCATGTCCATTTTTACTTTATTTGCTGACCGCGGCTGGAGCTACTTTATTAAACGTGATTAATCGTTGTTCGGTTCGGCGGTTTTATTTTTGGCAGACGGGACAATAAAAAGTACTGCGGCCTCCCTGTTTAATCCGGACAATCGTACCGCCGCAGTTGCCGCATTGTTCGCCCACCCGCCCATAGGCTCTTAACTCGAACTGATTTTCTCCCTGGCAGCCGTATAAATCACGCCAATCGGAAATGGAAGTGCCCCGCTTCTCTATGGCCTTGGTAAGAATTATTTTAGCGCTTTTGAATATTTTTTCCCATTCCTTTTTGGTCAAAGCCGCCGCGACTCTTTCCGGATGAATGCCGGCGCGGTGTAAAATTTCACAAGCATAAATATTGCCGATTCCGGTTATAGCTTTTTGATCCATGATCAGATTCTTCACTTTGACTTTGCGCCGGCCATGCCCGGCGATGAAGGCATGCTGATCGAAATCATGCATAATGTCGTTTCCGGCTGCCGAATCACCAGTGGGCAGGAGTTTAACCGTGGCAAAACGGCGGGGGTCCACCAGATAAACATTCCCCTCAGTCAGAGACATGTGCCAGCGGCTGTGTTTGGGCTTATCGCCTTCCTTGAGCCAAAGCAGTCTGCCCGTCATCCGCAAATGAATGAAAACGGAATGTCTATTGCTCAGAATCAACTCCACCGTTTTTCCTCTGCGCCTTACCGCGGATATTGTTCTGCCCCTGATGTTTTCCATATGAGCGAGCTTCGAGTCGAAGATTTCCGAAGCCAGCACTTTTTTTCCGGCAACTGTCTTTTGCAACTGCCGACACAGCGTTTCCACCTCGGGTAATTCGGGCATTGTTCACCTCGTTTCTTTTGCTGCACTCCTGTTACTAAATTTTCTTGTCTTTGCCCATAACTTTTTGCAAAACATTCCGGTGCCGGATCTGCTGCCCCGAAGGTCACGCGAGGTCATGCGTTAAGAGACGATCCGGAAGCCTGCGCAGCTGCGTTAGGCGGAGCGCGAGGCGGGTAACTGGTGTTGCCGGGGCAGCAGCAAATAATTTTCCGGGATCAGGCGCGGACCAAAGCTTGGGCCACGGTCTGGTCCCAGAGCCAATCGCCTGCGCAAGGACCATCCCTCCGGAAGACGCGATAGGCGCCTGCTGTCACTGCCCGGGCGGACGAAGCTCCTCAACCGGCGGGGCGCAGCAACGGCGATTCCAAGCGTTGATAAAGGTGAGCGGCGCGGCGCAGCGGGCCGTTTGCGCTGACAGCCCGCAAAGCCCTGCTGATCCTGCATTATAGCGTTTGTCTGATACTGGATTCATGAAGAGCCTCGGCGATCGCGAAGGCTTGAGTCCGGTCGTAATGCCCGGAGCAAAGAGAAATTTCTTGCCCGCGGAAACTTTAATTGAAAACATATTTTCATTTTTCCGGCAAAAAAGGAAAAAAAATGTTGACAAATTTTATAGCTCGCGTAAATTCCAAATCTAAGGATGCTGTTAAAATAACTTTGTTATGGAAGTCAACCTTCCAGGAGGAGGAAAAATGGAAAACGAGACCCTGTTCAATGAGGAGGCGGAACCTCCTGGTCCTACGACCGGTCTTGTTAAGGTTGAAAATGAAGTTATCGACTTTTTTTCATTGAACAGAGCAACCCCGCAGCCGTATCCGGCTAAACAAAAGCAGGACAGAGTTTATTTTCCTTTTAAGGATTCACCTCGCGCGCGTGTTTTCCGTAAACGTTTTTATCCCGACATTACTCGCTTTGAATGGTTCGATTGGCGCTGGCAGCTCGGCCACGCGATTCGCGATGTGGATACCTTGTCGCGTATTATCAATCTTTCCGAAAACGAACGGCAGGCGATGCAGCATCACACAGGCGCGTTGCCCGTGGCGATAACACCCTATTATGCGAGCTTGCTTGATGCCCACGATCCCGGCTCCGCCCTCCGCCGGTGCGTCGTTCCCGTCGTCGACGAATGTCTGCATACGGCCGGCGAGGAAGAAGATCCGCTGGGCGAAGAGGCCGACTCTCCGGTTTGCGGCATAGTTCATCGCTATCCCGACCGGGTTTTGTTTTTGGTCACCGATATTTGTTCCACCTATTGCCGGTATTGTACGCGTTCCCGTATTATCGGCCGCGACAGCCAGCATTTTGTTGATCTGGAGAAATGGGAAAAGGCCATCGAATACATCGCCGGCAATCCGAACATCCGGGACGTGCTCCTCTCCGGCGGCGATCCTTTAACCTTGCCTGACGAAAAATTAGAGTGGCTTCTTGCGCGGCTGCAGACGATTCGGCATGTTGAGCTTATCCGCATTGGCACAAAAGTTCCCGTTGTTTTGCCGCAACGCATTACTCCGGCGTTCACCGCGATGTTAAAAAAATATCATCCCCTCTGGATGAGCATCCATATAACTCATCCGGATGAACTGACCCCCGAAATGAGTGCTGCCTGCATCCGCCTGGCCGATGCCGGTATTCCTCTGGGCAGCCAGACAGTTCTTCTGTCGGGTATTAATGATGACGTCCCGACGATGGCCCGCCTTGTTCATGCCCTCCTGCAGATTCGAGTGCGCCCGTATTATCTTTATCAGTGCGATCCGATTCCCGGTTCCTCCCATTTCCGGACGCCGATCAGTAAGGGGTTGGAAATCATTCAGGGGCTGCGCGGGCATACGACAGGTTATGCCGTGCCCACCTATGTAGTCGATGCTCCCGGCGGCGGGGGGAAGATTCCTCTGCTTCCCGAATACGCCGTAGGCTGGGACAAGGGCGATTTGCTACTGCGCAACTATGCCGGTAATGTTTACCGCTATCCGGACAATCATGCCGAAACGAAGGATATCCATTAACAGACTATGGAGGTAAGAGAGTTATTTGAGCGACGCCGTTTTTAAGTTGAACATAGGAATGACTTATGATTTGCGCGACGACTATTTGTTAGAAGGTTTTACCCACGAAGAAACGGCGGAGTTTGATCTTCCCGAGACAATCGAGGCCATTGAAGAAGTTATCTTAGCTTGCGGCTATCGGGCCTGCCGCATCGGCAATATCAAAGCATTAACCCGCCGCCTGGCGGCAGGCGAGAGCTGGGATCTGGTTTTCAATATCGCCGAGGGCTTAACCGGTTTCGGCCGCGAAGCCCAAGTTCCCGCCTTGCTGGAAGCTTACGGCATTCCCTACACTTTTTCCGATCCGCTCGGTCAGGCCCTGACGCTGCACAAGGGCATGGCCAAGCATGTCATTCATGATCTGGGCATTCCTACACCGGCTTTTACCGTCATTAAAAGTGAAGAAGATATCGCCTCGGTGACGTTGCCCTTTCCCGTTTTTGCCAAACCCGTCGCGGAAGGAACAGGTAAAGGCATAACGGCGATGTCGAAAATAAATACACGCGCCGAGTTAAATCTGGTCTGTAAAAATCTCCTGGATACATTTCTGCAGCCGGTGCTGCTGGAAACTTATCTTCCCGGTCGGGAATTTACTGTTGGCATTGTGGGTACGGGCAAAGAAGCCAAAGCACTAGGTACCCTGGAAGTCATCTTGCTACCGCAGGCGGAAAAAAACGCTTATTCCTATGAAAATAAGGAAAACTATGACAAGCTCGTGCGCTATGTGCTGGTCGATGATGAAGAAGCCCGCCAGGCCATGGAAATAGCACTGGCTGCCTGGCGCAGTTTGGATTTAAAAGATGCCGGTCGGGTGGATTTGCGGTCGGATGCTCACGGTTTGCCGAATTTTATGGAAGTTAATTCCCTGGCCGGATTAAATCCTGTCCGGTCGGATCTGCCCATTTTGTGTAATATGCTGGGGATTACTTACCATGAATTGATCAGCTCCATAATCGAATCGGCATTGCGGCGCACAAAGATAGGCAAAAAATAATCAGCGTCGGCTGAAAATAACTTTCGGGAAAAGATCAAATGAAAAAAGCCGTAATACTCCACAGTGACGTCCCGCCTGATGCCAGCGAAGACGAATTGGATTGCCTTAGACAGGCCGATACAATTGCCCAGGCGCTCCGGAAGATTAGCTATGATCCTGTTTTAATGCCCTTTGTTCTTGATCTGGATCGGACCATCAAAGCATTAAACGCTTTGCGGCCCGAATTTGTCTTTAATATCGTCGAGACGATTAACGGCAAAGGCAGTCTTATTCATTTTGCCCCCTCACTGTTGGATTATCTGAACATTCCCTATACCGGCTGTGGAACCGACGCCATGTTTCTTACTTCCAATAAACCTCTGGCCAAGGAAATGATGCAAATGGCGGGGATTCCGACGCCCGCCTGGATTTCCGCAGGTGGCGTTTACTCCGGAGAGGCGCCTTCGAGCACTTATCTTTTGAAAGCTGCCTGGGAAGATGCTTCCGTCGGTCTGGACGAAAATTCCATTGTCACCATACATGCAACGACGGATGTTATCCCTCTTATCGCTGCCCGCAAGAAACAAATTGGCAGTCCATGTTTTGCCGAAGCCTACATTGACGGACGCGAATTCAATATGGCTTTGATTGCCGGCAAATCCGGCGTGCAGGCCCTTCCTCCCGCCGAAATGCAGTTTTTCGGATATGCGCCGGAAAAATTAAAATTGCTGGATTATCGCGCCAAATGGGTGGAAGGAACTTTTGAATACGAGAATACCGCCCGGACAATGGATTTTTCTCCCGAAGATGATCAATTAATTGCCAACTTGCAGAATATTGCTAAACGGTGCTGGAATCTTTTTGGCTTGCGGGGATATGCGCGGGTTGATTTTCGCATCGATAAAAACGGCAACCCCTGGGTTCTGGAAATAAATGCCAACCCCTGTTTATCTCTCGAGGCGGGATTTGCCTTTGCCGTTGACAGGACAGGGATTGCCTATCACGAAGCTATCGAGTTGATTGTTCAGGATGCCTTTAAATGATTCCGGGCGCGGTGCCTCTGCCTAAAATTAAATTAAACCGAAGGATTATATTTTAATGTTAAAACCGATCATTTTATTGTTTTTTTCCAACTTATTCATGACCTTTGCCTGGTACGGACATTTAAAAAGCATGAATAATAAACCACTTTTTTTTGTCATTGTATTGAGCTGGGGCATTGCCTTCTTTGAATATATGCTGCAAGTTCCCGCCAATCGGATTGGCTTTCGGTATTATAATATCGGCCAACTCAAGGTTATTCAGGAAGTTATCACTATGGTTGTGTTTGCGGGATTTGCGTTCCTCTATATGAAACAGCCGTTGAAGCTGGATTATCTTTGGGCCGGTCTTTGTCTTGTCGGAGCCGCCTACTTCATGTTTCGTAATGGATTCGCGGAGGCTTGATCATTATATGAAGATAATATACCGCGAACAAATTAAATCATCCGATCTTACGGCAATTACCCGCATCGTTAAGTCCAGCACCTTCTTTTCCGCAGAAGAAATTGATCTTGCCCACGAACTGGCTGCAGAAAAGCTCGCGGATGGTGATGCCTGCTCCTACCGGTTCCTTTTTGGCGAAGATGAGGATTTTGTCTGGGGGTATACTTGTTTCGGCTTAATTCCGGCAACGGACGGCAGCTACGATCTTTATTGGATTGCCGTGGATAATCAGTGGCGAGCACGCGGTTTGGGCAGACAATTACTGCAAAAAACAGAAGACATTATCCGGGACCTGGGCGGTAAACATATTTATGCGGAAACATCTTCCCGCGAGCAATACTTAACAACGCATAATTTTTATGAAGGTTGCGGTTACATGCGGGAAGCCTTTCTGAATGATTTTTATGCCGCCGGAGACAGTAAGATAATATACTCAAAAGTCTTTATATAATTAACTATTTCTTTGTGGATAGCTCTTTTGGGCAGTTGTCGGCAACACCTTTTGGCAATGCCTGCCGCAGTTTAAAATCTTGCAATTTTTTTGATTATCCGCTAGAGCACTGCGTGCATTATCAAGATATTTAATTTAACCAGAAGGATGGTTTATTAATGCGTTTATTTCCTAAGGAAGAGAAGTTTTTTGATTATTTTGAAGAGTTGGCCAATAAAATAGAAGATGGCAGCCGCTTTTTCCTGGTGATGACGGAAAACCACGATTACTCGGAGTCCAAAATTGCCAAACTCAAAGAACTGGAGCACGAAGCGGATGTAATCACCCACCGCACTTATGAAAAAATGCACACAACCTTTCTTACGCCACTTGACCGCGAAGATATTTATGCTTTAGTCAATAAAATGGACAGCATACTGGATATGATTGAAGCAACAGCTGTCCGTATCTACCTTTATAAGGTAAAAAAGCCCGATGATGAAATTATCAAGCAGGCTAAAATTTTAAATGAAGCTGTCTCTAAAATAAAAATCATCATTCATGCATTGCGCGATATGAAGAATTCGAAGATGATTCTGGAAAATTGCGTGGAAATCAACACATTGGAGAATGCCGGTGATGTTATCCTGCGGACCATCATTGCCGATCTCTTTGTGAAGGAAAAGGATGCCATCGAACTTATCAAATGGAAAGAAATCTTTGAACGCATCGAGGAAGCCCTGGATGTATGCGAGGATGTCTCCAATATTGTGGAAGGAATCGTCTTAAAACATGCTTGATTCCATGGAGTTTGCAATCTTCCTGGTTGCTGTCGCCCTGGTATTTGATTTTATTAACGGTTTTCATGATTCATCTAATTCCATTTCTACAATCGTTTCTACCCGTGTTCTCTCTCCCCGGCATGCGGTGCTCTGGGCGGCGTTTTTCAACTTTGTCGCGGCGTTTTTTATTGGCACAGCGGTTGCGCATACTATAGGCCAGGGGATTATCCATAAGGATATCATAGACAACGGTTTAATCTTTGCCGCTTTGGGCGGGGCCATCATTTGGAATCTCATCACCTGGTACTTTGGCCTCCCCAGCAGCTCTTCGCACGCTTTGATCGGGGGATTAATCGGAGCCGGCATTGCTAAAGGCGGAATCAGTACTCTGGTCTGGTCCGGTATTACCAAAACAACTGTGTTCATAGTCCTTTCGCCGGCGATTGGCTTGGTTTTGGGTTATACATTCATGGTTATTTCTTTAAACCTGAATAGCAAGTCCACTATGGCCCGCTCCGATAACCTTTACCGCAAATTACAATTCGTTTCCTCAGCCATCTATTCACTGGGCCACGGGATGAACGATGCCCAGAAGACAATTGGCATCATCGCCATAATCCTGTACAGCAAGGGTCTCATCGACTCCAGCTTTAACATCCCCTATTGGATAATTATTATGTGTTACTCGGTCATTGCCTTGGGAACAATGTTTGGCGGCTGGCGCATCGTAAAAACAATGGGAACAAAAATTACTAAGCTGCGTCCCATGGGTGGTTTCAGCGCCGAAGCCGCCGCCGCCTGCGCCATTATTGGATCTTCCCTGGCCGGTATACCTGTCAGCACAACGCACACAATTGCGGGAGCTATTGTTGGCGTCGGTTCTACCAAGAGACTCAGCGCCGTCCGCTGGGGTGTCGCTGGCCATATTGTCTGGGCCTGGGTATTGACCATCCCTATTTCCGCGCTTCTTTCCGCCATTATTTACCTTGCATTAAAGTACTTTTGCGTTTAACATTTACACTTACTTTGAGTTGAAGGTAACTGTATGAACGTATTAATGGTCTATCCCAGCTATCCGGTGACTTTCTGGAGCTTTAAATACAGCCTGAAATACATCTCGAAAAAAGCGGCTTTCCCGCCGCTTGGCCTGCTGACTGTTGCAGCCATGCTGCCCAGGCAGTGGAATATTCGTCTGACAGACCTAAATATTGAAATATTGAAAGAAAAAGACCTGCAGTGGGCTGACTATATCATGATTAGCGCCATGCTCATTCAAAAAGATTCCGTAGATAAAATTCTGGATTCCTGCACCCGATTAAAGAAAAAGGTCATTGCCGGCGGCCCTCTGTTTTCCGCTAAGCCCGACGATTATTATGATAAAGTAGATCATTTGATTTTAAATGAAGCGGAATGCACTCTCCCGCCTTTTTTAGACGATCTGGCCTCGGGAAATCCCCGTAAAGTTTATCGTTCCGACGATTTTCCGCCGCTTAGCAACACACCTCTGCCCCGCTGGGATCTAGTGAAGATCAAGTATTATGCTAATTTAATGATCCAGTTTTCCCGCGGCTGTCCCTTCAACTGTGAATTTTGTGATGTGACATCGCTTTTCGGTCATAATCCGCGCATGAAAACGGAAGATCAGTTTCTTCAGGAATTGCAAGCCATCTATAATACCGGCTGGCGCGGTACGGTATTTATTGTCGATGACAATTTTATCGGCAATAAAAAAGTCATCAAAGCCCTTTTGCCACGCGTCATCACCTGGGCACAAGAGCATCTTTATCCATTTGAAATGCTTACTGAAACTTCGATAAATATCGCTGACGACGATGAGCTGATCCATCTTATGACCACAGCCGGTTTCACGAATGTTTTTATTGGTTTGGAAACGCCCAATGAAGAAAGCCTGAAAGAATGTTCCAAAAACCAAAACTGTAAACGGAATATGACGGAGGCGATAAAAAAACTGCAGGCGGCGGGATTGCAGGTATTCGGCGGCTACATTGTCGGCTTCGACAATGACGATGAAAGCATTTTTGCCAGGCAGATTAAGTTCATTCAGGAGTCCGGCGTGGTTACCGCCATGGTCGGATTGTTAAATGCCTTACCCAATACCAAATTATGGTACCGTTTGAAAAAGGAAAACCGCCTGGATAATAATTCTTCTGGGGACAACACCGACGGCAGCCTTAATTTTATTCCGCGCATGGACAGAACCAAATTAATCGAGGGTTATAACAAACTTATCAAAACAATTTACAGCCCGCGTTACTATTATCAACGCATTATTGAATTTCTTAAAACGTACAAACCGCTGCCGATAGTCCGTCACAATAAATATTCTTACCAACGCCTGAAGGCATTTTGCCGATCGCTATTTTTTATTGGCATTTTAGGCAACGGCGCTTCCCAGTGGTACTATTGGAAATTGATGGTGAAGTCATTGATTTATTACAGAAAATCTTTTGCGGAAGCAATGACTTTGATGGTTTACGGACACCACTTCCGTAAAATGGCGAAAAAATTGTAAATTTAAAATAAACAAGGAGTTATCTGGCGATGGCGGGAAAAGATCTGCCCTTTTCAAAAAATCAACTGGAAGAGATTATCAAAAAATATCCTACACCGTTCCACATTTATGATGAAAAGTCGATGCGTGAAAACGCACGTGAATTTAAAAAGGCCTT
>Ga0364922_10247_pt1 | contig 32047 bp, 25 predicted proteins | sample ExccelJu500001D4_2_FD_206955 | JGI IMG/M metagenome (GOLD analysis project Ga0364922, IMG submission 206955) | Enriched cells from Trout Bog Lake Hypolimnion, Wisconsin, USA - BchlTB.June20.5000.01.D4 | ecosystem: Environmental > Aquatic > Freshwater > Lake > Hypolimnion/Profundal zone | place...
CGTTCTGGTAGGTTGAGTCAGGATCTTAAGAATCCTCGCCACACCGATCGACCGATCGAAGTGCTGCTCGAAAGCAACTCGGGCACGAGCCCCGGCTTCGACAACCATCCTTCGGTCTTCCTGAAGGCGGCAAAGAAGCTGTACAGTCCCGTCAACATCACCTGGCTCGATACGCCAGCCGCATTTAAACTCTTGAATGTGCCGCGCGGGGGTGGACCCATCAGGGCCGATGTACAGCAGAGGCCTCCCCGCGGCCATGATCCCGTAGATCTTGCTGGGAACAATGGAGCCTAGTGTCGCAGGAATCTGCGTCACTAAACCCACGTGCCCCGTCCCTAAGCTCTCACTGAGCTGCGCATTCTCACAGTAGGGCCGGAACTCCACGTTCTTGATCGATCTTGCGTTGCAGAAGGTTTCGAGCTCCGCGCGACGGGGTCCGCCACCAGCGAAGATGAAGTGAAAGTCCTTATCATTCGCTAGGCGTTCGATCACGGTGGAGATGGTCTCCACTTCATGTGCCAACCCGAGGTTGCCTGAGTACAGTATGGTCAGAGGTCCTCCAGGGAACCCTCGTGGAGCTATCTCCTCGCCATTAGCCCAGTTCTCGGCTACCTGTATCTTGTGAGCTGGAACGCCCCGCGCCACTAGACGATCCCGCATCTCCTCGCCGAGAGCAATAATCACATCCGCCCGTCGCCGAGACCAATCGAGAACAGCACCGCTCAGACGCCAAGCGATCCCGCCCCTTTTGAAGTAGCCCACGTCGGTAGCAATATCCGGATAGACATCCATCTCCCAGATTACGTGGCTTGCCGAGTGGAGCTTTGCGAAAATGCTTGCGATCACCGGAAGCAAGGGAGGAGTAGTGAGTGTCACAAAGCACTCGGTGCTCCTCAACCGCTTGCAGTGCCACACTGCACCGGCCAAATAACTAATGTATGAAGCGATGCGCACTGCCGTACCGTGACCGAAGCCAGCGTTCCGCGTCCGCACAATTGTGACCAATGGACCCTGAGTTGTGTCAGGATCCGCAATAGCGGCTCCAAGCGAGCCACAGACTACTGTCACATCATTTAAACGCCCAAGTGACCGGGCAACCTCCGTCAGAATTAGGCTTGTAGCAACCGTGTCTGGCCAGAAGAACTGATTGAGGAGAGTGATTTTCATTGACTAGTAGCCTGGTCACGATCTACCACGGGTACAACGCGAACACTCATGTTTTGCTTCTGAGCTCACCGGCATCTATTCGGCACATGCCGACTCGATAGGCGGTTAACAGGATCACTCAGGATAGCTCTTTATGTCTGACCGACTTCGATCATCCATGTCAGCAGGATCCAGAATCACGATCACTCACTCTGTAGCGTCTGCTGAAACGCGCAGAACACGACGGCGAATACACTTTGCCGGATTCCCAGCGTGAATTTCACTTTCCGGTATGTTGCTCGAAACAACGCTGCCAGCGGCAGCGATACCATACCTCCCTATCGTGACGCCTGGACAAATTATGGAATGGGCACCTACCCAAACGTACATCTCAAGCGTGATCGGCTCAACAAGCAGGCCAAAGGCAGGATCAGACCAGTCGTGGTTACCGGTGCACAGATAGGCACCCTGGGAAATGCACACATTGTCACCAATAGTCACTCGAACTAAGTTGTCTATCCATACATCTTCGCCAATCCAGGAGTGGTCTCCGATGGACAGTAGCCATGGATACTTCACTCGGACCCCTGGCTTCAATACAGCTTTACTTCCAACCTTGGCTCCAAAGATGCGAAGGACAAAGGTGCGAATCGAGGAGGACGGGAGGATTCTGCTCCTCAGGACGGGCAGGCCCACGAAAAACCAAAGCGCCTCAACAATCCGACCGCGGCCAGACGAGTACCACGAATTGTCGTATTGAGATAGATCCAGCTGTCGCATTTTGGGCTCAGCTACTCCTGAAGCATGACGCAATCGGGTTGCTCCCCGAGACCGACGACCCAGTCATAGACATCAGCCATCTGGATGCCAATGCGCGGCCACGCGAAGCGTTCCTCAACCAGCTTGCGGCCGTTCCGTCCCATGAGCTCCCGATCTGCATCACTCATATTGATTAAAAGGCACAAAGCTTGCGCGATGCTGTCGGCACTCGCCTCCATCGTGATCGCGGCACCCACGCTGGGGCCTTCGGGGAGGTTGCAGTGGGGTGTCATCAAGACGGGCAGCCTGTATGACCAAGCCTCCAAGACCGTCATCGGGAGGCCCTCACTGACACTCGGGAGTATAAACGCAGACGCCTCTCTAAAACAGGACGCCTTGTCTTCGTCGAATTGCGGACCAATGAAATCGATATTTGCACTTACGAGGTTCCGAGCTGCAAGCATTTCAAGCTCTCTGCGGTGCCCGTTCTGATCCCATCCAGCAATTGTGAGCCGCCACTCAGCGCTCGAACCTTTAGTGTTAACTATGGACCATGCCTCAATAAGTCTCGACAGGCCTTTCTTAGCGTGTAGGCGCCCCAAATAGAGAAGTCTGCGAATCGGTTTGACCCGCCTGACTCCTTGATCTGTAGGCAACTCAACACCATTCGGAATCACACATATCGGATTCGTGAGACCATATCCGCGGATAGCCGCCGCTTCAGCACGGTTTAGCGCATGAATACACGCCGCATCGCGTAGGTGGCGGTTCTCATAGAGAATCGCGCATACCCGCTTCTTCTCACGGGAGTTGTTGAGTGCCCAAGCATCCAGCATACCGTGGGGGCTGACGATGTAAGGTTTAGTGCCCCGCGACCACCGGATCGCCGCAACCGAGGGATACATCCACAGACCGTGTACATGAACGACGTCCGGGTTCGTGGCCACCAAAGCCTTCGCAAGCCCTGGGGCATAACCAAATCCTTTAGGACCGTAAACTCCAAAGGCCTCAGGTTCGATGCTTCCCCACGACGCACGGTCGAGATCCTCCTCAGCGTCACGCAAGCCTAGCACAGAGACAGAGTAGCGACTCTCAATCCTTATCGTCTGCGAAAGGCTCCGCACAACATCAACAACCCCGCCGCCAGTTCTGGAGATTGAACCAGTAACGAGGGTGAGATGCCTCGATGATCGACACACCATAAGGTCTCGGCACGCTTAACTTGATTTACTAGACACGAAACGCAAGTCATTCGGTTGCCCATGATAAGACATTAACAACCCACACTCACAAGGCAGCCATACATCGAATTGTCATTTCCGACACAAATCCCCTAGGTCGAGGCCCGCGAGAGATGGCGGACTCCACTGCGCGGCCAAGGTTTCGCGCAAACCGCTTCGGGCCCCATGCGCGAATGCTTTCAGTGCTCTCTTGCCCCATTCGCTTGAGCAACCCGACATCTCGATGAATCAGAAGCATTCTTTGTGCAATCTCATCTATCTTCCATGGGTTGAAGGTAAACCCATTCACCCCATCTCTGACCAACTCAGAGACGCACCCGCATCTATCCGAAACGAGAACAGGCAGCCCAGCGGCCATCGCCTCGTTAACCACCAGCCCCCACTGCTCAGTCGTGCTCGCATGGACAAATGCCCCCGCGAGGCCGTAAATGGCTGGCAACTCTTGATAACCTACCAATCCCATGAACTTGATATTATCTCTAATTCCAAGACTCTCTGCTAAGGACCTTAGCTGCCCACGCGCAGGGCCGTCACCTACAATAACCAATTCCCAGGGAAGAGAGCTACATTGCTGAATATACAGTGCGTAAGCCTCTATCAAACGACAGAGGTTCTTCTTTTCTTCAAAGCGCGCACAAGCCAGAAAATAATCTCTACCTCTACCCAGCGCCTTAGGGGCGTGACTCAAATCACGCCTTGCTTCCTCGGCCCCTTCCCGGAAATGCTCGTTGTCAACAATGTCATACCCATCGAACACGTAATCCGGAGGCATCCCGAGTTTCACAAGGTAGTCTCTATGCCAACTACCACCGACCAACGCTGCACTGCATTGGGTTACGAACCTTCGCTTTGCCGCTTCCCTCCACCAGGTTCGTTTTGAATCGTGCTCATTAGATTCCGACATCAACACGCACGGGACTTGGTTCCGGAGGGCCCAACCAAGCATGGTTGCCGACCCAGCCAAAGCCCACCCGTTCAGACAGCAGACGTCTGGCTGAGTTTCATCAAGATAACCGACGAGCGCCTTACCGCGTTCTGCTTGGCCGATATCCTGAATAGCCATCCCGGGAAACAGCGTCACGATCTGTGCGAACTCGCATGGCGCTGCCTCCAGCACCAACAGTGGATCCTTGCTAGTCAGCGCTATTACCTTGAATGAGCCGCGTAACTCCCGGGCAAATGCATCAGCTCTAGCCCTGTGGTAGTGGGTTACGGTGTTCGCAAGCCATACAATGTTCATCGTACGCATACCATCAGCCTTGGGCCTGATCGAGGAAACCGAGTAATCGGAGGAGTTCTCGCGCGTTGCGTTCCGGATTGTGCCGTTCTGCCAGTACTTTCCGACATGCTAGCCCCATACCGTGCCTTAGTTCGGGACTTCGCAGAAGCAACATTGTCTTCTCCGCCAACCATTCTTCATCGTGCCGATCAATCAGGAATCCAACATCCTCGGAACTGATGATTTTTTTTAAGCCGCCATTCAACACCGAGGCCACAACAGGCACCTGATACGCCCCAGCTTCGAGGGGTGTTCGGCCGAGTGCATCCCAATCTGAGTTGAATAGCAATACATCAAGGCTCAGATAGAAGGGCTTGAGGTCTTGCTGCCATCCGAGCCACCTCATGCGGCTCCCTAATCCCAAAGCAGAGGATTCCTGAATCAGCTTATTGCGCAACGGCCCATCGCCACATCCAAGGAATACTGCATCTGGATAGCATTTTGCGATGTGCGCTGCAGTTCGTAGGAACACATCCCATCGCTTGCGCTCAATCAACCAACCCGCATTTCCCACAACAAATGCATTGGGCTTGATTCCGAGTGCCTCTCTTGCGGCGGTACGATCTTCAACTGACGGCAACATTGGGAGCTGAAAGCAATTGGGTCTCGTCACACTAACGTGCCGCAGCGGGGGAAATATCTCTTCGGCTTCTGTTCTAATGAAGTCAGATGCAAAGGCAATTCGCGGAAATATGCGCATCGCAGACGCATAGATTAGCTTCCATTCCCAGGCGCGCTTTACGCCCTCATGGTGGAAGTGAATGAAGAGTATCTTCCGTTTGCACTGAATTCCGGTCAGCGCAGCGAACGCCGACATATTGTGGCCGCTCATCACTATGGCATCAGTCTCTGGCGTTCGCCGAAATTCCTTTGCCATTGCCGGAATCGACAGCATCCCTGCCGGCCCACTGTACTTTAATCCAGTGAATGGCAGCCCCCGCTGCTCTAACGGACCCTGTAACCCACCGACAGGGTTCAAAGACACTAGCCTATTATTACAGCCTAGCGCTCGAAGGGCCGACATCATCTCGATGGTGCTTTGCTCCATGCCTCCGAGATTAGCGCATTGCATAATGTGGAGGATCTGTGGCTTGCTCATTCGCAGCAGCCTCCCGTGCTATGACAAAGCACTTCTAGCAATCGCTGGCCGTATCTCTCAACCGTGTAATCCCTGGCACGCTCAAGTGCAGTCAGCGACATCCCATCCAATAGGTCGCGATTTGCGTCGAGGATCTCTAGTTTTTCTATGATTGCCCCGGGATCTCGGACTGGCACGATGAATCCGTCAACCCCGTCTCGGACAACGCTCCCAGTGTTCGGAGTGGCAATTACTGGCAGCCCATACGCAAGTGCCTCGTAACAGACTGTTGCTGAGCCCTCACAGATAGAGGGCAATAGGAACACATCAGCCCACTCAAACTGGCGACGAACCTCTGTTCTCGGAACGGGCCCAACGAGGCTCAGATTGCCGCGCAATGTGCTTTCAGCAACTGAAGTCACAGCAATTGGTCCCGCCATCCGAAATTCGGCTTTGCCTTTCAATGCACGCGCTGCGGCGAGGACGTATTGCGATCCCTTTCTCAGTCCAACAGCGCCAACCGTCAGCACGCGCAGACGGCTGTGTTTGTGGATCTTCGGCTGGGCTAACGCAGGTAGGCTAGTTCCATAGGGTACGATACGACAACGATCCACAGGCCCGCCCGCAGCCCTTATGCTTTCCCTGACGAATTCAGAGCCGCAAACAATTACATCGGATTCCTGCCATTCTCTCTCCTCACGCTCGCGAAATGCGTCCTGCAGGCTATCCTCTGTGTGAGACCGAGACCATCCTGGAAAGTCGGCTTTCTCCCTTTCCAGGAGCTTCTGCTCTATCACAAAGGGAGCAATGGTCTGTTCCATTGCCGTGAACACCCCTACAGAACGAGCGTACTGGAGTAGTTCAAGTCCTGCCGAATTGAACGTGTAGACTCCGGTTGCCTCACCCAGTCCGCATCTGACAATGCGCCGACACAGTTCAGTCCCACCCCAAAGATGCGGAGCAAGCTCCGATCCGCCGGGAGGCACATGATTGCGTCGCCAATAGTATTCGATCCCCATCCTATTGAACGCACAAATTCTTTCAGGCGGGATGTCTGCCGGAATCCGCCCAAGCCATCTGCGAAGCGAAAGGGGGCCGGCCTTTGCCGCGATAGACAAGGCCTTCCGAAGTTCTGGTGGCGCGTAGGTGTCGGTGTAAAAGCGCTCTAAGACATTGGCCCGCGCTAGTATCGATGGCACTGCGTAGTGCATCCGCGCACCAAGTTGGGCAACTATGAACATTGAGTTCCCGGATGGACCGCCTCCGAGCCCCCAATTGCAACCTGCCTGAGAGGGTCCACTCTGCGCCGTCCCCTCCGCGAGAACAACGAAAACAAAACCACCGGAACCATCGAGTAGCCAATTGTTACGAACACCGCGCCAAATCCCTGTGTAAACAAGTTCAGGCTAGTCGCGTAGAGCAACACATAGCCGCAGGAGGCTAATGGGGAGTCGAGGCGCCGGGCGGCGTCGAACAATCTCCGAGATAACCGCCCAAGTAAATAGAAGAACCCAATTGACATCACACCAAATCGCGTATAGATATCTGCAACAATTCCCCACGCTGAACCAGATGCAATTCTAAGACTGGTCGCATCTTCCATGTCTTCAACTGTAATTCCTGGGGTGTCTGGATAATGTTTATCCGGCCACCATTGCCTCGGTATTGGGTTGATCGCGAGAAAATACACCCAAGTTAACCCGTAGTCAAGTTTCCCTGAAACGTCAACTGCCTCCAAAGCAGTCGCGTGAAAAAGAAACTCCTGTGCGATTATTCCATGTGCCTCATCCTTGGCGTTCACACCAATCGACTTATCCAACGCGCTACCGAATGTACGCAGTTCATTCGTCTCATGCGACCCTAAATGAAGCACATTCCTGAATCCAACCATCATTAGTACGCCAAACCCCAGGACGCCAAGTGCGCCAAGAGCGCTGGCCAGACTCGGCGCGCGTCGCTGTGCAAGGCAGCGCGCAACAAGATATGATGAGATAACAGAGAACAATGGGCCACGCGATCCAGTGAAGATCGCATGCAGAAGCACTGTGGTTAAGAACATGTATGGCACATATGTTTTCCAACGAGGCTGCTTAGATCCTACGACCCCATACACCATCATGATCCCACCTACAAGAACCCACCAGATGCCATTATAGAGATAGGCGGAATTCTGCTCCCATGCCATAGCTGTTCCGTGTTCCTTGCTGAAAGAATAGAGTACGCCGCCGGACCGCTGCAAAAATATGATATCAAGGCCAAGGCCGACAGTTGCTGTTAGGAATCCTGCATTCCACATACTGCGCCCAACCCAGCCTGGCCCATCCACGTGCATCTCTGCATGGTGACTCCGCGTCCTTATCCACCCCCACATGAAACATGAGAGCATCGCGGCGGGAACAAGCAGCGCCTTTTCTGCCTGCCCGTCGGTGAGGAGAGCTTCCAAAGTACCGCTCAGCAGGATTCGCAAAGGTTGGATGACATACAGAAATGTAAATGACCCTATTGCCACAAGAGGGATCCCGAGGGCGTCACCGCGCTTACTACGCAGTGAAGCCAGCGACGCCACGATCGTCCCTACCAAGATAAAAAAGCAAAGCCAGATCATGACGCGACATCCACACTTCTTGGAGGGGCATAGGAGCCAAGCGTTCTTAAATACTCACTAACTATCTGCTGACGTGGAAATCGCTCATAATAAGCATCTTGGATGCTAGACGCGGACCCAGCTCCTCGCCTACCACCTGTGCAAACAGCCTCAAGCACATATGCAAAAGTATTTGGGTCATCTAGTGGCGCCAGTCCCCCCAGACGTTCATCTTTCAGAATCTCAGGGAAGGCCCCGACCGGCGTGGCGACGATTGGCCTTCCGCGCGACAGAATCTCCAAGGCCGCTAGGCACTGACCTTCGGTCCTTGAGCTAAATGCAAACACTCGGCAGGAATCAATCGCGGTCGGGATCTCCGCTCGGCTCTGGACTCCATGAAACTCAACCTGCGCTGCCATGTGCATTTCCGCTGCGCACCTGACCAACTTCAGCCGATCAGGTCCATCCCCGTAAAGATGTAACTCCGCCACAATACCCTTCTCTCGAAGAATGCGAAACGCTTGGAACAGGTATTCGAGGTTCTTATCCGGAACGAGCCTCCCTAGGAAACCGATTCGTAACGGAGGATTTGCTGGCCATGAGCTCGATGGCTGAACATCCGGGGGAATTAGCGGAATCACGACAACCTTCCCTTCATAGCCAAGATCCCGCAAGTCCCCCTCAAACGATGGCGCCTGTACAATGATCAGGTCGAACGAGTTTAAGAGAAGCCTCTCCGAGCAACTCTTGGACCAGATTTCCCCGGGCCTGTAAGGGGTGATGAGTATCATTTTCTTCCCTAGATCCCGCAATCTTCGGTGTACGGAGGGATGAAGTAGCTTTCCAAGAACAAGGACATCTGCATCACGGAGCCGACTGCGATTCTGGAAGACCATTATTCTGTCCGGCAGGCCCCAACGGCACCCCCAGCGCCATCCAATACGATTGACCACGATGCCGCGGTTGATCAGCTGGTCAAGGGCTGGATTCTCGTTATCAAGAGCTGCGTCCCAACAGAATAGCTCGGCCTGGAAGCCGCCGGAGTTTAACGCGAGCATCAATTCGCCTGCAAATACCTCTATCCCGCCAACGGCCGAGAATCCGCCTTGGATAAATGCTATCACCACGACCCTCTCGACGCTTTTGCGATTCTCATATCTCGATCAAGACAGCTATATGTAAGCTCACACACTGGTTAGACCTAAGCAAGGGCACGAAGGCTTGTGCGATAGGTACATATGTTATCGCTACTCTAGGTCTATTTGTCTCGCTAACAACCACTCGTTTGTTTGGTCCTTGCGCCCTCTCATGAATTCAACCTACCCCTCTTCTGGAGCCAACTGCTCTTTGTCGCGGCAATATAAACTCAACATACCTTTCCACAACGTTGGGCCTATCATAAACCTGCCTAGCCCTGCGACTGATTGCTCCAGCGTTCACCCTGCTACCCTTTATCCGCTCGACGATTTCCAAGATTCCAGCTATTAATGACTCTTCGTCTTCCTCAGCAAGGACAACTCCACATTCTCCCACCAGGCTTCGCAACTCAGGACATGCTCCCACCTTTGTCGCCACAAAAGGTATTCCGCAGCCGAGCATTTCCAAAGCAACAAGCGGGTATCCCTCAACTAATGACCCAATTATTCCAAGTTCTACCTCGGCAGCGCAGCGCGGAAACTCATTCCTCTTATACGCCCCCCGACACTCGACATTTGTCAGGTTCAAAGACCTTGCAAGACTCGCGTACTTTCCTCCAGGATCTTCACCAAACAGAAAAAGCTTCATCTCGCTTAGTTCAGGCCGTAGCCATAGCCGAAGTATACGCTCAGTTCCCTTTTGAGTTCCGAGGCTACCAAACGTTGCACATCTGATTCGGCTACTTCCCATTCGTTGACGCGGAATTCTCTCTGGTATCTTAAAGAGAGGGGCGAGTGCGACAACCGGACACCTCACCGACTGAAGCCGCTTTAAGTGTTCGACTCCTTGCTGACTTCCAGTTATCACGCCATCAACACACTTCAGGAAATACCGGAAGCCCACGGGATACCGCGTTGCGACCGACGGTTTGAAGTGTCTCTCATCTCCAACCACAACCGCCCCGCACAAGTGATCGTGCCAGATAGTCCTTGCTCCGCGCCGCCCCAATACGACAGTAAGGTGTGACATCCCAACTCCATGGCAGATAATGGAGTCGAAGCGTTCAGCCATTAACAACGCACTGAGTTTGAAAATCGAAAGTACCCTTGCCCGCCAGGCGCCTGTCTCGCGATCCCCTAGGTCATAACACCTTACCCCGGATCTAACAAGTCTTTCTCTTGCACCGCTTTCAACTCCAAATCGAGGGCACACTGCTAGTACGACATCCCACCCTCTCGCGCGCAGTTCAGCCGACAAGTCACAGATATGTTCTTCCATTCCTCCGCCCCATACCCATGGGGCGTGCATGAGTAGCTTCGTCATCTTGCACCTTAACGCTGGTTGTCTCACTCACGCTGTTAAGCTATCGCAGAAGTTGCAGCTTCTGCTGCGTGCCCCCCGCTCAAATCACGCAGAACGCTACTGCGTGATTTCCGCTCCTAGCCGTCTCTGATACGCGCTGAGACCGCACTCGCTATCCGCTTATTACCTCTGCGGGCCTGCTCACATGCGGCGAATACTCCAGCACGGTGTTGCTAGCTCGTTGAAGCTGTTCGCGTTTAGCTCGGGCTAATCCTCGTGCGCAGTCGATCTATGAGTAAACGTAAAGCCGTGCATCTAATCACTGGAACCCCACTTGGCTCGTCGCTTGCCACCTCTTCCACCTTTTCCCATTGATCAGAATATGAGTGGAGAGCATGTCTATATGTGCTCACAAAGTGGCCTGCGATCAGGCGCGGGTTGATCCTCTCTCCGGGCCGAATTATCGCCAACTGGGAACGGTCAACAGTAGAAGATCTGACTTGAGCGGCGTGTGCCGCCCAGAGCACTTGTTCTGTCACCCATGGAGACTTGCGGAATGCAGCAGCGTATTTGCCGAGAACCCATTCAATCAGATCTAGGTCATACGCCGTCCTTCTCATAAGTATAAACCCAGCGCAAATCCGGCTTCCCAGCTTTACAGAGTCCCGTCCAAGAAGATGCCAGGGACGAAGGTTATAGGTCTCGTGTATGTCCTCCATGAACACTGCCTCGCTTCCGTATTGGGTCCGATTTAGAAACGAGGGCGAAGAGCGAAAAAAGTAGATATCACTATCGCAATATGTAATCTCATCAATAGACGTTAGTGGGATATCAATTCCCTTCGTCGCGAATTTGCTCTCATGCCTGAATCTTCTGCAATGCGGGTACTTTGCGAGGGCTTCATCCACTACTTCATCGCGTTCGGTACGTAGGATAATTTGAGAATTGGGAAGACAATCCGTCAGGATCACCCTATCTTCGTTTGTAAGACTCCCATCGTCGTACATTTGTATCTTGGCGCAGTTCCCGACTCGGCGCTGCAATGAGCTCAAGCAAACCAGGCCGGTGCAGACATCACGATGGCAAATCTGGGTTGCGACAGTCCTAGGATGCTCTTTCATTACTGCATAACCCCTTTCTTACCACTATTGGTTTCGGCTGAATGGTTTGGCGGGCTATCAGCAGAACGTTGTGCCTCTGGCAGATACCTTCGAGGAAGATTTCCTCGAAAAGAGTCCAGGACTGCATGCCGCCGAACTCGTAACTCATTGATAGTCGTAGATCCAGTCAATATTGCTTTGATGGTGGAGGCAAAGAACAACAGGTAGGGCCTAACTACCATGGCCAGGTTTCTTGCATACATTGATTGTATAAGAAGGAGGTTTCTCCAGACATAGTACGAACGCCACAGATCATTCCCAGCCGTTCCGATGCTAACAGACGGCCTAAGCCTTACCAGTCTCGCCCCTGTCACGCAAACTGGAGCATCTAAACCACGCCTGCGTATCCGTAGCGCGTATTCAAGATCGTCGCCTGAGATGAACAAGTCGGATATTGGGAATCCGTCTTTCCCGGGAACAGTTCGATGAAATAGAGGTCCCTCAAACGTGAAGTCCTGGATACTTATGCTGGGGGGAATGGTGCTTAGGTCAGGATAGAGGCTTCTGACCCATCCGAGTCTAAACTCCCGGACAAAGGGACGATCTAAATTGATTTCCTGCGCGGCCCACTCTGCGTTCTCCCCGCTAGGCGTAATTCTCAGAGGGACGAGGATTGTGTGCACGGGGGCAATTCCAACCTCAACGCCATCTTGAGAGCGAAGTCCAGGGCTCGGTGGCCGGTTCATTTCGAGCAGAACTTCCAGGCAGTCCGCGAACGGGCATGCATCGTCATCCATCATCCAAATCCACTCGTGCCCCTCATCAAATACCCATTTCATCCCGTACGAGAATCCGCCTGCTCCTCCGGTGTTTGTCGACATCCGCGTCGAGGATACTTTAGGATTACCCAGTCCAGCCAGGAACTCTGCCGTCCCGTCGGACGAGGCGTTGTCAACCACATAGATGTGGTCAACCGGCCGCGTCTGCGCTAACAGAGAGTCCAGAACCTGCTTCAGCAGTTCTAGGCGGTTGTAGGTGACCACAACTGCGCCAACCGAGTTCGGTTTGATTTCCATTCAATCCCTCTACGACTGCGATACAGCCGGACGTCGCCAGTTTGGTAGAAGCGCCTTCATCCGGTCGCGGTCAGCTGGCGTAATGCCGCCGACCAGGAGCAGGAGCGCGATGTAAGAGAGGGCCGTCAGTGACGCGCAAACAGGAGCCCCGGTCCATCGCGTCGCGGACAAGACCCCGTAGGCGCCCGCCCCCGCAAGAACGGGCCTGAGAGCATCTCGCAGAACAGCAAGTCCAAGGTGCTTGCCAAACGACGCGATGAGGAGCGCATGAACGGCTACTTCGGCCAGCAAGTTGCTCAGCGCGGCCCCTCGTATCCCCAAGCGCGAAACCGTTGCTGCACAAACCGCAAGGTTCACGAATGCGCCGAGGAAGGTGGCCTGCATCAGAAGGCGGTTCTTCTTCGCGGCGATGCACAGCTCACCCCAATTGTGACCTATCGCGATGACTACGCCAGTCCACACCAGGAGTTCGAATGCTGCCCCCGAGCCGTTGAAAGTCTTGCCGAAGATGCGCGTGAGCATCCACTCACTCAGGCTCGCCCCAATCAGGCCACCACCGACGCTCACAATGGCAGTGAGCCGGACGGAAGTTGAAAGCAGAGACCTGGCCCTCTCGGGCGAAAGCGCCCAAGTCTCCATCATGGCCGGCGCCATCGCCGCGAAATAGAGAAAAACCGGGTAATAGCATACCGCGCTCATCCGCGTGGCCGCGACATACAGGCCAACTTCAGTGTCGCCCTTTACCGCCCCCAGAATCAGGTTATTTGCCTGGCTGTACAGAGTGATCGCAAAGGAGGTTGCGCAGAGCGGAAGAGACTGCTTCAGAAAATACCAGCTCCTCTGCATTGAAAATGACGGCCTTGCCCGATAACCTTCTCTCCGCAGGAGGCGCATTCCAAGAGCGACCGTAACCAAACCCACAACAGCCGAGATCACTGCGACCCGAAGCAGATCACTGGGTCTCCGGACGAACGATACCGTCAGGACAAACGTCAGCAATGCGCCCACGATCTGCAGCGCAGTATTGATGTGCATTTTCTGAACTGATCGAAAAACCCATTCTACGCTCACCGCCTGGATCGGCAGCGTGAGCAGGTAAATGCGGAACAGGTTTCGCGAAGCTTCAGAAAAGGGGAGGTACTGAGCGGTCAGGAACCCCAGGGGGATTGCAAAAAGAGCTAACGCCAGCCGAAGCCCTTGGATCGAGGAGACTACCTCTTGGAGTTTCTCAGGGTTCTGCGCTCCTTCCCGGACGGCAACGGTGCCTAATCCAAGGTCAGAGAGCAGCCCGAAGTATTGGGTCACGCTCTGAGCAATGCCGGTTACCCCAAAACCCGAGGCTGAGACCCGCCGGGCAAGCACTGCATTCGTCACCAGTCCGACAGCCCTGCTGACTAGGGCTCCGGCGCTCAGGCTTCCGAAATTCCAAAGGACTGTTTTGCCGCGAGAAGACTCTCCTCTATAAGCGTCCTCAACCTCGTCAGGTCCGGTTAAGTCTGCGTTTGACACAGTGGCGTCTTTCTCATCTATCATCTGCCTGCCGTGGGTAACTGAGAGCCATAGCCGCCTGAATGGTCCGACTGGTCAGCAGAGCGGCCAACCGATCTCACCTGCAATAGAACCTGCTCGTCACTTCTAACATAGCCTAGCCACTCAACCTCCAGTTGATGCTTTTCACAGAACTCAGCGAAGGCCCTGTACTCACCTTTCTGCCAACCTGGGTAATTAAAGAATTCGTCAAACTGAATCACAGTGCCCGGGACGATCCGGTGTTGGAGCAGTTCGAGTACTGTGACTGTTGAACTGTACAAATCGCAATCAACGTGAATGAACGCGACTTGTTCCGGATGGTTGACGAGGAATTCGGGCAGTGATTCCTCAAACAGTCCCTTATGCAACTCAACATTCGATCGAACGGCTGGAAGTTGATCACATCGAAATGTCCCACGCTCAAAGCCCCCCCGCCAGTCCTCCGGAAGCCCATCGAAGGAATCAAAGCCATGCACGATTGCGTTCGTCAAGGAGGCAATGTGGTTTATAGTTGTTCCGCGATATACACCAAATTCGCAGAATAGACCCTCGCAGCCTACTGCCTCGATCCCATCTCTCAAGAGATCAAACTTGTCATTTCTGCTTTTTGCCCTAGGTGCATTCTCAATGAGAAACAATGCTGAAGCCTCTGCAGCGATTCGATTTCCTGCAAGATCGAGGTCTCTGCTCGATTGTCGAAGCCAGTTTCCAATGCGCCGCCTCAGAGCGTCCTTAAGAGCATGGCTCAAACTGTGAGATGTCTTCATTTCTCCTCCGACTTATACACATATACCAAGAATCATTCGCCCTATAGAATGCAGAATAGTTAGGCGCTATCCTGCAGACACTACTCGCTTGCTGGTGCAGAGGTGATTAGGCCATCCTTCTTGCCAACGCAATTGCGGAACCAACGACCTGATCCATGTTGTAGTAGCGGTACTGCGCCAACCGTCCCACAAAGAAGACATTTCGCTCTGAAGATGCGAGTTCCGCGTACTTCTTATAAAGGGCTTGACTCTCCAACTGCGGGACTGGATAGTACGGATCACCCTCATCCATAGAGAATTCGCGAACGACAGAGGTGCCGGAGTGACTCTGCCCCGTCAGCCACTTGAACTCAGTAATCCTGGTGAATGGCTCGGGGCCTGGGTAGTTGACTACACCGGCCGGTTGATGCCACTCGGTCCCTTCATAATGCGCATGTTCAAACCGCAGACATCTGTAGGGCAGCCGGCCAAAGCAGTAGTTATAGTACTCGTCAATCGATCCTGTGTAGACGACACAATCCGCCTTGTACCGGTCCTTAATGCCCTGATAGCTGGTTTCAAGTTCGACGCGGATTTTGGGATGCCTCAACATATTCGAGAACATCGCCCCAAATCCTTTGTCTGGCATCTTCTGGAAGGCATCCGTAAAATACCGATCATCCCGGTTGGTTCGCACTGGAATGCGCGCAGCGACAGCAGCATTCAGGTCCGAAAGATCGAGCCCCCACTGCTTTCGGGTATAGCCACGAAAGAACTTATCGCAGAGATCACGGCCAACCGCGTTGAGTACCACATCCTCACTCGTCATGAGTTCCGACCGAGGCTCCCGCACCTTGTCTAGAAACTCAGAGACTCCGTGTTCGTCAAGGTCCAACCCATAAAGCCGGTTAATAGTGTCTTGGTTGATCGGTATGGGGTAAAGATTGCCTTTGACACTTGCCAGAACCCGGTGTTCATATGGACGCCACTCGGTAAAGCGGGACAGATAATCCGCCACCTGCACTGAATTAGTATGAAAAATGTGGGGCCCGTATCGATGTATAAGGACGCCGTGGCCATCGTATTCGTCGTAGGCATTTCCAGCCAGATGGCTGCGCCTATCGATTAATAGCACGCTCCTTCCGGCGCTCGCCATTCGCTCGGCGACAACCGCACCAGCAAATCCCGCGCCAACAATAAGTACATCCGTTCTCACCGAGCTCCTGCCTTCATCTCACTCGTACGACCGCTTCCTTCAAGCAACTGACCAACAGTCGCGGGGGTTGTAGCTCTGCCTTCCTGTCGCTTAGACGACTGGTCTCAACAAGTTGGTCATTCCGCCTTGTGATAGTGCCCATAGCGGTAATATCCGTAGTAGGAGTAGCCCTCTGAGGATGTGTTCTGGCTGACCTGATTGAGGACTACACCGACAATATTGGCATGCAACCGGTGCAGGATAGAAATCACTTCGGCGACGGCCCTGCGTCTTGTCTCACCGGCCCGGCTCACAATAAGGACTCCGTCCGCGGCAGTCGCCATCTGAAGACACTCGGCAAAGCCCAGCAATGGCGGGGAGTCAAGGATAACTAGATCATAATCCTTCCCAAACTCGTCGAGCAGGGTCGAAAGGCGCGGGCCTATCAGATCCGCTGCTCGATGGGATCCCAGGCCGGCTGGAAGTATCTTCAGATTTGGCTTTCCCTCTACCGGAACCACCACGTCCTGCCAGGCCATTTCGCCCGTAAGGACGTTGGAGAGGCCATCGCCCGAGGCCAACCCAAACTTCGCATGAATGCTCGGACGGCGCAAGTCCCCGTCCACCAAGAGAGTCTTCTTTCCGCGATCGGCGTTCGCAATGGCGAGGTGAGCGGCAATGGTAGTCTTCCCCTCTCCAGGAGAGGCGCTCGTGATCACAAGCGAGTGCAACCGCCCTTCGAAGTCTGAGAGAAGAATCGTGTTGCGGATAGTTCGCACGGCCTCTTCGAAATCGGTAGTTGAGCGGTAGTACCCTTTTCGGTTTCCACCCTGGGGCGCCGACGGGACATTTGCATCTGCCGCCCCCCCTTCAGCAACTCTAGGAAGCTGGGCGGCTAGGCGATCAACCGGCATGGTGCCAATGACATCGGTACCCAGAAACCTGCTGGCCTCTTTGGGATCACGTAGGGTCGTATCAAGAGCATCCTGCAGTAAAGCCGCGCCGACTGCAAGTAGAGTAGAAAACAGGAAGGCCATCAAAAGATTGGTCGTGGTGTTTGGGAACACTGGATGCAATGAAGGGCGCGCAATATCTGCAATTCGAACATTGTTGTTTTGAAAGCCAGCGTTGATATCTGCTTCTCTGATCTTGCGGATGAGCTCGTCATACAAAGACTTGTCGGCATCCGCTTCCCTTTTCAGCTGCTGATACTCAAACGAGCGTGAGTTGAGACCGTCCCATTCCGCCTTGGTCTCTGCGACGGTTCTTTGGAGCATCTGCTCGCGATTCAATGCTTCACGATACTCTACAGCAACCCTCTCCGTAGTGTTGCTCAGAGTTGACTCGTATTGCCTCTCAACCTCAGCCACTTCTGAGGCCGCCTTGCGATATTCAGGGTGAGTCGTCCCATAGGTCGACTTCACGAGTGCAAACCGCTGACGAGCCTGATTCAGATTCTCGACGAGCTTGGAAAGTGCTTCGCCCTGGGAGGACACTAGGGCTGCTTCCACCGACCCAGTTTTCAGGGCGTTATATGCGGCCTCCTTCTGAACCCTCCCAGCTTGAGCAGCGGTGTACTCCGTGTTCAGTTGCAGCAAACGAGCGGAGAGAATGTTCGTTTTCTCCTCCGGATTGATAACATCGAGATCCTTCTCGAATTTCGCGAGTGCAAGCCCTGAAGTTTCCATTTTCGCCTTGAGCTCGTCGAGTTGCTCCTCCATAAATGTGGAGAGATCCGCGGACGACCTGATCCGTATATCATATGTATGCGCAAGATAAGATCGCGCGATTGCATTTGCTACGTCTGCCGCAACGCGAGGATCGGGTGAACGATAGTTGATGAGGAGAAGGTATGTATTGGGCGGCCGAGTTACCTTCAGGCGGCCCAACGTTACGGGTGCATTCACCACCCTCTGCGCTCCCTCAACGTTCTGTTTCGTTACTTTTCCCTCCTGCCCCAGCAGGTGGAACTGCTCAGCCACCGGACGCAAAACTGAATCCGATTGGATCAGTTTGATCTGTGTCGAAAGAAACTGATCCGCGTCATTTGGAGCACTTCCACGCGTTGAGTCTTGGCCCAGGACTTCAGATGGCGCCTGCCTGTCGATATCGATTGTCGCAGTGGATTCGAAGATCGGTTGAAGCCGCGAGGAGACTACAGCTGTGACCAAGACGCAGCTTGCTACAAATGCAATCATCTTCCAGCGATGCCGACGCAAAACCCAAAGGTAATGTGACAGCGGAACCGGCGGAGCTTCAGCATCAAGCTCCTGCTGAGGTGGAATCGGGGGATAGTAGGTTACCGTTGGCAGATTCTTTGGCTGCCCAGGGGGAACTAGTTCCGCCAATCTCGATTGTTCTGACATAAGTCCTCTTCTGACGGATTACCTTGTTGCCATTACCGTTACACCAGCGATGCCAAGGCCGGTCGCTGCGGCAATTTCAAGAGCCCTGGCAGTACCTCGCAGACCTGTCGCATCCGGGATGTACAGTATGTCGTTGGCCATTAGCGCAATATCCGGAGACTTGCGGTCCATGATCTTCTTCAAGTTGATGGGAATTTCGCTTCTCCCCCCACTGCCGCCTTCAAGGCGGTAGATGAACGCACTGTGCGAGGGAAAACTGTCTAGGCCCTCTGAGAGCGCCAGCGCCTTCATAACGCTACTCTCAGAACCATCGGTTATATAGAACGAGCCAGGGTGTTTCACCCTTCCCAAAACAAAGACTCGACCAGCTTCAGGAACGCGGATGTCTTCGCCGCCCTCCAGAGGCAAGTTCACGGCCGGATCCTCACTGTTCATCAGCTCCTTTACAGCTATCCGTCGAATCAGAGTTACCGCATGGTCGGCTGCCGCGATCGATCGCCTACTGACGAGGATCTCCGAGCCGGCGGTGTCCATGAGGCCACCTGCCTGTGAAATTGCGTCGAGCAGCCTGACTGTGCCGGTCGCTTGGAACGTCACCGGAGTCTTGACCGCCCCAGAAACCGAGATCGGGCGGCTGCGGTACTCCTCGACTGAGACCGTTACGATCGGGTCTACCAGAACATTTCCGTCCGTCAGGGCCGTCGCAATAGCAGTTTCGAGTTCTGCCGGATAGAGACCGGCCGCACGAATGTGCTGGCGCAACATGGGCAGGCGAATTTCGCCATCAGAGCCAACACGAACGGAACGGGTCAGCTCAGGCGCATCGTAGACAGTGATTCCAAGAAGGTCGTCCTTGCCGATCTTCTCCGCAGGCAGGTTCGCGCCTTCCGCTGGCGAAGAGGCTCCTGGGCCCACTCGGCTTGGATTCGCCCCCTGTTGTGCCGGGGAAAAAGTGGCGACCGCAATGGCCAGGAGAGAAATGGTGATGCATCTCATAGACTGTTCCTGTATGCCACATCGTGGCATCCTTCCTTCACTGCGAGCCCCTCTGGGAATCCTCGAAGATACCAATGCAACCCGATTCATTGACTGTTCCCAGTTTTGAACGTAGTGATCTCTGCCGCGAGTTGTTCGATCTTGCGGTCAAGGCTTCTCATCTGGGTGCGGAACTCATCGACGTGAATACCCAATACGTCTTCCCGATTCGCCCCATTCAAAAGCACGCGCATGGCATCGCGGGTGAGGTCCGAGACACTTCGTGCGCCGGTGACCGCACAGAGCCTTCTGAGGGCCGAATACTCCTCTTCAGAGAGGCGCACGCTTATCATTCGTGATCGTGGTTTCAGGACCGTCATGAAGACCTGTAATGGCGCCCAAGACCTTCAGTAGGAGCTTGTCGTTCCAGATGATCTAGTCATGCCTATGCATGCCAATTGGGCTGCTTGCTGTTCTTAGGTAGGGCTATTGAGGAGTGCTTCGGGCAGGCTTCGCCCCTTTTAGTCCCATTCCTATAGAGGAACTAGTCGGGCGCTTTGGTATCTGTGAGCGACAAAAGTGCTTGATCGAGTCAATTTGCAGGTAGCGCTTCTGAATAACCCGATCAGCCTCTTCCAATTTAGATTAAACGTAAACTAGCATACCTGTGTTAAGGATGCAAGAAAAATGTGAGACAGACGCATTACGTTTACTAGTTAATAATGAGCCGCTAGGTGTATAGAATTGAGACAGTTAGGATCTCGAACCTGACTTTGCAGCACTGCCTGTATGACGCACGTTGTCATTTGCATGACAACGTGCGTCATTCGCCGTCATAGTGGAGAAATAACGAGAGCGGAGCGATCGGTGACCTCAACTGCGAATGTAATCTCCAGTTTTACCCGGTAAAGCTCTCGGGTTTTGGGTCAAGACCTACCTGCTTGCAGGACTGAATGCGCCCATCCCAGCCGCGATCCCCGCGCCGGCGGCAACTGCTCCGCCTATGACAATTCCGGTAATCGCCGCGGTTGAAAGTCCTGCCGCACCGGCCCCGGCACCAACCCCCAGAGCCCCGGCTGCTGCCCCGGTCGCCAGAATCCCTTTGCTCCCCACTTCAATCACAGCGGGAAGACTGTCTGCTGGTGTATCCCCGTTTATGACACCACCAATCAGAGTCCCAACAATCTTCCCTCTGATCTTGGCTGTCTGTCCAACTAAGCTGTCGAAACTGGTGCCCTTCACCTGATAGGTGACGCCATTGAAGGTGATGGTGTAGGCTCCATCCGCTGATTTGTTGATCGTGCCAGTCACTACGATTGCTGAACCGACAGCCTTGGTCGCGGGAGGCGAGCCGGCATCGATCACAAAGGAAAGCGGATGTCCGGGACGAACACTTGCCAGCAAGAGGCCTTCGCCATTGGTGATTCCAAAACCGCCGGTCAGAGCGGCAACTTCTACGTTGTTCGTCGACCCCATCGATATTGTGCCTCGCGTATTGGCTGCACTTGCCTGAACCCGTAGGCCTCGCGCCTCAATCTGAAAGGGTGTCGAGGCGGAAAGCTCGCTCGCTCCCCGCTGAAGTACCAGACGGTCGCTATACAATGTCCCGCGCGAACTTGCCCCCATCCTGATATTGGTGCCCTTGTTCAGTCGGAGATCCGCCGATGCCAGGCTGGTCTCCACCACAGAACCATCGAAAAGCGTGGCATTGCCATTGACGGTGTAGCTGTCAACGCGCATGTCCCCACGCGCACTGGCCGTGCCGATCGCTACGGTTCCGGCAGACAGATGCGACACCAGACACATCAGCACAACGACAACCTGCAGCTTTCGAACCATTTTCAGCCTCCAAACCGTGGAATCAGCACCGGCAACGATTGATCGGTGGATGATACTCCTTGATTATGCCAGACTTGCTCAGAATGCAAGGTGTTTGCTATTGGGGTCTCGTCAGGATGCCTCAGAGATATGCACTTCGAGGGAATCGTGTCTCTCCCGCTACGAATCAAAGGCCAGGCCCTCCCGCGCCATGTACAAATACCTCAGCGTGCAGTGTCCCCACTGCGGACTACCTCCCATCTGTCCGCTCCTGAGACAGGAGCCACGGAGACAAGAAGCCCTCCGTTGCAGGCCCGTATGACTGACACGGAGGGCTGATCCCATCGTCTATTCTTCTGCCCTAACTACTTGTGCGCATGTCGTTGGGCAAGCGGCTTGCGCTCTTCCGGCTTCACCGCGGTCTCATTTACTTCTGAGGTGCCGAACACATCCGCATTGAAGTTCGCTCCCGATGGTACGAGGTAGTTCTCAACAGTCTGGGCATCCTTGACACCCTTTGCGAGGCCCACCCGGGAGGCGTCGATGCCCTTCTCCACCACCAGGTACTCTTTGACATTGACAGCCCGCTGAGCTGCAAAGTCCTTGACTCCAGTGGCGTGGCTGCCCTTCTTCGGAGTCTTCTCCGCAGCGACCGCTTCTCCAACCACAACCGCCTTTGCGTCCGACTGGCGCTGCAGATTGAGCGCCACCTCGTCCAGACAGGCCTTGGCTACGTTGTCTGCCCGCGTTGGACGCTTCTTGTCGTTTTCAAAGGAGATCGAGCAGAGCGTCTGCGCGTGAGGAACCGGCGGCACGTAAGGCGCGACTATTGTCACGAAAGTGCTCGCGGTTGCCGTCTGGCTCTTGTCGTCCGATACGTTGCAGTTAATGGCGACTGCGCCCACCGGCGCGCCAGCAGCAGAATAAACTGCCTGCGTACCGCTTCCACTGATTGTCCCAGCCGAAGCCGAATAGCTGAAGGTCAGCGGGCGGTTTTGCGGACTTACGCCGATTGCCGTAACGGTGCTTGTCTCACCCGGCCTGATGGTATTCGGGCTGGCGGTGCACCCTATGCTTGGCGGCTCGATGGCTTTGACGGTAAAGCTGGTCTCGCATTCTACGCGCCGTATGTAGTTCTCTCTCGATTCGCCAACCTTGCACTCGCTCAGTTCGCCTTTCACTGTGTGGGTGCCTGGCGCTAGTGAACCAGTGGCAACGGATGCCGTTCGCCCGTTGGCTGACACACCATCTCCCGTCCAGGAATACATCGCGCACTTCGTGGGCTCCATTCCTGCGGAACTTGAGATCACGGTAACCGGTTCGCCAGGAAGAACTGCGGCCGGACTGGCCCAGCAAGACAGGGTCAGCGGTTTGAGTGGCTTGTGACATCCGACGTTCGGCACCGTCGCGGCAATCACCAAACCAAAGACGCAACTTGCATTCCATACAGCACGAGCACGCATGCGTTTCCCCTTCGCAAACAATTTGACCGGAACTCAGTATCTTCTCTTCGGACGTGAAACCGAAGCCTTCCCATTTGCCTCCGGTTGTGGCCTTCCTTGGTTTCGCCCAACACCGGGTCCCCGGTCCACCCAACCACGTTGGAATCGAACGACATTGACCCTTGCAAGCTGCACCCGCGAACTCATAACGCTCTGATAAGCCAAGGGACTCTGCGCGTCATACTAAGATTTAGGATCCGAAGACCAGCCCAACCGCTTGCAACCTGAGGCGTGTTCTTACCGGCTAGCCGGCGTTGTCGACTTATTCACTTCGTACAACCCAACGCCCAGACCGGCGCCAGCTGCTACAGCTACGCCACCAATGACCATGGCCGTAGTTCCCACCCCCGCTGCTCCCCCAACAATCGCAGCAGAACTCACAGTCACTGCACCCAATGCGCCACCAGCCCCAACTGCTCCACACCGCAGAGTTCCGGTAACCTCGATCTTCTTCCCAACATACGACTTGAAATCCTTGCCGGTCAGCTCGTACCTAATCTCAGCGCCAGTCCTGGGATCCATGTCAGTAGCGATGTAGTAATGGTGATCCTCACAGCTAACGATGCCCCTGGCCGAAAAGCTCTTCTGCGACGTACACTGCCCGTTGTCGTTCGCCGCTTGCACATCAAATGACATTCCCATACCCGAGTGAACACTCGCCAATGGAACTCCGAGTTCATTCGTGACCGAGAAGCTACCCGTCAAGGCCGCGACCTCCACCTTGTTGCCTTGCTCCATTGAGACCACGCCGCGGGAGTTCGGCTCTGCTGGAGTCACGCGCAGCCCGCGCGCCTGGAGCTTAAATGCGTTAGAGGCGAATTCGGTCTTTCCACGTTGCAACACCAAACGGTCACTGTAAAGCGTACCGAGTGAGCCGGTAGCCATCGTGATTTCAGTTCCCTTTTCCAAGCGCAAATCCACGGTAGCTTGGCCGGTCTCCACAACCGACCCATTGAAGAGCGTAGCGTTGCCCTTCACTGCATAGTTGTCCACGCGCATATCCCCACGAGCGCTGGCGGTACCGATCGAAACCGTTCCGGCCACCGAATAGGACGACATGCACATCAGCACGGCTACAACCTGCAGCTTCTTCAACATCGCATCCTCCAACGCGAACTCCGGATACAGGCTTCCCTGACCCTTTGCGTGTCACTATTGGTATACGCTAGATCCGCCCAGCCTGCAAGTCTTTTCCCTTTAAAATCAATCACTTATGTAGTACGTATGTCTTACGATGTCGCCGGAGCATACTGGAGTGCGAAAGCAGATGTGCCGGTATTGCCTGTCGCATCAATCGTTTGTCGAGATACCGCGGGGCACCGGCAACCGGACTGCGCATGCACGCCGTTTCGATGCCGGAAGCTAAAAGGGGAAGACTTCACGAAATCGGCCCCAGACTGTACGCGAATCCTGACTTGACTGCATTGTTCCAGATGCTATGCTTCGCATTGACCATGATGCATCTTTTGAGCCGCTCTGTTGGAATCGCACTGCGACTGATCGTCGCAGGAGCGTGCTGCCTTGGAATCTGGACATCGTGGAGTTTTGCTCGCGCAGACTACCTGTTCCATCTGGATACTGAGGATTCCGTTCGCTCAGCGATTCGCCTGGTCCCCGATAGTTGGGAGTACTATATGCGCCTCGCCCAGTTCGATCGCGGCCACGCGCGCGACCTGCTGACGACCGCGCTTCACCTCGACCGGTATAACGCTCAGGCACATATCGAGCTCGGACTGCAGTATGAGGCAGACGGGGATCTTTCTGCCGCAGAGAATTTGCTGTTGGGTGCATATGCGGTTGACCACACTTACCTGCCTCGCTGGACCCTCGCCAATTTCTATTTTCGCCGGGACAATATGCCGCAGTTCTGGACGTGGGCCCACAATGCCGCTGCAATGCCGTCTGACGATATCGGATCGCTTTTTGAGCTGTGCTGGCGCGTGTCGCCCGATCCCGCAAGAATCACCTCGATGCTCCTGAACGACAAGCCAGAGTTGATTCGCCAGTTTATGGGTTTTCTGCTAGCAAAGGACCAATTACCTGCTGTCGCCATCGTCGCTCCCCGCCTGGTCCGCTCCGGAGATCCGGAAACGGACCGACCGCTGCTGCTCTCTGTTGTCAACCGGCTAGTATCAGCCAATGACGCGGTCGAAGCCGTTGCGCTTTGGCGCTCGCTGGCTGAGCAGCACTGGGTGGTCGCCGACAACACGCTGCCCAATAACGCCAAGTTCAGCCGCCAACCGGAGCCAGCCAGCTTCGATTGGTCCCTGCCAGAGTATACAGGGCTTCATTCCTGGCCGGGAGCGTCAGGCCTCGAATCGGAATTCACCGGCAGTCAGCCGGAGGACTGCACCATCGCAGAACAAGTTGTGGCACTGAAACCTGGCGACTACACACTGACCTACGCATATCACACCTCTGGCATCCCCCCTTCCACCGGAATCCGGTGGAGAATCATCAATGCGAACTCGGATACAGTCCTCGCGGAATCACCCGATATTTTCAGCGACGGATTTCAGCAGTCAACACTGGCGTTCTCTGTCCCGTCCGGCACTTCTCTGCTCCGTTTGAATCTTGGTTACCGGCGCGCTCTTGGAACGGCACGAATCTCGGGAACGCTTATGGTAGAATCCACTCAAATCCAGGCACATCCCTAACCATGAATTGTCCAAAATGCGGTAGTACCGACCTTCGCACTTCCAAACACGCCCACTGGGGCGACTTTCTCAAGCGCGTTCGTGGAAAAGAAGCAATACGCTGTCGCAAATGCCGGCTACGCTTCTTTGTTGACACCGTGATGGATGCCCATGGCAAGGAACAAATAGTTCAATCGACACACAAACCCCGCCACACCAAGCTCCTAAGTACGCGAAAGAAGAATCGCCTGGTCAAGCGATTGATTGTCATCACTATTTTCGCAGCAGCGTTCCTGGTGTTCTTGTTCTTCCTGCGCTATCTCACCACGGAGCGCATGCCGCAGTCTAATTCCGGCGCGATGAACTCTACGTTCGCAGGTTCCAACTCGTAGTTCAAGTTCTCTAAAATCCCCCAATTCGAATGGGAATCCTCAATAGTGCACTAGGACGCAGAAGGAGGTTCAGCCGCAGGCACTTCAACCGTCACGACCGGATTTGCCAGCCGTCGGCTCTCCCCGTCCGGCATTCGCGCCATATAAAGAAGCGCTAGCATCGCGAACAGCCAACCCGACACCGCAGCACGCGGGAACGGAAAATCCACGCACGCATGGCACATGATGGAGATCAACCCCATCCCCCAAGGATTCCGAATGGCCGAAGGAACTGCAAACGCAAAGGGAATCAACACCAATAGCATGAAAGGAATCCCGCCATCCGCAGCAAATTCCGCCCAGTCGTTATGTGTATGGTTGGCGTAAAACGGAAAGTCCTTGATAGCGTACCGCTGATAAACCTCCGGAAATGTCCCCAGCCCGGAACCGATCAGTGGCCGTTGCTTCGCCATATCCGCGGCGGCAACGATGAACTCCCGCCGCACCAGATAGGGATCGTTCTGCTGAAAGCGAAGCCAGACGCGCTCCCATCCAACCGCAAGCGTGAATCCCGCCGCTAGCACGGGAACTGCCAGCAGCATCGCCGTCGTCGAGCGCGTAGGGAGACCTGTCTCCGGATCCCGCAGCCGCACCAAACCGATCACGATCATCCCCACAAGTTCCGCGGTGCAAAGCGCCGTACCCGCGCGCGACGCCGAGCCAATCACGGAAGCATAGAGAATGCCGCCGGCAAGTGCATACCACCAGGAGCGCCACCCCTCGCGCAGTGCCCGCCAGAGCGCGATCGGCAACGCAATCTCAACGAATTGCGCGTAACTGTTATAGGACTGGAACGTTGCGTAGACATCGGGATACCCGCTCGGGAACATCCAGAGGATGCGCCCCTCGGATGTAAAGAGCTGCGTAAGGCACAGCACAGCCATCACGGTGGCGAAGATGAGAAATGCGCTCAAGCAGTCCCGCCGATCCGCCCTGCTCCTTCCTGCAATTTGGCACAGAAAGAACACCCCGGCCAGCGCGCCCCAAAGCAGCAATGCCTTGCGTGTTTCAAAGGTGGAAGCTGTCGTGCGCAACAGGATTTGCAGGACGCCCCAGAGGGGGATGAGGTAGACGAGCCAGGGTGTCCATCCGTGGGCCAGGTATTCCTTCCTGCCACGAACACCCCACAACAGGTACCCAGCAACGACCGCGAAGACTACGATCTGAAACGACTGAATCGCCCAGGCATCCTTGATGAACACCGTGCAAGTGCAGAAGATCAGCAGGGCGAAGAGGCAAACAGCAACAATCAGCGTTGAGCGCCGATGGACGTCGACCGCAGGGTTGTCCCCAACAGAATTAGCGCGAATGGTTATGACGGGCAATGCCAACATTGTATGCCATTTTTCGAATCCGAAGAACAATCCCCAGGAACATTGCGAACTAAGTCCTGAATTGCACTGAAGTGTATGACAAACGTATAGCAACTGCCAACAAACTGAGACGAGTCCCCAGGGGAGTCAATCCCATCATCCAAGTCAGAGCATCGCAGCTGACCATGAAGCTATTCCCGATGACGCGCGTGATTCGATCTGCCTGCCTATTCAAACAAACCACTGCTCCAATATCCCGCAGTAATGGAGGCCAGGCGCCTCGAACGGATGAGCAGATCTTTATGCCCTAAATAACCCCATCACTCGCTTCAGGCCTATCTCAGATTCTCGTAGGGTCGATAACCCTTCCAGCCGCGAAGATGCGCCGGCTGGAGGCCAATGATGAAAGCGACTCTTGGAGCAATTTTCAGTCTGCTGGCGACATTTGGAAGTCTGTCATGCTCCGCACAACAATCTCCGATCCCCTTCGCGCAGCTTGAACGGGACACGCACCTCTCCGCAAAGCTGACTGTCCCCGGAGACGAAGCCGGAACCAACCCCAGCCCCGGCGCCTTCTCCTCGAGCCTCTCCGCAGAACTGGTAGCCCCGGACCCCATCATGTCGGGATTTGTCCGTGCAACTCCCGTGATCGTTCACAGGGGCATCGGTTCAAATCTCTTCCTGCTCAATGGGCTGCACCTTGGGATGGCAGCATTTGACGTGGGAATGACCCACCACTGCATCGCCGATCACCATTGCCGCGAGGGGAACCCCATCATGCCCTCGTCTCTCGGCGGCCAAATCAGCATCGACTTCGCCCTCGTCAGCTACAGTTCGTTCATGAGCTATCGCATGAAGAAGCACCATGCCCGCGCGTGGTGGATCTCACCTGTGAGCGGCTCCATGGCTCACCTCGTCGGCGGCATCTCTAGCGCATCGCACTGGTAATCGCCACAAGGGACGACCTTGACCAGCGTGTCATACCCTTTCGACTGCCGCACGAACGTCGCTGTTTTCTCGTTCCCGATGTCCCCTTGCCCAACTAGGCGGGAGACGCCCACAGACGCTTCCAACTCAGATCCCCAAGCTCGGGCCGCACGAAACAAGCGCGGCCTGCTTCCCCTCACCTCCCTGCCGAGCGTCGGAGAGCCAGCGAATCAGGTCATAGATACAATCGTGGGTCTGGGAAAATGCGGTTGTTTTCCTTTTGCCACCAAGGCCAAGTACATGGGTGTAGAAGAATCGCCTGGGACACTTCTCATATAGACTCAGGTGGCTATCGGTCACGTGGCGATCAGCAGCCCTATGAACGGCAATCGAGCACGACCGCGCGGCATCTGCCGGCAGCGGCAAACGCGATGGGTGGCCAACCTCTCTGACAAGAGAGGACGGAAGCCAATCCAAGAAGGGTGATGGCGAACGGTTATTCCCGTTTGGCTGGCGCCGGGCCAGATAGAGACGCAAATGAGTCCGTGCTCTCGAGAGAGCGACGAAAAACAGACACTCTTCTTCATGATCGTGCGATTGCTTCCCCTCGTCAGCGACAGATAGGGTCCCAGCGCTCTCGATCATCCCCTGTGGGGGAGGACACCTTTGCCCACGGTTGGATGAGGGGAAGCTGGCGACGGTCAAGCCAGGGACATGAACCACTTCGAATTCCAAGCCTTTGCTTCCGTGAACTGTCATCAGTCGCACAGCATTCAAATGGAGCGCCGCGGCAGGTACCTGCCGCAGGTCCCGTTCTTCGGCTAGCAGGACCAACTGACGAACACGATCAAGAGTTCGCTGAATCGGCAGTCCCCAACCGACGCGGCTCTGATCGCGCACGAAGTTCAGGAATTGCCAAACGGCGACCGCTCGCATCTTGTCGGTTATAGCGTCTCTAAGAGACATCGAACATGCCAGGTCAGTTCTGTCGAGGAGGTATGTTGATAGCAGATCCCACGCAGAGGATGTCGCTGCGATTCCGTCAAAGTCTTGCGCTAGAATTGCCAAGCTGTCACTGCCTTGCGAGGAGAGTCCAGAGATTTTCGATGCCGTCGCGAGACCTCCCGGCGAAGGTTGATTTGCTGCTCGCAGATGGAGGGAGGCGCAGTAGACATCCTGAAGGGATAGATTGTAGCGAGGCATCGCACCAACACGGCCCAAACCGTCAGCAAAGGGATCTACGGCAAGACTCAATATGGCAAGCAGATCCCGCACTTCCTCCCTTTCAAAAAGACTGCCAAGATGAAGAACCGGGATACCGCGCGCCTCTAGTCCTGAAGCGATCTCATTCAGGCGTCCATTCGTCCTGCACAGGACGGCTTGCTTCCGAAGAGGCATTCCCGCGGATTCGACTTCACGGACACTAGCCGCTATCCCTTCGATTTCATCGTCCAATGTTTCATATCGGCGGATTTGTGGAGAGACCGAGCTACGACCTCGCATGGCAGTGAGCGCCAATGGCAACATTCCGCCAGAGGCACCCATGTGCCAAGCGACGGAAACGAAAGTGTCCACGATCTCCTGAGTTGAGCGGTAGTTGATGGAAAGTTGATCAGTCTTTGCATCTGCGAAATCGTTGCCGAATTCGGCCATGTTGGCTGACGAGGCTCCTCGAAATCGATAGATTGATTGCCGGGAATCGCCTACCACCCAGAGCCGCTTGCCGTCGCCTGCAATCACCTTAAGAAGGCGACCACTTGCTCGATTCACGTCCTGGTATTCATCGACCACGATATGACGGTGCCGCAGCTTAACCGCTGCCTGCAAGTCCTGGTTCGCTTCAAGCAGCAAGGTAGGCCGCATGATCAAGTCGCCAAAGTCCACGCCGCCGCGACCGCGCATGGCCTGTTCATACAGGTCGTATAGTTGTGCAATCTCCAAGCACTTCTCGGCCGCAATTCGTTCATCGTCGCTCCCTGCACGTTCTTCCATCCCTAGGGCTAGTGCTCGATATCGAATCGGATCAACGAGTTCATCCTTCGCGCGTCCTATGGCGGTGACCACATCGCGAAGGACCATCGCAGGATCCCACAGGTTGCGATAGTGCACCAGGGGGAGGGTCGGCAGGATCTCTTCCAACATCTCAATTGCATCACTGCGATCGAAAAGACTCGGATTAGGTGAAAGCTGTAATCTGTCGTGGTATCGACGGACAAGATCGAGTCCGAATGCATGAAACGTTCCAATCCAGACGCGAGGCGCAGCGTCGGGCGCTGCGGTCGCTATCCTTTCGGACAGCTCTCCGGCTGCACGGTTCGAGAATGTCAGAACCAAGATGGATGCGGGATCTGCTCCCTCCGAGAGCAAGGACAAAACACGTTTGACGACCGTACGTGTCTTACCAGTACCAGGGCCTGCTTGAAGTTGAAATGGGCTCTCTCGATGCGCAGCCGCCCTGTCCTGCGATGAGTCGGGGGCAAAGGTGTTCGCGGGCTCTTCATGCTTGTGGTCCGGTGCCTGTGATGGAAGCAGGAGGGCGTCAAAGAGCTGCTGACGGACCAGGTTCTTGGGCAAGCCAGTTCTATTTGCGATCGCGGTAGCACCCATCCTTTTGTCTATATGCAGGTGGCGTGCAAATGAACGAGGAAGAAGGAATTCGCGCGCAAAAATATTCGCCTGTAGCTCTCTTCTCTCATGTGCTCCATAATCCTCAACGCGCTGCAGTCCAACCGGCGCAGCCTCCATGGAACGTGAGGGGTCTATGTCGTCTCCAGAGCAATTTGTAGAACCTGAATGAATACAGACATGACCAAGTTCGTGGGCAATGAGCGCTGCCCGCTCGGCAACATTCTCCGTTATCTCGCAGCAGATCGTACCGCTTTGGTCGTCGAATAGAGCCCTGGCCCCTTTAAGTCCAGCGTCTCCTTTAGGGAGAAAGGTCATGACGAGATCAAGATCCTGAATTGATCCTTGCACCAATGCATCGGGATCAAGAGGGTCAACGCCTTTTGCTACGAGCTTGCTGTGCATTATGGCGGCAGAATCTCGAATTAGTTCAAGAGAATCCATTTCATTTCCTACATTGCCAAGAGAAATCTCTGTTGTTCGTCAGTGAGCCCAGATGTCATTACAGCCTCGCTAAATGTTTGTTTAGCGTCCAACTGGGGCCTAGTCGCGGCTTTGTAATACTGGCCTTGTATCTGTGATTGCCCTAGAGCGTGTAAGTGACCCATGAGTATGTCTGGAGGAATCCTCAATTCCTGTGCCAAATGATTCGCAAATCTCTTTGGGATCGTTTCGGGTACAATTTGCCTGTCGCGAAGCTTGATAACGAACACGTTATTGACGTTGAGCTTTTCTGCCAGCACTCGAAAAGCTGCTCGATCAAGGGCCGCGAATGGGTTTGGCGAGATCTCATTTGCTGACGCACCCTTTTGACCAGAGATATCCTCTGAGCTCTGAACGGCATGAAGCCGGTTATAGAACCGGCTCATGGCGCGAGAAACAGTTGGACTCAATTCGTCTTTTGCGAGATCGGTCCTCAGTAAATTCGACTGAGATACCTCACGAAGAGAATCAACAGCCAGCATTATCGCGAAATCGGTCAGGTCATCCGCGTATTCGGGGTACCGGCGCACGAACTCATCGAGTAGGGGCGCATCGGGAACCCGTTGTGCTAGCGAAAGTTCATAGAGCGCATCACTCAACGTGGCGGCGCTTCGGTTTTGGCTCATCTCATCCCTCCTGCTCAAACTGTGAGAGTTTTGCTGCTGCCCGGCTAAGGCGAGCTCGAATCGTACGTCCAGTCACGCCACAGAGTGTTTCTGCCGTAACTCTGCTTGGATCCTCTGATTCCACCTCGTATCCGAGTAGATGGCAGAGAACGACGGCGCGGCACTCTTCTCT
>Ga0364922_10249_pt2 | contig 31579 bp, 32 predicted proteins | sample ExccelJu500001D4_2_FD_206955 | JGI IMG/M metagenome (GOLD analysis project Ga0364922, IMG submission 206955) | Enriched cells from Trout Bog Lake Hypolimnion, Wisconsin, USA - BchlTB.June20.5000.01.D4 | ecosystem: Environmental > Aquatic > Freshwater > Lake > Hypolimnion/Profundal zone | place...
TGTCGACGAACTCACCGACGAGCGAGATATGAAAGGGATCGAAATGGCTGAAATCGAGTTGGCCGGTGAGGGCCAGTTCGCGAAACGGAGAAGCCAGGCCAAAGTACTCATAGATCGGATAGCTGGGATTGACGGGATCCGGGACCACATTGCGCAGGGCGATATAGGTATTGCCATGCTGGGCAAAAGAAGGCCGGCTATCGTCGGTGTCTCCGTTGATGGTCGCTCCGTTCGGATTGTCGAACTCATCCTGGGAGATGGGACTGGAAACCTGGCCCTGGATATTCTCGAAATCGTAGAAGGCGGCGGCGCCCTTGAAGGTGAAATCCTTGTCGATTTTCCAGGTGGTGCCGCCCTGGACCGCATAAAGCCACTTGTCTTCGCTATGATACCCATTTCCGGCCTCGGTCGAATTGGTTCCAAAGTTAAGATCGGTGTTAAAAATGGGAAACGCTCCGCCGGTGAGGAACGGGGTCACCCCGTCGACGACCTCGTATTTTCCCCGGACCATAAATCCATCGAATGCGATATCGTCGGCCCAGATCATACTGGTGCTGAGAAACGGATTGTCGAAACGCCCGATACTGACGGAAAAGTCCTTTTCCGGCTTGGCGCCCAACTCATATTGAATGAAGGCGCGATCCAGCCAGATTTGGTATTTGCTGAAATTGCCTCCCTGTCCCGAGGCTCCTCCCAAGGTCTGGTTTTCTGAAACGGGCTGATCATCCGAACCAGTGGCGATGCGCATGCCCGCGTAGAAATTCTCGCCCAGGTCAATACCCGCGCCGATCCGGGCGCGCAACCGAAAGCGGTTGCGGTCCTGGTCGACATTATAGGTCGGGATCAAGCCGCTCTTTTGCGACAGCGTATTGATATCGAAAGGCGCTCCCGTATTGATCGAGTTGAAATTGACGATGGAACCCGTGGCATTTCCGACCGGGAAAGTATCATCCTCGTAACGGACGCGGATATCGCCCGTGACGTGAAAGCGGTGCACCCAGTCCGGAGTCGTGTCCGCGGAGGCCCAATGCTCGTCGTGCGCCTGTTTCATGACATCGGCTTTGACTTCATCCCGGATCTGGTTTTTGACGACATCGGGAACGTAGGCGACGCTCACCGTGTCGTCGTCCGTATCCGCCGGAACCGCCGGGATCGGGGCGTCCGTCGCCGCCGCGGGCTGGTCCGAACTTACGGCCGCAGCCTGCTCTGAGCTTACGGCCTGGATTTTGGCGGCGGCGGCCTGCGCCAGCGCCACGTCCCGGCGCGCAGCCGCCGCTTCCGACTCGGCCTGTTGGATCAAATCGGCGGCGTCCCCTTTCGAGATAAGACCGCGCTTCACCATCAGGTTGATGAGGTTGATCGTCACGTTCTGCGAAGGCGTTGCCGGCGCCGATGAATCCGCCTCCGATGAGGGGGGCAACGCCGGAGAGGTGGAAACCGTCGCATCCGATGCAGTCGCCGGCGCGGCGGGGGCGCCCGGAGCGGGAGAAGAGGAAGCCAGCGACCCGTCGGGCAAGGCGGCGGGGCGTAAGCCGGGCATGGGAGCATCCAGGGCCGGAGGCGCGGACGGGGCGGGCGCCCCGACCAGAGTGGACGAGGGAGCCGGGGCCGGATCGTCCGCCCATACCGGCAGGGCGGCGAGAAAACAGGCCAGGGCCGCAAGTCGCTGGAGGAAAATGTGCTTGTTACAGGACATGGAAAAAGCGGGATTAGTTCGTCCTCTGTTCGGTGAGGCGCAGGACGATCGGCATGGGCATGTCCGCGGGAGGCGGTTCCTGCAATTGCAGGCCGACCAGGACTTCGTTTTTGATGGCATTATCGATGCCGCTGTCGCCGGAGGAGCCGGAGAGTTCGGCGCGCGTGATGCGACCGGCGGGATCGGACCAGATGCGCACCTTGACCCGGAGTTTGGCGTCCTTCGTCTTGTCGTTCTTGCGCAACGCGTCCGCGATTCGCGCCTGCACCTGGCCGGCGAACCAACCCCAGCGGCTGCCTCCTCCGCCATCGGTGCCGTTGCCGCCGCTGCCGCCGGGTCCACCGACCCCAAAATCCGAGGGAGGCCCGCTCGCGACCGGGGCGGGCGGCCCGGGCGGCTTGTCCGGGGTTTTCGGCTCGTTCTTCGGTTTTTCCTCCGGTTTGAGGACCGGTGGCTGCTCCACCATTTTCGGTTGGGGCGGGGGCGGCGGCAGTGGCGGCGGCGGTGGTGGGAGTGGCAGAGGCGGAGGCGGCTGCAGATGAATCACGATCTCCTCGGGCTTATGCGGCGGAGGGACCTTGGCATATCTTATCAGGAGAGGGATCGCCGTGCCGACGATGACCAAAACCGCGATGCCCCCAATGATGGCGACGCGGTTCCGCTTGAGGAAACTCTCCTCCGGTTTGTCATCATCGAAGTCCTGATAGCTCACAACGCCCCCTTCTGCCACGTGACCTGCGGCTGGAGCGTCGAAGGGTTGTGGATAACAATCAGGGAGATCGCCAGTCCAAACCCGATGACAACCCCAATCATGACCGGCCAAGCCAGGGCGTGAAGGATGACCTCCCACTCGGCTAAAACCCGGGGGTGCCCGTAGTCGTTGAGATGGTAACGGCTCACGACACGCTGCTCGGCGATGGGTCTGGCGGCAATTTCCCGATCCGCCGTCCGGGGGGAAGGCGTGATCTGCCGCGAATTTTTCGACAACAACCGCAAGACCGCCTTTTTCAAAACGGAGTCATCGTCGGCGCCGGTGACGAAGGGGGAAAAAGGGAGCGCCTCGTGATAATTATCGGTGGAGGAATGATTTTTCATGGTTCCTCAGAGGCCTTTAAGCGGTTTCGTGGCCAGGGCCACCTGCGTGATGCCGAGTTTCGCGCAGACGTTGAGCACATCCATGATGCCCTGGTACTGGGCCTTGCTGTCGCCGCGGACGACCACTGGAAAATCAGGCGTCTGGGCCTTTTGCCGGGTGAGACCCTGCTCCAGCTCCGCCAAGGTGACCGGAACCGTGTTGAGGAGGATTTTTCCCTCATTGGTCACGGTGATGGCCTGGGTTTTTTTCTTCGCCTGGCTGATCGCCGCGCTTTCCTTGGGAAGATTGACCTTCAAACCCTGGAGACCCGCCGTGGTCATGATGATGAAGATGAGGAGCAGCACCAGGTAGAGATCGACCATCGGCGTAACGTTGATGTCGTCGTAGGCCTTGCCCTCGGTATCGGTTTGGATGGACATACGCGTCAGTTCCTTTCGCTCACGCTCTGTTCGGTCTCCGAGTAGCAGTAGAACTCGGCCATTTTCGTGACGAACTCATCGATGAAAATCTGCATGTCGCTCGACACCATTTTCATGCGCGAAACCAGGTAGTTGTAGCCCAGGAGCGCCGGAATCGCGACGAGGAGGCCGGCGACGGTGGCGACCAGCGCCGCCGCCAGACCGGGCGCGATGGCGCTGATGTTGACCTCGCCCGTTGCGGCAATCGCCGCGAACGTGATCATCACGCCGACCACGGTGCCAAGCAGTCCCATGAACGGCCCGCCCGCAATGGAAATGGTGAGGAACACCATGCCCTCGTTGAGCGCATGGTTCTCGCGCACAAAACCACCATCAAGACTCGCGCGGATGGCCTGGATGGATCGCGAGGAAAGGACCTTGTCGCCCACCATGCGATGGCCGATTTCCCCGGAACCGATATGGTAGATGCGGTAGAGGGACGATTGATTGATCAACCTCTGGATTCTCGGGCCGGCGCGAGACCCCAGATTCTTGAGTCCCTCCGAGTCGGTGTAATCCAGCACGGTGAGGTCCTGGGCGACATGGCGCCATTCCTTCATGAAGAGCGCGTTGCCCTTCTGGATCCGGTTGACATAAAATAATTTCGTGATCATGACGTACCAACTGACCACCGACATGACCCCGAGAATGGCAATGACCACCCAGCCATCGACGGTGACCGACCGGAGGATGACTCCGAAGAGACCGAAGCTGGCGCTGAACCAATTCGCCGGCGGTTGCTCGTCCGGGGCCACCGTCAGCACTTTGGTTGAATCCACGCCCTGGCTCGCCGCCGCGAATTTGATCCACCCCAACGGCCGTGCGGCTTTCGCTATTTCCAGTTCGTCCATTTCCCCGATGAAGCCCGTTGCGGTTGGAGCGGCGGCCGGGTCGTCCCCGCCGATCAGCGCGGGGCTGTTCAGTGCGGGCAGCGCGACACTCAAGGTGGCGTAAGATATGCCGTCGAGATAGAGCGTGATTGCCGGACCGTCGGCGACCACCGCCAGATGGTGCCAGGTGTTGACTGCGATCGGCGTGCCCACCGGACTGCGGGTGCCGTTCACTTCGACAAAGGGAATGCCGTTGTCCGCACCGATCAGGAAATCCTTGGCGCCGTCCCTGCGGCTGAAGATGATCGCGTTCGGCGGCAACACGATTGGCTTGATCCAGGCCGACCAAGTCATCGCCGCGCCGTCCGTCCAGGCGATTGAAGCCGCCGCGGGAGTCGTGACGGGAAGCTTGCCGCTGAGGCGCAAACCGGAGCCAATGAGTGAATCGGTCGTCGCGATCGGTCCCTGAGAATTATTGCCCAGGCCCGAGGAGTCGTGGGCGGGCCCACCGCTCTCGGCAAAGTGATAGACCAGGACCGTGTCCTCATCATAGGTGTCTTTCGGGTCGGAAGCGCCGTCGGGGGCCGTGATGGTCCCGGCGTTGCCGTAGTAAAGCCAGAGAGTGGTTTGGGCGCCGGGCTTGAGGTCGGGAACTTTCACCCAGACGAACGCCTCCCCGAGGAGTGAATCGTATTTTTCGATATGAAAGATGAGCGGGGTCTTGTCGTCGCCGGCGATCAGGCGAATGTCGCTGCCGTCATCCCGCGCTGCGCCGAAATTAAAATCGGCCAGCCGGATCAGCACCGGGGTCGTGCCGATGGCGTCGCTGATGGCGCCCCCGGTGGCGCCGGTGTCGATGGTGATCTTTTTGCGGATTGTCCAATCGTTGTTCCACCACGCCTGCGCGGTGCCGGACCATGCGCCCAGGGCCACGCCGATCAGCACAACTTTGAGAAGGTTTATCGTCGCTCGTTTCATAATCTTAAAATTCGGCCCAGAGGCGGAAGGTGAGGAGCGCCTCGTAGGCATTGGTCTGCGGCCCGTTGTCGAGCGGCAGTCCGAGATCGAGCGATCCGTTGAGATGGTTGAGGAGTTTGATCCGGGTCCCTCCCCCGACGCTGGCCAGCTTCATCTTGGCCTGCTGCTCGGGCAGCGGATCGTCGATCGCCAGCAAGCCGCCGTCGCCGAAGAGGTAAAACCGCCACTCGTCCACCGTTTTGCCCAGCAAGCCGCTGAGCGAAGGACTGCGCATTTCCGCCGAGCCGAAAATCCCGTTGTCACCCAGTTCCTCGGATTCGAGATAGCCGCGCACCGTCCCCAGGCCGCCTCCGCTGAATTGCTCGCTGTTGACCAGCGGCTGGTCGGCCGCCTGGCCCTGCGCCTTGACGAAGACCTGAAAGCCCCCGGGCAGATCGCGGGTGTGCGACACGTCGCCCCGGAAGTAAATAAAATCACCGCTGGCCCCGTGGCGATTAAGCTCGAATACCGCCTCATCGCTGGACAGACCGCGAAGGCCAAGGTTGACGCTGGCGTTGAGATCGGTTTCATAGCCCTGGCCCAGCCAGGTCCCGCTGTACGCGGCGCTCAGGGGATAGTAGGTGACCGGCGTATCGGAATCGGTGCCGGCGATGAGCACATCCTGGGTGAAATGCTTGTAGTCGATGCCCAAACTGAGGGAGTGATAGAAATCCTTCTGGGCCGGCAGTGTGAAGATGGCGCGGCCCCCCACCACATCGCCATTTCCCGCCACGCCGATGCCGCCGAGCGTGTTGACATTGCTGTCCTGCTTGGTTCCCTGGAGCATGAAGCTCAGCCCGCTCACGTCCGGGATGCGGGCCAGGTAGTAGCCCGAAAAAACCTTCACCTGGTTGGTGTCCTCCGGCGACACTTGAAAGCTGAAGCCGAGCGAATGCTCCAACTGCCAGAGATTGTCGTAGCTCACCGAACCGTTGATCCGCAGCGGAGTCGTATCGGCGCTGTAGCGGTTGTTGATTTCGAGGCTGCCGTGCACCGGCGGCGTGTCCTTCACGTTCAAATCGACGTCGACCGTGCCGGGAGTTTCCCCCGCGTGCAGCGTCGGAGTCACCCGGCGGTCGGGCAGCTCGTTGAGCACCAGCAAATCATGCGTCACCTGGCTAAAATCGGGTGACTGCCCCTCCTGCAACGACGGCGCTTCCCGCTTGATCTGGTCGATCGAAAAATAGCGCGAGCCATGGACCCGCAGTCGGCTGACCTGGCCCTGCATCACCTCAAGCACGACCAGACCGCCCTGCACCTGCTGCGGTGGAATCTGCACCGTGACCGTTTGGTACCCCTTGTCCCGGTAAGCCTGCTCCAGCGCCCCGCGCGCCTGCTCCACATCCGCCGTCGTCCGATATGGGCCGAGATACGGATAAACCGCCGCTTCCACCTCCACCCGCGGCAGCAGATGCCCGCCCCCCTCCACCCGATATTCCTTGATGTAGAAATGCCGCTTGGCTTGGGTTTGTGCGGCGACGTTCGGATGATCGTTCCCATTCGTTGACCCACCCGTCGTCTGAGTCGCAGGTGTAGATGAACTTTCAAGCGCGACCGCCGCTGCCGCCGGCCAGCAGAACCAGGCGACGGATGAAATCAACATCCCGGCTATCATCGGCTCTTTCCGCCGCGCGCAGCATATACGCAAGGCGGGGAAATCGCGATGATTTCGGAAAATGTTCATATAGATAGAAGCGTGGGCGTCGAAGAAAGAAGAGAAGGATAGTTATGACGAGAACACCCACAAAGAAGTTAATGGTTACATTTGTGCGTCTCATAGGTTACGTTCGCGTGACGCGATTAAATAATGATTGCTTTAGACGTCTGTCGAAAAAACGTGGGACGCATCCTTATAGAATAGGACACGGCCGCTGAAGAATGCTGCAGGGCAGGCGTCAACCCTCGACTATTTCCAAATATGGAAATACTTACCTAAGCCTATTGCGTTGAAGAAAGATGGAGAGGCAGATAACCAAGGTCTTTCAGGCACGAGACGTACTTCGCAAACTTTTGCGGAGCATTCGCATAAATACGCGCGGCCGAGTGGAGCCAATCGGCGGCATCTTCGGTCTTGTGGTGGACTAAATCCCAAGCCGCATTTCCAAAATAGTAGGAGGGATTTCCTCCCACTAGATCAAGCGCGTCAAGTTCCCTGGCGGCAGCAGCCTCATGAGCACCGAACAAATCGCAGAGAAAAACCTTATAAGTGGCAAAATCGCCGCCGTCTTTATCACCTTGTATCTCCGCGAAACCGGGACGGGCCTCGTCATACTTTTTCTGCATGAATTTAAGCTCGGCCAGGTCAAACTTCACACTGACATCCTCCGGATCCATGACGAGCACGACATCGTAATCACAATCCGCCTTATCCCATTGTTTTTGTTGGGCGTAGATCGAAGCGCGCAGCAAATAGGCGTGCTTATTTTGAGAATCGAGCGCAAGGACTCCGTTAACCTTGTCGAGTGCGGCATCCAATTCCCCCTTCAACAAGTCCTGGTAGGATTCGCCCAGCATCTCAGAAGCAGACTCGGCGGGAGCCGCAGGGGAAGCATTGCTTACAGTCGAAGGACCTGTCGAAAATCCCTGCGCATGAACGACGGAAGTCCCAACGAGACTCAAAAGCGCCCCAAGCAGCGCCATCCATGCACGGCTCCCTGTCTCGCGAATATTTTTTGATTTCATGGGGTAACTTCCGTTGCGAGCCAATTGGGTTCCCGTGGCCGGCAAGTTGCTATAGACATTATTTCCGAGATCCAGACAAGATAATTGAATTTTTCTATATGGCCGATTTTAAAACCTATATCGCAAGTGCTTGCTGCCCTGAGTGCTTACGCTCAAGTTAAAATCCTCGTTCGATTGCGTGACGTTTGCGTTACGTAATCTATGCATTTTTATGCCGTTTGATGGCAACTCACAATCTACAACCGCCTCGAAACCTAATTGTAACATATATAGGATGGACAATCGGTTTCGATGAAATACGCTGCTAACCAAAGAATCCTATGATAAAAATGAATTTAGGCTTGGCGAGGGCATCACTGATTTCACTTCTTGGGTTGGTGGGCATGAGCCTTCTCACAGTGGATGCTGAAGTCATTACCCTCAATACGTCAAATGGCCTTTACAATACGGGGGTTGAGATTGATGACCTCACTCTCATTCAAGGCGATTCCTCAGGTATTAGCAACCCGTCCGAACCAGCCAATACTTGGACGGCCACCTATTACGCCGATCCAGCCATCGGCTCCGCTCCTCCTCCCATCTATACCAGCGGATATTACGGGACCCCAACAAACTCAATTGGGCCTGCTTACGTGGCGAGTCCCACAGCCGTTGATCCCTACAACAGCGCTGATGATTGGGTGACCAATTTTGCCCATGCGCAATGGATAACCTACTCGGATGACATGAAGTATACCGTGTGGTCCACTCCTGACACCGCCGTCACCGTTTATCAATTGGTTTTGAGCAGTATTCCCATGGGTGACCCGGTGACGCTGCAAGGCGAGGTGGCCGCCGACGATAGTGTGACCATCTACGCCAATGGGAGGCAACTTTATAGCGACTACAGTGTCTCGGATAATGGTAGCGATAATAACTCCAACTACGATCGTCTTAATTCTCTTTCCGCTCTGACGTTCTTTTCGAATGGAGGCAATAATGATTTGGATTTTGTTGTCGTTAATAACGGGGGGTATGCCACCGGTCTCGATGCCCAACTGACGGGATCTTATACGACGACGACGGCGGCGGCGGCCCCTGAGCCTTCCACCTATGCCCTGCTAGCCGTGAGTTTACTAGCGTTGCTGATCTGGGCACACGCCCGTCGGGCGCCGCGAAGCCCCTCATGCACGAGTTTGAGCCAGCCGGTAAATTTATAGGCCGCCCTCGACAAGAATTGGAAACCTCCAGCTGACTCAGGATAAATGCGGCATCGTTTTTTCCCGCCGCCTCCACTTCTCATAATGTTCGCCAGAGTTACCTGGCCAGACGCAAACTGGCCATCGACGAGTTCAAGTCCAGACATTCCCGCATACCGATCCGTCCTTCATCCCTCGAACATTATTTCTTCATTACGCTGATACAGCACTCAATGGCTTCCACCATCACATCCATCGACAGCCCTGGCGCATGCGGCGCGCCGGCATCGGTCGGTCCAGATAGGTGCGGAAGATGAACAAAGCCACACTTGGATCCAGGACCCAACAGTTCGACTTCATGGCGAGCCAGGCAAAAGACATGATTGCAGACATAGGCTCCCGCATGATTGGAAATAGTCGCCGGGATTCCGCGTTGTCTGAGTCCCGCACACATCTTCTCAAGTGGTAAAGTTGACCAGTAGGCTGCCGGACCATCGGGTATGATCAATTTCCCATGATGAGACAAACCGACGTTGTCCGGCAACTCCGCGTCATCGAGATTCAGCGCCACTCTTTCCAGACGAACCGATTCGACGCCACTCGTCAGGCCGAGACAAAGGATCATTTCAGGACGATACTGCCTGATGAGATGCCTAATCCTGTTCCCCGCTTCGGCATACTCCGTCGGGAGCACCTCCGGGACAAGGTCGGTTAAATCAAGAAGCGCCGATCTCTTCGCAATACTCTCGACTACGAGCTGGCTGGGATTCATTTTCAGATTTCCAAACGGACCAAACCCAGTCAGTAACATCTTCATGTTGGGATGGTTTGTGGGGGCTTTACACGGTCACTCGCCGCTTCCGGCGATGACTTTGGAAATAAAGTGGAGTTTATCGACGACGGGTTGCGAAAGTATGAAGGGGTAAAGGTCGCGCAGGCCCATGCTGCGATTGATGGAGTTAAGCGCAATCGTGAGTTCGGCCCACGATTCCAGCACCTGATCGAATGGCTTGGCCTTGAGAGAAGCCTGCGTGCCCTCGGCATTTCCCTTTGGATCGATTTTGATCCGTTTGCCGACCAAGCCAAAATCCGCCGCGACCTCGAGGGTATCCTGAATGTGGAGGTAATGAGCCCAGCTTTCCGCCCAGTCCTCCCACGGATGCATCGTGGCATACACGCTAATGTAATTCTCCTGCCAATTGACCGGTGGACCCGAGGAGTAATATTTCTTCATCGCATCGTCATAATTCTCGCGCTCGTTCCCAAAGAGAGCCCGATAAGGTTCAAGAAATTCCGAGTTCAGCACGAGTCGATCCCAATAATAGTGACCACTCTCATGTCGAAAATGACCCAATAAAGTGCGGTAAGGTTCCTTCATGCCCAGCCGAATCTTTTCCCTGACCGCATCGTCTGCTTCCGCGATATTGAGCGTAATCAAACCGTGATCATGCTCGGTCACAACATGGTCAACGGTTCCATCCGGCTTGGAGGTATCGGCCAAAAATCGAAAACCGAGCCCCCGTTCGGGGTCGTCAACCCGGTTGGCCAGAGGCAACTTGAGCCGCAGACAGCTGTAGATCAACCTTCGCTTCGCCGCCTCCGTTAGTCCCCAAAGGACCACATTTTGCGGGATGGATTGGTCCGGGATCAGGGCGTCGAGCCGGCACGAAATACAAAACGCCTCGGAGCTCTCCACCGGAATCATCCAATTACACACTCTCGCCTGAGCGTAATTTTGGCATTTCTTGTAAAGCCGGCTTTTTACTTCCTCTGTGGTTGGCGAATACAATCCTTCATTGGTGGACTCCAAGCTGCTCGCGCAAATGAGATCCGGTAAAAAACCGACTTCGCGATTGCAGCCGAAACAAGCAATGTTTTCGAAAAATATGAGCTGGCCACAGGTACAAGTATAAGTTTTCATGGAAATGGATAATCCTGGGACGTGCCGGTTTATTTGCCGAAGATCGCTGGAGCCAGTCATTCATAATGATAACCGGCATAGCCTGCAAGCGGGCCTTCTGCCCTATTCGTCTCAGCACTCCGATTCCCCCGAGTTGAGACCGACGGCAACATTTTTGCAGGTCGTCGGGCCATGCCGGCAAATCTCACTCTCTGGAACCGCCACGACGACTCAACCCAATTAGAAAGCCGACAGCGAGCGCGACGCCAATGCACACAAGCGGACGTTCCGAAGCATAATCTCGGGCCGAATCAAAAACGTCACTTAAGTGCGCCCTGACCTGGTCGAGTTGCTCTTTGCCCTCTTCTTGGACATGGCCAGCCAATTTCTCCAATTGGCCACTGGCTTTCGAGGCATGGACTGAGGCTGTGCTGGTAAGGTCCTTGGCCGCATCACGAGCGGTTTGTTTCAGGTCGGTAACATCCTGCCGGGAGGCAGGAAACGAGGAGGTGGGAATTTCATTAGACATAGTGCTTTTATCAGTGGCAGCCGCCATGCCAATTTCGGCCAAGAGTTTCCGTAGCGTTGATGCTTAACAGGATCCGGCTGGAAGAACAGGATCTCCTTGAAAGCGCATCGGGCTTTTTGCAAAAGCAATCTCCTTGGCAGTTGCAGGAACATATTCCACTCGTCCTCGGCAATTCCATCATTCTCCAAGAGAAGTCCGCAGTCCTGTCGCTAGTCGATTCTGGCAATCTGCGAATTTATCAGCGTAAAAATCGCAGTTAACCGGTCCATGGATTCCATTCTGCTTTCTCAAAAAAATGTAAGTGGTTGTCACTGTGACAGCGTCAGAAATCCCCTTACGGGTGGCACGCCTATTGCAAACTCTAATCGCGTTAACTTGAGCTTAAAGATTGTCCGTTCAACTTTTACAAATCAGCAAACCTAAACAACCGAAAGAAGCATATGCCCAAAACAATTGATAAAACATTCCAAGGTCAGATCATCGGTGGAACCTTCTCGAACCGTGATAACGCGGACAAGGCCGTGGCGGCCTTTCAAGAGATGGGCATTCCTCAAAGTAATATTCAAATCGTCGTTCAGTTGAATGATAAACAAACTGAGGATGTCTATACGGACATTCTCACAGAACGTGGTTTTGCCGACTCTCAGGCGCGATTCTACGACAAGGCGATCAGCGAAGGTAAGATTCTGGTCGTCGTGTACGGCGTCACGGATCCCGCCGACGTCATCGACGTGTTCGACCGCTTTAAGGCGGAGTACAATCCGAACGGCTCGCGCAACCTGCGTGAAGATGTGGCAGGCATGACGGTTGGAGCCGCCGTTGGTGCTGCTGCCGGGGGCGTCGCCGGCGCCGTGGTCGGCGGTCCAGTCGGGGCCGCGGCAGGTGTGGCCGCCGGAGCCGTGATTGGAGGCGGATCCGGAGCAGCCGCCGGAAAAGCTGTCGAACACAAAAAGTAACTGATTCCGAGAAATAAGCCGGGGCAAATCAGCCCGGGCCCGGTTCAGGCATCGTCATGCTAGCCAGCCCGTTAAGTGGGAGAGCATTCGCATGAAGCATATCGCCACATGGATTGAAAAGGATCGCGGCAAGCATTTCGATGAACTTTTCGCCGAGTCCGATTTCCGATTATGGAACGCGCGCGTGGAGGAGGTTCCTTGGGATGACGTGCGGGGATTGCTCCTCAGCGGAGGTTCCGACATCTCTGCCGAGTGTCTTAATCAGAAGGTGGCCGATCCTGCTGTCATTCACAAACCCGACGCCGCCCGTGATCTGTGGGATTTTCCCGCTCTTGACCAGGCACTGGGTCGCTCCCTTCCCATTCTTGCCATCTGCCGTGGCCACCAGGTCCTTAACGTCGCCCTCGGCGGCACGCTTCTGCTCGACATTCCCGGCCACAATTTCCCGGAACAAAAGTATGGGAACGTTCAGAAACTGCGCCATTCCTCCTCCGCGCAGATCCGTATTCCCCGCGTCAACAGCTCCCACCATCAGGCCATTGCGAAGCTGGGCGAGGGTCTCGACGTTGAGGCATGGCATGTCGGCGACGACGTTATTGAGCAGGTCCGCCTGCGTGATTACCCCTTCTGTCTCGGCGTCCAGTATCACCCCGAACGCGACGCGATTTATCGCCCGCTTTTCGACGCGTTCTTCGAACACGTGCATTGAATTTCATGGAAACCAATCTCTTGAACCTTACCGTTCGCATCGGTTGTCGCCAGGTCTACGAAGCGAATGAGCCGATCGCGGCCATTTTCATGATCAAGCCCCGACGCGACGAAGCTCAACGCGTCTGTCAGGAACGCTTTTCCTTCAATCCAAGTCTCCCCGGAGTGGAATACCAGGATGAACACGACAACATCGTCTACCGGGCCGTGCTTGGGCCGGGTTCTACTACCATCGAACACGATGCCCTTGTCGCTGTCTCTTCCTATCCCGATAACCACGGCGTCACGCCCCGATTTGTTCCGCTCTCGAAGGTACCTCGCTCCGTGCTCCGGTACACGCTGCCCAGCCGTTATTGCGATTCGGATAACGTGATCGAATTCGCCCAGGATCTTTTTGGAAAAATTCCGCCTGGAATCGATCTGGTGCAGGCCATTTGCGACTGGGTCCATGCCAAGATCGAATACCGTGTCGGCTCCGGTCTTCCGAATATCTCTGCCTCGCAAATTTTGGACCGGGGTTACGGCGTCTGCCGCGATTTTGCGCACGTCGCCATTACCCTCTGCCGGGCGTTCGACCTTCCCACTCGCTACGTTACCGGACATCTTCCCGACATCGGCAGGATTAGTCAGGGAACGCCGATGGACTTTCACGCTTATTTCGAAGCTTATCTCGGGGAATGGCTCACTTTCGACGCCCGTTTTAACGTGCCGCGCATCGGTCGCATCAAGGTCGCGCATGGTCTCGATGCCGTGGATGGGGCGATTGCCACCCTCTATGGCGAAGCGCCGCTCAAAAATTTTGCGGTCTGGGCCTACCAGGTGAATCCGGCGGAAGTCTCCGTCGGGGATCCCATTGATCTTTCGAAACGTCTCGACGGCACCCTTGAGGTGCGCTCCGTTTAAACATGGCCATTCAAATCGGATGCGGCAGTTGGGCGGACCCCGAGTATGCAGGGCTCCTTTATCCGTCAGGATTTCCTCCCGATTTGCGGCTGAGCGGTTATGCGATGTGGTTTGACCATGTCGAGGTTAATGCCACCTATTATTCGACCCCTAAAAAGGAAATGGTGGAAAAATGGATGGCCATAACCCCCTCCACTTTTATCTTTGATATTCGACTGCACCGGGCTTTTTCACAAAATCCGGAGAAGGCAGCGAAGGAGGGTCGAATGCTGGAATATCTGCTTGAAGCACTCCGACCCCTCTTGCAGGCGCGACGACTTGGCGTCTTCCTGCTGGTTCTAAATCCCTTTTTCGCACCGGGAAGACACCGTCTTCAAGAACTGGGCGCCCTGATCGAAAAAATACGACCTTATCAACTGGCGGTCGAGCTTCGCCATACGGGATGGGTGACCGCAAAGGCCCGGAATTCCACTCTGGCTTTTTTCCGGGACCAAGGCTTGGCTTGGGTTGCGGTTGACATGCCGGCTCTCCACGATCTCCATCTGATGCCACCGATAGATGAAGTTACCCTGCCGAGGCTGGCTTATCTTCGGCTGCATGGCCGCAATCGAAATTACTTGAAAGCCAAGTCGGCGGCCGAGCGACATACCTATGCCTATAAGAAAAATGAACTGCTGGACATTGTGAAACGCATTCATCACTTGTCTGCCAGGGCAAAAGATGTCCGGGTCGTCGCCAACAATCATGCCGGGAATTTTGCCCCCAAAACCGCCCTCGCGCTTAAGCAAATGCTCGGACAGAATTGGTAAGGACTAACAAACCAACGATCGAGGAATCCCCTCTTAAAGGTTCCTTTTTGCAGTTCGCGAATCAAAAGACGCTGAAACTTGCATTTTTCAATTCCATTTATCAGAAGTCGACGATAAGCAAAACCTAACTTGGTGAGCTGTAGCCACTAAGAACGATCTCTGCTCGAGTGGCACATACACTGCAGAGTGGAGGTGAGGCATGGATTCTCTCTCCAGGCACTCAATCTCTGCAATGCATTCAACCTCTACAAAAATGAAAATGTCATGAAAAAAATAACCCAGAAATATTTAACCGCAATTGTTTTTGCCGGTCTTCTGACGACCGCCAGTTTGGCCTCCGCTCAAACCACCACGACAACGACGACCTCCTCGACAACCTCAAATGGAACGATCAGTGATTTTAGCCCCAGCGTGATCACCGTCCGGTCGACCACGTCGGCTACTCCGGTAAGTTACTCCTACACAAAGACCACAACTTACGTGGATCAAAACGGCAATCCCGTCTCGATGGAGACGGTGAAATCCGGCCTCCCCGTGACTGTCTACTATACCCAGGACGGCGATCGGATGATCGCTTCAAAAGTGGTTGTGCAACGCACAACGACCACAAGCGATGCAACGGGCGCGCCCGTGGTCGAAACGAAGAAAACCACCACGACAACCACGTCCGGACAATAACCGACTCCCAACCTTGAGCACGCCTGCTTCTCCAGCAGGCGTGCTCCCCGAAGAAAGGGCTATCCCTATGAACAAATTCATTGTTTCCTGCCTTACCGCAATCAGCTTATTGGCCATTACGGGCTGTGCTAGCGATTCTGAACAACCCGCGTCCACGACTACGACGACCGAAGAAAGCACCGTTGTGCAACAACCCGTCCAAAGCACTACCACAGAAACCACGGTTCAAAAAACTAGCCCTTGATCTCATCCACGAGGGTTTCCGAGGAAATGGGACCTCGTGCTGATTTATTTTTGGTGTTCCGTGGCTTTACCGAGTGCAGCCCCTGCACCCCCTCCGACCACCGCCCCGGCCGCCGCGCCCACCGCACCTCCTACTGGGCCAGCTGCAACCGCGCCGGCGATACCTCCGGCCGTCGCTCCCGCTGCGGCACCCGCGGTTAAACCCACCACGTCTTCACGGACGTTGCGCGATCCATCCGGGTTATATTCGGCCTTAAATTTGTCGAATACATCGATGATTGGAGCGGGTTCGATAATTCCGGATACCGCGACCAGGACCTTTCCGTCACGAATGGCCTTGTCATAGAAGCGGGCCTGAGAATCGGCAAAGCCTCGATCCGTAAGGATGTCCGTATAGACCGCGTCCTTTTGCCTGTCGTTTAATTGAACAATGATTTGGATATCCTTTGACGATACACCCAACTCTTGAAGAGCTGCTACAGCCTTATCGGCGTTTTCGCGATTGGAGAATGTTCCGCCGATGATCTGGCCTTGAAATGTTCTATCGATGGTTTGCGGCATATATTCCTTTCAATTGTCCAGGTTAAGGACCGAAAAAGCTAATTTCCTTTGGAGTTTTGCGTTGGGGCGGGAGCCGTACTCGAGCTGGGAGCCGCATTCGTATCCGTTTTGGAATTTTCCGATCCTGGTGAAGTCGTCACAGTCGTGGAAGATCCCGGAGCTGCGTTCGTATCGTTCTTACTCGACAGTTGGGGCACCGTACCACCGGGAGAGATCTCGCTGGGAGGCGTCGTGCTCGGAGTCGGCGTGCCGGGAGATGTCGTGTTGGGAGTTGAGGCGGTGGTGCTATCGACCGAGCCGCCCGGAGCAGCCGGGTTCATCGTCGTGTTTGTCGCACTTGTCGTGTCACTCGCGGAAGTATCGCTATTGCGACTGCAACCGGTGACAACTGGAAGGACGAGTATTGATATTAGAGTAATAGAAAGAGATAATTTCATAAGTGTATGATGGGTTAAATTAGAAAGTCCTGGCTTGATGTCCTCGGTTCAGGGCGCATTGGTCGAGGTACGTGTGGATGTTCCCGAAGAACTGCCCGTACCTGGCGAATTTGCTCCATTTGCCCCGTTGCCCGTGCCCGATGAACTCGCTCCATTCGTCGCACCTGATGAATTCACTCCATTCGCCCCGGTTCCGGTGCCAGGTGAATTCACACCGTTTGCTCCATTGGCAGCGCTTCCGTTGGCTCCGGTCCCGGTGCTCCCATTTGCCCCCGTCCCCGTTCCGTCCCTGTACCTGTACCGCTCCCCGCCGCTCCCGAACCGCTGCCTCCAGCAGCGCCAGCTCCGCCCGCTTGGGCAAAAACCTGTGGGCAGGCGAAGAGAATGGAGAGAATTACAATGCCTAAAATCCGTTTCACAATTTGTACCTCGGTTGTTTTTATCATTATTTCTTTATCCCAAGATGAAAGCGCCAGAGGCAGCTTATACACCCGGTGAAGAAAATTCCTTGATGGCCTTTTCGACCGCTTCACGGGTCTCGCCCGTTCGCTTCTGAATCCGACCGAGCAATTCGTCACTCTTGCCCTCACTGTATTGGAGGTCATCATCTGTGAGCTTGGCCCACTTCTGTTTGAGCTTTCCCTTGGTAATATTCCAGTCGCCTTTAATTTCGAGTTTGTTCATGGCCATTCCTTTCTGTTTTTATTTCAATTCGTCTTTTTCACCAAATGCGGTTTCCATTGCGGCAATGCAGCATAGGATAAACGTTCTCAATACATAGGTGGGTATGCATCCGTTGTGCCAAGGTGAACAATGAGGCGTAGGATGTTTATCGAAAACGACATAGCCTCTTGGTGAGAGTTAACTCTCCGCGTTACAATCCCGCGAACTGCACGATATGCGCGTCCAACCGTTGTGAAATGCCTCGCTGGATTCCCAATTGTGATTTAGGCGCGTCCTGGGAAACCCAACTTCTTTGCGACTACCGGTTTTTGTCCCCGCTATAGCCGCGTCCACAATGTCGGTCCGTGTCGTTGACTACCTTTCGAGGAGGGCGGAATTTCTCACGATGACCCGGGTCGCCAGGAGATCATCGCCGTCCTGTTCATAGAAGATGGTCACAGGCGTGCCGGGCGTGAGAACCTTCCTGGGAATAGGATTGCCACCTTCATCGACATAAGCCGTGGCATCATGAGCTTTGTAATGAATCGGCTTGGGTGACGTAGAGGTTCGGAGATCGATGTGACCCGAGCCGGCATCGGTCACGACCCCGTCGGCCTTCGGAGGCATTGGTAATGGCTGGCTTACCGTGGTCGTCGTGGTTGCGGGGACTGTGGTGACCGTTGTTGTTGGAGCGGGAGTATCAGTCGTGGTAACCGTCTTTCTCACCACAACTTTGTCGGCCACGAAGTTGTCGCCCTCTTTCTCGTAATAGACGGTTACGGGAACGCCCGTCCTGACCGTTTCCACCGACACGGGGTTGCCGTTTTCATCCACGTAGGTGGTTGTCTTCGAATAGGTGTACCGCACCGGCGTAGTCGACGTGTCGCTGGTAATGGTAAACGTATCGGGGCTAAGCTCTCGCACCGTTCCCGCTGAAGTTGTGGTTGTCGTGGTGGTTGAAGAGGTTTGCGCCAAGGCCACGTTAGCGACGGCCGCAGTAGCCAGCAGCATCCCCAGAAAAGCGACTTTTCGAGAAAATTTGTGAATAGTTGTTTTCATATTTTTATCCATTTGAGTTTTTACCGAGGCACAAACATGCCCCTTTCCTGTAAAATGCATTGGTCATGCCAAGAGAAGGCACGGTCAGCCTTATCTGCTGGGAGCTAAAGACTTATGCACACATTTTATCCAAAAAAGCCGGGGTGTATTTCCCCTAAAGTGCATGATATTTGGGAGACTTTCATGCAAAGTACCAGCGGGGCGGGAGGGGGGCTCCCTTTTACCGTTGGATCTCCTTATGGGAAGCCAGCTTCTTTCGTTTTTCCGACAGAATTTGAAGCGTTGTTTAACGTTTTTGACGCGGACTCGGCCCCTGGTAATGGAGCGAGCTGGATAAATCGTTTTCCTGTGGATTTTGGAACCATTGCCCAATTAACTGAATCCATTGCATCAATTCGGTAAACTCGACAGGTTTGATTAAAAACCATCGGGCGCCGCGTTCGTAGGCGCGCTGAATGTCCGCTGTATTCTGAGAAGAGGTGAAAACCGCGACCGGAGCGTGATCCGCTGGTAATTCTCGATTCATCCAATCCAGAACATCAAATCCGTTCTTTCGCGGCATTTTTAAATCCAGCAAAATGATATCGGGCATCGGAAAATGCTCTCGATCCCCGTAGTTTCCAAGGCCGCCCAGGTATTCAATCGCTTTCTCACCATCGCAAACTAGTTGGAGGTCCAAGGGCATTGCGCTTTTTTCCCAAGCCATTTGGAACAGGATCTGATCGTCCTCGTTATCGTCCACGCTCAAAACAGTTCCTCGTTTCACAGATTCTTGATGGGTTGAAAATCAAGGTAAAAGCAGCTGCCATTGGTCATCCGGGCATCCAGACTGACCTGTCCCCCAATCCGTTCAATGCCTTTTTTGACAATGGCCAATCCCACGCCGGTCCCAGAGAATTGATTCTCATTTTCATGCAATCGATGGAACATCTCGAAAATGCGCGCGTGGTGTTCGACCGCGATGCCGATGCCATTGTCCTTGATCAAGACCCTGGGCCCGCGCTCCGTGGATTCTGCCCGGATTTCAATGACGGGCCTGACGCCCTCCTTCACGAATTTTAAGGCATTGGACAAAATGTTAGTGAAAATCTGATCAATGATTGTCGGATTCCCCCAGATCTGCGGCAAAGGTTCAACCGAAATTTGGGCGTTCTTGGAGATGATTTCCTGGTGCAGATTTTCAATCGCTTTTTGCACCGCCGTATTCAGGTCCAATGTGTCGCAGGGAAGGTCCACATGACTTAATTTCGCATACTCGAGCAAGTCACGGATCAAGGCATCCATCCGGGTTGCGGCGGTCATAATCCGGTTGGCCAGGGCCTTGCCTTCCTCATCGAATGCCGGCGCGTATTCTTCCAAAACAACCTGGGTAAAACCTTGCACCGCCCGAAGAGGGGCCCGCAAGTCGTGGGCAATCGTATAGCAGAGGGACTCCAGGGACTGAATACTCTGATTCAGATGGGCCGTACGTTGAATGACCTGTCTCTCCAACTCCTCCGCATGAAGACTGAGTTTCAGCTGGGCATCCTGCAGCGCTTTCTCGGCGCGTTTTCGCTCGGTAATATCGCGTGCGATCTTCGAGGCCCCGATGATCCGGCCGTTGTTGTCTTTGATCGCCGAAACCGTCAGGGACACATTCAAAAGTGTCCCGTCCTTGCGGATGCGTTCGGTTTCGTAATGATCGATTCGTTCGCCACGTTTCAAGCGGGCAAGAATATCCTGCTCTTCCTCCAGGCGGTCGGGAGGAAATATTGTGGAAATGGGCAGGCCGATGATTTCATGCTCCTCATACCCGAATATCCGTTCCGCACTCTTGTTCCAGGATGTGACGATTCCATCGAGTGTTTTGCTGACAATGGCGTCGTCCGAGGACTCGACGACGGCGCTTAACCACAAAGAAGCCTCTTCGGCCTTCTTTCGCGAAGTGATGTCTTCAATAACACCTACAAGTTGTCGGGGTTGCCCGGACGCATCTTTAAGCAAGGTCACGGTCGCCAGGCCCCAAACCAAAGTGCCGTCCTTTCGGATGTACCGCTTTTCTATCGCATAATCGGCGATTTGCCCGGCCAACAAACGTTTCACATTTTCTTCGGTGCCTGGCAAATCTTCCGGAAAGGTCAGGGCCTGGAAGGTGAGCTTCAACAACTCTTCCTGAGTGTAGCCGAGGATGTCGGAAAACCGTTGATTCACTTCTTCGAACTTCCCATTGAGATCAGTCGTAACGATTCCCACCGCCGCCTGCTCAAAGATGGCGCGAAGCTTTTGTTCACTTTCCTGCAAAGCTTCTTCGGCCCGGCGTCTTTCGGTGACATCATGAAACACCATGACCGCGCCGGAGAGCCTGCCGGCGGAATCCCGGATTGGTGCAGCGCTGTCCTCGATGGAAGTTTCGGTCCCGTTTTTGGCAATCAAGGCGGTGTGATTGCTTAGTTCAACGATGACGCCCTCGCGTAAAACTTGATCGATGGGATGAAATGCGGGTTCCCGGGTCTCTTCATTGACGATATTGAAAATAGTCTTCAACGGCTGGCCCCAGGCCTCTTCCGACGACCATCCGGTCAGCATTTCGGCTATCGGGTTGAGAAAAGTTACCCGGCCTTGAATATCCGTGGTGATGACAGCGTCCCCAATGCTTCGCAGGGTAACCTGAAACCATTCCCGTTGCTGCCGCACTTCCTCCTCGGCTCTCGTTCTTTCGGTGATGTCCCGGAAACTCCAAACCCGCCCGACATTTCGGTCTCCAATATATTGGATGGTGGACACCCGCTCAATCACCCGCCCATCAATCAACTTCAGCAAATCAAAACTCTCCGATGGAGCCTCGGCGTAAATTTCGTTTACCCGCACGAGATACTGCCAAGGATCATGAACATGCTTGGAGCATACCTTCGCTATTTCCTTGTGTTGCCGGATAGCCATAACTTCGGGAGTTATGCGCCACATTTCCGCATACTTCCGGTTGCTGTTGGTCACTCTACCCTCTGCGTCCGTCACCAGAATTGCATCGGTGGTGGACTCCAGCGTCGCCTGCACCATCGCCAGCGAAACGGCGAGTTCTTCTGTCTTTTCCTCGAGGGCCGCTTTTGCAGCGGTCAGATCGCGCTCCGCCCGCTCCCGGGCGACCAGAATGCTTTTGGCATTTTGTAACGCCACGGACCTAAGCTGGAGGTCTTCGTTCTGATCTTCCGGCATTTTAGCCTCCGGCGATCCATTTTGTGGCGAGAGCCGTGCCCAGGACACGGGCCTTGATTTTGGCAAAGGCCGTGTCGCGAGCTGTGGACGTGTCGTCGCTGAATGGGGAGAACCCGCAATCATCCGTGGTTCCCAGCCGATCGGCGGGAATGTATTTGGCGGCTTCCATGACCAGGTCCCGGATTTCCTCCGGAGATTCAATCCGCGGGTTGATCGGGGAAACCACCCCGATAAAAATCCGTTGATCCGGTTTCATGTAATCCCGGATGATTTTCAACACACGAGTCCGGTCTTTCTCGGCCGCTAATGCGATGTAAAAATTCCCGGCCCGCAATTCAAATAAACTGGGCAAAAGCTCGGAATAATCCACATCCGCGCTGTGAGTGGAATCACAGTCTCCCCCCGGGCAGGTATGCACGCCGATGCGTTTTTGTTCCTCGCTCGAAAACCGGGACAGCGCCAGGTTATTGAGATGGATAAATGTGTTCAGGAGGTTGCCGGAAGGATCGATCTTGATGGCCAGCCGGCCCGCGGTGAAGTCCACCTGGACCTTGTGCGCCCCTTTTTGCAGGCAGTTGCGCACTTCTGTTTCGTGTTCGCGCAGGAGGTCGTCGATGAATTGTGCCCGGGGATAGCCGGATATTTCCGTATCGGGATACATGAGGCTGAGCGCTGACGGCGAAATGACGGCCTGCTTGACCGGGACATGGGCGTGGCGCTGCGCGACCTCCAGAAAGCAATCGGCCCGGACCTTGTAACGAAACGGGCCCGAGGTCAGTCGTGGCATCCGGCGAACGTGGCCGGCGGCAAAAGGAATTTTAAAACCATCCGGACTGATGTTGGGCAAGCCGTCCACACTATAAGTCCAGAAATTGTGGTACTTTCGCTGCTCCCCGTCGGTAACGACCGGAGACCCCGTTTCTTCGAAACGCTGGATGGTGTCTTGAATCGCCTCTTCGTAATAGGGGTCTAATTTGGGATCGGTGCTATCGGTTGATCTCACCAATTCGATCAGGGAAAGCGGCCTGGGAATGCTCCCGATTGGCTCCGTGGGAATGATCATAAATCTGAATGCCTCACAGCGAGACGCTCACAGTATGGCACGGAAACGACGCTCGCAAATGCATTTCCCGCGAGAAACAAAGGATCCGCTTGTTTCTTTCCGACTAGACCCATCCAAGCCCGGTCATCGCTTCAACCGGACAAGATGAGATTCGATGGCCAGCTGCAGAATTTTTGGGGCCCGTTGTTCTCCGCAAGCCTCGTAGGTTGCCGCGATCAAATCGCCCAAAGTCATGTTTTTAGGCATGATTTGGCAGGAAGAGTTTTTTGTTTTATGCGGTGCTTTCATAGGGATGTAAGGGTGCGATTGCGGGGTTTAAAGGGCCTCTCTGCCTTCCTTGGGATTGGTTAGCAGCGAATATGCCAAACCTGTTTTGTGGCGGTACCCGAGGGGGGCACCATTCCGGGAACTTTTGCCTTGTTGCAAGATGCAAGTACCTTCTTGGAGTCCTCATGGCGAAACGCAACGGCGGTCTCCCACCGTTCATCCGGTGGCAACGCATCAACTTGTCTCAGACGCCGCTTCCTCGAGGATGATGGGCAGGACAAAGAAAAATTCGCTGCCCTGTCCAGGCTGGCTGATGACGCCGATTTCGCCCTGATGCTTCACCACAACTTCACGGGCGATGGAAAGCCCGAGCCCGGCGCCGCTCTTCCTTGTCCCCGGAACCCGATAAAATCGCTCGAAGATGTGTTCCTGGTGGTCCGGCGCGATTCCAGGACCCTGGTCCTTGACGGAAAAGCGCACCCCAGGCTGAGTGGTCCGCATTTTGCCGATGTCCGCGCGCACCAAAACTTCGCTGCCCTTCGGTGAATACTTGATGGCATTGGCGATTAAATTGGTGATCACATAATCCATACGCTGCAGATCGATGCTGATTTGCGGCAGGTTGGGCGCGATTTTCGCCTTGAGCCCGACCTGCCCCGCGTGGGCGATATCCTGCATTTCACGCACGGCATTTTCCACCAGGACGGATGGGGCAAGGCGATGCAATTCCAACTGCGTCGGCCCTTGTTCCAGCTTGGCCAGATCGAGCAAATCGTTCAGGGTTTTGAGCAGCCGGTCCGCATCTTCGCGCGCGGTGGAAACAAGATCGCTTTGCTTTTCGTTCAAGGACCCGACGGTCTTTTCGTGAAGGAGATAGAGGGCCATCCGCACGCTGGTCAACGGCGTCTTGAGTTCGTGGCTGACCGTGGCGATGAGATTGCTCTTCACGTCATCGAGCAAAAGCATCCGGGTCACATTCTCCAGGATCACCGCAACCCCGAAGACCTTCTCATGGTCCTCGCGCAGGAGGACGATCCGGGGCAGATAGTAGTGGTCCTGGCCATCGAAATTAAACTTGATCGCATCCTTGAAAAGCGTGGGAAGATAATCCTGGCCGCTCGCCCTCACCTTTTCGACTTTCTCATCCACATTTTGCGGCAGTCTCGTCACGCCTGAAAAGAGAAGTTTCATCGCCAGTTGATCCGCCGCCGGATTGCGAAACTCCACCGCGCCCGAGGAATTCAACACAAAAATCGGATCGGGGAACGACGCCAGCGTTACCCGGATCGTCATCGCCAGCCGGATCAACTCGTCGGAGGTGTTGGCCTTGTATTGCCGAAGCTGGGACGCCATTTTATTGAAGGAAGTGGCCAGCACGCCGAGTTCATCCTTCGATAAGACCGGCACGGTCTGGTCCAGATTGCCTTCGCCCACCAGGCGGATGGAAGAGGTCACCGATGTCAGCGGCTCAAGCAATCCGCGGCTCAACCTCATCGAGGCGTAGATCGCAACGATCGCCGCGGTGATCATCAAAAGAATGAGCGACCGGATCGTACTGATCACATCGGCATGGGTTTCCTTATCGCCCGAAGTCAGCCCCTCTTCATGCGCCAGCGCCAGTTGATCGACCATATTGAGCAGATCGCTCGTATTCTGTCCCAGCTTATGGGCCGCCGTTCTCCAGGCGGCATCCGGTTGATAGGGGGCCTGCAAAAAGGTGCGCGCCCTTTCCTGATACGCGCCGTAGGCGTCGATCAATTTGGCAATCTCCTTTTTCTCCTCCGGGCTGGTCGAGTGGCGCGCATTCTCCTCGTCGAGGGCCTCCCGGAAACTTTTGCTCGCCGCCGTGAAATCGTTGCTGCTTTGCGCATAATCGTTCGTCACCACGGAAAGCAACGCCCCGGTCATGGCCGCCCCGCTCCGTTTCATTTGCTCGATGCTCCGCCCGGAACGGTCATTGTCACGGGTGATGGCCTCGATGCGACGGCCCAGTTCGCCGCATTGGTTGATGGAATAAAGCCCCATCGAAAGGAGAATCACCAACAGGCACACCAGCCCGAGGGTAAGGCGTGTGCGGAGCATAATCAGTTTCGGCGCGAGGCCCTTATGAGGTTGAGGCAGGCGTGGCGATGGAAGCCGTCTGCGGCTCGGCCGTCTCCGAGTAGCGTTTACGTTTGCGGTAAAGTGTGGCGGGATCGATCCCGAGAATTTGCGCGGCCTCGTCCATGCTGCCGGCAACCTCGATGATGCGCATGATGTGTTCGCGCTCCAGTTGCTCCAGGCTGATACGATTGCCGATCATCACGCCCGACGCCTGCGAGCCGCGCAGATTGTCGGGAAAATCGTTCATGTCGATTTTTTCGCCCGGAGCGAGAATGACCGCCCGCTCGATGACATTCCGAAGTTCCCGCAGATTGCCCGGCCACGAGTAGCGCTGCATCGCGGCCATGGCCGCCGGGGTAAAATCCTTGATCGGCCGCGCGCTTTGTCGCGCGAATATCCTCAGATGTTCCTGGGCCAGCGAGGAAAGATCGAGCGCGCGCTGGCGCAGGGGCGGCAGCTCCACGGTGATCACGTTCAAGCGATAATAGAGGTCCTCGCGGAACTTGCCCTCCTTGACCAGATCTTCGAGCCGGCGGTTCGTCGCCGCGATCACCCGCACGTTGGCCTTGCGCGGCTTTGAGTCGCCCACCCGCTCATATTCGCGCTCCTGCAAAAGGCGCAGGAGCTTCGGCTGAATTTCAAGAGGCAACTCCCCGATCTCGTCGAGAAACAGCGTGCCGCCCTCGGCGGCCTTCACCTTCCCCCACGTCTCGCCGACCGCCCCGGTAAAGGCCCCCCTGACATGCCCAAACAGCTCGCTCTCGAGAAGTTCCCGCGAAAGGCTGGGGCAGGCGACGGTCACGAAGGCGTTGTCCCGCTGCGGGCTGTTCCGGTGAAGCGCGCGCGCCAGGATGCTCTTGCCCGTTCCGCTCTCCCCCAGCAACAGAATGGTGGCTGCGGAAGCCGCCGCCTTCGTCGCCGTTTCAAAAAGCTTCTGCATCACCGGTTCCTGCGTGGAAAAATCGGAAAACGCCTCGCTGCTCGAAAGCATCGATTCAAGTTCCACCACCCGGTTTTCGAGACGCTGGTTGGTCTCGATGCGCGCCAGCGACTGGCGGATTTGTGCCGGCGTAAAAGGCTTGGCGATATAATCGACCGCGCCCCGACGCATCGCCTCGACGGCCGAGTCGATGGAACTATAGGCCGTGAAAACGATCACATTTAATTTCGGTTCCAGCACGAACAGCTTCGGGATCAGGTCCAGGCCGTTTTCATCCCCGAGGCGGAGATCGAGAAAGGCCGCGTCGAAACTGTTTTTTTTCATCAGGCTCAGCGCTTCCGCACCGCTGGACGTCTGTTCGCATTCATGCCCGAGCGTTTCCAGCGTCACGCTGGTCGTTTTGCGAATATGGGCTTCGTCGTCGATGATCAAAATGCGCATATCAACTCTCCTTTTTTTTGTCGGTGGATTCGGATTCGTTGAACGCTTCTTCCTGGCTCAAGACAAGAAACCCGTAAGGCGGGAGCGCTACGATGCCGCTATACTCGCAGCCGTCATATGGCTTTTTTTCGGCCAGGATCTGCCCTTCCGGGTTGCTCACGTCGTGGAAATCGGGACTATAGCCCTTCCAATCGGAGTTGAACCGGATGATCCAGCGTCCGCCCCGGGGCAGCCCGATCCGATACCCTTCTTCCAGCGTCCGGTGGGTGAATGACGCAATCACAATGACATCGTCCTTCGGGCCACCCTCAGCCCACCGATGAAAGGCAATCATCTTGTCCTGGTTGTTCATCTGCAAAATCCGGACGAACGGACCCAAAAGGCCCTTCGTGTTGCCGTAGAGATTTCGCCGCAGATGGACCAGGTCGCGATAAAGGCGGTTGATGCCCTGGAACGTCTGCAGCTTCGACCAGTCGAGCGCCTTGTCGTCCCGAAACCACCCATCCTCCAAAAATTCCTGGCCTTCAAAAAGCATCGGAATCCCCGGCGTGGTCAGCACCAGCCCGGCGCCCACGGTTGAGCGTTTCCGCGCAAAATAACCGGCCGTATCGGCGGGGTTGATCTCCTGCGGAATGCGGGCCTTGCCGTTGGCGTCCTCATCATGCGACTCGCTGTAAATGACCCGCTGGATCGCGTCCTCGTTGTAGCGAAACTCAATGGCCCGCGCGATGTTCTCCATCGACCGGTCTCCATCCTCCACTGCAACAAGGTTGGCCCGCACCGGATGGACAAAGGCCGAATCCCATTGCGCGGAAAAGCCCGCCCCGCCTGCCCCAACCGACTTGGTCAGCCACGGATTTTGCATCAAGTCCTCCGCAATCGTAATGCGTTCCGGGAAAAAACGCCGCGCCTCCTCGTTGATCCACTGCAGCAGGGACCAGCCCTCGGCGATGTCCGTTTCACAATTGTTATTATCACCGCGGGTATTGCGGATGAAGAGCGTCGAATCGAAGCGCAATCCGTCCACGCGAAATTCCTCGAGCCACATCATCGCGTTGTCGCGGATATATTGGCGGACCTCCCCGCGCCCGTAATCGGGCCGGTTTTCGCCCCAGGGCGTCCAGGACCGATGATCATTATAGAAATAGATGCCGCCCTTGTTGTTCTCACTCCAGCCGTCGTACTGCCAGAGATCGAGATTATCGGGCCCGAAGTGGTTGTAAACGACATCGAGAATGACTCCGATCCCCTGCGTATGGGCCGCGTCGATCAGCCGCTTGAGGCCATCGGTGCCCCCGTAGCGGGCCTCAACCGCAAACGGATTCGTCAGGCTGTAACCCCAGGAACGCTCGCCGGGAAATGCCATCGGCGGCATGATTTCCAGCACATTCACTCCCAGGTTCTTCAAATAGGGAAGCCTCCCAATGATCTGTTCGAATCGGCCGGGGCTGCCATGCGGTCCCGGAGCGAACGTGCCCACATGAAGTTCGTAGATCACCAATTCGTTCCAATTCGGGATCGTGAAAGCGGACGATTTCCATTCATACCCGTCCGCGTAAATAACCGAGAGCGCTGACTGCGCGTGAATCTCCCGCGCATAGGCATCGTTTTTCCGAAAATGCCGGTCACCGTTGGCAATTTCGAATTGATATTGATTTCCCGGCACGGCCCCCTTGACTTCCCGGGCCCAAAGCCCTCCCTCTTCCCGCTCCAGCGGATGCGTCTCCGGGTCCCAATTATTGAACTCGCCCACCACGGAGACCTTGGTGGCATTCGGCGCCCAGACGCGAAAACTCGTCGCGCCGTCCAGCGGAATGGCCCCCATCCGCCGAGGGTTGTGAATCATGGTCTTCATCGGGCGACTGGGTCCCTACGCTAGGACTTGGTGCCGGCGCCGATCGCCAGTGCAGCGATCCCACCCACGATGCAGACGCCGCCGACAACAGGCGGGATCCAGACATTGTGCTGCTCCTGATGGGAGATTTCCAGTGAGCCGATCTGGACGTCCTTCTTCGTTTGCGTGTAACTGAATCCCTGATAAACAAGGGCCAAAACCCCGATGATAATAAGAACAATGCCGGCAAGCTTCATAATGATCCTTTCGTTGTTGCGCCCCGAAACCGACCATTCAGTTCAAAGCTGATTTCCCTTCGCAAATGGAATGCCACTCCCTCCCATAGTATTGTATCCGATTTATAATAAATGAAATGCGACTTTACTCCGTAACTTGGCCGATCGATGTAGCCGTGACAAATATTGCATTCTGCGTTCAATGCGCAAGGTGCTTTGCAAAATGCGCGAGAAGACTCGGAGCCTTCGACCTCAAAAATGTTCGGGAGAACTACTGCTCATGGCGAGACCGATGGCATCTCTGAATCCGCCGTCGTGGGCATCACTTCAATGTCGACCGGCGCAACGCCCGATGTCTTCATTTTCAGAGCCGCGGCGGCAGCTTCGGAAAGATCCAGCACGCGGTCTTTCCTAAAGGGGGCCCCGATCATTGATCCGGACTTCCACAGAACGGCCATTTGTTTGATTGATCACTCGTACAAGGGTGTTAAATGGGAGTTGGCGGCTCGCGGCGGTGAGCTTGTGACGGTCGAAGGTTTCGCCATTGGCTGTGGGTTTTCCCTGCTCCTCGATACCATACCAAGAGGCCAGGCCGCTTTGGACGCAAAGCCACGATGCGTCGCCGTGTAGCGATGATTCATAGGCATAAATGCCGTAAAAGAACAAAAGAGAGGAAACCAGAGCCAGCAAGATTCTTAGCTTGGATCTCATATAAATTCCTTTGTTTGAATCCATGACTCTTGGAATAAATGCTCAAAACGTACCAATATGAATGGTCGACATAAGATCTTGATAGAAAGTCATATCTGACGCTACATCCTGGCATTTATTTGCGATTCGCAAGGAAAAGCGCGCAACTTGCACGATTTATCCTCCCTGAGGAAAACGTCTCAGTTAAAGTCGAACCACTCGCCGGCCTGATTGAAGAAGAGCTTTAGCGCCAGCAGCGGCGACTTTCCGACCTCGTGGGCCACTCGCGGCGAAAGATCCTGTTCCGGCTTTTGGGCCGTGCCGGAAAAATGGATCGTGGTGAAATGGTAGGGGCCTTCGTCGCGCGTGAAGATGGCCGTGCGGGCGGTCGGCAGCCAGCGCAGGTAAGGATCGGTCAATCCTAACTCGACCTGGCCGCTGAGCGTCTGGTTCGCGGCGATCGTCAGTGTCCCGGTCAACCGAAAAACCCCGTCACACTCGACCTCGATATTTTCGGCGGAAATCGCGCCTGCATCCCAGCTTAGGTCGGCCTGGCAAATCTTGAGCGCCAGGTTCCCCGGGTCGGGGCTCCCGGTCACCACCACATATTGATGCACCGGCGCCAGTCCGTGCAGGACGCCGTTGGCGATGGAAATTTTTCCCGATCCCTTTCCCGTCTCCAGGCCGGTGCCGGAACTTGTGTAGTCGAAATGGCCGCTCGCCAGCCCTTCCACATGGGCGCGTAATTTTTCCGGCAGCCAGGGCGCGACCTGCAGCGACGTCAGGTCGGCCGTCACCCGGACGGACCGGTCTTCCTGCAGACCGGCGTCGCCCTTGATCCGCAGAGTCTGTTCGGGATGCGCGGCATCGTCGCCCAGGATGAATTCGGAACAATAGAGTCTCGGCTTGCGAATCAAAATGTGGGCATGCACCACTTCGAGAGGCGGCGTTGCGGGCGTTTTGAAGTCACCGCCATGGGCATCGTATTCAAAGTCCCGTCCATTGGGCGTGATTTCGAGGCGGGTATCGTAGATGCCCGATTCCTTGTCCCGCAATTTCCCGAGGATGTTCGCGTCATCGATCTTCACATCGGCGAGATGGACCCGGTAGGGCCAGAACAACGCCCACCAAGGCGGCCAGGGCACTCCCTTGCTGGCGCCCGGAGTGACCTCGGTTTTCTGGAGCATGACCGACCCTGATTTGATGTGAATCGAATCGATTTCCCAACGCCGGAGGATGATGCCCAGTGGATTGAACGTTCCGGAAATATCCTGGGCCTGCAGTGTCACGATCGTTTTTGATCCTTCGAGGCCCGTAAACGAATCCGTCCGAAGGCCCAAGGCTCCCTCGCGATGGAAGGGTGCGTAGCTCCCCTTGAGTTTTAGCCCCTTCGAAGTTTCGCGATCAACCATCCCCTGAAAGCTTGGGCCCTCCACCCAGGAAGTGGCCCATCGATTCATGAAGGCCGACCCGGTTAAAAGCACCACGACGGCGATTCCCCCCGCAATGACCGCGAATCGTTTCTGCATCACAGAGGATACCATGACGAATCGATTCACGCTTCATTCATTGTCCCGTCTAGCGGTCTGGGTGCGAAGATCGTTCACACCCAGCTTTTAAAACGTGCTAGACTGGCGGACGACGCCCCGCCACCAGAGACACCACAAAAAGGACCAGGAAGACAAAGAACAGGACTTTGGCGATTTCAGCCGCCAAGCCCGCGATGCCTATGAATCCCAACACACCGGCAATGATGGCGATAATTAAGAATGTGATTGCATAGCTCAACATATAATTCCTTTCAGAAGTTTATCCGACACCTCTCTCTTTGCTCAAACCATGCCAAGACTCTGCCAAACCCCAAGCAGCTGACTTCAAGCGACTTATAATAGATGCCTCGATCGGAAAGTCCTCGATCACAGCGCGATTTGCACGTTTTGCATCGTTAGATAAACGAATCTGCCCGATGGCAGTCGGCCTTGGAAAACTCACAACATAAAAAAGCCCGAACCGGCCTGACAGGCAGACCGATCCGGGCTTGCGACCCGACACAAAGCGCTAACTGCGATTATATTTTTCCAAGAGACGCCGCACATCGGCGGCCGTGACGCCAATCCGTTTCTGGATTCGTCCCACCAATTCGTCTTCCTGGCCCTCGACAAAGGTCAGATCATCGTCGGTCAGATTGCCGTAGGCTTGCTTTAGCTTTCCTTTGACGACGTTCCAATTGCCCTTCAGGTTCAGTTCTGTTTCGTTCATGGTTATGCCTTTCGTTAAATGATTGGGAGCGACAACGCTCTTTCACTTTTCTTTCCGCATGCGATATGCCAACCGTTTTCCCGAACTCGTAACGCTTTGCTTGCACTAGAGTTAATGGCAAAAAGAGTCCGGATGGATTCGGCCAAGGCAT
>Ga0364922_10238_pt1 | contig 31253 bp, 23 predicted proteins | sample ExccelJu500001D4_2_FD_206955 | JGI IMG/M metagenome (GOLD analysis project Ga0364922, IMG submission 206955) | Enriched cells from Trout Bog Lake Hypolimnion, Wisconsin, USA - BchlTB.June20.5000.01.D4 | ecosystem: Environmental > Aquatic > Freshwater > Lake > Hypolimnion/Profundal zone | place...
CCAGCCCAGATTCAGCAGATCCGCCGCGTAATCGTTGGTAACGTAGTTCCCTTGGGTGATGGTGTCGCCATAAAGCACGCCCCAGGTGGGCGTGGCGTAGAGCACCGGATGCTGGTCCACCGAGGTAATTTTCGCCAGGGTGGCATTGGTAAGGGTGCTGGACAGGCTCCCGCCGCTGCCGCCACTGGCCGCCACGGCATAAGTGATCTGCCCCGTGGCCGCGTTGGTGCTGGGCGTCACACTCACATTCGCGCCGGCGCTGACGATGGAGCCGGGCGCGTTGGTCAGGTTGGCGCCATTGCCGGTGAAGGTGCCAGCAGTGGCCACGAAGTTAACTGCTTTCACCTGGCCCGCGCTGGAAACCAGCACGCTGCCGCCACCCAGTTGCGCCGCGCCGTTCACATCGAACCAGGTTTCCCCGCTGCCGAGCTGCGCCCCGCCGATCGTCAGCATATTATTGAGGTTGAATTGGGCGGACTCGTTGTTGGTGAGAAAGTTGCCCAGCCCATAGATTTGCCCCACATTCAAGCTCCCAACAAAGTTGTTACTCGACGTGCTGCCGCCGCTCGTGGGCACCGCATTCGTGGTACTCTTGCCCGTCGCGTCCACTCCCAGCATCATTACGGCGGCGGAGCTATTATTGCCGGTCACCGGCACGCCGAGGGCCAGATTGGTCGCCGCGCCGCCCGTGGCCGCCGCCATCGCCAGTATTTGGTTGCTGGAAAGCATGGCGGCCGTGCCGACCGTGGTGAAGGCACCCGAGGCAAGTTGGTTCGTGGCGTTCTGCGCTGCGCCCGCGGCGTCAAATGCCGTCGCCGACGAATAAGCCGCACTGGCCAGCCGGTTCGTGGCCATGGCCACGATCTGATTGCTATTCAAGGTAGCCGACGCTCCCAGCCCGTAAACCTGCCCCACATTCAAACTACCGACGAAATTGTTTGAGGAAGTGCTGCCGCTGCTGGTGGGCACAGCGTTGCTGGTCACGCGCCCGCTGCCGTCAATGCCGAGCATCCCCACCGCCGCCGTGGTGTTGGTCCCTTGGGCGACATTGCCCAGGGTCACGGGCACATTCAGCAAGTTCGAGCCGTTGCCACCGAAGCCGGTCGCGGACCAGACGGGCCCGGCAAAGTACGCGCCGCGCGAAAGGTTGGTGCTCATCACCATTTGCGAGGCCAGGGCTTGCGCGACCAGGCTGTGCCCGTAGTCGGTCGGGTGCAGTCCGTAATTGGCGCTGGGATTGTAGAGAAAATAAGTGGCGTTGGTGCTGGGCAGGATCAAGTCATTGTTCATCAGGGTCACCCAGGAATTATCTGCCAGCGCGTTCTGCGTGATCAGGCTGTTCAGCAACGCGCGGTTCATCTCGCCGGTCGCCGACAATTGCAGGGAGTCCTCGATGGTGAACACGACGATGGAGGTGGCCCCGTTGGTGTGCGCCGTCCACCACATGTTGGTGTAGGAGTTGATCCAGGTATTGGTGTCAATCGGATACGAGTCATAGAGACAATCGTTGATGCCGATCCAGAACGACACCCAAACATTCGTGCCCGCCTTGGGGTAGTTCGTATAACTGCGGCTGCCGCTGTAGGACGAGCCCCAAAACAGATTCGACACGTCCGTAATGTGCGAGGAACTGATGCCGAAGTCTTGCACCGTGAAATGCCGGAAGCCCATCATCGCCAGGTCAGCGCAGTAACCGTTCGTCACATAATTGCCCTGCGTGATGCTGTCCCCGTAGAAGATGCCCCAAGTGGGCGTCGCGTACAGCATTGGCTGCTGGTCCACGGTGGTCGTCTGCGTCAAATTGATGTTGGTGCCCGTGCCGCCGTTCAAGCCGATGGCGTTGGTGGCGGATCCGCCGGCGACATTGGCAACCGCCTCTTGGATCAATTGGTTGCTGCTCAGGAGCGACGCGTTGCCCAAACCATAGACTTGGCCCACGTTTAAGTTGCCGGTGAAGGTGTTGGAGTTGGCGCTGCTGATTCCACCCGTGGCGGCGACCGAATAAGTAACCTGGCCCGTGGCGGCGTTGGTGGTTGGGGTCACGGCCACGTTGCCGTTGCCGCTGGTCACCATGGGACCATAGACGAGGTTCGTCAGGCTGCCGCCGTTGCCGGTGAAGGTGCCATTCCAATTGGGGTAGGTGGCCAGGCCGTTGGTGATGAGGTTGAGCAGGTTCAGCACGATATTCGTGCTGGGGACGGAAAAACGCAGGGCGGAGCGGGCGTCTTGAAAGGTGAGCAGGTAATTGTTGGGGGTGAGACTCACGATGGGATTGGTGCCGCCGGTGGGGGTGACGATGGTGTAGGTGCCCACGTAGATATTGGTGCCATCGGTGATCTCGGGAAACTGGGCGGTGAGGGTGAAGGGTTTCGCGTAGTTGGTCACCGCGAACATCTGCGAGAGCGGGAACTGCACGAGGGTGGCGGTCGAGAGGATAGAGGATAGATGATAGATGATGGCAAAGACGGCTACGCGCGGGATGCTTTTCCATCCTCGATCTTCGATCCTCCATCCTCTGGTTTGCGGGTGGTTTCTCATGAGTTAGACGAGCGTTAAAAAGGTGACGAATTAGAAATTAGCCCGCCGTTAAAGGTGTAGTCGAAGGCGGGGGCGGCGCCAAGCCAGTCGGCCAAGCGGATGCCTGCCACGGCGCAGTTCAGCAGGTAGAGGGTGGTGTTGGTGGTCACGCCGACGAGCTGGATCCGCAGCGTGCCCGTGGTGGGGAATTGCGACGGCTGGTTGAGGGCAAAGGCCAGGGCACCCTCGGGATCCGGAAACGCACTGCCGGTGAAGTCCACGCCGCGCCGCACTTTTAGGGAGAGCGTATTCCGCCAATTGGCGAAGTCCTGCGCCAGGGCGACCGTCCCGCTGCCAAGCGCGGTGGCGAGTTGCTCCACGCTGATGGACCGCTGGTGGTTGAAAGTCACGTCCAGCTCGCTGAGCGAGCGCGTGGTGTTGCAGAGCACCAAGCCGGCGGACCAGGTGCTTGTGCCATCGGGGGCGTAGGTAATGGTAAGCATGGGCAGAGGGTGGAGGATGGATGATGGAGGATAGCCGGGTGCGCTATGCCTGCTTCCATCTGTAGTTAGTGTTGGTGGTTGAAGTTCGGCTGCGGAATTCTTTGTCTTTCTCTGTGTCTCTGTACCTCTGTAGTTGATCAGGCAATGGGATTTGTCCAATACGCGCCGCGAACCCCGCTGGCGACGCTGGGCAAGGCTTCCCAGGCAACTTCGCCTTCGCGGAGCTGCTCCACGCCGTTTTGGATTTTGGATTTGACGAGCTGCCCGAGGGCAAAGGCCAGATAGATCTTGCCGTCGGCGCCGGCCACACTCACGGCGTTCGCCTTGGCGGCGCCGCTGGTGCCCCGGCCCGCGCCGGTGCCCTGGATTTGCAGTTGCGCGTCAATCATCGTGCGGGTCAGGCCGATCGGAATGCCGCGCAGCCGGCCACCCAGGGATTTGATGCGCTTGTTGAAGAGCCCTTGAGCGGCGACGTTGTCGTCCACATACTCCACCTTGGGCTCGAAGGTGAGGCCGTCGTAGAAATCGAGGCTGGACCAACCAGTGACTGAGCCCCAGGTGAGCTGATAGTCCTGGGTGACGGGCCCGGCGGCCGCGAACGTGGCATCGAGGAACGTGCCGCCGCTGTTCGCGAATGTGCGCAGGGAGTTGGCCGTGGACCAGGGACTCACGCTGCCGCTGGTGTGGCCGCGCAGACAAAGCAGCTTGAGCTGGCCGACCAGCGTTTTGATCGGGTGGAAAATCATCGGCGGCATTTGCACCAAGGCGGCGGCGGCATGCGTGTCCATGGAGCTGTCATTGCCATGAACCACGGCGGGCACGTCGGTATCGGTGAAGATGCCGGCGCCGAGGATGGGGTTGCTGTAGGGCCAGAGGACCGCAGCCAGGGCCGTGGTCATGCGGCCATCGGGCGTGAGGGTGATTTCGTCGTAGGCTTCTTTGTCACGGTTGTCGATCTTGCCGAGGCCAGCCACGCCGATGGGCTCCAGGCTATAGACCAGGTCGGTGTCGATGGTGGTGCCCGCTTTGGAATAGAGCGAGATGGCGTTGAAGGCCAGACGGCCGGGAATGCGGTTGAGTGATGAGCGTAGCATATTTTATTGGGGAGTTTTACCACAGAGGCACCGAGGCACAGAGGGCCGAACCTCGGCTTGGCGGACGCCGGGTGGGGGCACCCGGCCTACAACTCTCTGGATCTCTGTGTCTCTATGGTTCATGTTTTTTGGTTTGGATTATTGCCAGAAGTTGGCGGCGGCCGTATCGCTGCCGGTTTCGTTGGGGGTGAAGGCGCGGGCGCGAAAGAGGCAGGGTTGCGTGATGGGCACCGGCTCGCTGTAGATCTGCGCGGTGGCGTTGCCCTGGTAAGGATGCGTGCCATCCGTAGTGTAATAGACCGTGGCGCCAGCGGCTGCCGTGACGGTGACGGAGGCGGTGCCGGTGAGCTGATAGTTTCCCGAGTTGATTGCTGAAGGAAGAATACTCCCGGTCACGCTGATTTGCGGGCGGCTGGTGCGGGTGAAGGGGGTGAAATCAGCCTCCACAGCGGTGAACTCCACCAGGCCCACCCGTAGGCTCTTTTGGGTTTGTTCCGTAAATTCGGAAATCACCGGACGCGCTGGCACCAGACTTTGCGTCAGTCCGACCGGCGTATAGAGCTTCAAAATCTTTTCCGTCTGCGCCGCGTAAATGCGGATGGGAATGCGCGTGCCGGTCGCGGATTGATTGAGCAGGACATTTTCCGCCCACTGAATGCGGAGGGTCAATTTGAGCGGGCCGCCCGGCAGCGAAACATTGTCGTCCTCCGCCTGTTCAATGGGCAGCACGAGGAACCCCACGCCATTCCGGCCGTCCACGCCCGGGCCAACCACTTTTGTGAGCTTCTGGTGGATCACGGAATCCAAGTCGCCGGGTTCTACAACCACGCCCAGGCGCGTGCCCAGGAAGTGGTCAGCCTGGATGACGCCCAGGATATCTTGCTGGAGGAGGGGCCAGAGGTCTTGATACAACATAAATCAGGAAATTGAGAAAGTCGAAAGCAGGAAAAAAACAAAACCAGCAGAAATCGGGGAGCTGGAAAGCAGAAACCGACCCGCAATTTGCGTGATTCATTGGGCCAGGCGCGCGTTTCCAGGTTTGATTTCTGCTTTCCATTTTCTGCTTTTTCCCGGTCATCCCTCCTGGGACTGACGGGTGAACTCTCGCGGGCGACCGCGGCCGAAGCTGGGCGGCGGCAGCACCTCGACTGGATTGGCAGGCATGGGCGTATCTGGAGGCTCCACGACATCGCGGCCATCGGCGATGCGGTCGAGTTGCATTTCGCGCTGTTTCAAGAACAGGCGTTCATCGTCGGTCAAAGGCAGTTCCAGCGTGTTTTTCAGACGGCAATATGCCAGGTCAATGGCCAGCGGCTTGAGGCCGGCGGGCAGGGTGCCGGGATTTTGATCGAGCTGATTGCTTTTGGAGACGCGCCGGCGAATTTCCAGCGTGACATCGGCCAGGATGCCCGTGGCGCGATCCGTCTGGCCGCTGCCGAGCGAAACGCTGTCGGCGGCGTCAATCAGGGCCGCAGTCTTGGAGTTGTACAGGTCGGCCTTGGTGAGGGAGATCCAGTTGGACATATTTATGATTTGCGATTTACGATTTACGATTGCTGCCAGCGGAGCGCCGCGCATCGGCGCTCCAGGGCCAGGAGCCTGCGGGGCAGGCAGATGACGCGGAGGGCCATCCAGTAATTGGTCCAAGTATTCATGAGGCTGAATCCGTGCGTGAGTGCCGCAGGGAGAGAGCGGCCCCGGCACCTTGCCGCTCTCCCATCGTCTATCCTCTATCCTCCATCCTCTAACCTCTCTTCAGGGCCGGGTGTCGGTTTGGATCCAGACATTGCTGACGGTCACGCTGCCTGCCGCCGCCGGATTCACATTGACGGCGGCGTTGGTAATGCCCACCAGCACCAGCGCATCCGCGGGTCCCAGGGTGTAGTTGGGCAGCACCGCCCAATCCAGGACTGGCGTCACGCCATTGGCCGCGCTGGTGATGGTGAACGGCCGGGTGGTGGACTTGAGCTGATTGAGGCCATTGACCAGGACCGCGAATTGGAAGCCGATCATTCCGGTGTTAGTGGCGCTCCCCCCCACGAAGGACAGGCCGATGCCGAGGTGGCGCCCCTGCCAGACCCGATTAGTGTAGTACTGCGTCGAAACCAGGTTGGACGAAGCGGTGAGCAGCGTCACCGGTCCGGTCAGGCAATTGGAACTGAAGGTGCTAGTGAGCTGGCCCCAAGCGACCGGTGACAGGACGATGAGACTGCTGAGGATGAGACCGCCAGCGAGCAGGAGTCGGTTAATATGTGTATTCATGTGTTTAATTTTTAATTTTTTTTGGTTGATCCATCCTCTCCCCGGCCTCAAGGACGAGGATGAGGATGAATGTGGGCTAACTGATGTTCAGGCGGCGGATGCTGAGGGTGCTGGTGCTCTTGATGTCCCGACTCCAGTCCACCAAGTGGCCGCGCCAGAGCTGATTCGGCGCGATGTAGGTGCGGACATTGCCCAGAAAGCCGGCGCTGCCGACGGTGAACGATTTAAACGCGCTGGGATCGTAGATGGTGGCGTTGGGCAGACTGTAATGCAGCAGACACACGCCCGACAGCGCGCGGCTCTTGGCCGAGGGTTGATTCAACCGCGTGGTGTCATACACGACGTTGGCCGGCATGATATCCACCGGGAAGATCAACGCGGCGTTGAGCTGTTCCAGGCTGATGGTTGCCACGTCCTTGCCTGCACCAAACAATGCACGTGCCTTGACCTTGGGATGCGTGCGCAAAGTGTTCCAAACGCTCAAATCCATTGTCAGCTTGAGGTTTTGCGTGCTGCCGCAATCCTGGGCCAGGCCGAGCAGTTGCGCGTTGAGCTGGTCAATCGGGTCCAGGTTGGGATCGCTCCACGTGCCGGTGCCGGCCTGCGGATTGGTGGCACTGAGCACCGTGTTGCAGACATCCAGAACGTGGGACAAGGCCACTTTGTTGATGAGGGCGCGGATTTTGCCCTGGTCCAGCAGGTTTTCCTGCAACGCGCCGCCTTCATTGCCGGCGGCCTGATCCTCCTCCTTGTCCACGCGCACCTCCAGCGCTTGCGGCTTGCAGGAATAGGCATCATCGGTGGCGTTGAAGGCGATGAGCACTGGATCGCCGCCGAGGGCGCGGGCGGTTTTTTCCGGCAGGAAGGAGTTCTTGTCGTCGAACTTCTTGAATTGTCCCGCGGCACCGGGCACGGGTGTGGTCGGCGCCAGGCGCTCCGCCAGTTTGATCACGTCGGCGAGATCATTCCAGAGACCCTGGGCATACGCCGTGAGCTGATAATTCAGGGTGGCGCTGCCTAACATGGAAATGGCCATAATATTTTATTGGATATTGTTTTGGTTGCTGGCCGGCTGCCCGGCCATTTGTTAATTTTGAATTTTGAATTTTGAATTTTGAATTGACTCAGTACGTGAGGTAGCAGGGGGTGAGGAACGTGATTTCAGTGAGGTCGCCGGGCTGGGCGCCGTTTTCGTCGGTGACGATGCCCACCACGACGCGGGGGCTGCCGGTGACTTCCTTGGTGAGCGCGCCGCTGGCGGCCTGCATGACGCGGTCGCCAAAAAAGAGCGGGACGCTGGCCAAGTCAATCAGACCGCGCATGGGGCCGGGCATTTCGCCCAGGATGCCCAAGCTGTTCAGGTACGTGGTCGTGCCGACCGCGGTGCGAGTGCGGGCGTCCAGCACCACGGCCACGGCCGGCACGGTGGTGGAGGCGTTGATGGCGGGCACGCCGCTGCTGAAGGTGAGGAGCTTACCCAGCGCAGGTGTGGTCTGCCAATCCTGCGTGGTGTCCACGTAGATCGCGTTGCCTTTGGCTTGGAGTGTGGAATCTGCCATAAGTTAGTTAATAGTTATTGGTTGATGGTGCTAGCCGTGTTTGTTTTGATTTCTGTTTTTGCTTTCTGCGTTCAGCTTTTCCCCATGACCTCCTGCATGGCCTGCTTCCAGGCGCTGTCGAAGCTGCGGCCGTGGATGTGGAGTTCATTCGCGCGGTTCTTGAGCTTCTGCGCGAGGGTCTTTTCGTCCACGCCAGCCATGCTTTCCTCGACCATGGCGGCCTTGCCAGTGCCGCGATTCAATACCCGGGCAGGGTTAGCTGCGCTCTCACGAGGTGCCGCCACGCCGCCGACCTTAAACCCGAAATCGGCAAGGCAAACCAGGCGCTCCTCGCGGTTCTTCAAACCCTGCAAGACCGGCTTGAGACGGTTAATGATTTTTTCCTCCGTGATTTTGTACTCGGCCAAAAGGCCGTCGAGTTGCTCGCCCAGAAGCGTTTGGTTTTCCTGTTCGAGTTCAGTGCCTCGATTCAGAAGCTTGGTCACCGCGGCGTGAGCGGAGAGTTCATCCGCCTCGGCGGATAGTCCAAGCAAGGTGCAGACAGTTTTCATGTGTTTGTTTTTTACTTCCTTTGTTGAGCCTGCCGCGGCGGAATGCAGCGGAGGCGGGTTGCGGTCCGCCGGCTCTCGAGAGCCGGCGAAATTTTGTAGGGCGCGACGTGAGTCTTGTAGGGCAGGACGTGAGGAGTGCTGGCCCGTAGTTTCCCCAGGGCCTCGACTCGTCACCTCGTCGCCTACAGGGCCCCGGTTGGTGATCGGCTTCTGGCCGCGATTGTTATTCATATTGGTCAGCGTCAGGCCGGCCAGACGCAGCGGACGCATCAGCTTCATTTCGGTATTCGGCATTCGGTTTTCGGATTTCACGGGCTGGAGATCCGCAGGTTCATATTCAGTGCTGAAAAACCGGTAGTCGCCGCCATCCACCGCCGCGCGACCCGTGCTGGTCCAGCGAATGCGGCCGTAAATGCCATCGTCCCGGGTCTGTAATTCCTGGAGCCAGCCGTAGGCCCGCGTCTCCTGGTCCGGTTGATCGCTGAAATGTTCGTGGTCGATGAGCAATTCCTGGCCGTGGCGAAGGCGGCCCGCCGCCGCCTCGGCATTAAAGCGCGTGGTGATGGCCTGCGCGGCTTCGGCATCGATGATCTGCACCACGCCGGCAGCGGGGTTGGGATGATGGCCCAGCGCTTCGATCTGGTACCAGCCATCGGCAGGGTGTTGGAACTCCCGGTTTAAGATTCGTGTATTCATAAGGAAACAGGTTCACCCCAGAGACACAGAGAGACATCGCGGCTGACGCCGCAACCAAAGAGGATGGATGATGGAACATGGAGGATGGCCAGAAACTGATGTTGCAGGCGCGCAAGAAATCCCCCAAAAAAAATGCGCAATGCTGGGGTATGGTGATATGGAGGAGCACTCGGCATTCAACATCCGGCATTCGGATTTTCCCTGTGCCTCTGTGCCTCTGTGGTTCAGCTTGGTTTTCCATTTCATTCCGATTTTCCATCTTTGCGGTTGCGGACGGCCGCGCCGATTACCCGTTTGATGAGGTTGAAATCCGCTTTTCGTGCCAGGCCAGCGAGCGGATCGGTGCCGCCACTCTCCATCTTCAATCCTCCATCCTCTTCCGGATGTGGGGCCGCGGCGGCCCGCGTCAGCTTCAACCCGCTGCGTTCGCTGATCTCCTGCGCGTCCACTTGCAGGCCCACGCCTTCGGCCTTCACCACATTGTCGAGCAATTCACCCACCTCCTCGCCGTCCTTGATTCCGAGCGCGAAGAAAACACACACCGGCGCGCCGGGAAATTCCGCCGCCAGTTCGGGCGCATCGAAGTCGCGCTGCAACGTGTCATTGATGCGCACAGCCTTGGCGAGCGCGATTTTCCGCCACGCCTCGTCGTGCTCCTCGCTGGCGCCTTTGCCTATCCCGGTGGGCAGGGCCAGCATCGTCAAATGCCCCGCGGTGCCTGCCAGCACCACATCCTGTTCCTGCGCCGCGCAAAAGGCGGCATACGGACTCTCTCCCCGCACACCTTGGCCCGGGAATTTCACTTCGGAGCCGGCGGCCAGCGCCCCGCTCACCCCGCGCGCCACCTTTTCCGCCACCGCCTGGTACTCCATTTCCCGGCCCGGCGGGATGTTCGGCGGCAGGACCACCACCGCATTCGGCAGCCCGAAAATCTCCACGAACCCCGCATAATCCCGGCGCCCCATCAACCAGCTCACGAAGGCGATCAGCGCAATCTCGTACAGCGGCGACTCCGCCTCCCGCAGCACGAAATCCGTTCGCGGCAAGGCCTCGCTGCCCACCCGACAGTCCTCGCCCAAGATGGCCGCGCAGCTTCCCAGTCCCACGCCGAACTGGGAATTCTCGTTGTAATAGAAATCGCCATAGAAGCCATCCCGCGCCCAGCACCAGGGCTCCAGCCAGTATAATTCCTCCACCGCGCCGGCATTCACGCCAGCCGAGAAGCGATGTTTTTGCAGGACGGTGTAGCCGCGCAGATCGGCCAGGGCGATTTGCGCGAGGGACGATTTGAAATTCTGGAGCAAATCGTAGCGGCCCTGCAAAAACCGGCGCTGGCCTTCGGCCAGTTCCGCGGTCGCGCCGGCGGGCAACTGTTCCTTGACGCGGACTTTGCCCTCCAGCCCCTCGATGCTTGAAAGCAGTTTTTCCATGAAGCCCTTGAGCACGGGGAAACGTTTCTCCGCCTTGCGCAACGTGAGCTGCGTTTCCGCAAACGCCCCTCGCTCCGCTTGCTCAAACAGCGCCATGACTCGCGCGATGGTCAGCCCGCGCAGCGGGTTGTAATTATCGCGCCAGAAATTCGACCGCCGCACCAGTTCCTCGGAGGTGAGGCCCCCGCCCGCCGCCGCTGCGCTTTGGCGCGGCAAGCCCGCGGGCATTGCGCTTTCCCGGGGCCAGCCCGCCGCCGAGCTAATCTGCTTCGACGAGCCCGGAGCGCCGGTCTCCGACCCAGCCTGTTGGGGTACCTGCTTGCGGCTGCCCGCCTTTCCTACCCTCTGCTTGCTTGTCGCAGTCACAGGGCGAGCATGACACAGGTTTGGCTAAAGCGCGTGTTTCTCAGAAACACGAAATGCACTTTTTGAACGATTTCTTGTTTCTCAGAAACACGCCCGCGCAAAAAAACCGGATATTTGACCTTTTATTGGCCGAAACCGCACCAACTAACCACAAAATGCAACCTGAACCGCAGACCCGCGGCGCCAGCGCCAGCGCGGCGAGTGGACGCAGCTGCCCGAAGATGGTTGGATTATTTTCCCGTTTCGCAATTCTAATGCTTAACGCGTAGGGCCGGCGCAGTCCTCATTTTGAATTCGCAGTGTTTGCCTTTTTGATTGAGAGGGCGGGTTGTCCGGCGAATCCGGCCAGTGGGCCAGGCCGCAGGGCTTTTATTTTTTCCCGATGTGATCGACCACAGCAGCCGACGTGCTAAAGGGAATTCCCGGTCCGCGTCGAGCGAAACCGATTTCCACAGTTTTTCAACAAGATTGCCAATTCCAACTCTGAAGGTTATTATAATATTGAATTCGAAAACTATGAACGCACAGTCTTGGTCTCGTAAGACCGCAACCTTGAGCCTGACCAGGCTGGCGGGACGGCTGCCGGGTTGCACCACCTACGTCGAATCGCCGGGCCCCGGTAGCTCAACCCTCCACAAATCCACCAGTGCCGTCACATTAGCCAGAACCTCTGCGCAGACATGAATAATAACGAACAAGCCGGATCACCCCTCAACCGCCAACCGAAAAAAGGGCGCTGGCTACGCTGGTGCCTTTGGTCAGGCCTCAGCCTGCTGGCGCTCGCCATCCTTGGCTACAATCTAGCCACCAGCTCGTTTTTTCTCGTGCATTTCATTTTGCCCAAGCTCAGCGACACCGCTGGGGCCAGCGTGACAGTTTCCGGGGCCGAGGTGCATCCCTTCAGCCAGCTCACGCTCAAAGACCTGAGCATTCAAGCCTCCAATCAAACACCTGCTCTGACCGCAAAAGAAGTGCGGCTGCAATACAGCCTGATGGACATCATTAGAGGAAACATTCACGTGGCTGAGGTCAGCATCGTGGGGGCGAACCTCCAAATCGTCCAGGACGCAAAAGGGGCAAACAATCTCGACCCGATTTTCAAGGCCTTCAATGGAAAGGGGAGTGTCCAGACCCCCAAAGCCACGGCATCCGCTGGCAAACCACTGCAATTGGACATACGCAAAATCACGCTGAGCGACTGCACGCTGGCACTGATCCAAAACCACACCAATGGGCTACGAGACAGCACTGAGATCAAGAACTTGAACCTCACGGTCACGAACGTGAAAAATGCGGAAACCGCCACGCTGACCCTGAACGCGCAAGCGGCGACCGTGCAAACGGTGGACCCGCAAATCCAAAACCGCCTGGAAACAACCCTTAAGGCCGACCTCAGTATCGCCTTGGGGCAAGACCTAATGCCAGCCAACACCCAGGGCGCGCTGTCCTGCTCGATCGATAAAACCGCCGGTGCCTTTGCCCAATTCAATAATCTCCGCGCCGAACTTCAGTACACGGCCACGACCACCGAGGCGCAGGCGTCCCTGCGCTTCAAGCGCGACCAGACGCAGCTAGGCGAGTTCAGCGTGAACGGATCACGAAACCCAACAGCCCGCACGGATAAAGTAACCATTCGTGTCCAAAACATCGACAAGGAAATTCTCAACGTCGCCGGAGCGATGGCGCACCTCGACTTTGGGAGCACGCTAATTAATACGACCAATGAAATCTCCATTACTGAAGCCGGGCCCCAGATTGGGGTAGTCGGTCATCTGGCCATCAACCAGCTGCAAGTGACCAAAGATAACCAAACCACCCCAGCGCTGGACGTGGCCGCCGACTACGATGTGATGGCGGATGCCGGCAACAAAACAGCTCAGATTAAACTATTCCACCTCGCCGCCACCAGAAAACAAGCCCCGCTATTAATCGCGACGCTTGACCAGCCGACCAGTATCGCGTGGGGCGCTGCCGCCGTGCCTTTCAACCGCGCGCAACTGAACTGCAAAATCACCGACTTGGATTTAGCCGATTGGAAGGCCATGGCGAACAACCTAAACCCGGCTGGCACCATCAACGCCGAGGTCAAAATCGGCTACGACCAGAACCAGCTTATTGCTTACAGCCTGCAATGCGCAGCGACCGGGATGACGGCGACGCTCGGCACGAATAGCTTGCCGCGCACCGATCTCGCGCTGGCAATCGATGGCCAGATCACTAATTTCACTACCGTTGCGATCGAAAAAGCCAAAATCGACGTGGCGCTCAATCAGCATCCCGCAGTGGGTGTAACCGCCAGCGGAAGCTACGGACTGGCCGACCACCATGCGTCCATCGATATCCAAACGGAAAGCGACCTGGCCATCTTAATGGAAACCTTCCCCGTCTCCGGATTACAACTCCAATCCGGTAAGTTCAAGGCCGCATTAGGGATCGGCCTCAGCCCCGCTTTGCAATCGGTAAAAGGCACCCTAACGCTGGCCGGCCTGACCGGCCAAGCGGGACAAACTAAAATCACCGACCTCGGAACCCGCGTGGAACTTGACCTCGAAAATGCGGGACCACAGGCAAAAATCAATGCGTTGGCCGGCACGATCACCGAAAACGCGCAAGCCGGCGGCAGCTTCAATATTACCGGAACCTGCCAAACGACCGAAAAAGCGGTGGATCTCCATGTCATATTGGCAAACCTGAATCAAAGTTTGCTTGGGCCTTTCCTGCAACCCTTGCTGAGCGACAAACAGTTGCTCACGGTCGGAGCGAATGCCGACCTGGCCCTTAAGCTCAAGGCGGGCAAGTCCGACCTCGCCGGGGCGCTCGAAATCACCAACCTCGTGGTCAAATCGGATCAAAAGACCCTGCCACCGCTCCAAGCCGCCTTCCGGCTGGATGCCAGCGTGGAGGCCGGAGCCGCGGACCTGCGTGAACTTCAAATTGCGCTCGCACCGAACGAGCGCGCGAAGAACCAGATTAAAATGCAGGGACAGGTCAACTTTTCGCAGGCCACTAATATCCAGGGAAATATTGATGTCACCGGCGACAGCCTCGACCTGACGACCTACTACGACCTGCTGGCGGGTAACAAACAACCGGGCCGAACCAACACGGTGACAAACCCAGTCGCGCCCCAGCCGCCAACGGTACTGACGACCACCCCGCTGCATAACTTCCATTTCAAATCGGCCATCGGGGCGATTTATCTTCATGAAATCAGCATCACCAATTTCTTGATGGAACTGACGATCAATGGAGGGCAAATTCACCTGAATCCGCTGCAGCTCACCCTCAATGGCGGACCCATTAAAACGGCCGCGGACCTCGACCTCGCGGTGCCTGGCTATCAATACACACTCCTAGCGTCGGCCGACAACGTGCCCCTCGCACCGCTGGCGAACAGCTTCATGGCCAACGCCAATAATAAGTACAATGGAAATATTCACGCCGACGTTCAAATTAGCGGTCAAGGAACGACGGGAACCGACTTCAAGAACCACCTGGCCGGGCACGCCAACTTTGCACTGACCAATGCGAACATCCAATTGCTGGCGACCAACACCAAGGTGCTGTTCCTACCCATCAACATCCCGCTCATCGCGACGTTGCTAAACCTGCCCGAAATCACCAAATCCCCAGTAACCGACGTTAGCACCCGAATCAACCTGGGACAAGGCCAGGTTGACATCCCGCAAGCCCAGGTGACCAGCCCGGCCTTCCTAGCCAACGTGCACGGCAACATCCCGCTGGCGGACGTACTGACCAATTCGCCGTTGAATCTTCCCATCGAAATATCGCTGGTCAATTCGCTGGCAGCGCGCCTCACCAGCACAAACGGCGCAACCTACACGCGGCTGCCTGTATTCGTCACCGTCACCGGCACACTCGGCAATCCGCAGACTAAAAAGGACACGCTGGTATTGGCGACCTTGACCGCGCAAGCGGTGACTGGAATATTGGGCGGGAATACACAGGCGGGAAATCTGATCAAATCCGGAACCGGATTGCTGCAAAAACTCACTGGAACTGCGCCAGGCACCACCAATGCCGATAACACGCACAATACCAACCAACCCGTGTCCAACCTGCTCAACAATCTGTTCAGATAAGGAGAACCCCAGGTAAGACCAAAGGCCCAACCTGCGCCCGAGGGATTTGTCACCTCCCGTAAACCAGAATCTTGAAGGTGCCAGGCACTGGCTTGGGGCGCTGGCGGGGTGCGTCGGCTCCAGCGTTGGCGGCCGGCTCAAATTCCGCCACCGCCAGGTAGAGCTTGTGGGTTTTCGGGTCCAACGCCATGGTGCGCGCGCCGCGCTGCGTGGTTAGCGTCTGCACCACGGTGAGCTGATCTGGCGAATCCTCGTGGGCGATCGTGACATTCCCTTCACCATTCGAACTGAAGGCGAGTTGCGTCTCCGGATCGAACGCGGTGGCATCCACCCCCGCGCCAATGGGCACGGAGGCGAGCACTTTGCCGCTGGTGCTGTCCATCATCACCATCATTTTGTTTCCGCCGCAGCCCAGAAAGAGCCGGTGGTGGACCACATCCAACGCCAGGCCGCTGGCTTCCTCACCGGGAGCAATGGGCTAGGTGTTCACCACCTGGTGGGAAACCGTGTCCAGGACTGCGACGGCATTCTTGTCCTCCAAGTTGCAATAAACCCGGCTCGCTTTGGGGTCTGCCGCGGCGAATTCCGGTTTGCCCGGCAGCGGCGTCGTCGTGAGCGCATCGCCATCGTCGCCTTCCACAATCGTCACCGAGTTGTCGCCGCCGTTGAAGGCATAAATCTGCTGGCTGCCGGAGTCATAGACGATGGCATCCGGATTCCGCCCGGCCTTGGCCTTGGAACGGGTGGCCAAGGTTTTCAAATCCACCACGCTCAGCGTCCCTTCCTTGCCGTTGCTGGAAAATCCCACGCCATATTCGGGCACGACGGCAAAACCGTGCACCCCGGGGGTATTGGTGATCTCCCCTGCGATTTTCTCCGCATCCAGGTCCACCACCACGATCTTGGTTGCGTGCGTGACGTACAGCCGCCGGGCCTTTGGATCCACGCTCAAATAATCCCAGCCGCCCTCGCCGCCAATGGGGATTTCCTTGAGGAAATGATACCCGGGATTCGCCGATGCTTCCGCGCCGTGCGTTGGCGGCGACATCAGGCTGACCAGGCTTAGGGTGAGCGGCAAAAGCAACTTCGAAGGATTCATTTTCATGGCGGTTTCGGTTTAGGTCAGAACATTGAAAGACGTGGTTCTGCCGACATCATTAAGTCGTTGAAGCCGGCAAAAAGCAATGGGAAAATGGGAACTGCCAAAGCGAGACTCCAGTTTCCCAGCCGGTGTCTTCATCGTTAGCGGCACACGGAAACATGGGTGATAATGCACGCCCCCCACGATATGTGATGGTCCGGAATTGGGTCATTTATCAAACCACCCATACTCATAACCAGCCGGTGGATTGTAGTGCATTGGGATATTATCTATACCGCTATTACCATTCCAATAAATCGGAAGATAACTTGTATGCCCATCAACAAAGGCCACCACGTTCTTTGCGTTATTGAAAGGTTGCAATCCACTGGGAGCATGCGCGCTGAATCCGAGGGCGCCCGAAAACTCGCTGACCAGAACCAGGCGTGATGGTTGCCGAACTGAGGCAAACGCCTTCTGAGTAACCCGCGCGTCGGCGGAATTGGCGGCTTCGCCATTAAAAATATAACTGGAATAATCCGTCTGCGCCAAATGGTGAAAACCCCGGCCGGCTGCCGGGCGTGGGTAAAAAAAATCTTCAACCAGTGACTTCGTACAGTCGAAGTTATCCGCCGGGCAGGCAAAAACGGCATCATTTGTGCCCGAACCATTCCGTGCCAGATAATTGTTAATGTCCTCCCGGTAGGTAAAATAAATGTGGTAATCGTTGGTGGCACTGCGGAGGGAATCCGCGTGATCGTCGGCATACATGATCACGGCCGCATTGATTTGGTGCAGATTATTGATGCAAGTGGCGCGTGCCGCGGCACCTCTGGCGCGGCCCAAAACGGGCAGCAACAGCGCTGCTAAAATGCCGATGATGGCGACCGCCACGAGCAATTCCAGCAAAGTAAATGCGCGCCTCATGTTATTCCAGCAACCTACCACAGCCACCATTATTGCAAAGCATTTATGCGCAAAACCAGCCCCTGCCAGGAGCAACTGCCGGTTCGTTTGGCGGGTTTTGCCCTTGAACCTCGTAGCGCAGGCGTCCCGCCTGCGGGTTCACCGAGCGGCTCGCTCGGTGTCGGTGGCGAGGGTTCATGGCCCCAGTGCGTATCGAATCTTTCTGTCGCTGCTCCCCTCGAAACAGTGCCAATTCACCAAGTTCTCTTGGCCAAAACGCGGAAACCATGTCTCCCTCGCCCCGAGGGGAGAGGGTTGGGGTGAGGGCGAGCTATCTTCACACATACTTCCCGTTTGGGGTTCATGCGAGACGCAGATATTGTTTCCGCGTCTTGGCCAAGCACTGCGCCGTTTTAGCGCTGATTCAGAGGTGCCCGACGTAATTTTTCCGGAAAAATCTCTCCCGCATTGGCGCTGAGCTCCAGTATGATGATGCATCCGCCCCGTCACCGTATGAACAACAGCCTGAAATCTCTTTTCGCCGCCACTTTCTTGGCCGCCACCATTTCCGCCGCCGCCCAAGCTGCCCCTGTCCAGGCCATCATTCGGGCTGAACCATTGGCGGGCGGACGCATCGAGCCGACCTTGTTCGGCAACTTCATGGAATTGCTGGATGATGTGGTGCCCGGGTCGTGGGCGGAATTGTTGAATGACCGCTCCTTCGCCGGCGTCGTGCCTACGGCCGATTGGGTGTATTACGACGGCTCCTTGGATATTTGCGACCGGCAGTGGGACACCAATACCACCTGGAGCTACGACTCGGATAACCCTTTCAATGGGCTGCGCTGTGCGAAGCTGACCGCCGGTCCCGGCCCGGCCAGCCTCACCCAATCCGGCCTCTCGGCCCGCAAAGACCTGTCGTACCACTTTTCCACCTATCTGCGCGGAGAAACCGGGCTGAAAGTGACGGTCCTGCTCAAGACCCTACTGCCGGACGGGCGCTGGTTCACCCTGGCCTCGGCCGCGCTGCCCAAGCCGTCTGCGGATTGGAAAAAGTGTGCGGTCACCCTCACCTCGGTCGGCCAGACCGACCACGCCGTCTTAGAGTTGCGCACCGAGGGCAGCGGCCACGTGTGGGTCAACAAACTTTCCTTGATGCCCGCCGACAATCAGCAGGGCTGGCGGGCCGATGTGGTGGGCGCGATCAAGGAAATCCGTCCCGGCATCCTCCGCTGGGGCGGCTCCACGGTGGATCCCGGCGGCTACCGCTGGAAGAATGGGCTGGGGGATCGCGACCAGCGCACGCCCTGGCCCAACCAAATCTGGGGTCGCATTGACCCCAATGATGTCGGCGTGGACGAGTTCTGCCAATTCTGCGAATTGGTTGGGGCTGCCCCGCTCATCTGCGTGAGCTTCGCTGATGGCGCCGCGAGCGCGCACGACTTGGCGGAGTACTGCAATGGTGGTGCGGACACCACTTGGGGCGCGCGGCGTGCCGCCAACGGCCATCCCGCGCCCTATCAGGTCAAGTTCTGGGAGATCGGCAATGAGATCAGTGGCGATGACCCCAAGTATCTGGAGGATTTCCCCGGCTTCATCACCGCCATCCGCTCCGCGGCCCCGGGCGCGGCCATCCTCACTTCCTATCCCTCGCAAAAGCTGCTGGACCGGGTGGGACGGGACATTGATTTTGTCTGTCCGCACCACTACACCACGGACCTCGCCGCCTGCGGCGCGGAATTTGACCGGATTGGGGCGATGCTGGACCACACGCCCGGCTGTGCCCACATCAAGATCGGCGTGACGGAGTGGAACATTGATGCCGGAGCTTGGGGATTGGGACGCGCCCGCGAATCCACCCTCCTCGCGGGGTTGGAAAACGCCCGCTATCTCAACTTGATGATGCGCCACTCGGATCGCGTCAAGATCGCCAACCGGTCCAATCTCGCCAATAGCTTCTGTGGGGCGACGATTCTGACCGCCGCCGCCGGCACCGGGGTGTTGCGCCAGCCCAGCCACTTTGTCATGAAACTTTACTCACTCCATGCCAAACCCGTGCCGCTCTCGGTCCCGGATGTCGACCCCCGGCTGGACCTGTTCGCCTGCGCTGCCGACGACCTGCATGCGGTGGTGATTTTCGCCGTCAATCCGACCCGCGACGCCGTGCCACTGAAACCCAGTTTTGCCGACTTTGCTCGATCCCTGCACGTGGCCAGCGCCGAGACGGTGAGCGACGTGATGAACCGTCGGCAGCCGGACGTGGAGAACCATTGGCAGGAGCCGGAGCGCGTCCAGCTCATCCCGCTGCCGGTGAAGGATGGGATCGTGGGGCTGCCGCCCTTTTCCGCCACCGCTATCGAATGTGCCGCCGATTAAACGTGAAATCCGAATGCCGAAACCCGAAAGACCGTGCCCATTCGCGGCGAGAGCGGTCCAAATTTTGTGATTGTAACGAACCAGCTAACCAAAATGTTCCGCGACCGAAAGCGCGGACAGGTGCGGGCGGTGGATGGCATCAACTTCCGCTGCGAACCCGCGCAAATTTACGGGTTGCTGGGCGCCAACGGCGCCGGCAAGACCACCACGCTGCGACTGCTGGCCACGTTGCTCAAACCCAGTTCGGGAACGGTTTGTATCGCGGGCTGCGATGCCGTGCGTGAGCCCCAGAAAGTCCGAGCCAGGATTGGCTTTCTCTCCACCGGCACGGCGTTGTACGGCCGGCTGACGGCGCGGGAAATGGTGGAATATTTCGGGCGGCTGCATGGCGTCGGCGAAGATTTGTTGCAGGCACGCATTGGCGAAATGTTTGCTGCGCTGGGGATGGGCGAGTTCGCCGGCCGCCGGTGCGACAAGCTCTCCAGCGGTATGAAGCAGAAGGTGTCGATCGCCCGGACCCTGGTCCACGATCCACCGGTGATGATTTTCGATGAGCCCACGGTCGGGTTGGATGTGATGACGGCGCGCACCATCGTTCAGTTCATCCGCGATTGCCGGCAACGGGGAAAGACGGTGATTGTATCCACCCACGTGATGAGCGAGGCCGAGAAACTGTGCGACCGGATTGGCATCATTGACCGCGGGCGGCTGCTGGTGGACGGCACGCTGGCCGAACTGCGGGCGCAATTCGGCCTGACCGATCTGGAGGATATTTTTGTGCGAGTCGTGGAGGGGCAGCCATGAACGGGCGCGCCATCCAGATTGTTTATGGCAAGGAACTGCGCGATTCCCTTCGTGACCGGCGCACGATTCTGTCCATGATTGTGATCCCGGTGGTGGTCATGCCGCTTTTGCTGTTTGGCGTCGGAGCGCTGATGGTCAAGACCGTGACCCAAGCGCGGCAGGAAACCCCGCACGTGATGATCCTCGGCGGCGAAAATTCGCCGAAAGTGCTGGCGGCACTGCGCGCGTCCAAGAGCCTCCAACTCGTGCCGGCGACCGGGGACTACACGAACCAGATTGTAGAGAAACGGGTGCGCGCCGTGGTGAAGCTGCCGTCGGATTTCGATGCGGCGCTTGCCCGCGGCGACCAAGCGGAGGTGGATATTTACGAATATCAAGGCGAGATGAAATCCGGTTTTGCCGCCGAAAACCTGAATAACTTCTTCCGGAACCTGAGTGATGCGACCGTGCAGGAGCGTCTGGCAGGCCGGGGGGTTCCGGTGGCCGTGCTGAAACCGTTCGCAATTCGACGGCAGAATGTCGCCCCGCCTTCGAAGGTGACCGGGAACGTGCTGGGCGGGATCCTGCCCTATATCATCATCATGATGTGTTTGACGGGCGCCATGTATCCGGCGCTGGACGTCACGGCCGGCGAGAAGGAGCGGGGCACGATGGAAACGATTCTGTGTTGTCCGGTGGCTCGCACCGACCTGGTGCTGGGGAAATTTCTAATGGTCCTCACCGCCTCCCTCGGGACCGTCTTGCTGTCCCTGCTGAGCCTGGGGGCAACTCTGCATTTCGCCAAACGGGCGCTCGCCAACTCACTGCCGCCGAGCGCTCCGCATACCTTCGCCGCCGTTGACGTTGGCGGAGTTGCCGGGATGTTTCTCATGCTGCTGCCGGTGGCAGTATTGTTCTCGGCGTTGTTGTTGATGGTGGGCTTGTTCTCGAAGAGTTTTCGTGAGGCCCAGAGTTATTGCGGACCGCTGATCATGGTCGCGGTGGTGCCCGCGTTGGTGGGCATGCTGCCGGGCGTGGAACTGAATGCCTCGTTTGCCGTGGTGCCCCTGCTGAATGTGAGCCTGGTCTGCAAGGAAATGATCGCCGGTTCCTGGCACTGGCTTTACATCCTGCTGATTTTTGGATCCACCTGCCTGTACGCCGGGGCGGCGCTGGCCGCAACGGTGTGGCTGTTCCACCGCGAAGAAGTCTTATTCCGATCCTGAGGCGCCGGTGGCGAAGGCCGCGATAGGCGATGATGGGCTTGGAAAACCAGCAGGCGCCAGCCGCTGGAGCGAGCCGTTCATTTTCCATTCACGCCCGGCGGTACTGGTGGCTCAAGCCCGGTCCGATCGAACCGATAAACGGGTGTATGGATGATGACAGCATAGACATTTTCGAGAACGACGGTTTTTGGCATTAAGGCTGAAGTCGGCGGCGAGCATGGACTGCCTGCCGGGTATCCCGGCAGGCCGCCCGCTCGCCACACCGCCCCGCGTGTTTATTTGCGTGCGTTGGGGCACCGCTGCCGCTTCAATATCCCCGTGATTGCAAAACGTGTCATTCCCTGTCTCGACGTCCACGCTGGACAGGTTACGCGCGGCGTCCAATTTGGCAAAGCTGAGGACGGCGAGTTGAAGAATGTCGGCGACCCGGTGGAACTCGCGCTCCGCTACAACGAACAGGGCGCGGACGAGATGGTGTTCTTTGACATCACCGCCAGCGCGCACGGGCGCGCGACGATGGTGGAGGTGATTGAGCGCGCGGCCGATCAATGTTTCATGCCCCTGACCGTCGGCGGCGGGCTCAAGTCCGTGGCCGATATGTTCGCCATGTTGCGCGCCGGGGCGGACAAGATCAGCATCAATTCCAGCGCCCTGGCCCGGCCCGAACTCATCCGCGAAGGCGCGGAAAAATTCGGCAGCCAGTGCATCGTGGTCTCGATCGATGCCAAGAAAATTGCGCCGGACAAATGGGGGGTGTTCGCCCGCGGCGGCCGCACCGACACCGGCTGGGATGCCGTGGACTGGGCCAAACAGGCCGTGGCGCTGGGTGCGGGCGAGATCGTCCTGAATTCCATTGACGCCGACGGCACCAAGGCCGGCTTCGATCTCGTGATCACCCGGCGCATCAGCGAATCCGTGGGGGTTCCCGTGGTGGCCAGCGGCGGTGCCGGCTCCCTCGAACACATGGCCGAGGTGCTGCTGGCTGGCCGCGCCGACGCCGTGCTGGCCGCCAGCATTTTCCATTTCGGCACCTATACCGTAGGGGATGTGAAACAGTTCCTGGCCGCGAAAAATATTCCGGTGCGGCTGTGAAATGCCGTGATCGCTGCCGCCCTCTGCCAATTTGAGATGGATTCAGGCCGACTTTCTGCGATACTGCGCGGCCCATGAATCCAGTGCTGAAACTATTGCTCGAAGGCGGCAGCTTGGACACCGCGCAAATGGCGCAGGTGCTCAACCTGTCCGAGGCCGAAGTCACCCGCCAGCTCGCCGAGCTGAAGGCCGCGCGCGTGTTGCTCGGCTGGTCGCCGGTGCTCAATCTTTCGCATGAGGAGGCCGGCACGGTGCGCGCGGTCATCGAAGTGCGCATCACGCCCGAGCGCGGGGGCGGCTTTAATCGTCTCGCCGAGCGCATCTCGCGTTTCGACGAGGTGGAATCGTGCTACCTCATGTCCGGCGGCTACGATTTGCTGGTGCTCGTCAACGGGGCCAGTTTGCAGCGCGTCGCCGCGTTCGTGTCCGAAAAGCTCTCCACGATCGAAGGCGTGCTCTCCACCGCCACGCATTTCATGCTGCGTTCCTACAAGGAACAGGGCTTTCTGCTCGAAGGCAAGGCCGAGGAGAATGACCGGCTCAAGGTCGCCCCGTGAAATAGCAAAAATCCAGCCTTCAACCTTGAATCTCGAATGCAGGTTCGCGCACGATTACTGCCCCTTGAAACTTGGGCGTTGAAGGTTGAAGGTTGAACTTTTTTTTGATGCCCTAAACCATGGATCCCTCACACTACATCGCCCGGCACGTTGCCAGCCTGCCCAAGTCCGGCATCCGCGACTTTTTTGACATCGTCGCCCGGATGAAAGACGCCATTTCGCTGGGAGTGGGCGAACCGGATTTTGACACGCCGTGGCATATTCGCGAGGCTGGCATTTACGCACTCGAAAAAGGCAAAACCCATTACACGTCCAACCTGGGTCTGCTCGAGCTGCGCCGGGCCATCAGCCAATACGTCGCGAAAAACTTCGCCGTCGGCTACGCGCCGGAAAACGAAATCCTCATCACGGTCGGGGTCAGCGAGGCGTTGGATCTCGCCTGCCGGGCGCTCATCAACCCCGGGGACAAGGTGATGTATCACCAGCCCTGCTACGTCAGTTATCATCCCAGCATCACGCTGGCGCATGGGATTGGCGTGCCGGTGCCGACGTTCGCCAAGGATCATTTTGCGCTCACGGTGGAGGCGCTGCAGGCCGCCTGGCAGCCGGGCTGCAAACTGCTGATGTTGAACCTGCCGTGCAACCCCACCGGCGGCACTTGTGACCGGGCGCAGGTGGAGGCCATTGCCAAATTCGCCGTGGAGAAGGATTTGCTGGTGTTGAGCGATGAAATCTATTCCGAGCTGACGTTCGAGGGGGTGCATACCAGCATCGCCAGCCTGCCCGGACTCAAGGAGCGCACGATTTTTCTGCACGGTTTTTCCAAGGCGTTCGCCATGACCGGCTGGCGCATCGGCTATGCCTGCGGCCCGGCGGCGCTGGTGGAGGCCATGATGAAAGTCCATCAATACTCGATGCTCTGCGCGTCCATCCTCAGCCAGGAAGCCGCCATTGAGGCGCTCGTCCGCGGGGAGGACGCCATGAAGAAAATGCGCGACCAATACCATCGCCGCCGCGATTTCGTGGTGCGCCGGTTCAACGAAATCGGGTTGCCCTGCCATCTGCCGCGCGGCTCGTTTTATGCCTTCCCGGATGTCTCTGGGACCGGTCTGGGCGAACGCGATTTCGCGCTGGGATTGCTGGAGGCGGAAAAAGTGGCCATGGTTCCGGGCTCCGCTTTTGGCGCGAGTGGTGCCGGCTTCTGCCGCGCGTGTTTTGCCACCAGTTACGAACAGCTCATTGAGGCGACTAATCGCATCGAGCGGTACGTGCAAACGCTGGCGGCGAATAAATAGCCCGCTCCCCCCAATCCTCGCCTTGCTTGACAAGGTGTAGCTGAATCTAGAGTAATATTGAAGATTAAAAAGCGTGCCACGATTGAAGACCGATGGAACCACGAAATATACGAAACACACGAACAATGAACCTCCTTTAGTGGGTTTCGTGGGTTTCGCGGTCAAAAATTTTCTTAGCTAAGCACCGGGGTCACGCCAAGCCGCTTGGCAAAGTGTCTGGGTGTGTTGCCTTTGGCGTATGACCGAGACCTTGACCATTCGACTTCCGAAAGCTCTGGCCCGGGAATTTCGCGCCAGGACGCGCGCGGCCAGGACCAATGCCAGAAAGATCGGGGGTCGTCCCTGCCTCAAGCGTTTTTTAAACGGATCATCACCACCGTGCACTGGGAGCCATCTGGACTAACGAATTCATAATCTCCGAAACCCGCCGGGATCAGGCAGGCTTGGAGAAATTCCAGCGTGGTTTGCCGCTGCGGATTTTGTTTCGAGCGAATGATGACGGTCTTCCCCACGGTGAGCGTGGGGATTTGCAAAAAACGTCCTTCGGTGCTGTGCGCCATGGGCTTCGTGAAAACAAACCGCTCAATTTCAAACGGCATTTCTGGCACCGAGGTATATTGATCCATGCGGGTATCGCCATCGCCACGCACCACCACCGGCCGCGCCCGCAGATGTTCCTGCACATATTTTTCGCGGCGCCACTTATTGTTTCGAAAGGAGTGCTCCAGGTGCATCCGCATGGGCGGTGCGGTCATGGATTTCTTCTGGTCATCCCAGGTATGGCGGGCAAAATCATACGTGAAAAAGGAGTATTCGGTTCCGGCCACGCTGGGCCCGGTATCCATTTCCAGGATCATTTGGTTGCCGCCGTGACCGTGTTCGGTGCCCGGGGGAATCAGAAATAGATCACCCACATTCGTGGCCCAACGCCGGATGAATTTCTGCCAATCGAATACCTTCCGATTGTTGGCCTCGCGGCAGAGCCGTTCGTATTCCTCCAGATCGGCCTCTTCCTTGAAACCCATCATCGTGCCGGCGTCCGGATAAGCCTCCACAATATAATAAGTTTCATAACGCCCCAGCGGCTCATTAAAGTTGCGCTTGTTATATTCCGTGTCCGGATGGTTGTGGATGGGCATGCTGCCACGCTCGTAGGGCACCGGCTCGGCAAAATAACCATCATCCAGCCACACTTGCAGCGGAAGCAGGTCGGGAAATTTCTCATGAACCAGCCGACCGACGAGCTGGACCGGTCGCTGCATGATGTTCTGACACGGCAGATTGAGCTCCGCCGGGGCCCCAACGTCCACCAGAATGCTCAATTCAATTCCCGCGAGTTCATTCCACGCCATGTTCTCCAGGCCGGGAATTTCCGCATAGATTTCCTTGAAGCGATAGGAACCCCAGGGGCCGGGCTGGGTGATTTTTACTTGCTTAATCGGCCCCTTGACCAATTCGTCAATGATAACATTGTAGCCGGCCGCGGAAACCAGTTTTAAATTTTTCGCGTCCACTGCCTCCAGGTAATAATCCATCGTGCCAAAGGCAGCCTGCTTCTGGCGCAACAAAAGGTAGAAATCGCAGTAATAGTATTTTTTCCAGGAGTAATCCGCCACCGGGGTTTCGCTGCCAAAAGTAACCAGTTTGCCGTCCCACATCTGCCAGAGCAGCGGCTGCATGGTGTAATCGGCGTAAATTCTCAGGTCGTAAAGCCCATCCAAGCCGGCGGCAGTGGCCCCGGGGCCGAAGATAATCAAGGCATCGGCCTGGCTATTTTTGCGCGACACGAGCTGTGACTTTAGCTCCGAGACCTTTTGCGGATCCAGCAAGTCTTCCAGGGTTCCTTTGGAGTTTACAAAGCCAAAGGAGGGATCATCGGTGACATAGGGACGCCGATAGGCATCAATCTCGGCAGCACTGCGAAAGCAGCCCGCCATGGGAATGAGTTCCAGCGATAAGCCGGCTTGCCGGGCCAAGGCGCCCAAGCCAGCCTGCAGCCCCGACCAGTCCACACCATACCAGCCATCAATGGCGATAGCACACGTCCGGCCGGGTGCCATTTTCCCCTGAACGAGCGAAAGCACCCTTTGCAGGACCGGCGACGTGCCGCAGACGACCGCCTCACGAACCGATTCGGGCACCACAACCTGGTTGGTGGCATTTTTTCGATATTCGTAAAGTGGCATAGTTGGAATTTTACCCGATCACGCACCGCCTCTAAACCAAAGCAATGGCAGGGGTGTGTATGCACAAACTAAATGCGCCAGAACTCTGGCGTCAAGCAATTTATCCAGCGGACACGCTTGCCGCGCAACGGCCACCTGCGAGCCAATGCGACATTGGCGCTGAACTTACTCGCCATTGAAACCGGGATTTCCTAACTAAGCTGTTTCACCGGCTCTTTGGCGAGCTTAGCCGCCTGCCCCCATTTTCCATTGACGCCTACTAAGGCGGCAGCTTAAGGTCTAAGCAAATATACCATCGCCAAATGTGCCAACCTGCGATTGAGGCGGAGCCGGCGAAGAATACCTGGTTTCACCGCGAGCTACCGTCTCATCCTGACCGGGGTGGGCGGCAGCACCCGGAGGCTTTTACTTTGATCGAATTGCTGGTGGTGATTGCCATCATCGCCATCCTGGCGGCGCTGTTGCTGCCGGCGCTGGCGCGGGCAAAACTCAAGGCGACGGAAGCCTCGTGTTTGAGTAACCAACGGCAATTGGGCCTGGCTTGGAAGATGTACGCCTCCGACCAGAACGGCCTCCTTATTGGCATGGAAAATGGCCCGAGCGAATGGCGATTGGCCTCCATTGATCCAAAGGTTACTTCGGATCCATCCCTGATTGGACTTAGCGGGACCGCATTGGACACCAAGGTTATCCAGTTGGCTTATCAGGGTAGCCTGCTTTATCAGTACGCCCCCAGTTGGGGAGTCATTCACTGCCCGGGCGACCTGCGCGCGCAACTTTCGGGCACCAATTTTGCCTACGACAGTTATTCCGGCTGCTGTTATCTGAACGGCTTCTACCGGACGGTGGCCAGCACTTTACCCAACGTGATCTTCAAGGAGAGTGACGTGCTGCACCCGTCGGGCCGGATCGTGTGGATGGAGGAGGCCTCGGATCAAAACAACTTCTTTACGCCTCCGTTTCACGAAAATTTGGGTGGCTTTCTTTTCTTCCTCTCACCGAATCTACCCGCTTCGATTTGGGGCGATTTTCCGGCGGTCAATCATGGCTCGAGGAGCACCATGAATTATTGCGATGGGCATGCGGAAGCCCATAAATGGCTGACTCCGCAGGGGTACCCGACGCGAAGCGGGCCGACCGTTCCCTGCGCGGATTCACAGTGGATGGCTCAACGGTATGCCGCCAAAATGTGGAATCCCTGAGCCAGGCTTAGAACAATGAAACCTACCGGGTCAACCTGCAAATCCATGAAAACACTAACTCCAAACCTCGGTTGTATGTCCCAGCTGGCGGCACGACTTGGCACAACCGTCTCGTCCGCGAAACTTATATTCGCCGCGCTGACGGTGACCTGGCTTTTGGCAGCCCAGAGTGTCCTGGCGGAGCTTTCCCTGCCCGGAATATTCGGCAGCAACATGCTGATTCAACGCAACGAGCCGGTCCGGCTATGGGGTACCAGCCCCCCCCAAGCCACGGTGCGCGCGCGCTTCGGACCGCGGCAGGCTTCCGCCACAGCCGGGCCGGACGGAACCTGGCAGGTTTCGCTGGACCCCGTGGAAGCCGGCGGCCCGTACGAGCTCACGGTGAGCGACGGCAGCGAGACCGTAACCCTCACCAACGTGCTTTGCGGTGATTTATGGCTTTGCTCCGGCCAATCCAACATGCAATTGCCGGTGAACCAGGCCGATCCAGCCGAACAAACGATGGCGTTGCAGGGCCGACCGAATCTCCGCTTATGCAGTGTCGCCAAAACCGCGAGTGCAAAACCGCTGGCGTCAGCCGCGATTCAATGGCGTTCCTGTACCCCGGATTCGGCTCGGGATTTTTCCGCCGTGGCCGTCTTTTTCGCCTGTGAACTGCTCCACGATCCGGCCCTCACCAAGGTGCCCATCGGCTTGGTGGATAGTTCCTTTGGTGGCACCACCTGCGAGGGCTGGATTCCCGAGCCGGCGCTCGCCAGGTTCCGCGCTACCGACTTGCATGACTCCATGTTCGGGATCAAACCAGCGAATCTCTATAATGCAATGATTGCGCCCTTGGGCCACACCTCCTTTAAGGGCGTCGTCTGGTATCAGGGGGAGAGCAACTCGGCTCATCCCGAAACTTATCCGGCCTTGCTCGGCACCATGATTGACGCGTGGCGCCAACAATTTGCCCAGCCCGAGCTTCCTTTCCTCATCGTCCAACTACCGGAGTATGCGAACCTATGGGAAGGTTTTTGTTGGCCTTGGATTCGCGAAAAGCAAGCTGAAGCGGTGCAAGGCAGGAAACACACCGCGCTCGTGGTTTCCCTCGGCACCACCGATGGTTTCAACCTGCACCCGCCTCAAAAGCAGGAGATTGGCAGGCGCGCCGCCCGCTTGGCCCGGCGGGTGGCGTATGGCGAAAATATCTTGGCGAACGGACCGGTCTTTAAGGGGGCCACCGTAACCGGCCCGGCCATTCGGGTGACTTTTGACACCGGCAAGGACGGGCTGGCCAGCGCCGGGACCCATGGCCTCAAGGGGTTTGCGGTGGCCGGGCGGGACGGCGTATATCATTTTGCCGAGGCGCGGATTGAAGGGGACAGTGTCGTCGTCCAAAGCCCGGAGGTGAGCGAACCGCAGACGGTGCGTTATGCCTGGGGGGGAATGCCCCAGGCGACCTTGATCAATCATGCCGGGCTCCCCTGCGCGCCGTTTCGCACCGACGCCCAAACGTACGCCAATGTGGAAATTCAGCCGCAGCCGTTGACCCGACACGTCGCCACGGCCACGTATGACCTCGTGATTAATGCCAATGGCATGCCGAGCAGCCTGCTCTTTCATGGAGCCCAGTTCCTTTCCAACGAACCAGGCGCGGCGGGCGGCGGCAGTATTCCGGGATTCTGGGGACCGAAGCCGCTCAACCAAATCCAGGAGAACGGTCCGGATTTGCTGACGTGCAGCGATTCCGAGGTCACTTTGCAAATGGCCTTCGCGGAGACATCAATGAATTGGTTTATTCAAAATCGCGGCAAGGATCCCATCACCTTCCAACTGGCGCTTTCACCTTTTGCGCAGATTGCCGCCCCGCTCGTTGAGAGCGTAACGACGCTCGCCCGCGGCACCAACTCGGTGACGGTGGAAGGCTTTAATACCCTAACCAATACGCCGACCGGCACCCTGCTGAGTTGCACGATCAAACCGGGGGCAACCCAAGCGATTACTCTGAAGTAATTTCTTGTCTTTTGGCTTGCCAGCGCCAGGGTGAAGACCTAAAAGTGTGCCGCCACCCATGCGCAGACACTAAGACTGATATTGCTATGCCGCCCTCTCCCTCTCCCGCCTCGTCCCAGCCCATGCCGGCAGCCAGTCCTGAGGGATCGCTTCGGTTTGTACTCTTTGCCTCGGCGGTGACCGCCATCGGTGCGTTTCTGTTCGGCTATGACACGGCGGTGATCAACGGCGCCAACACTTACCTGCAAACGCACTTCCACCTGGATTCCCAAAAGGACGCGGCCTGGATCGGGCTAGCCACGGCCGCCGCCATCTATGGCTGTATTCCGGGGTCCATGTTCGCCGGTTTCTTCAGCGACAAGTTCGGCCGGCGACGCGTGCTGTTCTTTTGTGCGATCCTTTACGCCCTGTCCGCCGTGCTGTCGGCCATTCCGCAGACGCTGGCCCAATTTATCGCCGCACGATTCCTGAGCGGGATTGCGATCGGGGTCTCCTCCATGATCTGCCCGGTTTACATCGCGGAAATTGCGCCGGCGAAATGGCGCGGCCGGCTGGGAGCGTTGTTTCAATTGGGCATTGTCACCGGCATCTTCCTGACCCTGTTCCTTAACCAGTGGATCCAGCAGCAGGGTGATGCTGTCTGGAATGCGGCCTATGGCTGGCGCTGGATGCTGGCGGCGGAAATTTTGCCGGCGTTTGTCTTTCTGGTTCTGCTGGTGCCCATCCCGGAAAGTCCGCGCTGGCTCATTCAGGTCGGGCGGGACGGGGAGGCCACCCGCATCCTTCAGCGTATTGGTGGGGCGGAACACGCGGCGGTGGAACTGCGGGCGGTAAAAGAGGTGCTGCAATTGGAGCAGGGTACGCTCCGGGAACTGTTCTCGGATAATTATCGGCTGCCCTTGTTGATTGCCCTCGTGCTAACCGTGGGAGCGCAATTTAGCGGCATCAACTCCATCATGTATTACTCGACCGAGATTTTCCAGAACGCCACCGGCAATGCCAACGCAGCCTTTTCCGCTTCGGTCTGGATCGGTTTTGTCAATTTTCTCGCCACCTTCCTGGCAATATTATTCGTGGACCGCGCGGGCCGCAAACCCCTGCTCTTGATCGGCAATTTCCTGCAGGTCATCGGCCTCGTTTCGGTGGGCATCATCTTTTACCAGAATCCCCACTCCAAGGCCTTGCTCGGTTTTGTGATGCTCTATATCGGCGCTTTTGCCATGGGCATGGGTCCCCTGCCCTGGATCGTGTGTTCGGAGATTTTTCCGGCCAAGCATCGCGGTCGGGCCATGTCCCTCTCGGCCTGTCTGGTTTGGATCGCGTGTGTGATCGTGGCCCAGGCTTTTCCGATGCTGGTCAAATATGCCGGCGCCGCGGCCACCTTTTGGATTTTTGCCGGCTGTTCGGCGGCGACCTTGGTTTTTGTGTCGCTGCGCTTCCGCGAGACCCGGGGCCGAACCCTCGAGGAGATTG
>Ga0364922_10165_pt1 | contig 31079 bp, 30 predicted proteins | sample ExccelJu500001D4_2_FD_206955 | JGI IMG/M metagenome (GOLD analysis project Ga0364922, IMG submission 206955) | Enriched cells from Trout Bog Lake Hypolimnion, Wisconsin, USA - BchlTB.June20.5000.01.D4 | ecosystem: Environmental > Aquatic > Freshwater > Lake > Hypolimnion/Profundal zone | place...
ATTGCAGGCAGCTGTGGACTGCCGGCCAGTACGGTGGGCGATTATGCGCCGGTCAGGATTATGCGCTGAATGCGTTGAGAAAAAGCTTTTTCTTGTTTTGAAAGGGGTGTAGAGGGAGGGTGGCGAGGTCTTGAGAACCCTTTGGTTCCAGGCCACGTATGAAACGAGTCGCGATTTTTAGCCCGCATGTTCAGCGGCGGATGGCCGCCAACCATCTCAACATAATCCTGGATGCGTTTGCTCGTGATCTTGAGAATGCAGGATACTTGCGCTGTAACATTCAGAAGCAAATCCGCATCGCCGAACACTTTGGGCGGTGGTTGGGCCAACGCCGGTTACAGCCACGGCAGATCACTCGCGAAGTCATCGATAGGTTTGTTCGCTTGCACCTGCCTCAGTGCCACTGTCCCGAGCCAGCACCAACCACGGCACAACGGTGCCGGGCCGCACTGAATCGTCTCTTGGAACTGCTCCGAAGGCGCGGTCTGGTCGGCCAAAGGCCTGATCCTTTGACCCCGCTCGACCGCCTGGTCGGACGTTTTGATAATTACCTCATGCACTTGTTGGGGTTAGCAGGTGCCTCTCGGCGTGTTTACTGCCGCTTTGGCCACCAGTTCCTGCAATGGCGGTTTGGAAAGCTTTCGCCACGCCCGGAACAAATTCGACGCAGCGATTTGGTGCGCTTCGTAGAATGACGCGCCAAGAACCTCCGGCCTCGTTCGCTGCGACTACTGACCATTTCTCTGTGAGCCTGCGCACGATAATTGAGGCCTGCGGTAGTTGGTTGATTCACGGTTGGTGGGTGAATCGGGGTGAACTCCCTTGGTTTTCCTGAACAGGCCCGGATAATTGGAACCCTCGCGGAGAGCTTGCCCCGCGAGGGTTTTTTTTCTCCGATTAATGGTGTCTAAACATTACGGAGAAAGCTGGTGCCAGAACCATCTGGCGGATCAAGAACTATTCCAACTGCTGGAAAAAGTCGATACGGAACTGACTGAGGAAGTCCGGTCGAAGGGCTGCCCGCTGTGCGGCGGCAAATTGCACCGGAGCGATTATGAACGCAAGCCCCGGGGCGGGCCGCAGTGGGATGTGCGTTTCAGCTTGTGTTGCGACCGGGAAGGCTGCCGACGGCGCCACACGCCGCCTTCGGTACGCTTCCTGGGCCGGCGCGTTTATGCCGGCTTGGTGGTGGTGCTGGTTTCGGCCATGATCCACGGTTTAAAGCCTGAGCGGGTGTGCGGGCTGCGGGAAGCGTTGGGCATTGATGCGCGCACCTTGAAGCGGTGGCGGCAGTGGTGGTTGGGCCGTTTCGTCGAGAGTTCGTTTTGGCGGGAGGCGCGCGCTTGGTTCCTGCCACCGTTGTGCCTCAAGACCATGCCTTGGTCACTGTGTGTGCGCTTTGCCATCGAACGACGCGACCGCTTGCTGGACTTGCTCAAGTTCCTCGCTCCGTTGACCACCCCCACCGCCTGGAAAGAGGTCGTTATGTGAGGCTCCCTTCCCGTCCCGCAGAGGATGCCGGGCGATACCGCCGCACCGGTTGGTGTAAAACCAAGCCGCACCACCGAAGTGGTGGAAAAAATGAAAAACACCGCATCCTATGAAAGAGACCTCATCGAACTCACGATCCCATGAGCGCTGGGCGCATTTTCGCTTCAGCGTCATCGGCCCGCTTTTGGCGGCGCCGCCCGACCGCGGCCAACTGCAGACCCGGCTTCAGGAACTGGCCGCCCAAAAGTGGCGCCACCCGGTTTCGGGAGATTGGGTGGTCCTTGGGCGTTCGACCATCGAGCGATGGTATTACAAGGCGCTGCGTGCCAAAGCCGGGCCGGTGGAAGCCCTCAAGCGCAAAATCCGGTCCGATCACGGCCGACAACCCTCGGTGAATAATCCTAAACTCATCGAGTTATTGACCCAACAGCACCGGCAACACCCCAGTTGGAGCTACCAGCTCCAATTCGACAACCTGGCGGTGCTGGTCGACCAACAACCCCAGGCTGGCCCGCTGCCTTCCTATGCCTCACTGTTGCGCTGGATGAAAAGCCACGGCCTGTTCAAACGAGCCCGCCGCGGGCCCGTCCAGAGTCCGGGTGCGCAGGCCGCCGAGCACCGGTACCAGACCCGGGAAGTACGCAGCTATGAGAGCGAGTATGTCAACGGCCTCTGGCACCTGGATTTCCATCACGGCTCCTTGCGCGTGTTGCGAACCGACGGCCAATGGACCTATCCCATTTTGCTCGGCATCCTCGACGACCACTCCCGGTTTTGCTGCCATTTGCAATGGTATCTGGCCGAAGGCGCTCGCGAACTGTGTCATGGCCTGTCGCAGGCTTTTCAAAAGCGCGATTTGCCCAGATCGATTCTCTACGACAATGGTTCGGCGATGATTGCCGCCGAGACCGAACAGGGTCTTACTCGGCTGGGGGTGCTCTTTGAAAACACCCTGCCATTCAGCCCTTACCAAAACGGAAAGCAGGAGGCGTTTTGGGGCCAGATCGAAGGGCGGCTCTTGCCCATGCTTGAGGGCGTGGCCGATTTGACGCTGGAGCAACTCAATGACGTCACTCAGCCGTGGGTCGAACTGGAATACAACCGCAAGGTTCATTCTGAACTGGGCCAGACTCCCTTGCAGCGCTTTCTGAATGACAAAAGCGTGGCCCAGCCCTGTCCGGCCACCGAGAAGCTGCAACTGGCTTTTACCACCGAGGTCCGGCGCCTCCAGCGCCGCAGCGATGGCACGCTGACACTGGATGGCATTCGCTTCGAGGTCCCTTCCCGCTTCGGCCATCTGACCGAACTTTGGCTGCGTTACGCTACCTGGGACCTGAGCGCGGTGTATCTGGCCGATCCCAAGACTGGGGCCATTCTTTGCCGCATTTATCCCGTGGATAAAACCAAAAATGCCGAAGGCCACCGTGCGCCCAGAGCCGCTGTGCTCCCGCCCGCTCCGCCGCCCCCGCCACCGGGCATGGCGCCCTTGCTTCAGAAGATCCTGCACCAATACGCCACCACCGGTTTGCCCCCAGCATATCTGCCGCAAACGCCAACTCCCCAAAAACCCTCATGAACAAACGACTGCTTAATCTCTACAGCCTGAAGTTTAATCCCTTCTCCTCTCAGGCGCCCGTCAGCGCCCTCTGGACATCGCCCCCGATCCAAAGCTTTTGCTGGCGGATCGAACAGCAGATTGGCGAAGGCGGTTTTGCCCTGATTGTCGGCGATCCGGGCGTGGGCAAGAGCGCCGCCCTGCGGCTCTTGACCGAGCACTTGAACAACCTGCGCGATCTGTCCGTCGGCATTCTGACCCGGCCCCAAGCCAAGATGGCCGACTTCTATCGCGAACTGGGCCACCTCTTTGGGGTGAGCCTCTCGCCCAATAACCGGTGGCACAGCTCCAAAAGCCTGCGTGAAAAGTGGCTCGCGCACATCGACGCCGCCAGTTATCGGCCCGTGTTGATTATTGACGAGGCCCAAGAGATGAACTCCCTGGTCTTGTCCGAACTGCGCCTGTTGGCCAGCGCCGAGCTGGACTCCTGCTCGATCCTGACCATCATTCTGGCCGGCGACCAACGCCTAGCCGTTCGGCTCGAAGAGCCCGACCTCCTGCCGATTGCCAGCCGGCTGCGAAGCCGCTTGCGCTTGGAGGCCCTGTCGCCCAAGCAGCTCCAGGAATATCTCAACCATCTGCTCAAGGCCGCCGGCAACCCCAAGCTGCTCAGCCCCTCGTTGAGCCAAACCCTCTGCGAACACGCCGCCGGCAACCTGCGTCTGCTCATGAATATGGCCAACGATCTCCTGGCGGTTGCCGGTCAACAGGAGCGTGAGGTCATCGACGAAAAACTCTACTTCGAGGTTTTTGCCCTGGATCCCAAACCCGCCAAAAAATCATGAACCCCCTCCCGGTTCAACGCGCCAGCCAATTGGCCAGCACCGGCCCCCAAACCCAGTGGCTGGTCGAAGGCCTCTGGTCCGAGCAAGCCGTCGGCATCTTGGGCGGCGAACCCAAATGCTGCAAAAGCTTCCTGGCTTTGGATATCGCCGTCAGCGTCGCTTCCGGCGCCGCCTGCCTGCGGCAGTTCCCGGTGCGGCGGAGCGGACCGGTGTTGCTCTTCCCGGCCGAAGACTCGTTGGCGGTCGTGCGTCAGCGGCTGGAAGGCATCGCAGCAGCCGCCCAAGTGCCCTTTGCCTCGCTGCCGGTGGAAGTCATTACCGCCCCTTCGCTGCGGCTGGACACGCCCACCGACCGCGCGCGCCTCTCCCACACCGTCCAAAAACTCCGGCCCATCCTGCTGATCCTGGACCCGTTGATCCGCTTACATCGGGTGGATGAAAACGACGCCAGCCAAATCGCCGGGCTGCTCTCTTATCTGCGCGAACTCCAACGCCAGTTCCAACTGGCCGTCCTGCTGGTGCATCATGCCCGCAAAGACTCCCACGCCAGCCGCCCCGGCCAGGCTTTGCGCGGTTCCAGCGAACTCCACGGCTGGGGTGACTCCAATCTCTATATGCGCCGCAAGGGCTCACAGTTGACCCTGTCCACGGAGCATCGGGCGGCTCCCAGCCAAGACCATATCCCGCTCCAACTCACGCAAACGGGCCCGGCTTTGGCCCTGACAGTTTTGGAAGATGCCGCCACGGAATCGACCACTCCATCCACACCGGTGGATCGGGTGCGTCAAACTCTGGCTCAACTCCAAGAACCGGCGCCACTGAACCACCTGCGTAAACTCTGCGGCATGCGCACCGCCGTCGTCTGCTCGGCCTTGACGGAACTGTCCGCCAAGGGCGAAGTCGTGCGGGACGCCAGAGGCTATCAACTCAAACTGCCGTTTCCCGTTTCCCGCCCTATAGACCCCCAGGGAAACGGAAACGGGAAACACTCCCTTTGCTCCAGCGGAGGATAGGGCTCTGCGGGGACGCAACCCGAGCGCCGACTGGAGCCTGCCAACAGCAGAAGGGCCGGGCGGTCTTCATCACGAGGGCCGCGCCGGCCCCATCCTTCTGCTGGAGCAGTCAAAACGCGATAAATCCCAGGGGGTCTGGGGGACTGGTCCCACAGAGCCGCAACACTTCAGAGCTACTCTGGTTCGGATAGTTGGCTGTCAAACAGGTGTTCGCTTGCAGGTACTGAGTCGTCTCTTTGACAACCTCCATTGGGATGCTTAATCTATACTATGCTCAAAGAAAAGGATCGCTTCGAAATTCGCGTGCTGCGAAAGCGTGGAGATTCACTGCGTCACATCTGCCACACTACAAAACATAGTCGCAACACTGTCCGCAAAGTTCTGGCCGAGGTTCCGTCTGCGGAAGCAATTAATGGAGGCGTTTTCGAAAGCCAAGCCACCAAGGTGAGGCGATCAGGCAGACCGAGCAAAATCGACGGCTTCGAAGAACTTATCGCGGGGTGGATCGAGCAAGGTCTCCACACGCCGAAACTCCTGGTGGAGTTGCGAGGTCGGGGTTTTAACGGTTCGGCGCAGACGTTGCGGCGGTATCTTCGCAACAGCAACGCCCGCTTTATCAGCATAACTGACCAGATGAAGAACTGGATGCATTTGGTTTTGCAGGGAGCTAAGACGAGCTCGCAGATCAAAGAAGATGTCAAGGACGCCTTAACGCCCGACATGGTCGAAAAACTGGTTCAATGTGTCTGGACCGAGCCCCTGCACCTCCGGAATCGAGCACTGACGCTGCTTGCTCACGGATACGGCATTACCCCGGGAGTTATTGGCTCCTTTCTCCTCATCGGGCGGAAAACCGCCCGAGGTTATATCTCGGATTTCAAGAAGGGAGGAGTTGAATGGGTTCTGGATTTGTCTCGCAAGGAGGTTAAGAAGGCCCGGGATCCCAATTATGCTGCCGCCGTCTTCAAAATCCTTCATGCTCCACCCAGTGCATTTGGGTTCAACCGGACAACATGGCGAATGGAAGATTTGCATGCGGTACTCTCGAAACAAGGCGTGACGATCTGCAAAAACAACATCCAAAAAATCATCAAAGCGGCTGGGTATAGGTTTCGGAAAGCAAGAAGAGTGCTGACCAGCACGGACCCCGAATATCGCGAGAAGCTCGAAAAGATCAAGCAGATCCTCGCTAACCTCAAGGGGGACGAGAAGTTCTTCTCGATCGACGAGTATGGGCCCTTCTCAGTCAAAATCATGGGCGGACGTGCTTTGACAAAACCAGGGGAAATCAGAATGATTCCCGAGCGGCAGAAGAGCAAGGGCAGCCTGATTGCCACAGCCGCGTTGGAACTCTCCACAAACCAGATCACGCACTTTTACTCAGAAAAGAAGAACACCGTTGAGATGATTCGGCTGCTCGAATCGCTCATCACCCAGTATCGCGGTCAAAATCGTATCTTCCTCTCGTGGGATGCAGCGTCATGGCATGCATCAAAGAAATTCATCGGCCGGGTAGCCGACGTGAACGAAGCCGCTTACCGCGCGGAGAACGGAACACCGGTCGTTGAATTGGCCCCGTTACCGTCCTGCGCCTCGTTTCTGAACGTCATCGAGTCAGTGTTCAGCGGCATGGCCAGAGCCATCATCCACAACAGCGATTATGCTTCAGTCGAGGTCGCCAAGGCAGCGATAGACCGCTACTTTGCAGAGCGTAACGAACACTTTCAAAAGCACCCGCGTCGAGCAGGCAAGAAGCTCTGGGGAACGGAGAGGGTTGAATCGGAGTTTAACGAGGCTAACAACTGCAAAGACCCCGGCTGGTAGCCTCTTTCAACGCCTCCGATTAGCAACGGTGCCCGATTCACATCAATTTGAGTGAAGTGATCACCCTCAAATATCGAGCGCACGCTCACTGCGATCATTTCTACGATTTCTGCAAACCGCAGGACGTGTGAAGGCGACGTTGGTTGCTGCCGTGCCCTCCTTGCCTGCGCCCAGCGTTGGCCGGTTAGAAGGTCGTGTCACAAATTGGTGTTGCACGGCTGGATTGCACCAGAAAAGCAGAAGTCGAGCCAGCACAACACCGGGGTGAAAACCAGCGGCTTGCCGCGTCACAAGTTGTCACAACGAACGTGTTAAATGGTGCGTGATATCCCAAGCCCAAGATGACCAAGGCAGAAATGCAATGTGTTCAAAAACAGGCGTAGGCTATTCATGCAGAGCCAAATTAATCTTGGCAGCCAGTTTACCGAACCCTTCCTTTGTCGGATGCAGTTCATTGGCCCATAAATCGATGGTCGGCAAAGTGCCGCGCAGATCAACGTAGTGAACGCAATCAGGGTACTTTCCTTCCAAACCAGCCAACATAGCGTTGAAACTGTCTATGAATTGGGCCACGATTTGTCGGCGGATTTCCAGTTCTGTTGCGGCATTAGCATCACCAGAAGAGTAAGGAAAATTCTTCTGCTTGAACGTCGGGTCGAACCACGGACCAACGAGATTGAATATGGAGAATCCCCGGCCATCTGGAAACGGGTAATCATAGCCATGCACGAAGATCTGAATCGTATAGCCCATGACCTGTGCCTTGGCCTTGACGAGTTCAATCAGGTCTGAATAGGCTTTCAGGAATGTGGAGTGGATAACGCCATCGAGAACATCTTGATTCGGGTTCGCCAAATTTGATTGAGCATTATTTACGAAAGAGAAAAACTCCTCGCCCGCAATGTCGTTCCCACCGCCTGAAAGCAACACGACATCGGGCCGCTTTTGGTCAATCCGGTCAATCAACTCGGCACTGCGGCTAGTGTCATCGGACTGAGGAATGCCCAGCCAGTTTATCGGCACCGGACCATACACAATATCATTAAGCGTTGAGCCCGCCACGCCAAGATCATCAATGTCGTGGCCATAGGACTTGAGCCAATCAATCAAATCCCAACTTGTCGGATAATCAAACCATGAATCCCCTTGAGCCACGATTTTAAACACTTGGGGGGTCAAACCTGCAGCCAGCAGCATTGGATGGGCACCAACCAGAGTCGGTGGCAGGGTCCGTGAGGCTACGCGTTCCGCGTGCAGCGCACTGAGCCGGGCAGGATTCGCGGCATTCTTAGCTTCGATTTGGGCTAGACGTTCTTGCGGTGTCATGTTGCCTCCTTAATATTGTGTGTTTGATGGCTCTATTCAACTCAAGTCATTTTGTGTAGTTACCGCACATGTTTCCACGTTAGCGTTGGGTCAATTTTCTCCCCAACAGATTTGTTTTGGGTGTCTTGATCCGGCGTTTTTCCTTCTGGGAGAAAATCATCTATGAGTGCAAGCGAAATATTCATAAGAGCCCGACGCTTGGCGTGAATTAACACACAAAGCTGGCGATTGATTTCCACCTCGTTCTCGTCAACAGAACCGCGGCAATGTCCGTGATGCTTCTCTCGCTTTGGCTCCAGCATAGGAACAGGCAAGTGCTGAAGCCCTTCAAGCTCAAGCAAAAGCTCGCTCCTCAACTTATCAATATGGACACCAAGCTTGCAAAGTCTTCTAAAATGTTCTGCCGGCTTGATAGTTGCACTTATCACCGTGGCCAGGGTCAAACCTACGCTTAATGGTTCGATAAACGTAGACATCGCTTTGTTTGGCCCTGTTCCGATAAGGACGGACAACAATGTAGATACAATCGGGATTCCGAGGAGCAAAAAGAACCCACTCCATTTGAACCAAGGAATCTTTCGTAAGGTTCGGTCCCGCTCCTCAAATAGAAAATCAATTAGTTCATACAATGCAGGACACGCATCGTGACCATAATAATTTTTGGAAACAAGAATCTGATTAACTTTCACCAAGTAATCGGTTTTGTCTTTTTCATGTTTTTGTTTAATTGCATTTACCACGAAGGTCACCCAGATCCAGCGTGAAAGCTTGTATGCGAGTAATATTGTTGTTGATGCAATTATTGCCCACAGTGCAAGACATAGAATTGTAAACAGGCTGAGATTGACAAAAGTATTGGTGTGGTCGATAACAACTCCCAAAACGCGGTTTGAAACCTGTGCCAGCGATGGTTCCGCTTTGCGGTGCAGGCTAGAGGCGGATGTGCTGGAATTGGGAATCCAATTAGTATCAGTTGTTGCTACTAGCTTAAATGTAGACTGTTGCGTTGATAGGTTGCCCACGGCGACCTGAGCATTGCAAACATCAGCATGAGAAATGACCAACCAAAGGCACAAACACAATAGAGCCATTATGGTAGTTCTCATAATTAACTCATAGCAGGAGATTCAGTTCATCGCCAGTCATCATCCACGGTAGCCTCGGGATTGGCTGCTGACGCGAAAGTAGCCGAAGATGTTTTTGAAGCGTTCATAGTTCCAAAACACGTTGTTTTTGAATGAACCTTTTTTTGCTCGTTAACAATATGCAATAAGGCCTGATGCTTGTCAAGCGTCTGTTTTTAAAGACTTTGAATCGCAACGGCTCTTTGCCGGGGCATCATGTAATGCGTTGATACCAAGGCACTTTCTTACGGTTAACTTGGGCCTGCGCTGGTCGGACTCGCTCCAGCCCAGGCTATCCTATTTCGGGCCTTCGGCCCTGATCACTGATGGCGGACGGCGGACTACAAGGTAGCCAGCAAAAGGGGTTTTGAACCACAAAGCAGCCAAGGCGCAAAGGAAGCTCAAAAACGGGGGAGCAAACCACAGAGGCACAGAGGCACAGAGATCAAATAAAAATTACAAATCTCTCAGGTAGATGGCGGCGAACGCCAGTTTGCCGCTACGCATCCGCGTCATCCGTGGTTCGCTCCGCTCTTCCATCCTCTCGCATCTTCTCTTGCTGCTTCCAGGGTCTTCATTGGAACGCGGCGGTCAAGCGGGCCAGCAAGCCGGAAAAGCGGTGCTCGGTTTTGTTGTTTCGGACGGCCAGGGCCAGGGCCTTGCGCTGGCCAATCAACACGACCAGCTTTTTGCCCCGGGTGATGCCGGTGTACACGAGATTGCGCTGCAAGAGCAGGTACTGCTGCATGGCCAAAGGAATGACCACCACCGGGAACTCCGAGCCCTGGGATTTGTGGATGGTGATGGCGTAGGCCAGTGCGATTTCATCGAGTTCGCCAAAGTCGTAAATCACCTCGCGCTGGTCGAACCGGATGGTGACTTCCTTTTCCATGGGGTCCAGCTTCACAATCTGGCCGATGTCGCCGTTGAACACGTCTTTGTCGTAGTCGTTTTCGGTCTGGATCACTTTGTCGCGGGGCCGGAAGTGCCAGCCGAATTTCTCGACGGTGGGCTCGTCGGCGCGGGCGGGATTGAGTTCCTGCTGGAGCCGCACGTTGAGCTCGCGGACGCCGAGGGAGCCGCGGTTCATCGGGCACAGCACCTGCACGTCGCGGATGGGGTCAAAGTGGAACTTGGCGGGAATTCGCTGCTTCACCAGGTCCACGAGGGTGGCCGCGATCGGCTCGGGTTCGTCCCGGTCGATGAAGAAGAAATCCGATTCGGCACCCTTGGCGGCGGGCTCCGGCAGGCTGCCTTCATTGAGGCGATGGGCGTTCAGGATGATGCGACTGTGGGCGGCCTGCCGGAAGACTTCGGTGAGGCGCACGACGGGCACGACTTTGGATTCGATCAGGTGCCGCAACACCATGCCCGGACCGACGGAGGGCAACTGGTCGATGTCGCCGACCAGCAGCAGGCTGCCCTGGGGCGGCAAGGCGCGGAGCAAGTTGGCCATGAGCGCGACGTCCACCATGGAGGTTTCATCCACCACCAGGAGATCGCAGTCGAGGGGGTTGCCTTCCTGGCGCGCAAAGCCGCCGGTGGCCGCCTTCACTTCCAAGAGGCGGTGAATGGTTTTGGCTTCGACGCCGGTGGTTTCCGTGAGGCGTTTGGCGGCCCGGCCGGTGGGGGCGCAGAGCAGGCAATTGACTTTCTTGGCCCGCAAAATGAGGAGGATGGCATTGACCAGCGTGGTCTTGCCCACGCCGGGGCCGCCGGTGATGATGAGCGCCCGGCTGGTGAGGGCCAGTTTGAGCGCGTCGCGCTGGCTGGGTGCCAGCGCCTTGCCGGTCTTGGCTTGGCACCAGACCACCGCCTTGTCAAAATCAATGGTGGGAAACGCCGGCTGCAGGCCGGCCAAGTTCCGGATGCGGGCGGCGATGATTTCCTCGGCGCGTTTCAGCTTGGGCAGAAAAATCAGCTCCTGCCCGCCGATTATTTCCCGGACCAAGTCCTGATTCGCCAGGGTTCGTTCCAGCGCCTCGGTAACGATTTTGTCATCCACGGATAGCAGCTTGCCGGCCTGGTCGCGCAGCAACTCCACGGGCAGGGCGCAATGGCCCTCGCCGGTGGCCTCCAAGAGCACATGGCTCAGGCCGGCGGCGGCGCGGAGGAGGGAGTCGGCTGGGATGCCGATTTTCTGCGCGATCTGATCGGCGGTCTTGAAGCCGATGCCGTGGATGTCCTTGGCCAACGTGTAGGGATTGGCCTGCACTTTTTCGATGGCCTCCTGGCCGTAGGTTTTGAAAATGCGCACGGCGCGGCTGGTGCTCACGCCGTTGCTGTGCAGGAACACCATGATTTGGCGGATGATTTTCTGCTCGGCCCAGGCCTCCTTGATCCGCTTCCGGCGCTTGGGGCCGATGCCGTCCACCTCTTCCAGCCGTGCCGATTCGGTTTCGATGATGTCGAAGATCTTCTCGCTGAACTTATGCACGAGTTTCTGGGCATAGACGGGCCCGATGCCCTTGACCATGCCGCTGCCCAGATATTTCTCAATCCCTTCCTTGGAGGTGGGCGCGGTGCTGTTAATGAGTTCCGCGCGGAATTGCCGCCCGAACTCGCGGTCCTGCACCCAGTAGCCTTCGGCCGTGACCCATTCCCCGGCGCTGACGGAGGGCAGGGAGCCGATCACGGTCACCTCTTCCCGGTGGCCTTTCACCTTTACCTTGAGCACGGCAAACCCGTTCTCCTCGTTGAAGAACGTGACCCGCTCGATCAGCCCGGAAAGGCTTTCGGCGTGTTGGGTTGGCGGTTGGTTTGGCAACCCGACCATTCTGGCGATCAATTCAAAATTAGAAATTAAAAATGGGGGAGCGAAGGGCGGACGATTAATTAAAATTTAAAAATGCAAAATTAAAAATGAGGGAGCGAGCCACGACAGAGCAATGCAAAATCAGAAATTAAAAATTAAAAATGGTGGAGCCAGCCACCGGGGAACCAGTGGGCGGGGACATTCAACACTCCACATTCGGGCAGATGGCGTCGGAAGCCAGTTCGCCATTACTCTGCGGCAAGAGATTGAACAGAAGGAAAGCAAGGAAAAGAAGGAAAGAACCTCCGGTTTGCTGCCGGCGTTGCCTCGGTTAGCTTTTGTGCAAATGCGGTTGAACTTGGTGGCCGGGTTATAATTTTATTTTTGTGGGAAAGCCCGGGCACAATTGCGATTTACCCGGCTGCGGGTAGGAGTCCGTGCAGAAAAATAGCATTTCGCCCTGGGCCGTGCAGTGCCACACTTCCGTTGCGCCCGCGTCAAAATAGAGCGCGGTCTTTGCCTTGATTTCCGTCGGGGTGTTGGCCGGCGACAATATTTCAACGCACACCTCCGGCGCCTGTGGAAAGCAAACCTGGTCCCCTAAGGCCTGCAGCCGTGCGGCCGACGCCCAAGCCACATCCGCCGCCTTCACCCCGTCTGCGGTCGAGATCGGGCATTCGGTGATCACCCGTCCGCCGGGCAGGTGTTGATCCAGCAAAGCTCCGATCCTGAATTGATAGCTGCCATGATGCGCTGAGGGTGGTGGGCTCATAACAATATGTCCAAGGCGGTCTGTTTCAATCCGTTCCGGCCGAGCCGCCAATTGGGCATCTGCCAACACTTCGGCCCAACGCACCAGGTTCTGCTGCGTCAGACTGGGTTGGGACGGCAATTCGACGCTGGACGTCTGCATGGGAGAAAAGTAATCGCGGGTTTAGCATTCGTCAACCCAGACCCCGAGTATCGATGAGGCTTTGGGGCTCACTCGCGAGCGGCGGTCGGTTTCCAGAGCAGCCAGACCCAACCGAGCAGGAAACTGAGGCCGCCGACGGGCGTGATGGCACCCAGCCAGCGCAGGTTCGTGGCCGCGAGCAGGTACAGGGAACCGGAAAAAATCGCGATGCCAGCGAAAAAACTCCACCAAGCGACGGCGGGGAAGGGTTTGCGGTCCGCCAGGATAAACAGCATCACCGCGTGGATGAAGTGGTAGAACACCGCCTTTTCCCAGATGGCCGCAGTGCCGTTTTGCGTCAACAAATCCTTCAGCCCGTGGGCGCCAAACGCACCCAGCACCACGGCACAGAAGCCGGTGATGGCGGCGATTCGCGAGGCCATTTTATGCCACTTGATTTCGTTCATGCTCTTCTGCCAATGGTGGTCCGGTAAAATTCCCGAAGGAAGCCAATTTGTGATCAAAGGTCACGACGTTGCCCGGCGAGGGCCGAAGCACGGAGCGAAAAACCATCCGGAAACAAGATTGAAAGCCGGCCGCGGATTTCCTAGTCTGCCTGCGCGCGTGGCACGGCGCGCCCAACCACAAACCAACTCAGGCGAAATTAAATTATGAAAATCTGGCATGGACAATTTCTGGCCGCCGCGGCGGCCGCCTTCTGGCTCGCCGGCTGCAAACCTTCCTCCACGCCCGGCGCGGGCGGCGGCGACACCATCAAGGTGGGCGAGTTTGCCTCCCTGACCGGCAGCGAGGCCACGTTTGGCCAGTCGTCGCACCGGGGCACGCAGCTCGCGATTGACGAACTGAATGCCGGCGGCGGCGTGCTCGGCAAGAAAATCCAGTTGCTCACCGAGGACAACCAGTCGCAGGCCGGCCAGTCGGCCACCGTCGTGCGCAAGCTGATTTCCAGCGATGGCGTGGTGGCCATGCTCGGTGAGGTGGCTTCCTCCCGCTCACTGGAGGCTGCTCCGATCTGCCAGGAAAACAAGATTCCGATGATTTCGCCGTCCTCAACCAATCCGAAAGTCACCCAGGTGGGCGATTACATTTTCCGCGTGTGTTTTCTGGACTCGTTCCAGGGCGGGAAAGTGCTGGCCAATTTCGCCCGCAACACCCTCAAGGCCAATTCGGTGGCGGTGCTGAAGGATGTGAAAAGCGATTACAGCGTCGGACTGGCCAAGTTTTTTATGGAGGGCTACACCGGGCAAGGTGGGAAGATTGTGGCGGAGCAAAATTACAGCGGCGGCGACAAGGATTTCAGCGCGCAACTCACCGCCATCAAGGCGGCCAGTCCCGACGCCATTCTGGTGCCGGGCTACTATACCGAAGTGGGCTTGATTGCCCTGCAGGCCCGCCAACTGGGCCTCACGCTCCCGCTCTTCGGGGGCGATGGCTGGGAATCGTCCGTGCTGGTGTCCATCGGCGGCGCGGCGCTGGAAGGCGATTATTTTTCGACCCACTTCTCGCCGGATGACGTATCGCCGGAAGCGCAGGCGTTCGTGAAGCATTACAAGGAGAAATATGGGGAGACGCCCGACTCCATGGCCGCCTTGGGCTATGATTCCGCGCTGATCCTGGTGGACGCCATCAAGCGCGCCGGCGTGGCCGACGGGGCGAAGATCCGCGAGGCTATCGCGGCCACCAAAGGTTTTCACGGCATCACGGGCACGATCACCATTGACGAGAACCGCAATGCCTCCAAGCCGGCGGTGATCGTGACCATCAAGAACGGGGCGATCAAATACGTCGAGACGATCGCCCCGTGACCGAATTCCTCCAACAGCTCATCAACGGCCTGGCGTTTGGCTCCATTCTGGCGCTCATCGCCCTTGGCTACACGATGGTTTACGGCATTCTGAGGTTCATTAATTTTGCCCACGGCGACGTGTTCATGCTGGGCGCGTTTGCCGGCTTTTATCTCGCGCCGAAGATCGCCACGGTGGTGCCGCTGCCGTCCATCGGCGGCGGCCTCCTGGTGCTGGCGGCGGCGATGGCCATCTGCGCGGCGCTGGGAGTTTTCATCGAACGGTTTGCGTATCGTCCGCTGCGGAGCCGGCCCAAGCTCACCGTGCTCATCACCGCCATCGGGGTTTCGTTGTTTCTTGAGTACGCCGGCCAGTTTGGGTTTGGCGCGGCACCCAAGAAATTTCCGCAGATCCTGCCGGTTTATCCCATTGCCAATCTCGGCGGCTTGAGCCTCAATAGCAATCAAGTGGTGGTGCTGGGGGTGACGCTGCTGCTGCTGCTGGGGCTGCGGTTCATCGTGTTGAAAACCAAGATCGGCACCGCGATGCGCGCGGTGTCATTCAATCCCGAGGCCGCCGCGCTCATGGGCGTGAACACCGACGTGGTGATCTCGTTCACCTTCGCGCTCGGGTCGGCGCTCGCGGCGGCGGCGGGGATTTTGTGGGCGGTGAACTATCCGGCCATTGATCCGCTCATGGGCATTTTGCCCGGACTGAAGGCGTTCGTGGCGGCGGTGCTGGGCGGCATCGGCAACCTGCCCGGCGCGGCGCTGGGCGGTATCATCATTGGTGTCACCGAAACGCTCGTCTCCGGCTACATTTCTTCCACCTATCGCGACGCCATTGCTTTCGCTGTGTTAATTCTGATCCTGTTGGTCAAGCCCTCCGGCCTGCTCGGCAAGAAGGAGGCGGAAAAAGTATGAACGTGCGACACGCGAAGACGGCGTTGCTCGGCGCGCTGGCGGTGTGCCTGCTGGCGTCGCTGTTTGCCAGCCGGATCAACGGTTATTGGCTCAATAATTTCTACGACATCGGCATCGGCATGGTCATGGCGGTGAGCCTCAATCTCATCAATGGCTACACCGGGCAGTTTTCCCTGGGCCACGCGGGTTTCATGGCCGTGGGCGCCTACACGGCGGCCATGATTACCAATCAGTTTGGGGCCCTGAATTTCCTGGCGGCCAACGGCGTTTTTGCCCTGGCGCTGGCGGCAGGCGGGCTGGCGGCGGCGGGCGCCGGACTGCTGGTGGGCATTCCCACGCTGCGACTGCGCGGCGACTATCTGGCCATCGTCACGCTTGGGTTTGGGGAAATCATCCGGGTGATTTTGCAGAATATGAACGCCGTGGGCGGCGCGCGGGGGCTGAGTGTGATGCACGGCTGGACGAATCTGTTTTGGACCTTCGGCCTTGCCGCCGTGACGGTTTACGTGATCGCGTCGCTGGTCAATTCCACCTACGGCCGGGGCTTTATTGCGGTCCACGATGACGAAGTAGCCGCGGAGGCGATTGGCATCAACACCACCAAGTACAAGGTCACGGCGTTTGTGGTGGGCGCGTTTTTCGCCGGCGTGGCCGGGGGACTGTACGCGCACTCGAAACAGTTTTTGGCGCCTGGCGGCTTTGGGTTCCTGCAATCCATCACCTTCGTGGTCATGGTCATCCTCGGCGGCATGGGCAACACCATCGGCGTGCTGCTGGCGGCGGTGTTGCTGACGCTGCTGCCGGAAGGCCTGCGGCTGCTGGCGGACATCGAACATCTGCCGGGCATCGCCGCCGAACGTCCGCTGGGCTGGATTGGCGGCACGCGCATGATCATCTACTCGCTGCTGCTGATCGTGCTCATGCTCACGCGGCCGCAGGGGCTCTTCAGCAAAAAATTCAAATGAGTGTTTTGCTGCAACTCGACCAAGCTACCATCCGTTTTGGCGGCCTGACGGCGGTGTCGGCGCTCGATTTGCAGCTCGAGTCCGGCGAGCTCGTCGGCCTCATCGGCCCGAACGGGGCGGGCAAGACCACCGCCTTCAATCTCATCACCGGCGTCTATCAGCCCACCAGCGGCGACATTGTGTTCGACGGCAAATCCATTGTGGGCAGCCAGCCGTATCGTATCACGGCGCACCGCATCGCCCGGACGTTCCAGAACATTCGGCTGTTTCCCTCCTTGACCGTGTTCGACAATGTGCGCGCGGTGTTTCATCTCCATTTGCGTGGCGACGTGCGCCACGCGCTGTGGCGGGGCCAAGGCTATCACGACGAGGAGCAGTCCATCGCCAGCCGCGCGATGGAACTCCTGGGCATTTTTCATCTCGAAAAATTCCGCGATGAGCTGGCCACGAGCCTGCCCTACGGCGATCAGCGCCGGCTGGAGATTGTCCGCGCCCTGGCGACGCAGCCCAAATTGCTGCTGCTGGATGAACCGGCCGCCGGGATGAATCCCACGGAAAAAGTGGAGCTGGCCCGGCTCATCCGCTCCCTCCGGGACAAATTCGAGATTGCCATTTTGCTCGTGGAACATGACATGCCGCTGGTCATGGAGATTTGCGAACGCATTGCCGTGCTGGACTACGGCATCAAAATTGCCGAAGGTTTGCCGGCGGCCATCCGTGCCAACCCCAAGGTCATTGCCGCTTACCTGGGCGAAGAAACGGTGGCCGCGCCTCGTGAGCGCGCGGCTGATTGAAGGAATAGGTTGCCGCGCCCTAACGAGACGCAGCCACGACGGAAATCGACATGCTCGAAATCAAGAACTTGCAGGTGAATTATGGCGCCATCGCCGCCTTGCACGGAGTCTCGCTCCGGGCGCAGGCGGGCGGCATCGTCACGCTCATCGGCAGCAATGGCGCCGGCAAAACCACCACGCTGAAGACCATCTCCGGCCTGCTCAAACCCAGGTCGGGGGAGATTTTGTACGAAGGCCGGAACATCGCCGGCCTGCCGCCGCATGAAATCGTCAAGCGGGGTCTCTGCCACGTGCCGGAAGGACGGATGATTTTTGCGAACCTGACCGTGCTGGAGAATTTGCACATGGGCGGGTATTTGCAACCGGACAAAGCATCCGTGCGGCGGGAGCTGGAGGTGGTCTTCGCCCTCTTCCCGCGCTTGCAGGAGCGCGTGGCGCAGATAGCCGGCACGCTGAGTGGCGGAGAACAACAAATGCTGGCGATCGGCCGGGCCTTGATGGCGCGGCCGAAATGTCTGATGCTGGACGAACCGTCGCTGGGCCTGGCGCCGCTGCTCGTGAAAACCATTTTCGAAAAAATTGTCGAGATCAATCGCGAACGCGGCTTGACCATTCTGCTCGTGGAACAGAACGCCAACCGCGCGCTGGAAGTTTCCAGCTTTGGTTATGTGCTGGAGACCGGCCGCATCACGGTGCAGGGCGACTCTGCGTCGCTCCGCCAGAATGCGCAGGTCAAGCAAGCCTATCTCGGCGGGAATTAATTGACACCTTATGAAACGAAATCGTCATTTTGCCAGCGACAACTATTCCGGCATTTGTCCCGAAGCCTGGGCCGCCATGGCCGAGGCGAACGCCGGCCACGAGGTGAGCTACGGCGATGACCTCTGGACCCAGCGCGCCGCCGACCGTATCCGCGAGATTTTCGAGACCGAGTGCGAGGTGTTTTTTGTCTTCAATGGCACGTCGGCCAACTCGCTCTCGCTGGCGTCGCTGTGCCAGTCCTACAACAGCATCCTCTGCCATGAACTGGCCCACGTGGAAACTTCCGAATGCGGGGCGCCGGAATTCTTCGCCAACGGCAGCAAGATTCTCCTGCTTGGGGGCGCCAACGGCAAGATTGACCCGGCGGAAATCGAGCCGGCGGTTCAGAAACGCACCGACATCCATTATCCCAAGCCGCGCGCGCTGAGTTTGACGCAGGCGACCGAACTTGGCACGGTCTATTCGCTGGCCGAAGTGCAGGCGCTCGCGGAAACGGCGCGGAAGTATGGCTTGCGCGTGCAGATGGACGGCGCGCGTTTTGCCAACGCCGTCGCCTCGCTCGGCGTGGCGCCGGCGGAGTTGACCTGGCGCGCGGGGGTGGACGTGCTGTGTTTTGGCGGTTCCAAGAACGGCATCGCGCTGGGCGAGGCGGTGGTCTTTTTTGACCGCGAGCTGGCGCGGGATTTTGATTACCGCTGCAAGCAGGGCGGACAGCTCGCGTCGAAAATGCGGTTCCTGTCTGCGCCGTGGCTGGGCATGTTGAAGGAGGACGCCTGGCTGCGACACGCGCGGCACTCGAATGCCATGGCCGCGCGGCTGGAAGCCGGACTGCGGCCAATTCCGGGGGTGCAGATTTCCCACCCGGTGCAGTCCAACGCCGTGTTTGCCAACCTGCCCAAGGCCGCGGAGGCGCAAATGCACGCGCGCGGCTGGCATTTTTACACCGGCGTCATCACCCCGGACGAATCACGGTTGATGTGCAGTTGGGACACGACGCCGGGGGATGTGGATGCGTTCATCGCAGATTTGCGCGACCTCGCGGGTTAACTTCAGTTTCTTTTTCTCCAGCCGGTTTCCCCGCCGGGTGGGAGGAGATGGCGGCCAAGCGGACGCTGCTTCTCCTGCGCAAGCGGGACGAGGCTGGAAACTGGAGGGTGCGAAAAAATCTGGCGGATTCCGGTCTCATTTTCCGCATATTATATTAGCCAAATGACGGAAGGCCGTAAAATGGCCAAAAACACATTATGAAGACAAAAGGACTCGCCCACTTATGTCGGAAATCACCCAACTGCTGAGCGGAATCCGGGGCGGCAACCCGCTCGGGGCCGAGCAATTGCTGTTCCTCGTTTACACTGAGCTCAAGCGGATGGCGGCCCAAAAAATGGCCAACGAAGCTCCTGGCCACACGCTCCAGCCAACCGCCTTGGTGCATGAAGCCTGGATGAAGCTGGTGGGCGACGCCACTGCTCCCTTCGAAAACCGGGCTCACTTTTTTGCGGCCGCCGCCGAAGCCATGCGGCGCATCCTCGTTGACTCGGCGCGTCGGAAAAGGGCCGCCCGTCGTGGCGGCGGGATGGCGCATGAGGAATTGGCGGAGGATCATTTGGTTCAGCATCGGGTTTCCGATGAATTGCTGGCAGTGGATGAAGCGCTCGACTTGCTGGCCAAGGAAGACCCGGTCGCCGCCGACCTGGTGAAATTGCGCTATTTCGTCGGGATGACCATGACTGAGGCGGCGACGACCATGGGACTGCCGTTGCGAAATGCCGAACGCACTTGGGCTTACGCCCGCGCCTGGTTGCGGCGGCAAATTGGGAAACAGCTTTCGACGTCTGAATGATGATGATGAACAATTGACGGACTTTGCTTGAATTATCCGCATGTTACTTCGGTTGACGGTGGCAAAATGCTCAAATGACCCGCGAACACGAAATTTTCCTTGAGGCTGTAGAGCAGCCTTCGGCGGCGGCTCGGGCAGAATATCTGGGGCGTGCCACGGCGGGCGATCCGAAGCTGCGGGCAGCGGTTGAGGAGTTGCTGGCGAATCACCAACCCGACTCGTTCCTCGAACAGGGGGCGGCCGGTATTCTGCGCGAATCCCTGGGAACCGCCGGCAAGCTGACCCTCCCGGAAGAGCAGATCGGAGATTTAATCGGCCGTTACAAACTCCTGGAAAAGATCGGCGAAGGTGGTTTTGGCGTGGTTTATCGAGCGGAGCAACGCGAACCTGTTCGACGCCAGGTGGCGGTCAAGTTGATCAAGCTTGGCATGGATACCCGGAGCATTGTTGCCCGCTTCGAAGCGGAACGCCAGGCGCTGGCACTCATGGATCATCCGAGCATTGCGCGCGTGTTCGACGGCGGGGCCACCGCGACGGGTCGTCCGTTTTTCGTGATGGAACTGGTTCGCGGAGTTCGGATTACAGATTACTGCCAGGCGAACCGGCTCTCCCTGCAGGAACGCCTTGGTCTTTTTATCCAGCTTTGCAACGCCATCCTGCACGCTCACCAAAAAGGGATTATTCACCGCGACTTAAAGCCTTCGAATGTCCTCGTCACCATCCAGGATGGGAAACCGGTCCCCAAAGTCATCGATTTTGGCGTGGCCAAAGCGATCGAGGAGCCGCTCACCGAAAAGACCGTCCTGACCAACTTCCACGCCTTCATCGGGACCCCCGCCTATACCAGCCCCGAACAGGCGGAGATGACCGGAGCCGATGTGGACACCCGGAGCGACATCTATTCGCTGGGGGTTTTGCTCTACGAATTGCTGACCGGGGTGACGCCCTTGGATGCCAAGGAGTTGACCCAATCCGGCTTGGAGGGGATGCGGCGAATGATCAAAGAGGTCGAGCCTCCCAGCCCTTCCACGCGGCTGCGCCGGGTCGTGGCCGGACATTTCGACCACGCGCCGAAAATGCAGGTGGATCGGGATCTGGATTGGATCGTCATGAAATGCCTGGAAAAGGATCGAACCCGGCGCTACGAGACGACGCGTGGGCTGGCGGCCGACCTCCAGCGGTACTTAAACCAGGAGCCGGTTTTGGCTCGGCCGCAGAGTACGGCATATCGCCTGCACAAAGCCATGCGGCGCCATCGCACCGGCTTCGCCGCGGTCGCCGCGATTCTCCTGGCCATCGTTGCTGGTAGCACCATCAGCGTCTGGCAGGCCTTGCGGGCCACGAATGCCGAGCAAGTTGCGGAACAGCGCCGAAAAAATGAAGAGGTGCTGCGCCATAACGCGGACCGCGAGCGGGAACGCGCGTTGGCGAGCCAGGAGCAGGCCGAACGCAACGAATACGTGGCCGACATCAACCTGGCCCACCAGTCCATCCTGGCCGGGAACTTGACCCGCGCCACGGAGCTGCTGGCCAAACAGCGCCAGCCAGGTTCCCAACGGTTTGAGTGGCGGTATTTATGGCACGAGGCCCAAGGCGATGACCACAGGATTCTCGCGCAGGTGGCTTCCCCGGTTCTGTCGCTGGCAACTTCGCCGGAGTATCTGGTGGTGGGCCTGCAAGACTCGGTTTGCATCTACGACGCGAAGACCGGCAACCTGGTCAAAACGCTGGCCAATTCGGGTTCCAGCGTTGCCCTCTCGACTGCCGGTTGGCTGGCGACGGCCAGCCAGGGCACCGTCACCGTCTGGCGGACCTCGGATTGGGCTGAGGCCTATTCTGTCCCGGAACACATGGCTCCAGTAGCGTTTTCAGCCGACGGCCGACGGCTGGCGGCGACTTCCTTTGCCGGGGTCCAGATCTACAACAGCGCGGACGGGAGGCTTGTGGGTGAAGTGCCGCAGGGCAGGCCTCCGTTTGCTTTGAGCCCGCGCGGCGAGATGATCGCGGCCAACTCCACCAACGGAATTGTGCTCTGGGACGTGGACGCGAGCCAAGTGCTGCGAACGCTCGAACATTCCGACGGAATGCTCAATGCCCCCTGGCTGCCGGGAATGGAGCCGTTGGCCTTCTCTCCGGACGGACGCTTCGTTGCCGCCGCCCGGAATACGCTGCGGGATGGCAGCAATTTTGTGCTCGAGGAATGGGACTCCGCGACGGGGGGAAAGGTCGTCACCCTGCCCGCGAATCGCGGGGCGATGGAACACTCCGGCATGATTTCCAGTGTTGCGTTTGCTCCCCGCGGCCAGTTCCTTGCTTCCGGGAGCTGGGATCACTCCATTCGATTGTGGGACGCGGGCACCTTGCAGTGCCTTGACAGATTGTACGGAAATCCGGCGGAGGTTTGGGCCGTGGCTTTCACCGCGGATGGTCAGGGCATTATCAGTGGCGCCAAAGACGGGACGGTGCGGTTATGGCCCACGAATACGGTCGCCAAGGAACGGTTTTATCCAGGCAATTGGACGCCGATCAAATTCTCCAAGGACGGACGGCAGCTTGCGGCCATCGCGGACGAGTCGAAATTCGTACTGTTGAATCTGAAAACCGGCGAACCCGATGACCAGCTTCAACTGATCAAAGATCGGTGGGGTCCGTGGGCCGGAGCCGTTAGCGACGATTTCCGCGTCTTGGTCGATCCCTTGCCGGAAGGCGGCCTGCGCATTTGGGACCTACAAACGCGCAAGTCCGCGGACCTGCCGAGCCCCGACCTGCACTTATTGTGGACGGCTATCGCTCCAGACGGCAGCTCCTTGCTGGCGGGAGCCGAAGCGGATTTCATGCTGTGGTGGAATCTTCGGAATCCTTCGGCCGCGCCGCTGCGCCTCGAGGGCCGGGGCGCGCTTTTTGCCCGAACCGGCGGTGTCTTGGTCACGTTCCACGCCAAATCCATGAAGTTATGGGATCCCCAAGCCCGGTCACTTAAAGCGGAACTTCCGGTGGAGGTTGGCGTGGACTTCCCGACACCGCTGGCAATTTCAGACGACGGCAATCTGCTCGCAGTGGGCTCCAACCCCATGACGGAAACCGAAAATGCCATTCGTTTATGGGACCTGCGGAGCGGAAAACTCCGGGGCGTCTTTAAAGGACATGCTGAAGGAGTCAGGTGGCTGGCCTTCTCTCCCGATAAAGAGACGCTGGCGTCGGCAAGCAGTGACAGCACGCTTCGCTTTTGGGATCTCCGTACCCAACAAGAACTCCTGTCGGTGCAACGTTTAGCGGATCCCATTGGTGATGTTCTGTTCTCTCCCGACGGCAATTGGCTCGTCGGCAAAACCGCGAGCGGCCTGCGCCTGCTGGATGGATCGCGAGACCAGCAGGCAGCCAAAACAGCGGTTCCGGGGTGGAGTTCAACGGCTCAGTGAGGGAGTGTTCATCCCGCTCCGTAAAAAAGCCGCAAAAAGTTGGCGGACTTCACGCCGATTCTGCGCATGTCACTTCAGCAAATGCCGGAACTTGATCAAATGACGAGAAAAACCCAACTCGCGAGCCAAGGTCGGAAAGACCGCCGAGTGTGGTGCTCCACGCAATGGTGGCCAAAGGATGCTCGTTCCTGCTTCCGGGCAAGTCCCGGCAAGTCTTCCAGTCCAGGCCCTTCATAATACCGGGGGGCGGAAATGACACGTGCGATCCTCACGCCGCCGCCCCCTGGTTTTCATCCGCGACCCGGCGGCGCAGGTTGCTGGAAAGCAAAAATGTGGATTGAACCGTGATTTTGACCAACACTTGCAGAACGACAAAATGAACAACAACGTTAATCAAAGCACCGATGCTGCTCGGGGAACCCCGGGCGGAAATGAAGGCTCGGGGCGATTCTTCGCTCTCGATTGCGTGCGCGCTACCGCCATGACGCTCGGCGTCCTGTATCATGCCCTCCTGTTCGGAGGCGGGATGATGATGATGGGATTCGGATCTGCGCCAACCTTTAGCAGCCGGCTGATGGATTGGATTCACAGCTTTCGCATGCCGCTGTTCTTCCTCATTTCGGGCTTTTTCAGCCACATGATGATGGTGAAGTATGGCTGGCGCCGTTACTTCCTCCGGCGCTATTGGCGAATCGCCGTTCCCCTGCTGATCGTCCTTTTTGCCCTCGGCGGTATCCGGGCCTGGAACAGCTCCGGCGGGCGCGGCGGTCCCCCGGGTGGATTTGAGCGCCGCGGCCCCGGCTTTAATGGTCCCGGCATGGCCGGCAATTTGCAGCTTCCCGGTGGAGTGGCGCGAGGCGACCAACCCGCCGGAGCTCCGCTTGGTTCACCAGGTTTTCCGGTTGGCGGCCCTGGATCCAGGCCTCCCGGCGGGATGCAACCCGGCGGACCCCAGCCTGGCGGGTTTGGTGGCCCTCCACCGGAAGGTGGGTCTGGCGATTCCTTCGGTCCCGGCGGGGGCGGTGGTGAGGCGGCTGCGGTGGTGACCGGCACCAAAGACCCGGGCTTGTTCCAGAACGAACACTGGGGGATGAGCGCTTTCTCCTCCAAGGTTGCCAATGGCCCGTACCTCGCAAAACTCTACTTTGCGGAAACCTACGCGGGTATTAGCGGCCCCGGCGAGCGCGTTTTCTCCCTCAATGTCCAGGGGCATGAAATCAAGGATTTTGACGTTTGGGTCAAGGCCGGTGGTCCCAATCGTGCCTATATCGAAACGGTGCCGGTGGAAGTCACCAATGGAGAATTTCGCATTCTTTTCACCAGCCAGGTCGAAAACCCGGCCATTAAGGCGATTGAGCTCCTTTCGCGAGCGGAGGCGGCAAAGGGTGCGTCCTCGTCCGCTCCGGCCCTGCGGATCAAGGCCGGTCAATCTGCGCCATTTACGGATTCGAACGGCCAGGTCTGGAAGCCAGACGAGGGTTTTGAGGGCGGCGGCATGAGCTTGGCAATTGGTGGAGCGGGACCCACCGGATTCCCTGCCGGCGGAGCCGGGTTCAGACCCGGCGGCAGGATGGGGGGACCCTTTGGCGGTGGCGCTCCCCTATCCGCGAAACTGTTTGGTGGGTTTTCACGCAATCTCAATCTGCAGCACCTCTGGTTTCTCTGGTACCTATTGGTCTTTGCCACCGTGGGACCGGTGGTCACTTTCGCCCTGGGGTGGATTTTGGAGAAGACTCGCGGATCTGCTGCGGCCGCGCGAGCCGGGGCGTTCAGCCTGCAATGGGGCTTGGCACCGTTGGTCCTTGGCCTGGTAAGCGTGGTGGGCCTGCTTCTCTCCGGCACCGCTCCTGGGCGCCCCCCGGGAGGCTATGCCGCGATCATGGGTGTGTTTCCTGACGTGTTCCTGCATTATGACTCGGATTGGGCTTACTTCTTTATCTATTTTCTCGGCGGTTGGAGCTTGTATGCCCTCCGGGACCGGTTGGGGGAGGTCGCGAAATTCTGGCTGCCAACCCTGGCAGTTGGTTTCGGCGCTTACGCTGCCTCCGTGGCTCTCGCCGGCAATGGTCCGGGTTTCTTTATGGGGGCACCCCAAAGGTTGACCCCTTACGATCTCGCCCGCCATGCCCTGTTTGCCATCGCGGTCGCTGGTACCTCGTTTGGGCTGATGGGCTTCTTTCAGCGCTACTTCAACCGCCCCACCAAGGCTGGCCGCTATTTGGCGGACACCGCGTTTTGGGTCTATATCGTCCACCAGGATTTGATGAACATGGTGGTCCTCAACTGGGTGCGCCCTTGGCGTCTGCCGCCGCTGTGCCAGGCGCTGGCCACTGTGGCCATCACCACCGCCATCGCGCTGGTCGTGTTTGAACTCGTCATTCGACCGACCCCGCTCACCAATCTATTTGGGCCTCCCCAGCGAAAAAAACCAAAGGTCGCATCCGCTCCCGTTGGGGTGGTTCCCACCGAAATGGTGCCGCCGTAAGGGCAAGGTCCACCACTTTGGCTGGCCGGGCGAAGGATGCCGGTGGTTCGTTTCCCGGTCGCCCAGGCATAAGCGCCGTCGCCGCTCGGCGCTGCTGGCACAACCTAGGACGCGTTGCCAATGGCGGGTCACCCACGCTAGCTCCGGCGCGTGGTGGTGGTTGGTTCCAGCAAACCGTCGGGTGGGCGAGGCGGGGGGGCGGAATCATTCCCTGACGAGTAGTGGAGGCGCGCAGAAGGACTCTGGTGCGAAAGCGGAGATCACCATCCCCCAGCATGGCTCGACGTATTTGTATGCTGACAATTGTCCGGCGGTAGTTGATCTTGAACCTACAGGCATGAGCTCTTTAAGACCGGGTGTCTACCGCCACTCCAAGAAAGGCATGGAATACCGTGTCCTAGCGATCGCAACGCATTCCGAGACGCTTGAGCCCATGGTCGTGTACGAGCCGCTCTACGACAACCCGACATCAATGCTCTGGGTTCGTCCGGCCGCCATGTTTGAAGAATTGGTGGAAATTGACGGAGCGAAAGTGCCGCGCTTTGTCTTTATTCGGGAGAGGTGACAGCCAACCCGGTTTGTCATTAAGCCAATGGCAGCTGGGCGCGCGGCCCAATGCAGCGTTGCGACCAGCGATCACGGCAACGATGCCGATGGCTCCACGACGCGACTCGCGGCTTAAAATGCCCTGCACGCATTCCAGTCAAACGTTTTATGGAAGGTTTCATGGTGGGCACGTGTCTTTGATTTGAAAAGTTAGCACTCAGAGAGAACATCAGCAGTACTGTCGCGACTGAAGACTCGCAGAGGAGGCGGGACAGAAATACGGCCAGTCTGAAAACTCAGGCTGGCCGTTTCCATTTACGCTGGCAGACGACTAAATATAAGTTGCGTAATGTGCTGATGCGGAGGAGCTTGACGCAGGCTCGGTGGTGAAGCGTTTCTTCAATGGACATCCCCTGTCCGACTCCTTGGCGACTTTGTTACCGAGCCAGATGATCCGGCGGCATGGAAATGTGCATGGTCGGAATCGGTTCTCGGAGCGGTTCGGGAAAAATCCGCGAGGATCCTCGCGGCTGGGATAAAACGCCGAACGATTTCAAGTGTTCCGTTTCTGCGCCAAATTGTCGCAGGAGGAGCTGGCGCTGGCTGCGCGCTTGGGCGTCAGACACGCTGATTGACGCCACCACGCGGCAGCCAGTGCTCACGGTCATGCGGACAACAAGGAGTCCCGATATTGCGCCGACTTCTATTTAAATGACAAAACCATGGCCATGCGCGTCCAGTCTCGCGACGAACTAGTCCAGAAATTACAGGTGGGGTTTCCACCAGCACTGGCCTCATCGCCGCCACCAGAACCAATTTATCATTCACGTCGCCGCCACTGCATTTCCGAGAGATTCACTGTTCGGTCACTGATTTCAGGCTGGCCAGCCCTTGTTCATACTGCTTGCCGATCATCTTTTCGCAGTCCATCAACAGTCCGAAAACTTTGCCCATGAAACAGCTTTTCCCCGCCATGCTCCACGTGACGACAGTTTGACCGCCTTCGGGCCGGAACTTAAACTCTGCCGTGTTGGTGGCCCTCATCGGCTTTTGAAAATCGAGTCGTAAAAGAATGCGCTCGCCGGGCTGGCTCTCCGTGATGGTCATTTGGCCCGCACCGACCTTGCTATTACCCTCCCAGGCCATCGACGCGCCCGCGCCGGAAGCCGAGCCGGAGAAGGTGCTCTTCGCGTTCGGGTCGAGTTTGACCCATGGCGACCACGCTTCCCATTGGTGCAGGTCGTTGACGTGCGGAAAAATCTTCTCCGGCGGGGCGGTCACGCGGGTGGCTCGCGTCACGGCAAATTCATCCGGTTGCCCGGCGATGATGACCAGCAAAATGATGACAATGAAAGTGAGCGCCAGAAGGATGGACAGCATGGATTTCTTTTCGTTGGAGGTTCAGTTGAGCAGGCCGGAAAATTTTCTGCGTGCACTCCAAAGCAGATATAGCGCGCAGACAATGATGATGTCCAGCATCGGATTGAGGAGATGCTTCGGGTCGTCGATCAGCACGTGGAACGCGATGATGTTCACGATGACCGGGCCGAGCAGCAGCAGGCCGACGTTGCGCAGCCGCGGGATCATCACCACAATGCCGCCGGTAAACTCGAACAATTTAACGAACTTCACATAGCCGGTCGGGACGAATGCGGCCATAAAGTGCGCCGCAGGCGTGCCTTCCGGCAGCTTCGGGATGGTGATGAGATTAAAAAGGATCGGGACGCTCGCTGCTAGGAAACAAAGTCCCAACAGGACGCCCGCAATGCTCGGCAGGTATTTTTTCATAAGCGATCTGTTTCTGCGGCTGAAATGGCTAATCGGGAATCTCCACCTCGACCAGCTTCCCCAGCAGCACCAGCGACTCCTGCCAGCCAAGGTAGCAAGCTTCGGCAGGAATGACCTCGGGGATGCCTGCCTGCACGATGTGCAATTCCGTTCCGCAGGAAACTTTCTTCAGCGTGACCGTTACTTGCATTTCCCCTGGTAAATTTGGATCGTCAAAGGTGTCGGTGTAACAAATGCGCTCGTGCTGCTTGAGCTCGATAAATTTTCCACCGAAGGCATGGCTCTTGCCGGTCGTGAAATTTGTAAACGCAATTTTGTACGTGCCGCCAACCTTGGCGTCGAGATGGAAAACCTTGCAGGTAAATCCATTCGGCGGAAGCCATTTGGCTTTGGCCTCGGCGTCCAGAAACGCGCGATACACCTTTTCCGGCGGCGCACGAAGCACACGATGGAGTTGGATTGTGTTCGACATGATCTGAGTTATTATGTGCGTTGCATTTGCGAGAGCAGGCGAACTGAAGCTCAATGCGCCTGCCCTCATTCGGCTGGTGGTTATTTTGCGGCTGCGAACGCTTCTTCAATTTTATTTTCAGCCGCGAGCGGACATTCCGAAAGCACGGGCCGCACTTCCACTTTGGCACCGAAGGGCAAACCGGGACACTGCCGCGCAATTTCGACAGCCTCGTCCATGGTCGCGACGTCGAGCATGAAGTAGCCGCCGATGGCCTCTTTTGCTTCCGCGAACGGTCCGTCCGTCACCGTGCGCTGCTTTCCGGAAACCGATTTGCCCTCCATACCGAGTGGATGACCAGCTACGGCTTTGCCATCTGCCATCAAGCCTTTGAACCACGCCATCCACGCTTCCGATACTTTTTGCGTTTGCTCTGGGGACAAGCCCTGGTGCCAGTCCAGTCCGACGAACCGCAGCATGTAGCCACTTTGGCTGCTTTGTGTTTTCATGTTTTTCCTTTCGCTTGGGTTGCGTTGAATTTGGTTTTGAGCTAAACCGTTGCGAGTTGTGCTTCCCGCGTCAATTCTTCAAGGCGCAACGTGGAGGCACAAACAGTGGTCAACGGCCGCACCTCAACCTTTCCGCCCAGCGCAAGCGCCGGACAGCTTTTTGCGATGGCGACGGCTTCTTCGAACGTTTCCGCGCTTAGCCACAAATATCCGCCAATCACTTCTTTGGATTCCGCAAACGGACCATCCGTAATGTGGCGTCCATTTTTACCGGAAACCATTGCCCCGCTGCGCGCGAGTGCCTGGCCGGCTTTGACCTTGCCCGAGGCCATCAACCGCTCCAGCCACGCTTGATTTTGCGCGATGTATTTCTCCAGCTCTTCCCGCCCAAGTTCCTTCCACCATTCCTGGGTGTGCAGCAGCAGGAGATGTCCTTCTTTGCTCCTTTCCATGGTGTTCATATCGCTCCTTTTGTTGAGTTATTTTCTATAAGCCGACGAATGAGTTGGGTGAAGCAAGTCAATTATTTGACAGAATCGGGAGTGACCAGCACCATCCAGAGCACCCCGAATTTGTCCACGACCATGCCGAAGCGCGCGGAGAAAAATGTTTTGGCCAACGGCATCTCCTCATGGCCGCCCTCCGCCAATGCCGTGAACGCCTGGTCCGCCTCCGTTTCGGTTTTCACGGATAGCGACAGTGCGAAGCCTTCCAACTTTGGCTGGCCCGTGGCGCGTCCATCCGACGCCATGACGACCGTTTCGCCGATTTGAAGCTGCGCATGCATCACCTTGTTTGCATCGCTCGGCCCGCACCCGGGGGGCGGCGGCTCCGGGCTGTCCTTGAACCGCATCAGCATGTTTACTTCCGCGCCGAGCGCGCGTTGGTAAAACTCGATGGCTTCCTCACATTTGCCGTCGAAGAACACGTATGGTTGAACACTGGCATTTTTCATGATGATTTCTTTGGTTAATGGCTCGTTTGTTTTGTTCCGTCACAAATACGACGAACGGGGAAGTCCATCCAGGACATCCAAACCAAAGAATTTTCTCCCAACCCAATTTTATGCGCAAGCCTGCAGCCGATGCTCCAAAAATTTCTTTTCTGGCGGCGTTTCTGCCAGTTGCAGCGCCCGTTGAAAGTGCGCCGCCGCCATCTGCAGATGATGGAGTTGGAATTCAAAATCGCCCAGCACGGCGTGAAACAGATAATAGGATTCGAGCGCTTTCAAACCCGGAATGGCCTTGACCGCCTTGATCCCCTCCCGCGGCCCGCGCAATTCCGCCAGCGCCACCGCGCGATTCAGGGCGATGACCGGCGAATCGTCGAACGTCAGCATCCGGTCGTAGAACGCTAATATGCTTCCCCAATCGGTGGACGCATAATCTTTCGCCGCGCAATGGCACGCGGCGATTCCCGCCTGCAAATGATATTCCGCAATTTCGCTGCCGCCCGCCGATTGCGCCAGATGAAACAGGCCTCGCGCAATCATCTGTTGATCCCATTTTGATCGGTCCTGGTCGCGCAGGCGCAGCAGATTGCCTTGGTCATCCACGCGCGCCGGCGTACGCGCCGCGTTCAGCAGCATCAGCGCGAGCAGCGCGTGTGTCTTGGGCCGATTGCCCGACGGGTGTTGTGCGAGCAATTGCGCCAACCGGATCGCTTCCGTGCAAATGTCCTCGCGAATCAATGTGTCGCCCGCCGATGCTTTGTATCCTTCGTTGAAAAGCAAATAGAGCGATTGCAAAACGCGGTCCAGCCGCGGCGCTAATTCGTTGACCGGCGGAATCTCGAAGGGAATTTTCGCCTCGGCGATTTTTTGTTTTGCGCGGGTCAGCCGTTTGGCAATCGCCGCGTCCGTCGTCAAAAATGCCCTGGCAATTTCCGTAACCCCAAAACCGCAGAGCGTTTTCAGCGCCAGCGCCGCTTGCGCGTCCGCCGGAATTTGCGGATGACAGCACACGAAC
>Ga0364922_10221_pt1 | contig 31033 bp, 23 predicted proteins | sample ExccelJu500001D4_2_FD_206955 | JGI IMG/M metagenome (GOLD analysis project Ga0364922, IMG submission 206955) | Enriched cells from Trout Bog Lake Hypolimnion, Wisconsin, USA - BchlTB.June20.5000.01.D4 | ecosystem: Environmental > Aquatic > Freshwater > Lake > Hypolimnion/Profundal zone | place...
CCGAGATGTCTTTGCTGTCTCCTGGCAAGGTGGCGGTGGTTGGGGCGACCCCCTGGAACGCGACATCCAATCCGTGGGCCGCGATGTAGCCGCGGGCATGGTTTCGCCGGAAGCTGCAAAACAGATTTACGGTGTCGTGTTAAACGGTGGGAAAGTGGACGCACCGGCTAGCGATGAACTGCGGCAGAGTATGCGTCTCGAGCGGGTTGGAAGCTTCGATAACAATCCCATGAAGTTCATCAAGGCCCCCTTCCTTGGTGCGATCAGCGAGTCGCTTTTTCTTGCGCGTGATGAAGCGGGCTTCCACGTGGTCACGAAGGCTGGCTACATACTGTCCTCCAACCATACTCGTTGGCGTTCCGGGGCGCGGGCTGTCGTTCTGGATAAGTTGCCTGGCGAATATGGCATTGTCCTTCACGAAAAGCTGTCGGTTACGGCCTATTACTGTCCGGCCACGGGAACGCTGCTATTTGTCGATGTCCATGAACGTGGAAAACAACCGGTTGACGACGTTCTTCTTGAACTTTCCTCGGCAGCGGAAATCTTCAAAGCTTATCAATCCGCGCCCAGTCCGGGCAGTAAGGCACACCTTTGATGGAAGGTTAACGAGTCTTTGGGTTCGATATTTGCAATCAGCACGATCTGGGCCAGGTTCATAGTTCAAAGAACGAATCAGTAAACGCCCTTTCCGATGGGAGAAACGTTATGGAAGCTGTTATGAAGCCGCCAGCGGTCGACATATCTGCAGTCATCAACGAAGCGCCCTTTAGCGGGTTTCAGAGGACTGTCCTTGCGACCTGTTTTGTGCTGATGATGTTGGACACCATTGATGCCACTTTGATGGCCTTTGCCGCACCAGCCATCTCCGGGGGCTGGCATGTCCCCATCGCTAAATTCGGCCCGGTGTTTGGCGCCGCTCTGCTCGGAAGCTTGGTGGGATCGCTCATTTTTGGGCAGGCGGCAGATACTCTCGGGCGTCGATTCACGCTGATTGCCGGCGTATCTGTTTTCGGCGTCTTTACTCTGCTTCAGGGCACGGCGAATTCCATGCAGATGCTGATTGTCTACCGCCTCATTGCTGGCCTTGGCTTGGGCGGGGTCGTGCCCAATGCGGTGGCGACAGTTTCGGAGTATGCCCCGGCTCGCATCCGGCCGATGGTTATTAACTCGATGTCTTGCGGGTTGCCGTTGGGTAGCGCGCTGGCAGGTTTCATCGCATTCGGAATGCTAACGCCATTCGGGTGGAGAGCAACGTTTTACGTCTGTGGCTTGGTCCCTATCGTGCTCGTTCCGTTCTTGATATGGCGTTTGCCAGAGTCGATCCGGTTCCTCGCCCTTAAGAAAAGCGACCCAACACAACTCGCTAGGATTATGCGTAAGATAGCCCCGTCAAAGAAATTCAGTGATGGCGATGAGTTTGTACTAAATGAACAGCGCGTCTCCGGATCGCCCGCGAAAAATCTGTTTACTGGCGGCCGCTTGGCCAGCACCATGCTCCTGTGGGTATTGTTCTTTGTGGGCTATCTGCTGACCTATTTGCTTTTAAGTTGGCTGCCGTCTTTGCTGCGGCAATCCGGAATTCCACTCAAGCGAGCGATCTTCATAGGCGCGATCTTCTCGGTCGGCGGAGCCATTGGTGGCCTGGTGCTTGGCTGGTATAGCAGACGCGTGGATGGTCGTCGGGTTATGGGTTATGGCTTCATTTTCGCCTGCGTGTTCATAGCGGCTCTCGGCTTCAGCCAAGGCCATGTCGCAGCCGTGGTGGCGACGGTGTTTTTCTCCGGATTCTTTCTGACTGGCTCGCAAATGACGATGTATTCCGTTGCCTCTGCAACCTATCGCACCAGCATGCGTTCGACCGGAGTCGGCTGGGCTTCGGGGTTCGGACGCATCGGTTCGATCATTGGCCCGGTAGTTGGAGGGCTGCTCTTGGGCACGGGAACCTCGGTGGCGGGACTGCTGTATATGACCGCTGCTCCCGCACTGATCGGATCGGTTGCGGCATTCCTGCTCGTGCGAGAGCGACAGGACGGCCTGGAAGCAGGGTCTGCGCCGGTCGGGGCAACCGCAAAAGTCTGAGAGTAGCCGGTTGACGCAGGTGAGAAGTTCTGAAGAAGGAGCATACATTGGAAGACCAAAGAGAACGATTGACAAAATGCGTTTCCACCCCAGAACTGGAGCGAAGGTGGAAGGCCGTTCGCGCCATGATGAAGGAAAAGAAAATCGATTATCTGGTGATGCAAAACTCGGAAGAGTATATGGGCGGAACCATCCGCTGGTTCACCGACTTTTCTGCCAGACATCAGTTTCCCATGACCGTCATCTTTCCCGTTGATGACGACATGACCACAATCGTCTGCGGAGTTGACCCCCCTGGAGATAATTTCCCTCACGCCTGGGCAGCTCGCGGCATAAAGAATCGGTGGGGCGCTGTCTATTTTTCAACCGTGCAGTATACGAACGGATATGAGGGGGAACGTGCGGTCGCCGTTCTAAAGGAAAAGAAGAAGCCCACCATCGGCTTGGTGGAAAAGGCTTTCATTCCGATTACCTTCTATGAACACCTGACGAAACACCTGACGGACGCGACTTTTGTTGATGCCACTGAATGGATCGATGAACTTAGGGTTCCCAAAAGCCAGGAAGAAATCGAACTTATTAAGGGAACGGCGGCGATGCAGGACGCCTGCGCCGAGGAGTTGAAGAACATTATCAGGCCGGGCAAGCGGGACGTGGACGTCTATGCCGAGACCCACTGTTTTCTAAGTAAACACGGCAGCGAGCGTGGGCTTGTCCAGGTAGGCTCGGGGCCATTGGGGACAGTTGTGCCGTTCGATGTTCCGCACTTTCAAAACAGAGTAATCAAAGATGGCGACCAGGTTACAGTACTGATCGAAGTGAACGGGCCTGGTGGATACTATACGGAAATATTGAGAGTCTACGTGGTCGGCAAACCGCCATCCCAGGCGCTGCGGGATGCCTATGGGACCGCCGTCGAAGCGCACGAAATGACAGTGAAGAGTCTGGTGCCCGGAGCGGATCCCAAAGAACTCTGGTCTAACTACAAGAACTTTCTTTCCAAGAGGGGATATTTTGCTCCCAGCAGGTCCTTTGCGCACGGTCAGGGACTATCTCTTGTCGATCGGCCGAATCTGCGCCCCGACGAGCCCTGGAAGATCAAGGCCGGAATGAATATCGCGGTTCATCCTTATGCAGTCAGCAAAGAAGCTTTCAGCATATACGGCGACAACTACATCACTACTGACAGCGGGGCGGAGCGCATTCACAAATATTCAAAAGAGATAACCGTCATCTGATTTGTTCCTGCGCATGCGAGTTACGCGCTGGAAAGACAGACCCAGGATAATGGCTGGCCTGCGCAGGCCAGGTGAAGACGTAAATATTTCAAACCAAAGCGAGCCGACACATGACTGCAAGACTGAAAGACAAAGTAGCCATCATAACCGGGGGCGCAAGCGGCATCGGAAAAGCGATTGCCACAGCTTATATCAAAGAGGGTGCCAAGCTGATTCTCGCTGCCAGAAACCAGGAGAATCTGGATAAGACCGTTAAGGAATTTCAAGCCATGGGCGGTACTGTCAGGGCCGTTCCTACCGATGTGGCTCAGGAGCAACAAGTCATCGACATGGTCGAAGAGGCCATGAAGACTTTTGGCCAAATCGACATCCTGGTGAATAACAGCGGCATCGGTGGACCGACCTGCAACGTTGTGGATCTGAAGCTGGCGGATTGGAACGAGATTCTAAGCATCGATCTTACGGGCAGCATGCTCTGTGCGCGCGAAGCACTCAAGTGCATGATACCTCGCAAGTGCGGAGCCATTATCAACATCGGCGCCGAGGGTGGAAGATCGGGAGATGGGAGATCGGGCTATCCCATGAGGGCCAGCTACTGTTGCGCCAAGATGGGGATTATCGGCCTTACGGAGACTTTGTCTCAGGAAGTCGGGGAGTACAACATCCGGGTGAACTGCGTCAGTGCCGCGGCGGTAAAAGGAGACCGCTTCGTCAGGGTCATCAAGGGTAGGGCGGAAGCGGGAGGGATACCTTTTGAAGAAGCCTTGCAAAGAGAAATGAAAAACTATTCGCTCCAGAGGCCGACCGAGGAATACGAATTGGCCAACGTCTGCGTGTTCCTGGCGTCAGATGAATCGAGCGCCATTACCGGTCAGACTATCGCGGCGCATTGCGGTCTTCACATTCCGTTCAAGTAAATTCGACGGAAGGACGGACAGCTGATTGCCGTTGTTCGGAGGAGAGCAGGGGCAGACGGTCGTGAGGTGTTGGTCGCACTCGATGCCGTTCGGGCTGAGGGCGCACTCGAACAGTTGCCAGTCCGCCGATGCCGTGTGAAGGTTTCGCAGAAGTAATGTCAGTTCCCCTTCAGCGAACGTGAGACAGTCGGAGCCAGAAAGTTAGGCTACAAATTTTCGTTGATGGGGAACACTGGCAGACTCGGTGACGTTCCCTGGATAAAGATGCAGTCGCTGTTCTTCGGCACCCGATCAGGGAATGCGCCTAACAGGCCGCCAGAATCGGCGGCCTGAGCTAGCCACAAAACAGTGGGTTGCGGAGACAACTCCACCGTCGGAATAATCTCCGGATTGGTGACCATCTACCCAGAACCGGCCCAGATCGTGGAACCTCTCAAGGACGATGTGTAGCGATGCGATGAGTAGCATTGACGCAAAGGAACTTCTATCGTTTTTCCCTTTGCAGACACATTTTGGTATCTTCTTCTTACCTCTCCCGACTGGTAATCCCAATGAAGAAGCTGCTTGCCTTAAATCGAAGTGAAATCGCAATACGCATTCTTCGCGCCGCCAACGAACTTGGCCTCCGCACGGTAGCAATCTACTCACAGGAAGATCGCCTCGCTCTCCACCGCTTTAAGGCTGATGAAGCCTACCTGATCGGTGCTGGAAAGGGTCCAGTGGAGGCTTATCTCGATGTCGAGGGGATCGTTTCGCTCGCGCAGGAAAAAGGCGTTGATGCGATACATCCCGGCTATGGCTTTCTCTCCGAGAACCCGGCTCTGCCGCGAGCCTGTGAACGTGCAGGGATTACTTTTATCGGCCCCAGTGCTGATCTTCTCGATCTGCTCGGCGACAAGACTGCAGCGCGCCGTCTGGCGCAGAAGGCCGGGATTCCTGTAGTTCCCGGCACAACGGAACCGGTGAAAGCCTCCGGACGCGCCTCGAAGATCGCGGCAGAAATCGGCTTCCCGCTCATTATAAAAGCTGCTTTCGGGGGCGGCGGCCGAGGCATGAGGGTAGTCGATAAGCCTGCGGAGTTTCTCGGAAAGCTGGAGGAAGCTCGGCGCGAGGCTGCGGCGGCCTTCGGCAACGACGCAGTTTTCATCGAACGCTTCGTCCGCCGCGCACGCCACATCGAAGTGCAGATTTTAGGCGATCAACATGGTGACATTCTGCACCTTTACGAGCGTGATTGTTCCGTGCAGCGCCGCCACCAGAAAGTAGTCGAAGTCGCGCCTGCTGTCTCCCTCGATTCCACGATTCGCACCGAGTTGCGCGAGGCCGCCGTCAAACTTGCCCGCACCGCAGGCTACTGTAACGCTGGCACCGTAGAATTCCTCGTCGATGCTGATTCTGGTGAGTGGTACTTCATCGAGGTCAACCCGCGCATTCAAGTCGAGCACACGGTCACCGAAACTGTCACCGGTATCGACCTGGTCCGGGCGCAGATACAGGTCGCGCAGGGGTTATCCCTTCACGGTGAAGAGATGAATCTGCCTCCACAGGAGAAGATTCCGCTCTACGGTTACGCGCTGCAATGCCGCATCACGACCGAAGACCCAGCCAACAGTTTCGTTCCCGATTACGGCAAGCTCTCCACCTATCGCTCGCCCGCGGGATTCGGCATCCGTCTGGACGGTGGTTCAGCGTATGGGGGTGCGATCATCACCCCGTACTATGACTCTCTGCTGGTAAAGGTCACAGCCTGGGGCCGCGACTTTCGCCAGGCTTGTCAGCGTATGGACCGCAGTCTGCGAGAGTTCCGTGTCCGCGGCGTTAAAACCAACATCGCCTTCCTTGAGAATGTAGTCAACAGCGCAGAGTTTCAGTCCGGACTTGTTACCACTCGCTGGATTGAGGAAACTCCGCCGCTCTTCCATTTCATGCTGAAGCGAGACCGTGCGACCCGGTTGCTTGCCTATCTTGCCGATGTGATCGTGAACGGCAATCCGGCGGTCAGCGGAAAGCCCACTCCGAAGCGGATGGATCCGGTGCCGGTGCCGCCGCACATCTCCAGTGCTCCTCCAGACGGAACCCGGCAGATTTTGCAGCGGCTTGGCCCAGAGGGACTGGCAGAGTGGGCGCGCTCGGAGCGCCGCCTGCTCCTAACCGACACTACTTTTCGCGATGCTCATCAATCCCTGCTGGCGACCCGCGTCCGTACCTACGACATGATGGCGATCGCCAACTTCGTCGCCCATCGCTTGCACAATCTTTTCAGTCTGGAAATGTGGGGAGGCGCGACCTTCGATGTTGCCATGCGCTTTCTGCACGAGTCTCCCTTCGCCCGCCTGCGCCAGCTTCGCGAAGCCATTCCCAACATTTGTTTTCAGATGTTGCTGCGCGCCTCCAACGCCGTCGGCTACACTGCCTATCCCGATAATGTGGTCGCCGAATTTATCAAGGAGGCGGCCGAGCAGGGTATCGACATCTTCCGCGTCTTCGACTCATTGAACTGGCTGCCTAACATGAAGGCCTCCATGGAAGCCGTTCGCAAGACCAACTCTGTTTGTGAGGCTGCCGTCTGCTATACCGGGAACATACTCGATCCAGCACGTGACAAGTATTCGCTCGAATATTACGTTCGCATGGCTAAAGAACTTGAGCGCATGGGGGCGCATATGCTCGCCATCAAGGATATGGCCGGATTGTGTCGTCCCTACGCCGCCGAGAAACTGGTAAAGACTCTTCGTCAGGAGGTTGGCATCCCTGTCCATTTCCACACCCATGACACCAGTGGCTTGAATGCAGCCTCCATTCTGAAAGCGGCCGAGGCCGGCGTGAATATCGCTGACGCCGCAGTCGCCTCCATGAGCGGCCAAACCAGCCAGCCCAATTTGAACTCCGTTGTCGCCGCGCTGGCGCGCACAAAACGCGATACTGGAGTGGATCTGGATGCGCTCAACCAGTATGCCGACTACTGGGAGGCAGTGCGTGAATACTATCTGCCATTCGATACCAGTCCCAAGGCTGGCACCGCTGAAGTTTACATCCATGAAATGCCCGGCGGTCAATATACCAACCTCAAAGAGCAGGCTGAGTCCATGGGGCTCGGTCCGCGCTGGCACGAGATCGCGCGTACTTATGCAGAGGTCAACATGGCCTTCGGCGACATCGTGAAGGTGACGCCGTCCAGCAAAGTCGTTGGTGACATGGCAATCTTCCTGGTGAACCATGACATGACGATTGAGCAATTCAGCCGACTCACTCCCGAACACAGCCTCACTCTCCCCACCTCGGTGATTGAGATGTTTATGGGATCGCTGGGCGAGCCTGAGGGCGGCTGGCCGCATCGACTCCAGAAGATTATCCTTCGCGGCGCCAAGCCTCGACGTGGCCGCCCGGGAGCGCACCTTCCCAAAGTTGACCTCGCTGATACCGCGATCACGGTCGAGAAGAAGATAGGCCGCCAACCTTCCCATGATGAAGTGCTCAGCTATCTCATGTATCCGGATGTATTCGTAAAGTTTGCCCGCAACCACCAGAGTTGGGGTGGCGTCGATGTGCTTCCGACCCCGCAGTTCTATTACGGCATGGAGCGCTCGTCAGAAGTGAACGTCGAACTGGAACCCGGAAAGGCGCTTATTATCAAATTTCTTACCGTGGGAGAGCCTCATCCGGATGGTACCCGTACCGTCTTCTTTGAGTTGAACGGGCAACCTCGCGAGGTTACCGTTCGCGATCGTAAACTGGAGGCAAAGGCACCGGTCCGTCCGAAGGCTGACCCGGCGCAACTCGGGCAGATTGGCGCGCCCATTCCCGGCGTAGTTTCAACCGTGGCCGTTGAGTTGAACCAGAAGATTCAAAAAGGAGATCGCCTTCTAGTGATGGAGGCGATGAAAATGCAGAGTACCGTGTATTCGCCTCTGGGAGGAATGGTGAAACAAGTGCTCGTGAAGTCCGGCCAACACGTGGAATCCAAAGACCTCCTGCTCGTCATTGAGATTGAGTAGGAGAGTGCTCACGCTTGTTTGGAATTGCCCAAAGGAGCTTGAGCACGGGTGATTCAGTGTGGGTGATCTGGGGAACGCCGCGTTAGCAATGCGACTCCCCGCCCCGGGAGGTGCAAATAACTGGAGCCGCTGGCCGTGTTATTGGCGGCCCCAGTTAGCGTGCCCGCCCCTGGAAGAAGCCTCGATTACAAATCAGAATTTCGGGTAATCGACCAGTTTCCAGGCGCCATTCTCGACCTTTACCATAACCATGCCTCTTTGATCGATTCCGCAATGGTCAGCGGGAGTCACATTGAAGATGGCTTGAACACCGGCCACATCCTTCACATTTTCCAGCGCGTCGCGCAGGGCCTCCCTGAACTCAGGCGTCCCCGGTTTGCCCTTCTTCATGGCGACGGGGATCGCCACATTGAGCAGCGTGACCGCATCCCAAGCGTGGCCGGCATATTGCGACCTTGATCCAGGACCGTACTTGTCCTCGTAAAGCTTAAGGAATGCAAGCCCCGCCTTCTTCGTGGGATAACCATTTGGCAACTGATCCGAGACTATCAGAGGTGGAGATGGGGAGTAGACGCCTTCCACGGCCTTTCCCCCAATGCGCAGGAAATCGGCATTCACCATGCCGCCGGCATGATAAATCTGGCCTTTGTAACCAAGCTCTGCCAGGGCCCGGTTCGGCGTGACCGCAGCCCCTGCCACGGCGGCAATCAGGATTGCATCCGGATGGCCACTCATCGCATGCAGCGCTTGGGCGGTAGCGCTGGGGTCATCACGGTTGAACTTTTCTACGTTAAGGATTTTGATTCCTTTGGCAGTGGCGAGCCGGGTGGCGATGTCTGTCCAGCTCTCCCCGAAGGGATCGTTAACCGCGATTATGGCCAAGGTCTTGACACCTTTCTTGACCATATAATTGACTTCCGGACCGCAGTAGATATCGTCGTTGGGGGGCGTCTTGAATACCCACTTCTTTTTGTCGTCCATGGGAAGGATGAGACGGCTGGTGGATCCCAAGGTGATCATGGGCACCTTGGCCGCAGCAATGGTTTCAATGACCCCAATCGTGGGTGGGGTGACGCTCGGACCGATGAGGACGTCGATGTTGTCCTGAGAAATCAGGCGTTTCACATTCTGAACTGCGAGCGTAGGATCGGAAGCGTCGTCCAGGTAGATGTAGCGGACCTTGTGGCCTCCGAGCACGGTAGGGGCGAGGAGTATGGCTCTCATGTTGGGAATGCCGAGAGTGGCCGAGGGCCCGGTCGTGGAAAAATCTACGCCGATGGCAATTTCTTGCGCTTCTGCCCAAATACCTGCAGCGAATATCAGGACTAAGCAAAGTGCGAAGGTAGATCGTTTCATCCTATATCCTCCAGTCTGTTGATAGTTCCCTCAATAGAGCACGGTTCATTTCTCCCGCTGGCCTGATGTGCACTTTTCCTGACTTCCAAAGCCTGTCTCGGAATTTAAGAGAAGCCCACTATCTTCGTGAGCATGCATCTATTGCTCCAGACCACGAAGCTATCTCATCGGTATCTCAAGAGAACTCTGACTTGAAAATCGTCGTTTTCGTTTCTGATCCCTGGTTACGAGTTTCCCCACGTGCTCTCGCGGACGGTGCGCACCCCAAAGAACGCACCATGTCTAGTTAGTGGCGGAATACTCTCACAGTAACTCTGGTCCGACAAGCAAATTCTTGGGATCGCGCTTACAGGATTCGTTCTGCCGCAGAGTCCGATTCGACTTGCCGATTCTGATCTTGAACGCCTGCTGAGGTTCATGGCAAAAAGCCTGATGCCCGAGCAGGCAATCGGTTGTTTCCGAATAAAGCAGGAACGGCCCGAAGGAGTATGTGAGCATTCTCCGTCGCAAGATCCAGACCAAGGCAAGGGAACGCGGACTGCCGCACGCGATGTGGCGCTTGCCGCGGCACTGGCGTTCGACGGTCTTGCAGGATTCCGGCGTGCCCGTAAGGGTAGCGCAAGAGCGGCTCGGGCACTCGCATCTCGAAACAACTTTGAGGCACTACACTCATGTGACAGCCAGCAAAGCCGATGAGGCAGCGCAGATTGTCACATGATGTTCGTAAATAGGTCATCCTAACCTAAGAATATTTGGTGACTTAGTCGCTTTTTGTCAGCGGACTGTTAGCGTGACTTTCGTGACGAGATTTGTAAGTGTTTGAAAAGATTGGAGGCGCGGGCCAGAATCGAACTGGCGAATAAAGGTTTTGCAGACCTCTGCCTTACCACTTGGCTACCGCGCCCCTGTTGCAATCCTCTGGGATAGGGACTGCTGGAGGAGCAAGCTCTATCACAGCAAACCCTCGCACGCTGGCGAGGGTTCTAGAATCTCTGGAGCGGGAGACGGGATTTGAACCCGCGACTTCGACCTTGGCAAGGTCGCACTCTACCACTGAGTTACTCCCGCTCGACTGTTTAATCTTAGACAAAGCACTATACTCTGTCAAACCGCCAATTCCCCTAAACCGTGGATTCTCCGCGTATTTACCGTACTGCGCCAGACCACTGGGGATCGAGTTCGGGCGTAACTACCTGACCGTCTCGAATGTGCAGGATGCGATCCCCATATTGCGCAGCAGCGGGATTGTGGGTAATCATCAGCACGGTCTGACCGAGTTCCCGATTGGAGCGTTGCAGCATCTCCAGGACGGCGTTGGAATTCTGCGTGTCAAGGTTTCCGGTTGGTTCATCGGCCAGCAAAATTGCAGGTTTGTTGATCAGGGCGCGTGCCAGCGCGACTCGCTGCTGTTCGCCTCCGCTCAGTTCGCTAGGGCGGTGATCCAGTCGCTTGTCAATGCCAAGCAGTTCAGTGATGTTCCGAAAATGTTCTGGGTCATGATTCGCCGCATCGCCGGCAATGTCCAATGCGATTTTGATATTATTGCGGGCGGTCAGTGCGGGCAGCAGGTTGAACTTCTGGAATACGAAGCCAATCTTGCGCCGCCGCAGGTGCGTGCGCTCCGAGTCCGTGGCTTGGGCAAAGTCCGTGCCATCGATAAGCACCCGACCGGAATCAGCCTGTGCCAACCCGCCGAGGATGTAGAACAGCGTGGATTTGCCGCTGCCCGAAGGACCCACAACGCTCAGGAATTCCCCCCGCTCCACCTCGAAGGAAATGCCGCGTACGGCCGGCACGTCCACTTTGCCGATACGATAGGTTTTAGTTACATTCTCAACTTGAATGATGGCTGCCATGACTGTGTTAATTCATCTTACACGAGCAGCGTCTGCCGCGTTTCCGGCTATTGAGAGGGGCTGATGCAATGCGTCAGCAAGCCTGATCGCGGTGTTCTGGAGCGACAGACGCGACACGGCGGGGACCACGCCGCTTTACCAGGAGAAGACGGATATGCTCCAACAACTCCACCGGGGCATAGGTGCCCTTGCGCAGCAGAAGATCAACTGGCGCGTCGGTGTGGAAGGCCCACTTTTGAGCGCTCAACAATGCAACCGGAACCTCAGGAGAGAGTGCCTTTGTACGCTTTGCCAACTCAGTCGCTGGAGCATCGGACAAATCCGCGTCGCTCAGCACAAGATCTACGCCGCCAAGCTTGAAGGTCGCGAATGCCTCCTCGGCGGTATTGCAAGTCACCACCCGGTAGCCTCGTGTCTCAAGCAGCACCTTCTGGATGGAAAGGCTATGCTCGTCGTCCACGCACAGAATCGTCTTCTTTACTGTCATCGTGGGGGCCTATTCTCCCGCAATCCAGACTGCGTCGATCTCACGGCCGGAAGTTTTAAATCCAACGGTGCTCTGAATCCTACGAAGAAGAATCCACTCTGACAAGTGCCCAGTTCGCCAATTGCAATCTGGTCATGACGCAAAAAGTGTGCAGTCTGTGGAAGCACCGACACACTCACCATTGCCGCGACGCGATGTAACCAGCGAGCTCTCCTACCACTACCGCTGCGGACAAGAAACTGATTCCGATCCAACTGGATTCGCGTCCGAACTGGATCGTCGTGTCGAGCCCGCAGCTGGCGCTGCAAAAGTGAGGCCCGAATCTCTTTCCGAGATCCGGGCCTTCGTCTTTTATTCAGAGTCAGATTGTCTTATGCTGAAGCCCCCATTGCCTTAGCCTCGATTTTTTCTTTGCCGGTTCCGGTCTTGACAAAGAAGAAGTGCATGATCACCGCCAAAAGTAATGGCCCCGCAGCGAGAATAAACAAGGATGCTCTAAAGTCGCCCGTAGCCTGCTTGGCGATGCCGGCCATATAAGGTCCCAGGAAGCCGCCCAGCGACGAGCCCGCATTAATGAGGGCAAATCCAGCAGCGGCCTCCTTTGGGCCGAGCAGGGCGGTACCCGCTCTCCAGAAAGTTGCCTGCGCGCCTCCCAATCCACCTACCGCGATGCAAATTGCCAGCACAGCCAGCGGCACCGATGTCACAAAGGGGAACATGAACAGACCGCATGCCCCAAGCAGGGCAGCACCCACAACATGCCAGTGCCGCTCGCCGGTTTTATCCGAATGCCAGCTCCAGAACAACAGCGCAATGATGATGAACGCGAAGGGGACCATCGTCAGCAGACCAACTCCCATGGGAGTCAATGTCTTGCCCACGCTCTTGATCAGTTGCGGCATCCACATCATCAAGCCCAGGTTCCCGATTCCATGCAACAGGTAGGCCAGGAATAAAACCAGCGTGCCTGGACGGGTCAGCGATCTCCAAACGTTGCTTCCGTGAACGGTGTCCTTACCTGCCTTCTCTGCCGCAAGCTCTCCAGAGATCCACTTCTTCTGTTCGGGGGTGAGCCATTTTGCCTTTTCGGGCGTATCGGTCCAGGCAAGCAGAAGCACGATGCTAAAGAGGATTGGGATCAAACCCTCGATGATGAACAACCACTGCCAACCCCGCAGTCCCCAGCTGTTCCACCCAAGTAGCCAACCGGAGAGCGGCCCGGCGACCGTAGAGCCAACCGTGGATCCAATCAGAATCCACGAAACAGCCTGCGCGTGGTGTCGGCCTCGGAACCAATAAGTAATGTACAAAACCAGGCCAGGGAAGAATCCAGCTTCTGCCACACCAAGCAGAAACCGCACTAAGTACAAGCCGTGAGCGCCGCGGACGAAAGCGGTGCATGCCGCGATAAGGCCCCAGCTGAACATGATTCTCGCCAGCCACACTCTTGCGCCAACCTTGGCCATGATCATCGTGCTGGGGACTTCAAACAGGAAGTAGGCCAAAAAGAAAATTCCAGCTCCAAATCCGAAAGCAGCCGGACCAAGCTTCAGATCGGCGTTCATCTGTAAGGCTGCAAAGCCGATGTTCACCCGGTCCATAAAGCAAGTTGCCATGCCGATCATCATGAAAGGAAAAAGATGCCAGCGAATCTTGTTAACGGTTTCTCGTTCGAGTTGCGATACTTGAGGTATTAAGACAGCGCTTGCCATGAAATGTTTCTCCTGGCCGCATTACACGGCCGAATATAAAAACTGCAAAGCGGAGCCCTCAACTTCGAGAGCACCAGTACTGCAAATTCTGGCGGATCGATTAGAGGTAGCCTGAAGTGCCGGGGCGAGCCTTGTGCAGCGCGCCCCGGCAGGGAAGTTTAAAGTCAGCAGGGAATCACGAGTATTTCCTGAGGAGTCTTGTGCAGGCGCTTGGCCCCGCTTGGGGTGATGAGGAAGTCGTCGCAGCAGAAACCGAAGGCAGTTTCAGTAGCCGCGAAAGGATGAATGGCGACCACCATGTTCTCTTGCAAGAGCATGTCCTCTTCCACTCGATACGCAGGACGTTCCACCAGATCGTAGCCCTGTCCGTGAGCAAAAAGCCGGCCCTCGGCCTGGTAACCCTTGCCGACGATGAACTCATTGTGAGCGTTGAAGATGTCGCCGGGCTTAACTCCGGGCTTGGACATGACGGCGGCACGCTTCTGTGCTTCCAGAGCTACGTCCCACAGATGCAGTAGCTCCTTAGGCGGTTCGCCCAGGACCCAGGTCCGGCTGACCTCGCCATAGAAGCCGCCGGGGCCATTTGGTTCGACCATGATGCAGACCTGGTCGCCCAACTGGATCTGGCGGTTCTGGTAAAAGGAATGAATGTTGCCTGCTTTTTGTCCCGGAGGCGCCGAACTCATCATGACAAGTTGTTCTTCGCTGCCGAGGTCGGTGAGGATGCGCTTGATCTCACTACGAACCTCGTACTCGAACTTGCCGGGGCGGATAATGGTGGGTATGGCGGCGAAGACCATGTCTTGGGTGTCAATGGCCCTGCGGACGTATGTCAGCTCGTCTTCGCTCTTGATCGCCTTGATGCGGTCGACCAGGTCAGTGGCTTCGACGATTTCAACGCCCGGCAGATTCTCCTTCAGGTGGTTGTAAAACGCGGCATGCATAGCCCCCAGCCCAACCACGCCAATCTTGCGGTCCTTGCGTGGCTTGAGGGCTTTGAGCACCTCTTCGGCATCCAGGGTGTTGGTGTAATGCAGGGTCCGGAAGTATGGTTTGCCAATGCGGCTTTTGACCCCGCGGACGGCCCATTCCGGCGGAGAAGGAGGCAATGGCGGTCCACCGCTGGAGATGACCGTCATCTCCTCATCGACCGGGAAGACAACGCTCATCGGATACGCTTGTTCGGTTGGGATATCGATGAAATAGCGGACGTAGCCGCCTAGATACTGGTTGTCGTTCTGCAGAACCAAAGCACCGATCCCAGCCGCTTGCATAGCTTTTCGTACGGTTGACCAGCGGCGTTCTAACTCTCGCGTTGGGATGGCGGCGCGAATTCGTTCCTTGGAAAGCATACTGGGTGCACTCACGTTTAATACCTCCTTCTTGATGAATCCGGTAATCCTAATTCAGGTTCAATTTAGAACTCGACGATTAAATCGCCGATTTGACTGCGCAACGAGGCTGGATGCAATTCGATGCTCAGCATTAGTCTCGCGGCCAAAGTTCATGCGCAACGGGGAATACACGCAGTGATAATGCGGTAGGTCTGTGCAAATCCCTATATTCGCGTGGACTGTGATATGTACCTCTTCTGACAGGCGAAAGCGGTGATGAGTATCATGGCGGGTCGTGATAACAATCACGGGGCTCGCCTGTTATCAGCGAGGGGAGTCGTTCTCGAATCCGCAGACAATCGATGACGTACAGTTTTTATCTGTTTTGTATCATGCAAGACATTCGCCGCCTGGCGCGTGCTAATCTCATCCGTGACCAAGTTAGGATCCAGGCTTCTAACCCCTGTTGCATGGCCTGCGGTGTCCTAATACCAATCGAAGCGTTAGCCTACCGTCTTGTTCGTCTTGGCTTCGGAACTCCACGCAGCGGTTCAGCCTGGAGAGTGGGAGAGTCTACCGTGAGTGCGAACGGATCTACATCTCGTCCTATTGCGTGGGGACAGTGCATTGTCACTGCAGTCGGGGCTCTGCTGTTGCTGCTTGGCGTCACGCGGTTCATCCTGGCCGATCACTTCGGTTTCATTGACTTGCTGTACTGTTGCCTCGCCGTGATCCCGATGGCGTTGTTGTTGCTGGTCTTCGATTACGTTCTTCATCATGCAAAACTCGTGGCGGTGATTCCTCTGATGGTTGCTCTGACTCTGGTCGTCTCCTCGGCCGCATTTGACGTTGCACTCGGTTTGGCGGTGATCGGAGCCATTGCGGGCCCCATGTTTACTGAATGGAAAGATGAGAGGCGGAGGCTCCGGTTGTTATCGGAGCGAGAGGGCGAGAATAGCGATCGCCAATAGCAATGCGTAACTTTCTCCGAACGGCGGGAAGCGTGGGGCGCTACGAGCGAGCTGGCCAAGGCCCAGACGATGCTTTGCACTCGGCAACCGCATCTAACACAGGCGAAAAGGTTTCTATTTCCATGCCGGGCAGGCATGCGCTCATACTAATAAGGAATTATGCGATATTGAATTGCAGGATGTACTGTTCTTCGGATAAGAATAAACGAAGGACAACTCTGCGCATGCGAGGCCGGGAGGGCTGTGGATCGCCGATGGTGATCCCGGTATAACGTGCGTGCATTCGTGTCGATAATCTCACATCGGGCGAAATCGCGAATGTACAAAATGTACAATTTGCTGTGGCGGCCACCAAAGCCAGAGCCGACAGATAAGAAGACGAAATTGGAGGGTGCATGATGCCGCAAGAAATGGAAACCCTGCTTCAAAAGAGTCAAGTGATTGATTTGTCGCAACCGATGTCGCCGTCGATGCCGAAATTCTTCGCGCATATACCGTTCTCTTTCACGCTCAACATTCGTCATGCTGATCTGGACATTCCTGGAGGGCTCGGGACGGCCAACGACGTCATCATGGGATGCACGCACTCGGGCACACACATCGATGCCATCGGACACTTCTCGCGCAATGGCTGTTTGTTCGGAGGAATTGACGCCAGGAAAGCGGCCAGCGGGATCGGCGGTCTCTTGAAGCACGGAATCGAACAGACGCCTCCCATTTTGCGGCGCGGCGTACTTCTGGACGTAGCCTCGTTCAAGGATGTGGACGCCCTTGAGGCATCGGACGTCATAACCGCCGACTGCCTGGAGAAGACGGCGAAGGCCGAAGGCGTCGAACTGCGCGCCGGAGACGTGGTTCTCATCCGCACCGGCTGGGCGAAGCACTGGGATACTCCTGCCAAGTATGTGGGCTCTGGTGCACCGGGACCGAACCTGGGCGCGGCGCAGTGGCTGGTTGCGCACAAGGCTTCGCTGACCGGTTCTGACACCATGGGTTTCGAGTTCGATCCCGGCGATGGCGGAGGCGAGGTGCACGGCTGCCTTTTGGCCGATAACGGGACGCAGATTATGGAGAACTTGAATCTGGAAGGGCTGGCGAAGCAGCGCATTTACTCGTTCATGTTCTTTGCATCGCCCTTGCGCATTGTCGGAGCCACCGCCTCGCCCATCCGGCCCGTCGCGATCTGTTCTCAATCGTAAGTGTTAGTTCGGGTGAGGGAAGAGATGGCTGCCACTGGCGGGCCTCCTGAAATCCGGCTTCAGCACGATTTGCTGAAGCCGGATTTAGCAACGGGACTCCGTAGCCTGTACGCAACGGCTATTGTTTCCTCGCAAACAAGAGTGTGAACCAGGCACGCAGCCGCCCCCATCCTGAGTCAGCAGGCCTCGGTTCAGCTTCAATATGCGAGTCGCGCGAACCTGGCTGCGCCTGACTGGTTTTCTCCGCTTCGTCTTCTTCCCGCCCGTCAGACAGAATCTGCCACAGAGCCTTGCCTAGGTCCTCCCAATCGGGGTGGCCGCATTCGGGACACTCGTACTCGCGAATATCGCGTCCAGAGGAAGTATCTTTTTCCGTCTGGTTCATCTCGGCGCCGCAGCACGCGCATTTCATAAGAAATATTCTCCAGCGCTTGACCGCCGCGAATTCTTGCCGCGCACGCAAAAAACCGAGCCATAGTCATGCCATGTGTGACACGCCAGACTTGGCTCTACTGCATCCAGCCAAACGTTAGTTCTTCGGTGCCACAGGCTGCGCGCAATTGAGAGAACTCTTGTCTGCCCAGGTAATTACATCCAACGGGGTGCCCTGCATGCAGAATGTAGCGCTATCGCGCGCTACACCTGTGAATTCAATCCCATTGCCGGGCTGCGGACGCACCCCTTTGATTAAAACCTGATAGAGCTTGCCGCTCTGTCGATCTCTCACCATCAGGCAGCCGGCTTCAACGCCCTGCTCTACGCAGCCTTCCCCATGCACCTGTTTTGACTCCGGCACCTTCTTCCACTCGGCCGCGCCTGCTGCCCCCTTCTGCCGATATGTCTGAGCGCTGGTAACCGCTCCACCTGAAGAAGGTGCGGCGTCCCATGCATCTTTGCTCTTACTACCGATCTTCGCTGCCTGGATTGCGCGAGGTGCATATCCTCCCTTGTCTTGCGTCTCCGCCTTCGCACCGGCAGCGCCTTGCATCGCTCCGGAGGATAGTGACTTCTGCGAGCCGGTGTTGCGCGAGAACTCCGACTGATAGCGTCGCAGGGCCAATTGCGGTGCTTCTTCCGTCATCTTGCGAGCTTCATCTCCGGAAGCTCCCACGGGATTCGTCGGCGAGGACAAGACTACCGCCTTCTCCCCCTTGCTATCAGTTGGCATGTGTTTCGCTGCGTACTTTCCAGCCTGTTTGGAGGCGGCAGGTGCAGCAAGGGGAGGCGGCGCTGCTGCCTCTGCGGTCTTGTTTGAAGTCGCAGTTCCAACTGGCAGCGGGGCAGTTCGTTGCTGCGCAATCTCCGCACCCGGAGGCGCGGTTTGTTTGTTGAATCTCCCGTACCAGAAGAAAGTCACAGCCGCCAGCATAACAACTGCCGCTGCTGAGGCCATAACTGGAAACCAGCTCCGCCGCCAGAAAGGTCGTGCCATAAGCTCAGAGCTTTGAATGTTCGGCGTGGGCTCAACTCCGTGCGCAAGGAAGACCACCTCTCGGCAGCGTGAGCACACCGCCAGATGGCTCAGCACACTTTCCCGCTCGTTCCGTGTAAGGCTGTTTTCGGCAAAGCCGGCAAGAAGGTCGGCTTCCGGATGCTGTTGCCGTGAACTTTCGTCAGTCATCGGATTTGCCTCCTTCCACCGTCAGTGCCCGCTGAACTTGGAACGCGGGATTCGTCTCAACTTGCAATATCTTTCTTACCGCTATCGAAAGGTCGCGGACGTCAACCTCCATGATCTCCTCTGCCTCTCGACGCTTAAATCCCGTCTTTCGCAATTCTCCAACAATCTGCTTTCTCAGAGATGCGGTCAAGCGCGAGAGCATCCGGCTTACCGTGGACTCATGCACTCCCATAAGGCTGGCGACTTGCTTCAATGTTCTGCCATCCAGGTAATACGCCGAAAGAATAAAGCGCTGCTCGGTCGGCAATCGTGCCAGTGTCATCTTCACTATCTGCTGGACCAGTAACGTTACACGCTCAGGCGGAGCCGATGCCTCCGCCGTCATCTGCGCGACGGTGGGTTCCGCCACTTCCTCCAGCGGAACTTCCCGCCCCGTCTTGCGATGCAGGTCCACAAAGCGCTGTGCCAACACGCTGCGCAGCCATCCCGCCAGCGAGCCCCGGCCGTGATAGAGCAGCAGCGGCGAGCGGCGCTCGCCCTCCCGTGTGCGGAGCCCGTACAAATCCGCATAGAGCGAATCCGCCAGTTCGCGACCTATCGAATCCGATCCGGCGATCCCATACGCTGCGCTGTAAATCGTCTCCCGGTATCGGACAATGAATTTCTCCCACGCAGCTTCGTCCCCGGCAGCGCAGGCTCTGGCAAGCACCAGTTCTTCGGCGTGCAAGGAGCGGAAAAAAGATATTTGTTCCTCAACGTTGGGAGCTTCAGGCAGTGAACTGCCAAATCGATAGTGTCGCGCAACCTGCAGCAGGAGTTGCTCGAACTCCTCATAAGCAATGCTTGCGCCGTTAATGCGAATGGAGTGCCAGAGCTCACGCAGAAACCTCACGACCGGCTCCGTAGGCTGATACCCGCCGCTCTCGTTCGGGCCTTCGTATCGCATTAAGGCCAAGGTTCGCGTCTCCGTTCTTGCAGCTAGAGCTTAGCCATCAAAAATTTTCTGTGCAAGAAGTTTCATCCTGTTCGTTCTCTGGATGTGGGTAAATCACCCGCCTGAATAGGAGCTAAGTTATGACGAAGCTGAAGACGATGATCGGATTGACTCTATGTGGTCTCTTAACCTGTGCACTGGCTCGGAAAACTCAAACAATCGCTTTCGCTGGCCTGGAACCTCAATCCCACGCCGTGTCCTACCGCGTGCTCGACCCGATTGAGTCAGGAAGCGTCACCCTATATCCAATCGTCCGAGTCCACTCCGACGAAAGAGCAATGCGCTGGCATTACTTGACTCTCGATCAGGGATTGAAGAGCGGCGAAGTCATCATCACAGAGGCTGGCAAAGCGCGCGGTCTGGTGCGCTCGCGCACCGGCATTCACGGCAACGTCGTTGACGGCGTCGTGAACGGCGGTGACGAGGTGAACACTTTGGTGCTTATCAATAACTCCAGCCATCCCCTGGTCTTGTTAGCGGGAGAGATTGTGACCGGAGGCAAGCAGGATCGCGTAATCGCCAAGGATCGAATCGTGCCGCCGCACAGTCAGCCGCTCGATCTCGGTGTCTTCTGCATCGAGCCTGGGCGCTGGGTGGAGCGCAGTCCCAAGTTTGACGCGGCTGGCAAAGGTGCTCACTCCAGCTTTATGGTCGAACCCTCCGTGCGCAGAAAAGCGATGGCCGCAAAGAGCCAGAGTGAGGTCTGGGCGGCTGTAGGCAGTTCGATTGGTAGCGGCGCAGGTGCGCCCAACGATATCCGGGGCGGCTCTCATTATGACTCCCCTGCATCCACCAGTTCTTACGCACAAGCCATGTCGGCCCCTAGGGCGCAAGCTGCGGTGGATGCCGTTGCCGCTCCCGTGGTTGGCGAAAACAACGAGGTGATTGAAAAGCTCCGGCGCCAACAGGTAATTGGTGTAGTTGCCGCTATCAATGGCCACATAGTTTGGGCCGATCTCTTTGCCAGCCCCGATCTGTTGGCCAACTACTGGGCCAAACTCGTGCGATCATACGCCGCAGAAGCGATCCATCGCAGTACCCACGACGGTCCCAACGCTGGTAAGGAAGAAGCCTTGAAGTTTCTCACTGAACAAACCAGCGGTGAAGAAACGAGTGCCGGCCAAACTGCCGTTTATCGCTATCGCGAATTTCAGGGTGCGAACGAATCTTTATTTATCCTGGAGGCTCTGCTTCCCGGCACCGGCTTCGAAGTGCACGTTACCAAACTTGTGCAGGGCAGTGACTTGAATCCGGAACCCAAGAGACACGACATTCATTACTACCGCTAAAGGAGCAATGCCGGCAAAAATCATGGCAGTACCACCTACGCGGACCCACGAGCCATGCGCTGATTGAACCGCAAGCGGCGGCGAGAATCTTCTTGCAATTCATGAGATTCCAATTGCGGGCCCGCGGAAGGTGTAGTAAGGTCAACCTCAACCGCAATCGGGGCGAGGTCTCTACAGATTTTCCAAGGGTTGGGGTGTGTGCCAATTAGGCCAGCGAGGAGACACTATGGAGAAGGATAAGACTGGAAAAGCGCCGGAAGAAGTTAGTGGAGAAGGACTCTCGCGACGCAAGGCCATCTTGCGCATCGCCGGAACGCTCGCTGGTGTGGCTGCTACCGCGAAGTTAGCGGCTGCAAAACCGATGGACCCGCCCTATGGAGATTTTCTCTACTATGCGAATTCCGTCTACGGTTCGCATCAGCACTACACTCAGTACACAAGCTATTACAGCAACCACACTTATCACTCGATCTACGTTCCTCCGCCGTATTCAAGCAAGTCCAAGAGTTAAGCTATAGCCAAGTCCGCTTGGCTGGCGGCATTCGTAGGCTCGCCGCCAGCAAAAGTCAGTGGTGTCTTCACGGCATTGGGGTATCTGCATGAGTACGAGATTCAAGCCCAACAAGATTCATCTCACCGTGCATCTTGTCGAGGCTTCTTCCGCCGACGCCGGGAAAGCTATTGGCGTCCTTCTGCGAAAATATCTCACGCCAGAGCTTGTCGCCTGCAAAATCGAAAGGACGAGTAATACTCGCATCTCTCGACGTGCGGAATCGGTACTATCCCATTTCTTGGAACTTCCAAGGGTCCCCATCACTTCTGTCCCCGGTGCTTCTGCGCGAACTCAAAAGATCGTGTTCAACGATGCGAAAGTAGCCCGTCTGGCGAACGAGTGGGATCGCGGCCTCGAAGAGTACGCCGTGGTGGTTCCTCATATGTTCTATCTGCCTTTGCTTCGTCTATTCCTCCGCAATCTTGAACAGCAGGCGCCGGAGATACGAAGCAAGGTGCGTTTCTTTTTTGACTACGCGCACCTTGAAGGCCACGAATTACTCCGTCGCTGTTTCTTGGGCGAAAGGACCCAGGTCCTCAGGCATCTTCAAAAAATCGGCGCTCCTTACATCGATTGCGCCCGTCAGCTTTTGCTGGAGAACCTGATTTCGCTGGCGTGCTACACGATTCCCTGCCGCTATCTGGTCTTCGTGGATGATGATTTCTTCGTTAAAGACAAAAGCGCCGTCCAGAGATTACTGGATCCTCTGCAAAATGGTTATAAGCTCTCCGGCATCTTTGTGAAGCGAGTCCAGCGGATTCACACCTGTCTCTTCGCCATGCGGCCTGAGTATTTGCGCGACCACCTGTCACTCTTTGACAATGGAACAAATCTTTACGCAGAGGACTTGAGAAGCACCGGGTCGATTACTTACCAGGCCTTGGCCTCACGAAAAAAAGGCGTCTTTTCCGTGGCAGATTTCGACGATGACGACGGAAGCTTGGGCCAGCATCTTGGCCACTGCGCCGGGGAACTATGGGCCGACCTGCCCGGAATCCTGCATCGAGTGATTCCCTATGGAGAATTGCCCAAGGGCATTGGTCGAATGAAGTTGGATGTGCCTGTATTGCTCGAAAGCCTGGCCGAAGCCTTTCAACTCTCCTGCCCGCCGGCAGAATACAAAATTATCGGGAATAACCTGCGAAGAAACGCCCACAAGCAGTTCCCGGCCTACTTGGAAAAACTCTATGGCAATCACCGCTGGCTGATTGCGAATGCCGGTGCCTGCTAACGCGACATCGCACGGATATGTGATGGCAAATATACTTCTAACTTCGATCTGCAACCGCTCCTGCCCTTACTGTTTCGCTCAACGCGAAATGGCCGACGCCTCCAGCGACAACATGATGTCGTGGGACAATCTCATTTACATCGCGGATTTTCTGCAGTCTTCAGGAGAACGGCACGTTTCGCTATTAGGTGGAGAGCCCACGATTCATCCCCAGATTGTGGATTTCATCCTGTACCTCATCGAGCGGAACCTCGACGTAACGGTCTTCACCAACGGAGTTGTAAGTCCGGCACGTCTGCGGGAATTCGAGCAGTATTTTGGGAATGGCAAGGTCGAAAAACTGACCTTCGTCTGCAACCTCAACGATCCCGTTCTGACTCCCGCTCCGGCGGAAGAAACAGATCGGCTCGATGCTTTTCTCTCCGCCATGGGCCCTTTCGTCTCTCCGGGATTTAACATCTACCGGACCGACTTCACCCTGGATTTTCTCTTCGACACCATTAATCGGTTTGGATTGCGCCGCTATCTGCGCCTCGGCATGACCCATCCGATTCCCGGAAAGAAGAACCTCTTTATACATCCCGACGAGATGCAGCAACTCTTCGCGCGCCTCTATTCCTATCGGGAAAAGTTCGACGCCTTTCGAGTCAAGCCAGGCCTTGATTGCGGCTTTCCCATCTGCCGCTTCAGCGACGAACAGTTGGGGTGGCTTCGCCGCATCAGTGATCCTCAGTTCAGTTGTGGCGCGGCCATCGATATTACTCCTGACATGAGCGTCTATCACTGCTTCCCACTCAGCAACTACAAGCGGAAGTCTCTCTTCGAGTTCGATTCGCTGGCCCAGATTCACGATCATTTTGCGCGCCTTCGCGGCCAGATCAAGGCGGAGATCGCCGGAATATATCCGGAGTGTGATGGCTGCAAGTATCAGGAAGAAAACATTTGCGGCGGTGGCGGAATGTGTCAGGTCCTGGTTCGCTTCCTCAACGAAGAGCCCGTCAGGATGATGGAGATTGAAAATGAGCTTGCCAAGAATCGTTTGCCCTTATAGTCCGCCCTTGCTGCAAAGTTTTCGCGGACGTTCAGTCGCCGTTCGGGTGGACGATGCCGCTCGCGCTGCGCATGCAGCTTACGACGTGGCCCAATCCGGAAACGAGTTGTTCTGCGTAATCGTTGAAAGCAGACTTCCGCTACAGGACATTAGTCTCTCGGAGGAGCTGCGTGGAATTCCTTTAGCGGTAATGGCTCCATCCATGGGACGCTTCCGCGACGCGTCGGAAAAAATCAAGGCTTGGAGGAATTTCAATCTCCGCGTCTATCTCCCCTGCGATGGAGCAGCAAACATCACCGCCCTCAAGATCCTCTCCTCTCTGGGAGTTCAGAGCTGCGCTCTCTTCGGCATCGGACACGATGATTGGGAAGCCATCAGCGACCTGATGACCTATGCCGTTCTGGGATTGTTCCCGCACGCTTCCATGGAGCCCTTCTCGTTCATCGCGAAGAACTATGATGCAGGCGATTACCTCGACTGGGGAGCACTCTATTTTGACGATCCAAAGAAGTTCCTCCACCTCGACGGCGAAGGACGCGTAGCGCTCTCTCGCGCAGAACGGGAGGCAGGTCAGTTCGTAGCCGGTTGCCTTGCCGAATGTGATGCTGCGCCCGCTCTTGCTGCCGTCCGTGAGCGTACTCGGGCGTGGACCGCGAACTTCCTGAACAATACCGTCTGTTCCCGCTGTCCGGGGTGGAAGGTCTGCCTCGGAAAGTTCTCGGCCTTACTTCCGGAGGGCAGCGGTTGTTCGGATTTCTTCGCGTCAATGGTGGAAGCAGCACGGCAATACAAGCGGCTCACAGCGCCGCCTTCGGAGATGCAAGTATGGCGACCGTGATCTTCAAGACCACCACGGCTTGTAATGCGAGCTGTATCTATTGCGATGGCCGTCGTCCCGACGCCGCGCCTCACGCCCGCATGACGCTGGAATTGCTGGAAGTGTTCTTCTCCCGCATTGATGAGTTCCTCAAAGAGCGGCCAGACGAGACAATGGAAATCATCTGGCACGGAGGCGAACCGCTCACCCTCGGCCCGGAGTACTTCGAGCACGCCCTCCGCCTTCAGCAGAAACATTGTGCAAGCACCGCCGACCGTATCAATCACTCCATGCAGAGCAACCTTACGCTCTTCCGCAGGGAGTTCCTCGCACCCCTCAAGGCGCTTGGCATCGATAGCTTCGGTTCCAGCTACGAAATTATTGACGACCTGCGCGGCCTTGGTCCGGGCCGTGACTCCACCGCCTACAATCGCCGCTTTCTCGACGCAATATGCGACTTGAAGGAGGAGGGTGTTAATTGGGGCGTCATCTATGTAGTCACCAAGCCCGCTCTCTCCCGAGCCGTGGAAATCTTTCATCATCTTGCTAACCTCTGTCCCTGGGGAACCTTCAGCTTTAATTCGCTGCTGCTCTACGGAAATGACCTCAGTCACTTGAAGATTTCGCCTGCCGAATATGCCGATTTCCTGGGCGCAATCTTTCCTGAGTGGTGGAGTCGTCGCGACGAATTTTCGCAAGTGCAACCCTTCGCCTCTCTCGTCGGAACTTATCTCGGAGAGACCAACGTCCTCTCCTGTTGCGACTCCGGTCAGTGCGCGCGAAGCCATTTTGGAGTTTTGCCAGACGGTTCCATCTCGCAATGTGGCCGTTCGTCGGACTGGAATCTGTTGAATTATGGTTCCATCCTTGATCGTTCCTTCTCACAAGTCTTCGCCGACCCGCAAAGAGATGTTCTCCTCGAGCGCAACACCGTCCTTCCCGAGGGAGAGTGCAAAGACTGCCATCTGTGGAAGATCTGTCACGGCGGATGTCCGCTGGACGCATGGTCCGGATCGGGCTCATTCCTGCACAAAAGCGAGTGGTGCGAAGCAAAGAAGCGCTTCCTCGAAAAATATGTAGAGCCTGTCGTGCACTGCGCTGCCCCCGTGGCGGATGCTCCCGCCTCGGTGGCTCCGGTCGCGGAAACCAATACGGTCGCCGCTGCCACGCTCATCTCAACCGTAGCTGACGATTCGGAGCTGACCTGGATTCATCCCTACGGCGGTCTTGGCGACAGCCTCATGATCTCCGGTGTGCTCAAGCAGGTGAGTGAGCGCCATCCCGGAAAGAAATTCAATCTTGTGGATCGCAGCAAGTACCGTGTCTTCCTCGAGGGCCATCCAGCCATCCAAAACATTGGCCATCCTCCTCCCGGCGCCCGGCTGCTCCGCACTGACTATTGGAATGACGACAGCTTTCAAGTGAAGCACGAACGCGCTTACCAGGTGCTTGCCCGTAGGTTTGGACTCGAGACGCCTGTCGAGGAAAGCCTCTACGTCCCGTGGGAGCTACAAGAAGATCCCGTGCTGGCCAATGCCGTTCCCTGGAAGCGATTCAACGTTCTTGTCGCTCACAGCTCCGAGTCTCCGCGCAAACAAATGCCCATGAAGACTTGGGAGGCGCTTGTCGCCATGCTGCGTCAGGAAGAGGTGTTGCCGGTTCAGGCCACACGTTTGCATGATCGCTACATCAAGGGCGCGTACAGCCTTCTAGGCTTGACCACTCCCCGGCAACTGATTTCCATGATGAAGCGCTTTGATGCCGTTATCACCTCAGACAATCTGGTGATGCACGTGGCTCATCTTTGTGGAGTTCCAGCGGTTGTCGTGTGGGGGCCAACCAGTCACCTGACTTATGGCTATCCTGAGCAGATTCACCTTCAGGTCGAACCCAAATGTGAGTATCCCGGCGGCTGCCTCGGGCCCAGCCATCCCGGCCTCTATTTGCTTGATTGTCCGCACGGCGCGGAGCATTGTATGAACACCATCGAGGCAGATGCCATCTACGCCGCCGTAATGAATATCTTGAACAAGACGCCGGCCGCGGCCCTAACTGGCCTTCTGCGAGTAGCGGAGGAATAGCGCCGTACAGTCATCGGACAGTGGTACCTGCGCGCGATGCGCATCAAGTGCCGTGAACAGATTGCCAAGTGAGAACTCGGATGCGAGTGCCGTCTCCAGTCCCTCGTCTCCAAAGAAGTTTCCGTCCTGGTTCTCCGCCTCCGTGATGCCGTCTGTGATCAGCAGCACCCGGTCGCCGTCGCACAGTCGCTCGCGTCCGCTTGAAAACGTAACCGGAGAGAGCAGTCCCACCGGCAGGTTCTCATTATCCAGCCGACGAATCGAATTCCCCGAGCGAAGCAGAGGTTTGACGTGCCCGCAGTTGATGTATTCAATCTCTCCGTTTTCGTAGAGCTTCATCATCAACAGCGTCGCATATTTTTGCCCAACTATCTTGTTGTAGATGTACAGGTTCAACCCTTCTGCAATCTGTTCCAGTGGCAACCCCTGCCGCAGCTGCGGATAGATCGCGCCCTGCAATACTGAAGCCATCAGCGCGGCGGAAATTCCCTTGCCGGATACATCAGCCACTACCACTGCTACGCAGTCGTCCAGTCGCATCACATCGTAAAAGTCGCCGCCAATCTCCTTGCAGGAAATATTCCGCGCCTCTACCTCGGCAAACGTCAGTGATGGAACTTTTACCTCCATCATGCTCTGTTGAATCGTCGAAGCGATTGCTAACTCTCTCTGATACGCCAGCGCCTCCTGCTCGGTCTTCACCAGGTAGGCATTCTCCACCAGCGCTGCGGCTTCGCGGGCAATCGCGCGAATCAACTCATGACTCACATCGGAGAGCTTCCCCTTCTCGATCCGGCTGTCCAGGTACAACACGCCTATGGCTCCATGGCCGCCGCCGTCGCGGAACTGAGATTTTCGCAATGGAATGCAGACCACGCTTCGCAGTTGCTGCACAACAATGCTCTGTCGTCCATCCATCTCCGGGTCGCCCATGCTCAGCACAAATTCTGAAGCGGAGGCAAGCACCTCATGCAAGATAGATTGTGAAATCCCTTTGGCTTCGGTCAGGGCTTCACCGTTCTCGCTTCGCCCAGCTTCCAACTCCAATCGGCCATCGTCTTTACACAAAAAAACAAATCCGCGCTCGGCCTTGGTAAGCCGCAGTGATATCTCCACCAGGCTCGTCAGTATCTCGCTCAGTACAGAGGCTGCATTCAGGGCGCGCGCGCCTTCGATAAAAAGGTTCAGCAGGTGCAACTCACCAGGTTTGTCAGAAGATGTCTTCCGGGACGTAATCACCGAGAGCAGTTCGCGGGAGTCCGAGGGAACGCTCTCGGGCGCGGTGCGCGAATCCCTGAAAATAAGGTAAGTTCCGCCCGTCGCGCCAATTTCGATCCGGTCTCCGCCCTTCAGGCCCCGGCGCTGTGTCGCTTGTCCATTTACAAACGTGCCGTGGCTGCTGCCCAGGTCAACGATAATGTACTCGGAACCGTGCCGCTCAATCTGTGCATGGGTTCGTGAAACGTGCGGCTCTGCGATTACTATGTCGCGATCCGGACGACGTCCGATGGTGACCACCGGTTTGCAAAGCGCAAAGCGGCTTCGCGTCTCTCCCAATACGAGTACCAGCTCAGCTTCCGTCAGGTTCTCAGCCAAAGCACTCAACACTGCCACTCCCGAAAGGAAAAGGGCGACTTGGAAGCCGCCCGGTATTGGAAGCGAATTTCAAACTTTTCAGCAGATTAGGCCACGCGGGAAAAAGAGTTGATCGCCGAAGCCTCGTCGTCCCATACATCAAACACCGTGCATAGCTTCGTAATCTGCAGCAGATCGTGCACTCTCTTGGTCAGGTTTAGCAACTTCAGGTCGCCCCCGGCATTGCGAACGCTCGTGAACGCGCCGACTAGTTCGCCAATTCCAGAGCTATCGATGTAGGTGACATTGCCGAGGTTGAGGAGAATATATTTGTGACCCTGGGCGGAAAGTTCCTTCACCGTATCGCGCAGTACGGCACTTCCTTCGCCAAGAGTGATACGCCCGCCAAGATCAACAATAGTAATACCGTCCACCAGACGCGAACTCGTTTTCATTGACACTCGCCTTCCTCCTTAACTGCCGCTGCGGCCCGAAGCGCACACGCACCCATCATAAATAGCACCGGTACCGGAAGAGATGGTCCTGAGACACATAAAGCATAGCAGAATGTACGCCCGACACAATTCCCCAAGTTGGATGCACAGTTACCAGCGGAGTTGCCCAACATTCGCGAGATCTCGCTGGCAAAGCCAAATGCTATCTATACTTACACTAACTACGCAAGCCTTCCATCCGGCCAATCCTCGGGGAGCCCAGCCTGGTGCAGGCATCCCCCCGGGCCGGGATGATAGATGCGTTTGTTTCCCTCAGTGATTTCGGACAGCGCATTCAAGTTACGCTAAGAGAGTTCATACAACATCGGCATGATTTATCCGCACCGCATCTTCGGTGTTGAGTTAATGCAGGCCACCAGCACCGCTCTGCGCTGGGGATGCGTCTTCGGAGACATGCGCCGTGGTTCTCATGGATGCCGGTAGGTCAGCCAGAGATGCACTTCCCCTCTCAAACAGAGTTCCTTTCCAGGTGCTCTCGCCAATAATTTCTATGTACTCCTCGCGCTGGCAGTCCGATGGACTAGAAAATTCTTGCCCCGCTACTGCGGAATTCCCAGTCCGTAATCTCCCAATATTTAGTTCCAGTTCTGTGATTTGTGTACTTGCTCCAGCCGTCCCTCGTGGGCTCCAATATTCCAATCAGTGGTTTATCGTGGGCTGGAGGATGGTATGGAAAACGGAACATCGGTGGTGCGCACAGCGTGCCGTGGTTGTCACGGCGTCTGCCAGGTTCTGGTGCATTTAAATAGTGAGGGCCGCGTGATCCGCGTATCCGGTGATCCGGACAGTCCCACGAGCCGTGGCTACATCTGTCCCAAGGCCACGGCTGCGCCCGAGCAGCTATACCATCCCGACCGCATTACGCGCCCCATGCGGCGCACCGGGCCTCGCGGTGCAGGGCAGTGGAAGGCGATCAGCTGGGACGAGGCACTCGCCGAAATGACCGAAGTCTTTGACCGGGTACGTCGCGAATCTGGCCCCGAATACTTGGCGCTCTGTCAGGGGACAGGTCGTCCCTACACGGAATTCACCGGCCGCTTCATTCACGCTTTTGGCTCACCCAACTTCGCCAATCCGGGACACAACTGCTTCCTGCCCCGTAACATCGCCGCCGCCATCACCATGGGTTGGTTTCCTCAGCCAGACATCTACGGCCACGGTGGTACCATGCCGGCCTGCATTCTCCAGTTTGGCCAGAACATTCCAGACACCGGCGGAGCTGACGGTTATTGTGGCGGCATGGTTCGGCGCGCCTTCCACGCGGCTCAGCAAGTTATCGTAGTCGATCCCCGTCGCACCTCGAGTGCCGCCCGCGCCGCGCAGCACCTGCAGCTTCGGCCCGGCTCGGATTGCGCTCTCGTGCTCGCCATGCTCCACGTCATTATCGGCGAGCGCCTCTACGATGCTGATTTCGTCGAGCGCTATTGCACTGGATTTGAAGAGCTCACCGCGCATCTGCTCCCCTACTCGCCGGAATGGGCCGAACCCATCACCCGCGTACCGGCCGCAGCTCTTCGCAGCGCGGCCCAGACCTTTGCCACTGTGCGCCCAGCCTGCGTCTTATGGGGCAACGGGATGGATCTGAGCACTAATTCCTTCCAGACCGCCCGCGCCCTGCTGATATTAATGGCCATTACAGGCAACATCGACGTTCCCGGCGGAGTGGTGCAATGGGTGCCTCCCGCCGACGTTCGCGCTAAATCGCCTATGGTGGATCGAGGTGTCGCCGGGGAACAGTTCCTAGCCCCCGAGCAGAAAGCCAAGATGATCGGCGCCGGACGTTTTCCCTTTGCTCCCGGATGCCATCAGCCAACCTTCTGGGAGGCGTGCGTCAGCGGCGTACCCTATCGCCCAAAGGCCGTGTGGCTGGTGGGAACCAACCCCATCGTCACGGCAACTCGCGGCGACATTATAGAAACGGCCCTGCGTGAGCACCTCGAATTCAGTGTTGTCTCAGATTTCTTCTTTACGCCAACCGCCGAACTGGCTGATCTCGTGCTCCCCGCTGCTCACTGGCTTGAGCAGGACGACGTGGTTTACTTCCACAAGATCTGGTGCGTGCTTGCCCGTCGCAAAGTGGCACAAGTCGGAGAGGCGCGCGATGATCGTGCCGTCATCCTCGATCTCGCCCATCGACTTGGTCTGAATGAAGCCTTTCCTTG
>Ga0364922_10264_pt1 | contig 29939 bp, 29 predicted proteins | sample ExccelJu500001D4_2_FD_206955 | JGI IMG/M metagenome (GOLD analysis project Ga0364922, IMG submission 206955) | Enriched cells from Trout Bog Lake Hypolimnion, Wisconsin, USA - BchlTB.June20.5000.01.D4 | ecosystem: Environmental > Aquatic > Freshwater > Lake > Hypolimnion/Profundal zone | place...
GACGTTGATACCTTTTCAGAAAAGTCATGCATGTATAGGCGCGGTGAGGTCCTGCGTTTAATGGCTATTGAATAAGGAATGGGGATGTTTTTTGAATTATTTTGGAGACAGTCTTTGTATTGTTTATTGGAAGGAGATGATTCTTGGCAATATAAAGCGAATGCCGGACCCATCCAGTTAAGGTGTTTCCTGAGTATACGTAACAAGCCCTGTTTTTTCTTATTAAATTAATCAGTTGTATTTTCTTTATTTTTGCTGTTTTTAGTTCTCCAAGTCAAGGTATTTCAACCAAAGATAGTGGAACCAGAGACCGGTTCTGAGAATGGGCCCTTCAAAAATGCTCGTCGGAAGAACCGGTCTCTGGTGGAGCGGGTCATAACCCGTCATCTGGCCAACGCTCTTCTGCTGCCTTTTTCATTATGTTGTCCATCGCCTTGTAATAATCTCGCTGCGCTTTGTTGTTGGAAAGGCGACAGTAGCGCTGAGTCGTTCTTATCCTTGTATGACCGAGAAGATCCTGGATTGTTACCAGGTCGGCATCTGCATTGAGAAGTTGGGTTGCCATGGTATGCCGCAGTTTATGGCAAGAAACCTGTATTCCACTTTTTCTGGAGTAATATTCTATCCGTTTCTGAATTCCTCTCACAGAAATGGGTTGGCCTCTGCATACACCTTTTTCCACAAGAAAGATTTTTTGTTCCTTGGTCACTGGTCTTTTCCGCAAGTATTTCGCCAAGGCTGAAGCGGCATCATTGCTGATGTAAACCACCCTATCTTTGTTGCCCTTGCCGCGCCTTACGATTATCTGACTTTTACTGTAATCAATGTCACCAAGTGTAAGATGAGCAGCCTCCTCGACCCTGAGGCCACATCGCAGCATGAGCATGAACAACGCGATATCACGAGGCTTCTTAACATATTCAAAAAATCGTACAACATCTCTATCTTGCAGATGTTTTGGCAAAGGACTTGGAATCCGCAGAGCCATTTTCCGGATCACAGGGTTCTCGAGTTGGATATCTTCCTCTTCAACCAAATATCCATAGAAGCGCCGAACTGCGATCAGGTGACCATTTATTGTCTGGGCGGTGAGCCCTTTCTCAAGAAGAATGTCGATGTACCTCTTTATATCTGCGGAGCTGACCTCCTCAACCGGGATTGCAGCCCAGATGACAAAGCGTTGTAGCCTATGAAGATAGTTTTTTATTGTATGTGCCGATAAGTTTCTTCTCCTCAAATACCTCTTGTAACTCGGAATTGATTCTATGAGGTTCATGGGTATCTCCTTTTTCAATAGTGGCCATTGCCTTGAAGTACTCAACTTCCCTGGTTGTATCTGACATCCGTGCATAACGTCTGGTGATCTCGATAGATCGATGACCAAGGAGTTGTTGTAACACTTCAAGTCTCAGACCAGCGTTGAGCATATCTGTCGCAAAAGTATGGCGCAAACTATGGAGACTATAACCTCTGCCAGATAGTCCTGCGGCCTCAATCGCTTGCTTCATCACAGTCCAGGCAGCAACGTAACTTATATTCTGTCTTGTTCGGCTGTAGAAAAGATATCGTCGGTTTGTATCCCGTATATCTAACCAATCTTTCAATGCTTTTTCTGCATCAGCACTATAGTAGACAATCCGCCCCTGGTAGTTTTTTTCTCCCAGGTACAAAAGAATCTTTCGTTCAGGTAAATTGATATCCGACACGGCGACATTTAACAGCTCACCAATTCTTATGCCTGTCCGTAGCAGGAGAAGGATTAGGGCTCGGTCGCGGATATTATCAATTACGGCAAGAAGCGATTTAATATCTTGGGCAGGAATAGCTTTTGGGAGCAGCCCTTCAGGTGTTATCCGGATTTTCTTGTGCAGTATCTCATAGGGTAATATCTCATGATCAACCAGGAAACCAATAAAGGTATAAAGAGCACACAGTTTTGTTCTGATTGCCCCTGTTTTCAAGCCATTATCCTGATCCCGCTCAATATAACCGCCGATAATTTGTTTCGTTACTTGATGGATATCTACTTCTGATTCCGCTAAAAATGGCAGAAACGAAAGAAGAGTCCCGCCAGCTGAGGCAATTGTAGCGGCTGCAAGATTTTGACTGTATTTTTCATGCAAATAATCAATTGCCAGTTGAGCACCAGTACATTGGCTTTTCTTTAATCGATCAGAAAAACGATCAACCACGGCACGTTTCTTCGAGGGATGCCACACCTCCATTATGCCATGGAGAGGTGAGAATGTTATTTCCGGGTGAGATGGATTTTTACTTGCGTTAAAGCGTTCAGATGGTTGAAAAGATACCGGCCAGTGTTCCTGCTGATTCTCGTCGGCCCAGTAATCCTGGTAGTAACTATTAAGTGAACAGAGTTGCATGGTCATAAGGCCTCCTTTTTCTTTTGTAGAAAAAACAGGGTCTTGATGACCTTATTATACCATAGCTTTGGCTATGTTTTTGTTACGTATACTTCCTGAATAATCCGGATTTGACGTGGAAGATACCTTGAGCCAAGCCATGCCATAAATAATTTAAGACCACCTTATCTTAATTTCTTTGATTGAGAGAGAACATCAATACATGCGATACAAAAATCAGGGAGGTCATCAGGTTTACGGCTGGAGACAAAATTCCTATCGACAATAACCGATGCATTTTCCCAGATCGCACCTGCATTGACCAGATCATCTTTAATTCCAGGCGAACCCGTTACGCGGACATTCATGTAAACGCCAGCCGATATCGGTATCCATCCACCATGACAGATTGCCCCAATCAGTTTTCCATTATCGTTAAAGTCCCGAATCAATTGCAGTACATGTTGATCACGTCGTAGTTTATCCGGCATAAACCCACCCGGACAGAACACTCCATCGAAATCCTTGGCACTCATTTCTTTAATTGAGGCATCCGACTTACAAGGGTAGCCATTTTTACCTGTATATACAGTATCAACATCGGTCCCGGCCACTATGACTTTCGCTCCTGCCTCGATGAATCGAAGTTTAGGGTACCAGAGTTCGAGATCTTCATAGGTGTCACCGACAAAAGTCAATATATTCATGTTTTCTAGCAGCTTGTGATTTGTCATGGTTGATTCCTCGTTTAAGATATTATATAAATTCAATCTGCTATAAATTCGGCTTGATATCAAGATATACCAGCTAATCCCCGGAAAGGTCTCTGGATAGGATACTCTATTCAGCCTTCTTTTTCCGGTTGATTCACACCTGATACGTGCTAATTTTGATTTATTATGCAAACAATCTTCTCATCAAGCAAAAGTTTTTAGGTATAATCTCATGAACGACAGCGAAAGCGGGATTTTTGAAAAAATCAAGGCGGGGGACGATGACAAGACCGACGAACCGCCCATGTATAATGTAGTGTTATACAACGATGATTTCACACCAAAAGGTTTTGTTGTGGAACTATTGGTTAAACTGTTTCATAAAAGTTTAGCCGAGGCAACTGACTTGATGTGGCGCATTCACAGAGGGAAGAAAGGGGTTGCCGGAATCTACCCGCGTGAGATTGCTGAATCCAAAGTGGAAACCGGGATCACATTGGCTCGCGAAAACGGGTTTCCTTTACAATTAATCATGGAACCGAATACCTAATGTCAATCGGGAAACGGTTGATACGCATCATTTTTGGCAAAGGGTAGCTGAGTATTCAAGGCGTCAATATTCGAATCTTCCATGTCGTTCACTTTATCAATGAGCTTCTCGAAAAAGAACTTGAGTTGCAGATTGTAGATCCGGTGCAGACTGGTATTTGATACCGCTTCAAATCCACGATAAATTTTATGGGGCGAACCTGCGCCGGGGTCAAAGGTTTGGATGCCGTTTTCAATAGCCCATTTGATGGGAGCGTAAAAACATAGATTAAAATGCAAATCTTTGACGGGCTCTTCACAGCCCCAATAGCGGCCGATCAAGTGACGATCTTTCACAAGCAACATCGACATGGCAATGGGAATCGAAGAAGAACCTTTGTAGGCGGATATGATCAGCATGCGGTGGCGGTAGTCCTGGAAAATTCGCTTGAAGAATTCGCCATTAAGATAACGGGCAGCCCATGGGCCGTAACGCTCATTGGTGTTGAGATAATAGCGGTACATAATCGCCGCCAAGCCGGGTTTGATTTCATCACCGGTGCAGGTGGTGATCCTGATGCCTTGCCTCTCCATGCTACGAAGCTCCCGGCGGATATTGTGCCGATGGGAAGAGTTGAAGGTCTTTAAATAATCCTCAAAGCATCTGAAATTCAAATTTTTCCACAGAAACGACTGGTGGTGCCAGCCAGTAAACCCATGGGAAGGGAATTGGGCAAACCATGAAAGGTCGACAAAATTCAAATGGCAGCAGGAGAGCTGCTCATGTTGACAAAACTGATCGATTGCCGACAGCATTCTGCTCATCAAGTCGGGCTGGTCGATACCATCCGCCATCAGGAACCGGTACCCTACGGATGGAGTCGCAGGGCTCATGCCAACCATTTTCGGATAATAGCTGACCCCAAATTCCTTGGCCAGTTGAGCCAACCCCTGGTCGAATACGAATTCTCCATCGCTATGGGCTTTAAGATAAAGCGGTGCCGCTCCGATCAACTCCTGTTGGTCCCAGATGGTTAAATGGCAGGGTTTCCATCCGAAACGGGGCGATATACTGCCGGATGCCTCCAAATGATGCAGCCATTTCCATTCCAATAAAGGCGTATGCAGCGGCAGTGCCAGCTTGTCCCACTGCTTGCAATCCATTTCCTCCATGGAATTCGTCCAACGGACTGTCCATAAGCCTGGAGTGCTCATAATCAACGAGTTTCACTTGTGCCCATCTGAAACTTCCCCTTTCGAAAATATACTCCGTTGATATCAATGCAATTCCCTTATCTTCCGCACCAACATCTTAATATTGTTTTAAAATATTTCTGAAAACAGTGCCCCACTATATGATATATCGGGTCGTTAATCAACAATCAAACAATCAATGCATATAGTCTTTCTATAAGAGCGCCTTGCCGAAGAGGCAAGTTGCCTTTTGTTACTGATTTTTGCAGCAAATGATCAATGAAAGGTATTAAAATGGAAAATATATCGCCATATTGTCCTCCCCCTAATCTTGTAACAGTTCCAGAGGCCGCAAGAATCCTGGGGGTAGGAAGAAAAGTAGTCTATCAGCTTTTGGAGAACGGATTCCTCAATGCGATTAGGCGGCAAAGAAAAATTCTGATAGACCCTTGTTGTCTTTATAAATTTCTTGATACTGGAAACATGGCATGAATTGTTTTTCAGAGGCGACTATTCATGCTTGCCGGTTCTTGTTGCCTCGATTTATGGGTTCGGTTCGTTATGTCCAATACGGTAGAAGTAGTACGTGGCAGTATATGGTACCCTTGCTACCTCCTTAACATTGGCTGAACTGCACGGCTCAGAAGGTGCCACTCCGCCTACGGTTTGCACTCGTTGAATACTTTTCGTTTGACTGAACATACCGTTTCCAGTGGTTGACTTGCTGACCAGCAACAGCCATGGAATTGCAGACTGGTTTGGCCTTGGATCGTGAGCCTTAACCTCTCCAACGACTGTGCTTCCATCAAAGGACTCCCACGTTGGCCCGGCGTAGTGCCTTCCTATTATATTTCCTGATCGGTCCCTGAGAACTGCCTCCGGAGCGCGAAAAATCCACTCGAATACGGATGGCTGGTCAGGCTGGGGGGCGCACTCGTAGATTTGCACTCCGGTGCCCAGAGCTTCGAGGAAGATGGATTGCCCGGAAGGAGCGCGAAGGGGCACAGGTATATCTTGCGGGGCCGCAACCGACCAGCTTGCGAAGCCATTTGCTGCAAGGATGATGGTGCAAAGAAATAATATATGTACATGGGACAATTTCATCTTTCACCTTTAAATGAGAATCGGTATGAACGAAATATGATGCTCGCGTAAGGTCAGACACTTATAACGATATTTATAACCCGCACTACTGAAGGTTTTCTCTCAGCTTTTGTAGTTCTGTATTGCATCAAAATAGTCACTCTATCCTTATAAATCAAACCTGTGCTGTCTCATAAATATACGTGGAAATACATATAAATACATGCTCGGAGAGCTTTCTGCGTTACAACGTATTTGCGAAATTCAATATAAATACAGGGCGATCCGAGCCATGGTGCATCCAAAAGTATCCAACACCAACCCTTTCTTGCAAAGAAGATAAATATCTTGAAATTATTCCTGACCAGATGTTGCGGGATGCCACTTGAAAAGACCCATGTTGAGTGACTCACCATTTCTTTTGTCGAACAGTAGACATGTCAGGTTGGGATTTAAACCAATTTTAGTGAGGTTTAGTCTGGCAATATTAACCTCAGGGCAACCTGCCATCTCACAAGCGATATTTCTGTTCGCAGTCTCGTGAACCATCCGGCTTTTAAAGGTTTTGGTCAGCTTTTGTGTATGAATTCATCGAAAACATCAATCCGGCTAAGAGTAAGAACGCCAAGCATCTCTTCATGAAGTGATATTCCAATATCGTAACCGTTCACCGATGCCTTGCTACACCAGTGAACGGCTTCTCTCTATTTCAACATCTTATAATCTTCTTCGGCTACCGGCTCTAAACAATGTTGATTTCAGGCCGCTTTGCATCGTTTAATATCCAGCCACGATGAGGTGGTAACGGATTCCTGAAAATCTCTGATCGACTGTTTATAAGGGGGCAATGTCGATCAAAAAATGATTGTTGTGCGTATCCCGACAACCAACTCATTACCAATGCGCTCAGTGGGATTGAGAGGGTTTGAGAGTCCGCCGCCTGGGTTGATGATGTACTGCATGTCAGGCTGAACTATCCACCAGGGTGCTACCTGATATTGATAAGTTATCTCAATGAACTGTTCAGAGTTGCGAATGGGGTAGACTGTCCCCTTAAATATTCCTGTATCTCTGTCGAGGTCACTCGCCTGTTTGCTGACATGCGCCCATCCATAACCAATGCCGAAGGTGTCGTCATCACGCCCTGGAATTAGAGCTTTTACGTTTGCACCTGCATTCAGGCTCCGATCGATTAAATTACGATCAGCGGGAGCGCCCATAATACGGGCAAACACACCGATTGAGCGGGGACCGTCCGACTGACGCCATACCATTTGGTCGGCAACACTGTAAATACTGAAATTACCTTCGTACGTTCGTGGATAGCTATTGCTGGCCGGATTGGCCAATGACAAACCGCCTGTATCGAATCTTTGGTCAAAGAAGTTTCCCGTGTCGTGCCAGGCACCCAGCTTGTATGTACCAGGTAAGCGGCCGATATCTTTGCTCGAAAAAGTCTTGTCGCCTAAGGGTGGGTTGACTAAATATTGCATCTCCCCAATGAAAAGAGCCCCAGTATTCATGTTGAAGCGCACACCGGAGGCTTCATTACCTCGCAGCTGGGAATCGTCGTTGAAGGGGCCACCAGGTGGGTTGTCGTTGAACACACCGCCCAACAGTTTTAACGATTCAGTCAGTTGCCCCTGTAAACGGACACCCAGGGAGGACAATGGATAGGCTGGTCCGCCGGCATAAAGGTCGGCAGAGGGGACCATCGGCCAGCCCATTATGGTATTGACATACAGACTAGAGTATTGGCTGGTCATGAACTCCTGGTCGATGCTCTGCTGGCCGATCTTCAGGTCAGCTTTGCCGCCCAAAAATGCCTGTTGGAACCAGAGTTCCCAGAGTCGTGTCGAATTAGATGCTTCAATCCCACTTACAGTCTGAAGATTGTCAAGGTTGTCGGCACTCAGGTTGCGGCCGTGTATCTGCAGGGCACTGACATTGAATGTTCCTCCCGACAAGTTGAATGCTTTATCTGTGTCCATTGTCAAGGTCATCGTTGTCATGCCATCATAGGCAAAACCGCGGTGCAGGCCACCGGTCGTATTGCCCAGCACCTCGCTCGTCTCCGTGAGACCGAAGGTTATGCCATAGTTCCCGAATACAGTTCGCAGACCGCCCATATCGCCGAGAAAATTTGGACGGTCCCAGAGTCCCGCAGAATCCGCAGGAGCGGATGAGGTCCCTGAGTCAGGATGCTCCATGGATTGTGCAGGGACTGTTTCGTTAGCCCAGGTGGTATGAGTAGTTGATGGCAAAAGCCACAGCAACGATAAGACGATCAGGGGGAAGCGTGCGAGGTTTCTGTATTTGCGCATGTTTTGTCCTTGTCATGTTGTCCAATTTTATATGACCACTTCCCAAGTGGGCAAACTCAGTCCAATTCTCGGATTGTTTGTTTTTCAACCTTCTCTGAGGCTCATTTCAGCCTTTATCTTGCTGAAGTCGCTTGCCAAGCGGAGTGGCTTCCTTTGTATCTATATTTCCCATGGAATACACCATTCCCAGTGTAGAAACAATGACTTCCTTGGTTGCAAATCCTCTGAGCTGGGCGATATTTGTACACCCGTTGAAACCTGAGTACCAAGATATGGATTCGAACGCAAGTCCCAGTCTTACTGCTTTTGAGTTTCTCAGTGACTCTTCAGACCGTATGCCATCGATAATCGAAAGCTGTGCGCTGAATTCCGCAGCCGGAGCGGAAAGGTTTGCTTTTTTCGCATCGGCTCCGGCAATGATGTGCTAAATGGATTTTTATCGAATTTAAAATGATTCGATTACCGCGCAAGTTTCGTGATTGGAGTAATGGGGGGGGGGGGGTGACAACAATATCCTCAGTCGCTACTGCAAAGCCTCTAAGCTGGTTTGTGCACCTTGTTCGATAGTATCAATGAAATCCGTCTCTGCAATTAAGCCGCAGAGCTGGCTTGAAAATAAGTATAATCTTAATCCTGAATCTGTTCTAGGAATATTCCTGATGGATATCAAAATATTAGGTTCTTGTAGAATCTTCGCACATATTTATCGAAAAATCAATTCCGGCATGTAACATTTCTATATGAAACCCCAATGAAAAATGCTAAGGATAACAAAAAGCTTGGGTAGACACCCATCAATGGAAATGCAAGAAATAACCGACATAATCTCATAATAGCCATCCAACACGTATTCAACCAAATATGAAAACCAAATCAATGGCACAAAATTCTTCTAATAATAAAGAAACCCACCAAAACTACAACAGATTCCATCTACCGCATCTTCATCTCAGCTCTGTTTTCGGAGATGATTGGTTCTCACTTAAGGCTGAGGCTTTCGCTCGATTTTTTGGGACACCTCTATTTCTTGTTGGTCAAACAGTAATAGTTGCAATCTGGATTGGGCTGAACGTCGTTGGATTAACCAAGTTTGATGTCTACCCTTTTATCCTTCTTAATCTCGCTTTTAGTCTTCAAGCGGCTTATGCAGCTCCTCTAATTTTACTAGCACAGACACGTCAAGCGGACCGTGATAAAGCACATGCTGATGCCGATGCACAGCACAGGGAAGCTTTGGCCATGGCGAATACACAACGTCAAGAATTTGCCGTACGACAGACAGATCAGTTAATGGAGTTAGTCAAACAAAACACGCAACTTACCGAACTTGTAAAAGAGCTGACCCAACGCATTGAGGTGTTGACTGTTGAGGTACATGGAAAAATCACTCATCATGATTCATGATCATATCAAGAAAACCAGGCAATAACGGAAAAAGAAGACGCCTTATCAGGTCTCGTCGCTAAGGACAAGACGAAAATAATTTTGGTTTACCGGCAGGAGGAAAAGTTCTTTTGCAATTGCATGACGGCCATACGTCAGAAGAAGGTGAAATTTCGGTAGTTATAACTTCTCCAGATGTTCGTTGCTGTAACCAAAAAATTAAGGAAATTCAAGTCTTCGAACTGAATTGATGGAGATGGTGGAAGAGGATTTTATTCAATCGAAATCATGAATGAAAGAAGGTAATACAATGGCTATACTTGTTCGGCAATATGGCTTACTCTTCCCTCTTGATTGGGATCATGATTGCCAAGAACATCTGTGGCTAGAGAATAAACTCTGGAACCAGTTGGTGGAGATCGAGCATAACCATCAAGAGAAATTTAAAGCAATAACGGGCGCTGATATTGCCGTGGGGGCGAAAGAAACAATCTTAGCTGATATGCTCCTGCGAAAAGGCGAGGCCTCGAAAAGGAAGAAACTGCATCGCAGTGAAGCCCGATCAAAAAAAATCGACACAAGTCTCCTTGACCGGACGATTAAGGATTTGACCGTACAGATTAAAGAGTTGCGCCTCGATCTGAAATCCCTGCGTAAGATCTCCCAAGATAAAAACAAGGAGGCATTGGAGGCTCTGGAGACAGCTCGAAAAGAATCGGTCAAACATGCTCGAAACTCTTCAGGGCTTTGGTGGGGAAATTACAATGCTGTAGTTGCCACTTATAACATTGCCAGAGTGCGAGGAATGAAAGAAGGTAGGGAATTAAAATTCCACCGGTTCGACGGGACCGGACGATTCACCTGCCAGATTCAAGGAGGGATGGGCATTACGGCGTTATTTGCAGGTCAAGCGACTGTAGCTGTAGACCCAGTAGACCACCAAGCGTTCTTTCACCCTTCTCGTGGTGAGAGAAGACGGCTCCAACGAACAATATTGCGATTCACAATTTATACTTACCATGATGAAACCGGACATCGTAAACGGCGAACCCTATCGTTTCCGATGATTATGCATCGCCCGATCCCCGACGATGCGACGATTAAAACTGTCACCGTGAAACGGGATAGGGTTGGAACTGAATATCGTTGGGCCGTCACATTCACATGCGTTACCGAGGATAAAGAGAAAATCCATCATCCTGGTGAATCAATCTGCGGTATTGATATAGGGTGGAGAACCCTTGGAGGAGTTGGGGTACGGGTAGCGACAATCGTAAGCAATACCGATAAGATTGAGGAAATTGTTTTACCTTCTAGCCTCATTTCGAAATTCGACCATGTTGACAACATCAAATCCCGCCTGGATAAACATTTGAACAATACTCATCTGTGGCTGAAAACTCTGATAGCTGATGATCTCCCCGAAGATCTTTGTGAGGAGTGGGGGAAGATAAAGAAAGCGCCTAAAATAGGTGCGGGTCGGGTTGCTATGTTGTCTCTTCGATGGAGGAACGAGCATGACGATTTTAATCCCCATCACTTGGAAAAATTGGAGGCCTGGCGAAAAAAGGACAAATTTTACCGATTGGAAATGGATAACCTTCGAGAGAACGCAATTGCTCAGAGAACAGACATTTATCGCAATACCGCCAGCCGGATTGCCCATCAATATGCCTTAATAGGCCTAGAGGATTTTGATCTGAGCCAGATTGCCCGGTTGGAGACTATTGAGGGTGAAGACAATACGCTATCTCAAGGGGCCAGACGTTTGCGGCATCGGGTGGCGATCAGTGATTTTCGAAACTGGTTGACGATCCAGACGGAGAAAACGGGAAGTGTAATTTTTCGTGTTCGGGGAAAGACTTCTCTGATTCATCATCGCTGTGGCCAGGAACTTAAACCAATAGACAAATCATCGATCAGATGGAAATGCCAGCGTTGCGATGAGTTTGTTGACCAAGACGAAAACGCGGCACGAAATATAATGCTTGTTGCTGCCGGATTGCCTGCGAGTGACCAGATAAGGTTGAAAATAGAGTAAAGAACAAGCTTATGTATGCGTTATGCGTCATTTCCGAGTCCACACTGCTGAAGTTTGTGTTGAGACTGCATAGGGGACTCGCAGCGTGGGAAGCCAGTGCGATCGAGGGCATTCTGCAGGCGCCGTCAGTCCATGCAGACGAGACATCGTGCAGGGTTGAGAAGAAGAATCAATGGATCCATGTCTATTCTTCCGGCGGAACGACCCTGAAATTGCTGCATTGCAAACGAGGCAAGGAGGCCATTGTCGGATTGAATATCATTCCTCGATATGGCGGAGTGATCATCCATGACTGCTGGGCATTTTATCTCTCCTATACGCATTGTGGCCATGGCCTCTGCGGCTCGCACCTTTTGAGAGAGTTGACCTTTGTTGTCGAGTCGAATCAGTATAGGTGGGCTCAGAACATAAAAAGGCTTCTCAAAGAGACGTGTCGCACTGTTGCCAATCGGGAAGAGAAGTGTCTCACCGAAGCAGAGTATGCCAATCTGCAAAAGCGGTACCGCAATATTCTCACCCGGGGCGGCAAGGAGTTGCCGGAGATCCCTAAAAAGCAGAAAGGGAAACGTGGTAGGATTGCCAAGTTCGATGCGCAGAATCTCTGGGAGAGGTTAAAAAAACACGAAACGGCAGTATTGCTCTTTGCCAAAGATCCACATGTTCCGTTTACCAATAACAGGGCGGAAAGAGATCTGCGTATGGCAAAGGTTAAACAAAAAGTATCAGGTTGTTTCAGGAGCGAGCAATATGCCAGGGCGTACTGTAGGATCTCAAGCTACCTGCAAACCATGTTATCCAAGGAAATCTCGTGGATGAACTGATCGAACAACTTTTCTTGTTGAGAAGGTAAATTTTGAATTTCCAACCTGAAACCCAAGATCAGCGTTGATATTCCGATAACTCCCTCCACTGAGCTATCAACCACCCTGCAGGGTAGCCTATCGATAAAGGTTCCATGAGCCAAATTTAGCAGGCTTATTTCAGTAAAAATTGGAGGCGGATTTATAGCACTCACAAGGCATTTTAAAAATATGCCTGACGCGCTAATATCAAATACCTCTAGCAGGCTATCACGCAGAATTAAAAGAACATTTCCAAACACTTTGTGACGAGGGTGCCTCCTACGATCCTTGTGTTCATTAACCATTAATAGTCCTTTTTTGTTCTATGCATCAGGAATGCAAACTTATCCTTATTCCGAAATATTCTTTGGTGGAACCTTCTCACAAGGTGAATATCATTTTGGAATGACGTGACGTTGCAGACCGGTACCAAGTAAAATTAGATAGATTTCTGTGCCGTTTGTTCTCGAGACCTTTATCCTCAAAAAAAATCCTTATTAAGGATATCTCATTCTCTTTTAGCCACTGGACGTTTCGGCAAACCATGCTAACTCATTGTCTTCAGAAGTCTTTCCGTTCATTCTTCAAAGTTGCTTCTCTCCTGTGTATTGCAGCTATGTGATTGAATATAAAATGTATTTTAGCATTAAGAGGGTGGGAACAAACTTGTTCCCACCCTCTTAATTTGGTTATGACGAAACGGTTATTCTTTTTTTCTAAGTCTTAAACCCGCAAGACTAACCAGACCAGTTCCGAAAAGCATCATTGTGACTGGCTCGGGTACTGGAGCCGGAGAATCTGGTGTAAGCACCCCGCCGTTCTCAAGGTTATAGGTCATCCCATTTAGGGCTAAGTTCAAAGATGGGTCATAATATATATTAAAGCCGTTGCCAAAAATGTTGGTAATGTCATCGCCGCTAATGCTCAAGCCCAATATTTGCTCCACATACAATGCGGTACCATTGTTGGAAGTATTGCCGTCACTCAAATTTAACGTCTGTCCTGTAATATCTAACTGGCCCCAGGTAAAATTATTTGTCTCTCCCAGTTCTCCGGCCTGGCCATAATCTGCTCCCGCAAGAGCGAAGATATGAGATGACGTATTCCCAGTGAGGAAGGCTAATGCAGCTTGTGTCGTGTCCCATTGGGCGTTTTGAGTGCTGTTGTTGATAAAATTACCTATAACCTGATAAATGTCTCCGGCTGATGCCTGGATGGTACCACCAGTGCCTACTGTTAGGTTGTTGAAAGTTTGGGTAGATGGATCGCTGATGTAGGTGCCGTTGTTGGTGAAATTTCCCCAGGTGGCTGTTCCGTTATTGGCAACAGTGCCATTGTTGGTGAAGGTTGCCCCTGAGGCATTTAGGGTTTCGCCGTTATTGATCGTGAGGTGAGCTGCAGAGTTGAAGCCACCGGTGGTACTAGTCAATGTACTGTTATTCGTTACATTGATTGTTCCTGCATTCAAAGTTGGTGACCAGGTGCCAGCATTGATAGTTGCACCATCGAATTGGATGACCCCGCCATTCGGAGCAATGAATCCGGGGTTGAGGTAGGTGTACGTACCGGCGAGGTCGAGGATGCTACCCGCCGAAGAATTCAAATTAGCCCCCGATCCGCTGCTTGATCCGAGGGTAGCTCCGGTACCGACATTGGCGTTAAAATTTAACGTCCCACCGCTAGCCGTTACATTGCCACCGCCCACTATACTCGTTACGCCGGATACGGAACCATTTCCAATGAACGAATTAGCGCTGAAAGTTCCAGTGGTATGAGTGATTGAACCGCCATTAATGGGAATAGGCGCACTATTTCCAAGGCTGGTGTTACCGCTAATGTTCAGATTGCCGCCAGCGCCTAAAACAAATAGAGGAGGACTACTCGTATTAAACCCGTTCAGTGTTCCTGGGTTATTTAGGTTAAGAGTGCCATTGGTGATATTGAATGTATAATAGTTGGGGACTGAGATGCCTCCGTTTATGGTAGTGTTGCCGGTTACATTAATCAGTCCGTAGTTGTTATTCCCCCAATTGTTACCGTAGGTTCCTGGTGAGTATTCCACGCCATCCGGCCACTCATTCCACGCCATCCCGGCCACCCATTCCACGTGATCCCGGCCACCCATTCCACGTGATCCCGGCCAGCGAGTCGGAGCGTAGCGACGCTGTTAGTAGTTCATTACCTTTTCCTGCCGGTTTAAGTCAAGTTCGCTTTCTTTTTTCTCATGGAGTCTCCTTCTAATGGTATTTTATGAGCATTGTGAACCAGCCGGTCCAGAATGGCATCCGCTAAGGTCGGATCACCGATCTGCTCATGCCAATGTTTGATTGGTAATTGGCTGGTTACAAGGGTTGACTTAAGGCCGTGCCGATCCTCAAGAATTTCCAGAAAATCATGACGCTGGTCTTGGTTCAATTGGGCTAGGCCGTAATCATCAAGCACGAGCAGATCGGTCTTGGCAAACGAACTCAAAAGCTTCAGGTAACGACCATCACCTTTTGCCAGACTCATGTCATTGAAAAGTTTTGTCATTCTCAGATAGAGGGCACTGAACCCCTCTCGGCAGGCTTTTTGCGCAAAGGCGCAGGCCAGATAAGACTTTCCCACGCCCGTGGGACCAGTGATAATCAGGTTGTTATGTTCCCTGATCCACTGGCAGTCGGCCAGTCTAATTATAAAAGATTTGTCCAGTCCTCTGGGATGGTGGAAGTCAATATCTTCAATACAACCATCCTGACGCAGCTTCGCATTACGTAGCTTGGTCACCATCGTTTTGGTCTGCCTGACCGTTAATTCCCGGTCAAGCAGTAGGGCCAAACGATCCTCGAAACGCATGTCATTAAGACCGTTCATTTCCATCTGTTCCTTGAAGGCGGCGGCCATGCCGGTGAAACGCATTGCGGTCATTTTTTCCAATGTGGGGTGTAACAGCATGATTTTCTCCTTTAATGGGCTGTTGAAGTGTAATAGCTGGCACCACGAATATTCACATGGTCAACCGGCTGGTGATTGCTGGCCGTCTCCGGAAGCGGTTTTTGATCCAAGCCGTTTTTCAGAATTGATTCAATACTACGGTAAGAAAGCGCACCGATATACAAAGCGCGGTCGCAGGCTGCATCAAGGCGTTGATCTCCATAGGATTTGCTGAGTCTGAGTATGCCGAGCAATGAGCGATAAGCCTGTTGAGGATGCAGTCTGGTTGCCAGCAATGTTGCTGTTACGCTGAAAGTGTTCGGACCAATCTGGGCTGCCCACCGTTTGAAGCGTTCCGGGGTCCACTCAAGATACTTCTGGTGATTCATCGGCATATGTTCTTTCACTGTGGAATGGCGTCCCCGACGGTTATCTCGAAGGTGACTGGATATCCGCTGGTGACGATAGAAGCATTCCACCGTGCTTTTTGTATACCGGATATCCAGTTTCTTTTTAACCAGGGTGTAGGGAACGGAATAATAATGGCCTTCCACCTCCACATGATAGTCAAGATGAACGGTAGCTTTTTTCCAGTACGCCAGCTCATAAGGGATAGCTGGGAGCGGTTTTAGGGCGGGTTTGTCGATCTCTACAAAATTGCTTTGCCGACTACCGGGGAGTTTTTTGAATGATCGTTTATTCAGCTCCTGCAATAGTCGGCTTATTTCTCGATTTAAGTCCGCGAGATTAAAAAATGTTTGCTTGCGCAGTCTTGCCAGGATCCAGCGCTCCACTAAAAGAACACCGCCCTCGGCCTTGGCTTTATCGCGAGGTTTTCTTACACGGGCAGGCAGAATCACGGTTTGATAATGGCGAGCCAGATCATGATAGGTGGGGTTGAGGTCGGGTTCGTACCGGCAGGCTTTACTAACCCCACTCTTCAGATTGTCAGGGATAATCACTTCGGGAACGCCGTCAAAGTATGTGAAGGCTCGGACATGGGAACTGATCCAGTCTTCAATTTGCTGGCTTGCCGTTGCTTCAGCATAGGTGTAGTTGCTGGCTCCCATCACAGCAACAAAGATCTGGGCCTTGTGGATTTCACCTGTGGTAGAATCAATCAAATCCACAGTCTGCCCGGCATAGTCCACAAATAGCTTCTCTCCAGCTCGATGCTCATGCCGCATCACAACATCCAGGCGTCCCGCCCAGTCACGGTAACCTCGGCAAAACCAGCTGTATTGGTAACCATCAGGATGCTGTTCTTTGTACTCCTGCCATAATAGGACCAGGGTCACATTCTTACGCGACCGCAGTTCTTTATGGACCGCTCCAAAATCAGGTAAGGGATGGCTGGAAACTGGAGGGGCCGATGAAGGATAAAGTTTCTGTTCAAGGCTTATGTCGTCGTCGGACAGTGGCCATCGTATTCCCGCTACCCGGGCACGCAGTAGATAGTCACTTACAGTACTGCTGCCTATACCGCAGCTGAGACCGATCTTGCGGTTGCTGCATCCGCATTCATATTTGAGACGTAATATCTCACGTATCTTACGCATAGATAACCTCTTGCTTGGCATGAAACCCTCCTTGATTAAAAAAATCTCGAAAGGCTCCATCTACCATTTGGTTCTATGCGTCGCTACTCTCCAAAAATTGTGGCCGGATTGCTCTGGAATCCGTGGCCGGGATCGCGTGGAATGGGTGGCCGGGATCAAATGGAATCACTGGCCGGGATCGCGTGGAATTCGCACCTGGTAACGGATTGGTAAATTGGGAATAAGACGTGGTCCCGTTAAGGGTAATAGCGGTTCCCATGTTTCCGGAGGCGCCCACAGTCACATTATTCAGGCTAAAGCTGCCGTTGGAACTAAAAGCAAGGGCGAGGGTACTTTCTGTGGTGTTGCTAATGTTCATGGCGTTGCCGAATGTCTGCCAATCCCACAGAAGGTATGGCAGGCTTCCCTCTTGCTATAACGCTGAATGCAAACTTTGTCAGTAATCAGAAAGAAGGAACGTTCAGGGCAGTTGCTTCCTTCGTAAAGAAGGGAAAGACAATTAATGTTGTACGGACAACCGTTTTCGGTCAAAGCGACCGGTTGATAGCCGATGTGACCACGAACCATATACCGGCAAAGTAAACAGTCCGCGTTCAGAACAATTCTAACGTGAGTTCTGCAAATTGTTGAAGGAGTCGATTGTGGCAAGCAAATCGAAGCGCTTACAGAAGTATGTGACAAGGAAAAGAGTGGTGTTTATGGCCTTCCTAGCTGTCGCGGTTGCTGTTCTTTGGTGTGGCATTCACTGGTGGATGGTCGAGCGATTCATTGAAAAGACAGATGATGCATATGTGGATGGAGATGTGACAGTAATCTCTCCTCACGTATCCGGCTACGTGGCAGAGGTTCTGGTTGGGGATAACCAATTCGTTCAAAAAGGACAACCGCTTATTCGTCTTGATAGTCGCGACTACAAAGCGGTGCTGGAATCAATCTCGGCACTTGTGGCGGAGAAAAGGGCTTCATTAGATCGACTTCATGCTCAACAGGACCTCGAGAAAGCACTGATCCGGAAGGCTAAAGCTGAGCTGGATGCAAAGAACGCATCGGCTGAATTCAAGGCCTCAGAAGCCGAAAGATATCACAATCTGGCCCAGACCCAGGCGGGATCGCAGCAGAACGCCGAACGTTCGCGCTCTGAGTCTCATGAGACCCAGGCCGAGGTGGAAGCTGCTAAAGCAGGCCTTGACGCAGCCGAGCAAAAGCTTGCGGTGATAGATGCTCAAATCGTTGAAGCCTTGGCCACGTTGGCTCAGGCTGAAGCGCAACAGAGAACAGCTCAGCTCAATTATGGGTATACCGTCATCAACTCTCCCATCGAAGGTTACGTCGGTGATCGTTCAGCCCATGCGGGTACCTACGTTACAGCAGGGGCTCAATTACTTTCTATCGTGCCTGCTAAGGGGCTATGGGTGGATGCCAACTTCAAGGAAGATCAGCTTCGCGACATGAAGCCGGGCGATCCGGTGAAAGTTGTCGCCGACGTGGTGAAAGCAAAGGTTTTCCATGGCCACGTGCAGAGTTTGTCGCCAGCGACTGGGGCGGTCTTCAGCGTAATCCCTCCCCAGAATGCGACTGGCAATTTTACCAAGATCGTCCAGCGAGTTCCCGTACGCATTTCACTCGATGGGGACGCCGCAACTCTCGGCGTTCTGCGCCCCGGACTATCGACAACTGTCTCGGTGATCACGTATCGTGACAAAGGGGAAAAACCATGACTTCCAGTGTTGAAACGAGCATGGATGTTACTGTCCCCACAACAAGTCACCCGATTTTCCCTTTTGCCGTGATGTGTGTGGGCATGTTCATGGCTCTTCTGGACATACAGGTTGTTGCTTCATCCTTGCGAGATATTGGGGGTGGTCTTTCCGCCGCACAAGATGAAATTGGTTGGGTGCAGACCGCTTATCTAATTGCCGAAATTATAATCATTCCCTTGTCAGGTTGGCTTACCCGGGTTTTCTCAACTCGGTGGCTGTTCGCAGCCTCGGCCTTAGGCTTCACCATTGCCAGCATGTTGTGTGGGCTCGCGTGGAGCATACAGAGCATGTTGCTCTTTCGCGCAATTCAAGGTCTGCTGGGCGCTTCGATGATCCCTACGGTGTTTACTTCCTCGTTCCATTATTTTCAGGGAAGACAGCGAGCATATGCCGCCGCGGTTATTGGTACCATCGCTTCGATCGCTCCCGCATTAGGGCCGATTATCGGAGGATGGATTACCGATACCCTTAATTGGCACTGGCTTTTCTATGTAAACCTCGTTCCCGGACTCCTGGTGACTCTCGGAGTGGTCTTCACAGTCCATATCGATCACCCCGATCGGACTCTGCTGAAAGGTGCCGACTATCTTGGTATGTTGTTGATGGCCATATTTCTTGGCACTCTTGAGTACGTGCTGGAAGAAGGCTCTCGCTGGAACTGGATGGATGACAATACTATCAGATACTGCACTGTGATTTCGTTGGTTTCCGGCACCCTCTTTATAATCCGTAGCCTGATGTACCAGAATCCAGTCGTGGATTTGCGAGCGTTGAGTAATCGTAACTTCCTGCTCGGATGCATCCTCTCCTTTATTACAGGAATCGGCATTTTTTCAACGATTTATCTTGTACCATTATTCCTCGGCTACGTGCGAGGTTTCAGCGCAGTTCAGACCGGTTGGGCCGTTTTCTCAACCGGTGCGGCTTCACTGGCTGGAGTGCCAATTTATGTTGCGCTTTCCCATAAATACGACTTACGATGGCTGATGACGGTCGGCCTTGCCTGCTTTGGACTTTCGATGTGGAGTTTCACTTACATAACCCATGACTGGGGTGCGATCGAACTGATGGCTCCCTTGATATTTCGAGGCTTTCCGCAGGTATTTGCCGTCGCCCCCAGTGTTACGCTGGGCCTTGGCAGTTTGAGCCCGCAGCGACTCAAGTATGCCAGCGGTCTGTTCAATATGATGCGTAATCTTGGCGGTGCGGTGGGCATAGCCATTTGCGGTGCCATCCTCAACGACCGAACCAATCTCCATTTTCAAGACATCGGATCGAATTTGACTCCCTCGAACCAAGCTTTGAACAATTTAATGACGGTCATGACCCATCACCTGGGGGACGTTCTTGGCTCGTCAGAAGCAGGCCACTTGGCGGCACTGAAACAACTGCACGACTTGGCTTATCGCGAGGCATCGACGATGGCCTACTCCGATGCGTTTAGCGCAATTCTAGTGGCTTTCGCCATTGCAACGTGTATGGCGCCTTTTATGCTTAAGCCTTCCCAGGCAAAAACATCATCGATTGACGCACATTAAGGAATACTGAAACATGGATACTCTTCATGAGAATAAGCGCGAATCTGAATATTTTGCTAAAGGCTTTCTGGCAACTCATACAGTCAGGAAATGGCTTCAAAGTGGTGGAATGCTAATGGTTTTTTTTGTTTTCACCCTGGAAGGCTGTGTAGTGGGACAGAATTACGAGGCGCCGAAGATGACTCTTTCGCAAACTTATAAGGATCCATCTGCATTGAAATTCGCGGAGAATGGAAGCCCTGCGCCATCATTGGACAGTTGGTGGACCGGATTTCGCGATCCGCAGTTAATCAGGATTATCCAGAGGGTTCTGGCACAGAATCTCGATCTGGAAGCTGCCATGGCAAGGGTCCAACAAGCGCGCGCGGCGGCTGTTGGCGCAGGAGCTCGTGAGATGCCGCAAGGGAATCTGGACGCCAGTGCGGCCTCACAGAGTCAATCACTCGACAGCCCTTTGGGTAAAATTGCTAGTGCATTACCAGGATATGATCGCGACCAGACACTGGAGGACTTCGACATTGGAGCAAGCTGGGAGCTTGATCTTGCCGGCGGATTGAAACGCAATGCAGAGGCTGCACGGGATGAGGCACAGGCAGCCGAGGCCATGGGGGCAGGAGTACGCATTTCTGTTGCTGCAGAAGCGGCGGATGCATACTTCCGGGTACGAGGCACCAAATCACGCATCGCTATAATTGAGCGACAGCTCGAGGCGGACACCAAACTGCTTGACTTGGAACGCAGGCGCGTAACATACGGAATCGCCACAAAGCGGGATCTGGCACAGGCTGTAGCCCAGCTGGCGCAGGACAGTGGAACTCTTCCGCCGCTGCGAATAGAGCTGGAACTTCAGTTGAACCGTTTGGACGTGTTGATGGGAGCTCCACCGGGGAGCTATGCCACCGAGTCGCAGGAGGCGGAGACCGATTATGTGATTCCAGCAATCAGCACGGGAGAAAGCCCCGAAGAACTTCTGCGTCGAAGACCCGACGTAATTGCTGCAGAACGGCGTTTTGCAGCCTCGATTGCCCACGTCGGAGTAGCCATTGCAGAGTATTATCCCAAAGTCTCTCTCTCAGCTCTGCTTGGGTTTGAGAGCCTCTCGACCAAGGATATGTTTACCGCATCATCGTTCCAACCAGGAGTTATAACTGGTTTGCGATGGCGACTGTTTGATTTTGGAATGGTCGATGCAGAAGTCACTCAGGCAAAAGGAGCTAGATTAGAGGCGCTTGTGGGTTACCGTCGGGCAATGTTGCGTGCTACGGAGGACGTCGAGGATGCCATTACAACGTTTTCTCAATCGAGCTTACAGAAGGATGAATTACTGAGAGAAGTGAAAGCCCATGAACTGGCCCATGAGACGGTGCGAGAAGAACACAAGGAAGGCACGGTTGATCTTATTGACGTTCTAGTCGAAAATCGCCAGTTGCAGGAAGTGCACGAAGCTTTGGCTCGTGTACAGGCTGATGAGGCCCGTGCAACAGTAGCTGTATTCCGGGCATTAGGTGGCGGTTGGACACCTACCAAGACGAACGATCCAGTCAGATAGCGAATAATATAAGCCACCCTTGCGATGATAGGAAAATGTTAAACTTTAGAAATTCAATAGACACCAATCCCAACAGGCTCTTCACCGTGATCAGCCATGCGTGTCATACAAAGACTGGGCGATTGACCACAAGCTTGCAGTTCGGCAAATCAGGTGTACCGATAATAATTCAGAGATACGCCCCTGGAATCGTTTAATTATAGGCTTCTCCAAAGCACTTTGGGAAAAACTGCTTCCTTTAAACAGGGGCCCGGCAAGTTCGCTTAAAGGCACGAATTTTCCTTTTGGCTGACTGCTGCGTTTCAGTAAAAAATGGATCAAGGCACCTCCCGTTGCACTCGAAAACTTTTTACTATCGGATTGACGCGCTCCTGTTCAACAGAAGCAAAGAACGCGACTATGTCGATATGCACGATTTTTCTATTACTCTTCATGTAAATTGCATGGACGAATCTGTAATCAAGCGTGAATGGTTATCGCGCTACAACCCGAAATGGCACAATATTATTTTTTTCACTTACTTTAAGACGTTCTAAATAATCAGTCCAGGCCTGCACACCTGAGGCAAGAGTGTTGCTTGAGTATTGGAGGTGCGAGTATGAATACTCTTTGTCCGCATAGTGCAATTACATCCATAGGATTTAAAGGCCATCCATGCCAATACAACTACCCTAAATATGTGGCTATCCAGAGGATTAAGGAAATTTAATTTATCGAGTTATTTCAGAAACCTTTAATATTCCTGCGCCTAAGAGCTTCATCTGGTCGCAATCTGTTTTTTCGTTTTCTTGATGAGCCTGCAATTAATAAAATGGCGGCAATTGCCTGAGCTGCAAAGAGAATCGTTCCAATTGAAGCAAATGAACGGCCTTGAGCTTTAGCAGCCTCATTGGCAGCTATAGTGATCCATACACTTGGCGATATCACGAAGATATTAAACAGATTGATGATGATTGCAGCCAAACCCAGACTAAACCCTGGGCCGCATGCGAAAGCCGCTAAGGCGGCGGCAAGGATGGTTAACCACGGTCCGACTATCGGAATAAAAATACAAACGATAGCTATAACAAGCGCTGATATTCCAAAACTTTTCTGCATAAGTTATCTCTAATTCCCAGTTTGATAAGGTGATCTCAGTAAGCACTTAGCTTGTGTATTTTTTAATAGCTCAGGTTCGGCGCAATATTATTCTGTTCACCTGCTTTGAGTCGGTCCAGAAAGTCTGCCCAAGCCTGCATCATCTTGTGGCGCTCTGGAATGTGTTGTGCATAATTATAAGCTGCTTTTATGCTGTTTTGTTCAGAATGAGCAAGTTGTCGCTCTATAATATCTGACGGCCACCCTTGTTCATGTAAAATAGTCGATGCCATTGCTCTAAAACCATGGCCGGTCATTTGTTCTTCTGTAAATGGCAACTGCCATCATCGTTTTCAGAAAAGATATCGTTGTTTTAATGATATACACGTGGATATTTCATTCTCGCATTTCATCATTCCCCTTCAACTCATCCAAGTAATCAGCCCATCGCTGCATCATCTGTTTACGTTCCGGAAGATGGGTCGTTCTATTGTATGCCCTTCCCAAAGGATCCCTTACACAATGAGCAAGTTGATGCTCTATTAATTCTGGTCGGAAGGCAAGCTCTTCATCTAGAATGGTTCGTGCCATGGCTCTGAAACCATGCCCTGTAATCTCTGTTTTGGTGTCTATTCCCATACGTCTCAATGCGGCATTCATAGCCATATCTGACATTGGTCTTGTATCAGTCCTGGCTGATGGAAATACATATCCAGAAGGGCCAGTAAATTGATGCATATGCCTTAGTATATCGAGGGCTTGTTCTGCAAGTGGAACGATGTGTTGTGTCTTGGTCTTATTAATAAGATAGGACCATTCGCCCTTTTCCATATCGATATTTTCCCAGAGCATTTTACGTAACTCCCCAGGACGAACAAACAATAGCGGAAGCAGACGGAGTGCTGATTTAACCATAAGGCTGCCGTCATACCCATCAATCATCCTGAGCATTGGCGCAACTTTTCTTGGTTCTGTCAATGCGGGTCGATGTGTGGACTTTACAGGAGCTAGAGCCCCTTTTAGGTCAGCGGTTGGATCTCGCTCAGCCTTGCCAGTGGCTACCGCATACCGGAACACTTGTCCGCATACTATCTTTACTCTGGAGGCAGTATAAGCAGCTCCTCGGTTCACAATACTTTTTAGAACTGCCAGCAATTCAGGCGGCGAAATCGCAGCTATCGGCCTACTCCCTATTATGGGGAAGACATCATTTTCTAACCATTTTTTAATCTTCTCTGTATTTCCAGTTTCCCAATTCTGAGAATATTCCTTATGCCACTCACAAGCCACGGCTTCAAAAGTTGCCTGGTCTGACTTCAGCTCCATTTTTCGAATTTCTGATGGATCGACTCCTTGCGCTATCAGTTCACGAGCCTTTTGTCGTTCTTCCCGTGCTTGAGCGAGTGACACTTCAGGATACGCCCCAAAAGCTAGCTTTTTCTCTTTGCAGGCAAAAGTATATTTCAATCGCCAGAGTTTGCCTCCTGAAGGTGTAACAAGAAGATAAAGACCGCCACCATCAAACATTTTCACTTCTTTTTCTTGAACTTTGACGTTACGGATTTGAACAGCCGTGAGCGGCTGGATTCGTTTTGGCATGTGTGTTCTCCGATGCAAAGTTATTTTTGGGGCCTTTTTGTCTATACATCAAAACAAAGGCCCCAAAAAAGCCCCTAAAAGTATCGGATACCAGCGTATCACAATGGATGCCCTTGGACAACAAAAAACCCGCAATCCTTTATGGGATGCGGGTTTTTGGACATATTTGGACTTTTCTGGATGTTCAATTGGTGCCGGAGGTCGGAATCGAACCGACATGACCTTGCGGTCGCGGGATTTTGAGTCCCGTGCGTCTACCAGTTTCACCACTCCGGCGGTGAAAGTGGTTTATAACTCAAATCTTCCGTATCAGTCAAGAAGAAAGACGGTTACCACCTATTGAGCCGTCTCAAGAAATATGCGTCGTAATTTGTAAAAATAGGCCATCCCCGACCAGATTGCCAGGACCAGTGACGCATATATCAGCATCCGGCCTATCCCGTATTGATGCGGAACCGGAAGCACTCCAAGGGGGAAAATCAGAAATCCTAGGCCGAAGTACTGGAAATTACTCTTTATTTTTCCGACCATTCCTGCTGCGACCACCTTTCCGGTAGTTGCGGCAAGCCCTCTGAAACCAGTGACGATAATCTCCCGGCAGATGATCAGCAGGCAGACCCAGGCAGGAATTTTGTGCAGCGGAATGAGCATGATCAGGGCGGTTGTGACCAGTGCCTTATCGGCAATAGGATCCATCAATTTACCCAAAACAGTCTCAATATCATATTTCCTGGCCAAATACCCGTCCACAAAATCAGTGCAGGCAGCCACGGTGAAGACACAGAAAGTCACAAACTCTATTCCGGTTGTCTGGGAAACCGAAAAAAGAACGATCAGAACCGGAATCAAAACCAGCCTGACCCCCGTAAGCATATTCGGAACGGTTAACAATTGTTTCATCCATCCACCTGCATTGCGGAAGCATTGGGATCCAGTGTCAATTCTCAGTTACCAACTCACGGACCCTGATGACCGATGGCATGGAAAATCTGTCGACTCCACCTACCCTATATCCCTTGTAATATGTGAGAACTCTCTTAACATAATCAATGGTCTCAGGAATTTCGGGAATCCTCTGACAGCGTCTCACCAGGTTCGGCCCCGCGTTATACGCCGCAAGGCTCAAGGGAAGATTTCCGTCAAACGAGTCCAGAATGGTGCGAAAATACCGGACACCACCATCAATGTTCTCTCGTGGATCAAAGGGATTCATCACATTCAAATCCCTGGCGGTCCCCGGCATCAGCTGCATCAAGCCCTGAGCGCCATGCTTGGAGATAGCATTGCGATCAAAATCCGATTCCGTTCGTATCATGGCCTTGATCAGGTTGGGATCTACCCCGTAACGGAGGCTGACGATCCTGATATGCTGATCGTAAAGCCCTGCATCCTCGAAACGATCATAGAAGTGAAATCCCCTGCTTGGCGCAGAAAGCGACGGACCGGCATCCTCTTGCAGGACACGGCAGTTCTGTGAGGTAGGAGCATTTGTAAAGCTCACGGTTCCCAGACTGTTCGTGCATTGGTAAATAGCAGCATGAGCTCCAGCATGCCAGAGGCACAGAACCGCAACCGTTATTTGTACGAAGATGGCAGATGTTTGTCTCATGGATTTCCGTCTTGAGTAGAATTCTCCAACACTAAGGGACTTCCCGGGATTCTCAGTATGCCTATTCCTTCTTCCGTTTTTCCCAATCGGCCAGAAACTGGGCTACTCCGCTTGTGGTCAGAGGATGTTTGGCCAACTGCTCAATCACCTTCAGCGGAATGGTTGCGATATCGGCACCGATCATTGCCGCATCCAGCACATGCAGAGGATTCCTGACGCTTGCGACAATCACTTCGCTCTCATAGCCGTAGTTCCGGTAGATCGTCATGATATCGCTTATGAGATCCATTCCCTGTGCGCCGATATCGTCAAGCCGACCGACAAAGGGGCTGACATAGGTAGCGCCGGCCTTGGCGGCAAGCAGGGCCTGGGCCGAGGAAAAAACAAGCGTGACGTTGGTCTTGATGCCTTCGGCTGTCAACCGTTTTACCGCCTTGAGGCCTTCGACAATCATCGGGATCTTGATGACGATATTTTCACTCATCGCCGCCAGCACCTTTGCCTCTTTGCACATGCCGTCGGCCTCAAGGCTGACCACCTCGGCACTGACAGGACCGTCGACAATCCCGCAGATCTCCCGCAGTATCTCCGTAAACGGTTTGTCTTCTTTGGCGACCAGCGAGGGGTTGGTGGTGACGCCATCCACCATACCCATTTCCAGGCCTTTTTTTATCTCATCGATGTTGGCGGTATCTATAAAAAATTTCATGCTTCTTTTCCTTTATTTTCAATAAACGCGTTGCAGCATTCCTCGCTGCAGAAATAGACCATTGAACCCTGATGCTGAAGACGGACAGCCTGTCCCCTGGGGACCAGAACATGGCAGACCGGATCTTCAACCAGCACATCGGAAACCGTGGCAGATCCTGCCGCAGTCGATCGTTCCTTTCTTACCCGCTTTTCCTTTTTCCGGCCACCAAGAAGCAACCGATATCCCATATACACAAGGATAGCGAGGATAATCAGCCGGAGCGGACTCATCGTAAATCTCCTCTTTTCCCCCTGCCGCCGGATGCCCGTCGGCACAGAAGCCCCTGGACCCCATGGAACTTATTATATTCAACTGACAGTAAATGTCTAATTATTCTTCCCATTCCCGCATTTTAATCTCCTGCCGGGAAATTTCCCCCTTGAGCAGGCGCTCGCACAGGTGCGCATATCGTTGAGCAATGGTGGGAGTCTGCGGCTGCATGCGAAAGTCCGGGGAAATCTCGGCGAAGGGAGCAAGGACGAAAAGACGGTCATCAAGTCTGGGATGCGGCAGGACAAGCACAGGCGTAGATAGCGCACAATCTCCAAAGCACAGGATATCCAGATCAAGAGGCCGGTCCTGATATCCTGCGGCCGAAGGATCTCGCCTGCGCCCGAAGACCGATTCCACATCCAGCAGAACCCTCAGCAACTCGCAGGGCGACAGGGTCGTCAGCACCATCCCCACCGCATTGGTGAACTGATTGCTGCTCTCCATGCCGACCGGCGCGGTGCGATACGGATGCGACAGTGCTGCTGTTTCAATCCCTTCCGTCTCGCCGATGCGTTTCCAGGCATCCCGCAGGATTCTGTTGCCGTCACCCAGATTGGAGCCGAGTCCGATGAAAGCGGTATCCGCCACCTCTGCTGATCCCGGCCTAGAGATCCTGCAGCCCCAGCACATCGAACATGGAATAGATTCCACATTCTTTGCCAACCACCCAGGCCGCGGCAGTGGCGGCGCCCTTGGCAAAATGATCGCGGCTGTGGGCGCGATGAGTCAGTTCGATCCGTTCGCCGGGACCCGCGAAATAAACCGTGTGTTCGCCAACGATATCCGCGGCCCTGATGGTCTGGATGCCGATCTCCCCTTTTTTTCGCTCGCCGATAATCCCGTGCCGGGCAAAGACTCCGGCGGCGGCGAGATTGCTGCCGACCCCCTCGGCCGCCATCTCGCCCAACTTTATCGCCGTACCGCTTGGGGCATCCTTTTTCTTGTTGTGATGCGCCTCGATGATCTCGATGTCAAAGTCCTCGCCTAGGATGGCCGCCGTCTTCTTCACCAGTTTGAAAAGGACATTGACGCAGACCGACATATTCGGCGTCTGGACGCAGGGAAAACGTTTGGCCAGTTCCTTCAGCTCCGCCAGTTCATCGGCAGTCAGTCCGGTGGTGCCGATGACCATGGCCGTGCCGCGTTCAGCCGCCAGCCGGGCGAATTCCATTGTCGCCTTATGGAAGGTGAAATCAATGATCACGTCGCCTTGATCGATGACCGCTTCAAGCCCTTCGGCAATGGGCACCCCAAGGAATCCAAGCCCCGCAACCTCGCCCGCATCCTTCCCTATGGCCGAACTGCCGGAGGCCTCGAAGGCCGCGCTGCAGACCAATCCGGAATGGGCATGCACCATGGCTGCGACCCGCTGTCCCATCCGTCCTGCCGCTCCGGCTATGATGACCTTTTTCATCTCTTTTCCCCTTTCGGATTCTTTCCCGTTCTTTTTCCTGCTCACAGCATATCCAGGCCGTTCATGGCCGCCTTCAAGGTGGCAAGACCGGCCTCGTCGATATCCGTCAGCGGCAGCCTCGGCCGGCCGTTTGCGATCACGCCCAGAAGCTCCATGGCCTTCTTGGAGGGTACGGGACTCGGAGCGGCAAAGAGGGCCTTCATCATCGGATAGAGCCGGTAATGCAAGGCATTGGCCTTTGCTATATCACCAGCCAGGGCCGCCTCCATCATATCCGCAGTCGCCCTGGGGCAGACATTGGAGACAACCGAGATCACGCCTTTCCCCCCGACAAAGACCGTCGGCACGGCGGTGAAATCGTCGCCTGAAAGGACAATGAAGCCGTCCGGACACAGACGAATCACGTCGCTCACCTGCTCCAGGCTGCCGCAGGCCTCCTTGATGCCGATGATAGTATCAATCTCCGCAAGCCTGGCGGTGGTAGCCGGCAGCATGTTGATGGATGTCCGCCCCGGTACGTTGTACAGGAACATGGGGATATCCACAGCCTCGGCAATGGCCTTGAAGTGTTGGTACAGCCCTTCCTGGCCCGGCTTATTATAATAGGGCGTCACGGACAGCACCGCATCGGCGCCGCTCTGCCTGGCGCTCTCCGTCAGTTCGATGGCCTCGGCGGTGCTGTTGGCTCCGGTTCCGGCGATGACCGGCACCCGGCCGGCTACGGTCTTCACGGTCAGCTCGATGACCTTTTTATGCTCCTCAAAGGACAGGGTGGCGGACTCTCCCGTGGTCCCGCAGGGGACTATGGCATGCGTGCCGTTTTCTATCTGGAATTCGAGCAGCCTGATCAATCCCTGCTCATCAAGCCGGCCATTGACGAAGGGCGTGATCAACGCCACCATCGCACCATGAAATTTCTCCATACCCCACCTCTCTCAATAATTTCTTTCGGCCGCAACCCTCTCTAGAGCAGAGATTCGGCAGTCAATTTTCCTTCATAAATAATCCGGGCCGGGCCCTGCAGAAAGACATTCTCCGCCGCAGGCCCCCCTTGCAGATCAAATGTAATGGTCAGTCCCTCGCCGCCCGAGGTTATGCACTGGACCGGAGAGGAGGCCTTTCCAAGGGCCACCGCTATCAGCGCCGAGGCCACGGCGCCGGTGCCGCAGGCCATGGTTTCATCCTCAACCCCCCGTTCATAGGTCCGGACCTTAAGGACTCCCCCATCCAGAAACCTGATGAAATTCACATTGGTCCCGGCAGGCTGAAACCGGGGATGAAACCATGGCCTGCGGCACCGGCGCCGTGGCCTCGGCGCTGATAGCGGTGGCCCTCAAATGCAAGAAGCAGATTCAGCCTGAAATCGAAGGGAGCCGTCAGGCAAACACGGACATCCCCGCCCTCTTCAAGGACTTCCGCCTCAATAATT
>Ga0364922_10257_pt2 | contig 29663 bp, 39 predicted proteins | sample ExccelJu500001D4_2_FD_206955 | JGI IMG/M metagenome (GOLD analysis project Ga0364922, IMG submission 206955) | Enriched cells from Trout Bog Lake Hypolimnion, Wisconsin, USA - BchlTB.June20.5000.01.D4 | ecosystem: Environmental > Aquatic > Freshwater > Lake > Hypolimnion/Profundal zone | place...
GGAAGTATCGCGTGCCTACGAGTCCCGTGAAGTTGATTTGCAGGCAAAAGTTATCGTTCGTCTGAAGGAATTTCATAAGGATGAGCAGGGCGTGCTGGTTGAGAAACAAGTTCGCCATGAAACAACGGTTGGACGTGCGCTACTTTCTGAAGTGCTGCCGGCCGGTCTGCCGTTTGACCTGATCAATAAGGCGCTGAAAAAGAAGGAAATATCCAGGCTGATTAACGCAAGTTTCCGTCAGTGCGGTCTGCGCGATACGGTCATTATGGCGGATAAGCTGATGTACACTGGTTTTACCTATGCGACACGTGCCGGTATCTCAATTTGTATTGATGATATGTTGATGCCGCCGGAAAAAGCGGACCTGATTGGTGCCGCTGAAAAGGAAGTCATGGAAATTCATACCCAGTACACATCAGGGTTGGTCACCGATGGCGAGCGTTACAACAAGGTAGTCGATATTTGGGGTCGCACCGGTGACATGGTGGCTAAGGCCATGATGGATCAGTTAAGCACCGAGCCGGTATTGGATCGTCTTAGCGGTGAAGTACGTATGTCGCCGAATGGCAGTCCGATGATGCAGGAATCGCTAAATTCCATTTACATGATGGCCGATTCCGGTGCGCGCGGTTCAGCCGCACAGATTCGTCAGTTGTCAGGTATGCGCGGTTTGATGGCCAAGCCGGATGGCTCGATTATTGAAACGCCGATCACAGCGAACTTCCGTGAAGGTTTGAGCATGTTGCAGTACTTTATTTCCACCCACGGTGCGCGTAAGGGACTGGCTGATACGGCGCTGAAGACGGCTAACTCAGGGTACTTGACGCGTCGTCTGGTTGACGTGACGCAGGATCTGGTCGTGGTTGAAGAGGATTGCGGAACCGAGAACGGTGCGATGATGAAGGCGATCGTCGAAGGCGGTGAAGTCATTGAAGCTTTGCGCGAACGCATTCTGGGTCGTGTTATTAGTCGTGATGTGGTCAATCCTGAATCCGGCGAAACTTTGTATGAAGTAGGTACGTTGCTGGATGAAACTGCGGTTGAGCGTATTGAAGCGCTCGGCGTGGATGAGGTTGAAGTACGTGCGCCACTGAAGTGTGAAACCCGTTTCGGTCTGTGTGCCAAGTGTTACGGGCGTGATCTGGGTCGTGGTTCGATGGTCAATGTAGGTGAGGCTGTCGGTGTGATTGCCGCACAGTCTATCGGTGAACCGGGAACCCAGTTGACGATGCGTACCTTCCACGTTGGCGGTGCAGCATCGCGTAACGTAGTTGCCAGTCAGATCGAAGGTAAGTCTAACGGTATTCTGAAGTTAAGCCCGAACATGCGTCTGGTTACTACCTTGCGCGGCGAGTCGATAGTGGTTGCCCGCAGTGCAGAAATTATTATTGCAGATGATTACGGTCGTGAACGTGAGCGTCATAAAGTGCCTTACGGTGCTACGTTGGTCGTCAAGGAAGGGACTAATGTTCGTGCCGGCGAAGTACTCGCCACTTGGGATCCGCATACCCGTCCGATTATCACGGAATATGCAGGTCGTGTCAGCTTCCAGAACGTTGAGGAAGGTGTGACCGTTGCAAAGCAAATCGATGAAGTGACCGGTTTGTCAACCTTGGTGGTCATCGATCCTAAACAGCGTACAGCAGCGCAAAACAAAGCGGGCACCATGGTTCGTCCTATGGTTCGCCTGTTTGATGAGAATGGTGAAGACGTCAAGTTGACAGGAACTGAAACCGCTGTGAGCGTGACCTTCCAGACGGGTTGCATTATTACTGTTGAAGATGGTCAACATGTGGGTGTGGGTGATGTGCTGGCTCGTATACCTCAGGAATCCTCAAAGACGCGTGATATTACCGGTGGTTTGCCACGCGTCGCCGAGTTGTTTGAAGCGCGTATTCCGAAGGATGCCGGTATGCTGGCGGAATGTACCGGGACGGTTTCGTTTGGTAAGGAAACCAAGGGTAAGCAGCGTCTAGTGATTACCGACGTGGAAGGTATTGCGAATGAATTCCTGATTCCGAAAGAAAAGCATGTTCTGGTACATGATGGTCAGATGGTGACGCGCGGTGAGATGATCGTGGACGGTCCTGCTGATCCGCATGATATATTGCGTCTGTTGGGTGTGGCGGAGCTTGCGAGATACATTACCGATGAAGTGCAGGAAGTATACCGTTTGCAAGGCGTGAAGATTAATGACAAGCATATTGAGGTCATTGTACGTCAGATGTTGCGCCGTGTTCAGGTCAGAGAAACAGGTGATACGCGCTTCATCGTTGGTGAGCAGGTAGAGCGCGCAGATTTACTGGTGGAAAATGAAAAAATGTTTGCCGCAGGGAAAAATCCGGCAACATTTGAATTTATGCTGCTGGGTATCACCAAGGCCTCCTTGTCTACGGATTCATTTATTTCAGCTGCGTCATTCCAGGAAACGACCCGGGTATTGACCGAAGCTGCGATTATGGGTAAACGTGATGAACTGCGCGGCCTGAAGGAAAATGTTATTGTGGGTCGACTGATCCCTGCGGGTACTGGTATGGCCTATCATAATGCAAGACGCAAGCAAAAATTAGGTATTGATATTGCACCTATGCGTGAATTTCAGTTGCCTGAGTCGCAAGCGAGTGGAGAGTTGCTTGACAGCGGGGTTGTTTCTGAATAGAATCTACAACCTTTTTAGCGTCGCGGTAGCTTAAACTATCTTGCTGCGATGATAAGCTTTTGTTTTATAAACAGGAATTCAAGAATTAACTTTAGGAAGTTAGATAATGCCAACCATTAATCAGTTGATCCGCAAGCCGCGTGTCGCAATCGTAGAAAAGAGTAAAGTGCCTGCACTTGGCAGTTCACCACAAAAGCGTGGTGTGTGTACACGTGTGTATACCACGACACCTAAGAAGCCTAACTCTGCGTTGCGTAAAGTGGCCAAGGTTCGCTTGACCAATGGTTTTGAAGTGATTAGCTATATCGGTGGTGAAGGCCATAATTTGCAGGAACACTCGGTTGTGTTGCTGCGCGGTGGTCGTGTTAAGGATTTGCCGGGTGTTCGTTACCACATGGTGCGTGGTAGTCTGGATACGGCTGGCGTAAAAGATCGTAAGCAATCCCGTTCCAAGTACGGTACCAAGCGTCCTAAGAAATAAGAACGCACTGTAATTTTTAAGTAATTTATTTGAGGTTGATATGCCAAGACGCAGAGAAGTACCCAAACGTGAAGTGTTGCCGGATCCAAAGTATGGCAACCAGGATTTGTCTAAATTTGTAAATGTGTTAATGACAGCCGGTAAAAAATCTGTTGCTGAACGCATTTTGTATGGCGCGCTGGAACAAGTTAGCAAAAAAACGGGTAAGGATGCGATTGAGATTTTCAATCTTGCCTTAACTAATGCCAAGCCGCAAGTTGAAGTAAAGAGTCGTCGTGTGGGCGGTGCTAACTATCAAGTGCCAGTTGAAGTGCGTCCATCCCGTCGTATGGCTTTATCCATGCGCTGGTTGCGTGATGCTTCGCGTAAACGCGGTGAAAAGTCCATGGGTATGCGCCTGGCTGGCGAATTGATTGATGCATCTGAAGGTCGTGGCGGTGCAGTTAAGAAGCGTGAAGAAGTTCATCGTATGGCTGACGCCAACAAGGCTTTCTCGCATTTCCGCTTCTAATTTTTGTATTTCTAATCAGACTTATAGTTAGGTATTCATCGTGGCTCGTAAAACACCTATTAATCGTTACCGCAATATCGGTATCAGCGCGCATATCGATGCGGGCAAAACGACGACAACCGAACGTATTCTGTTCTATACCGGCGTAAGTCATAAAATCGGCGAAGTTCATGATGGTGCTGCCACCATGGACTGGATGGAGCAGGAGCAGGAGCGTGGTATCACGATCACCTCAGCTGCAACCACGTGCTTCTGGACGGGGATGGAGAAGCAATACGAGGAACATCGTTTTAATATCATTGATACGCCGGGTCACGTCGATTTCACGATCGAAGTTGAGCGTTCAATGCGCGTGCTGGATGGCGCGTGCATGGTTTACTGCGCGGTAGGTGGTGTGCAGCCTCAGTCCGAAACTGTATGGCGTCAAGCTAACAAATACAAGGTGCCTCGTTTGGCCTTTGTAAACAAGATGGATCGCCAGGGTGCGAACTTCTTCAAGGTGGTTGAGCAGATGGGCACGCGTTTGCGTGCCAATCCTGTGCCTATCGTTGTGCCTATCGGCGCTGAAGAAAAGTTCGAAGGAGTGGTCGATCTTATTAAGATGCGTGCAATTTACTGGGACGAAGCCTCTCAGGGTATGAAGTTTGACTACCGTGAAATTCCTGCTGACCTGGTAGAGGTCGCAAATGAATGGCGCGCAAAGATGGTTGAAACTGCTGCGGAAGCTTCTGAAGAGTTAATGAATAACTACCTCGAAAACGGTGAGTTGACCGAAGAAGAGATCATACTGGGTCTGCGCACCCGGACTATCGCCTGCGAAATTCAACCTATGTTGTGTGGTTCTGCCTTTAAAAATAAGGGCGTTCAGCGTATGTTGGATGCAGTTATTATGTTTATGCCGTCTCCAGTTGATATTCCGGATGTTAAGGGTGAAGATGACGATGGTAATCCGACTACCCGTAAAGCCGATGATAGTGAGAGTTTCTCAGCCTTAGCTTTCAAGTTGATGACAGATCCGTTTGTTGGCCAATTAACTTTTGTGCGCGTCTATTCCGGTGTGCTGAAAAAAGGTGACACGGTTTACAACTCGGTGCGCGGCAAGAAAGAGCGTATTGGTCGTATTGTTCAGATGCACGCAAATGAACGTCTCGAAGTGGATGAAATTCTGGCCGGGGATATCGCCGCCTGCATCGGCTTGAAGGAAGTGACGACCGGGGAATCCTTGTGTGATGTAAACAATACTATCATCCTTGAACGCATGATTTTCCCTGAGCCTGTGATTCACGTCGCCGTTGAGCCTAAAACTAAGGTTGATCAGGAAAAGATGGGTCTCGCGCTGGGGCGTCTGGCTGCGGAAGATCCTTCCTTCCGTGTTCGTACCGATGAAGAATCCGGTCAGACGATTATGTCAGGAATGGGTGAATTACACCTGGAAATTCTGGTTGATCGTATGAAACGCGAATTTGGTGTTGAAGCGAACGTGGGGGCACCTCAAGTTGCCTATCGCGAAGCGATTCGCAAAAAAGTTGAAGTCGAAGGTAAATACGCCAAGCAAACTGGTGGACGCGGTCAGTATGGTCACGTATGGATTACCATGGAGCCGAATGAGCCGGGTAAGGGCTTTGAGTTCGTAGATGCAATTAAGGGCGGAACTGTTCCGCGGGAATATATCCCCGCAGTTGAAAAAGGTTTGCGCGAATCTCTGCCTAGCGGAGTTTTGGCTGGCTTCCCGGTCGTGGATGTCAAAGTTACCCTGTTTGACGGTTCTTATCATGATGTCGATTCAAACGAAAATGCCTTCAAGATGGCCGCTTCGATGGCTTTTAAAGAAGGTATGCGTAAAGCAAGTCCTGTGCTGCTGGAGCCGATGATGTCGGTAGAAGTGGAAACCCCTGAAGACTATACAGGGACGGTGATGGGCGATTTATCTTCCCGTCGCGGTATGGTGCAGGGTATGGATGACATGCTCGGTGGTGGTAAGTCTGTTAAGGCTGAAGTTCCTTTGTCGGAAATGTTTGGTTATTCGACTTCGTTGCGTTCAGCAACTCAAGGTCGTGCGACTTATACGATGGAATTCAAGCATTACACTGAAGCACCGAAAAATGTCGCTGAAGCGATTATGAATAAGAAGTAAAAGCAGTTGCTAGACACTAGTCGCTAGTTGGCCTTTGGCTGACTGGCGATTATGCGTTAATAAATATATTAAAATTTAGATAAAGGCGAAAAACATGGCAAAGAGCAAATTTGAACGAACCAAGCCCCACGTCAACGTGGGTACAATCGGTCACGTGGATCACGGTAAAACCACACTAACGGCGGCAATTACCATGGTGTTGTGCAAGAAGTTTGGTGGCGAAGCCAAGGCTTACGACCAGATCGACGCGGCGCCGGAAGAAAAGGCGCGCGGTATTACGATCAACACCGCGCACGTTGAATACGAAACAGCTAATCGTCACTATGCACACGTTGACTGTCCAGGTCACGCGGATTATGTTAAGAACATGATTACCGGCGCGGCTCAAATGGACGGCGCGATCCTGGTTTGTTCGGCTGCAGATGGTCCTATGCCTCAGACTCGCGAGCACATTCTGCTGGCGCGTCAAGTTGGCGTACCTTATATCGTGGTGTTCCTGAATAAGTGCGATATGGTTGACGACGAAGAGTTGCTTGAGCTGGTTGAAATGGAAGTTCGTGAATTGTTGTCCAAGTACGACTTCCCGGGTGATGATGTGCCTATCATCAAGGGTTCTGCTGTGCTGGCGATCAAGGGCGATCAATCTGAAATCGGCGAACCTGCAATTTTGCGTTTGGCTGAAGCGCTGGATACTTACATCCCTACTCCTGAGCGTGCCATCGACGGCGCGTTCCTGATGCCGGTTGAAGACGTATTTTCGATCTCCGGTCGTGGTACGGTTGTTACCGGTCGTATCGAGCGCGGTATCGTTAAAGTTGGCGAAGAAATCGAAATCGTTGGTATCAAACCTACGCTGAAAACGACCTGTACCGGGGTGGAAATGTTCCGTAAGTTGCTGGATCAAGGTCAGGCTGGCGATAACGTGGGTGTCTTGTTGCGCGGTACCAAGCGCGAAGAAGTTGAACGCGGTCAAGTATTGTGCAAGCCGGGTTCAATCAAGCCACACACCAAGTTCACTGCGGAAATTTACGTGTTGGGCAAGGATGAAGGGGGGCGTCATACACCCTTCTTCCAGGGTTATCGTCCACAATTCTACTTCCGCACGACTGACGTAACCGGTGCGGTTGAATTGCCAGCCGGCACAGAGATGGTGATGCCAGGCGACAACGTGAGTATCACAGTTGCGCTGATCAACCCGATCGCAATGGAAGAAGGTCTGCGTTTCGCGATTCGCGAAGGTGGTCGTACCGTTGGTGCGGGTGTGGTTGCAAAAGTCATCGAGTAATAACAGGATTGGGGATCGAGGATTGAGGATTGAGGATTGAGTAGCTTATGTGCTCGGATATCACTCCTCGCTCCTCATTCCTGAATTCTGCTTGCATTTAATATTCATACCGAATACAATGCGCACCCTCGCTTGAGTGATTTCAAGTGAGTTTGTTCTTTAATTAGCGGCATTGCCGCACCTAGCAAGAGAAAATTATGCAAAGTCAAAAAATCCGCATACGCCTGAAAGCGTTTGATTATCGTTTGATCGATCAATCTGCTGCCCGGATTGTAGAAACTGCCAAGCGCACAGGTGCTGTGGTAAATGGTCCAGTGCCGTTGCCAACTAAGATCGAACGTTTCGACGTGCTGCGTTCACCGCACGTAAACAAGACTTCACGTGATCAATTCGAAATTCGTACGCATTTGCGTTTAATGGACATCGTTGATCCAACTGATAAGACAGTTGATGCATTGATGAAGTTGGATCTTCCAGCCGGCGTTGATGTGGAAATCAAATTGCAATAGTCGTTGTTGTAATGGCGTGATTAATTATGCCTGTATTAAATAATCGGCTGACCAATTGTAGTTGGCCCCTTAACAAGAGGAAATTAAAATGAGCTTAGGACTTGTCGGTCGCAAGATTGGCATGACCCGCGTATTTACTGAAGACGGATCATCGTTGCCGGTAACTGTGCTGGAAGTGTCTAATAATCGTGTTACTCAGGTTAAATCCGTTGCAATCGATGGATATACCGCTGTGCAATTAGCACATGGAGTTCGTCGTGCAAGCCGCGTCAGCAAAGCTGCCGCAGGACATTACGCAAAAGCGGGTGTGGAAGCCGGAAGTGCACTAAAGGAATTTATCGTCACGCCTGATCACGGACTTGAAGCTGGCGCAACTGTCAGTGTTGAGATTTTTCAGGTTGGTCAACTCGTTGATGTGACCGGAACTACCAAAGGTAAGGGTTACGCCGGTACCATCAAGCGTCATCACTTCAAATCAGGCCGCGCATCTCACGGTAACTCGAAGTCACATAATGTACCTGGCTCAATCGGTATGGCGCAAGATCCTGGTCGTGTATTTCCAGGTAAGCGTATGACGGGTCATCTGGGTGATGAGCAACGTACCGTTCAAAATTTACAAATCGTTCGTGTCGACGTAGCGCGTCAGTTATTGCTTGTTAAAGGCGCCGTACCCGGTTGCACAAACAGCAAAATCATCGTGCGTCCGGCAGTGAAGGCAGGTGCTTAATGGAACTTAAAGTCATTAATGATAATGGAGCTTCCTCCGCTAATCTGAATGCTTCTGATGAAGTTTTCGGTCGCGGATACAACGAAGATCTGGTGCATCAACTGGTAACAGCTTATCAGGCTAATGCAAGATCCGGCAACAGCAAACAAAAAAGCCGTTGCGAAATCGCCAAGAGTACTCGTAAGCCGTTTGCGCAAAAAGGAACTGGCCGTGCACGTGCAGGTATGGCATCTAGTCCGTTGTGGCGTGGTGGTGGTAAGATATTCCCTAACACCGGCGAAGAAAACTACTCGCAAAAAGTTAACCGTAAGATGTATCGCGCAGGTTTTGCAGCGATTCTGTCGAAACTGGTTGCTGAGAATCGTCTGGTTGTCATCGAAGATCTGACTGTTGATGCGCCTAAAACCAAGTTGTTGGCTGATAAAGTCAAAGGCTTAGGTATTTCAGGTCGTATTCTGGTTATCACAGACACTATGGATGAAAATCTGTACTTGTCATCGCGTAATCTGCCAAATGTTCTGGTTCTGGAAGCTTATCAAGCTGATCCTGTGAGTCTGGTTCGTTTTCCTAGTGTTGTTGTGACACGTGGTGCGGTAGCTAAATTTGAGGAGATGTTCGCATGAGTGCACAGCCATTTAGTCAAGAGCGTTTGATGAAGGTTCTGGTCGCGCCGCTGATCTCCGAAAAAGCAACTTACGTCGCTGATAAATTCGAGCAAGTCGCTTTCAAAGTTGCCACCGATGCAACTAAGCCGGAAATCAAGGCAGCCGTTGAGCTTATGTTTAAGGTTATTGTTGAAAGTGTTCAGATCGCTAACGTCAAGGGTAAAGTTAAACGCTCGGGTCGTTTTGTCGGACGTCGCAATAACTGGAAGAAAGCGTACGTTTGTCTGGCTTCCGGTCAAGAAATTAACTTCGCTGTCAGCGAGCAAGGATAATTATCATGGCATTGATCAAACTTAAACCAACAACACCGGGTCAGCGTGCAGTATTGCGCGTAGTCAACAAAGAACTGCATAAGGGTAAACCCGTTGCAGCTTTGCTGGAAAAGCAAACAAAGACTGCCGGCCGTAACAATAACGGTCATATCACTACCCGTCACATGGGTGGCGGTCACAAACAGCATTATCGTCTGATTGATTTCAAGCGTAGCAAGGATGGAATTCCTTGTGTGGTTGAGCGTCTTGAATACGATCCTAATCGTAGTGCAAATATTGCACTGTTGTTATATGTCGATGGTGAACGTCGTTATATTATCGCGCCCAAGGGTATTTCTGCAGGTGCGGCTTTAATTAGCGGTTCCGAAGCACCGATTCGTGCCGGTAATGCAATGCCGTTGCGTAATATTCCTGTCGGTTCAACGATACATTGCATCGAAATGCTGCCAGGTAAAGGTGCGCAATTAGCGCGTTCAGCCGGTACTTCAGTGCAACTGCTGGCGCGTGACGGTAGTTATGCTCAGTTGCGTTTGCGTTCAGGCGAAATCCGCAAAGTTCATATCGACTGTAAGGCGACGTTGGGCGAAGTGGGTAACTCCGAGCACAGTCTGCGTTCTATCGGTAAAGCTGGTGCGATGCGCTGGCGCGGTGTTCGTCCTACCGTCCGTGGTGTGGTTATGAACCCGGTCGATCACCCGCATGGCGGTGGTGAAGGTAAGACGGCAGCTGGTCGTCATCCGGTGAGCCCATGGGGTGTTCCGGCTAAGGGCTTCCGCACTCGTCGAAACAAGCGCACAAACAGCATGATCGTGCGTCGTCGTTTTAAGGCTTAAGGGGTAATTAAACATGGCACGTTCCATTAAAAAAGGTCCATTTGTTGATGCACATCTGCTCAAGAAAATTGAGACAGTTCGCGCAACTAATGATAAGCGCCCGGTAAAAACCTGGTCTCGCCGTTCTACGGTGTTACCTGAGTTCGTCGGTTTGACGATTGCAGTACATAACGGTAAGCAACACATTCCCGTTTTTGTATCTGAAAATATGGTCGGTCACAAGTTGGGTGAATTTTCTCTGACTCGTACCTTTAAGGGCCATGCTGCTGATAAAAAAGCAGTCAAGAGATAAGGGGGGTATGATGACTTTAACTACCGCAGTTGCAAAAAACATTCACCTCTCCGCACAAAAAGGTCGCTTAGTTGCGGATCAGATTCGCGGATTGCCAGTTGCACAAGCGCTTAATATCTTGAATTTTAGCCCGAAAAAAGGTGCTGGAATTATCAAAAAAGCGCTTGATTCAGCGATTGCCAATGCCGAGCACAATGACGGTGCTGATATTGACGAACTGAAAGTCAAGGTAATTTTTATTGACAAGGCTTCATCGCTCAAGCGTTTCATGGCTCGTGCGAAGGGTCGCGGCAATAAGATTGAAAAACAGACTTGTCATATCACTGTTAGCGTCGGAAGCTGAGGATAAATTATGGGACAGAAAATTCACCCAACCGGTTTCCGGTTAAGTGTTCGCAAGAACTGGGATTCTAAATGGTATGCAAACAGTGCAAATTTTGCTGATATGTTGCTCAAAGACATCGAAGTGCGCGCATATCTGAAAAAGAAATTGGCTGCAGCGATGGTTTCTAAAATCGTGATCGAGCGCCCAGCTAAAAGTGCGAAAGTAACCATTTACACTGCTCGTCCAGGTATGGTTATCGGTAAAAAAGGCGAGGATATTGAAATTCTGCGTGCTGAATTGCGTAAACGTATGGGTTTGCAATCAGTGGATCTGGCTATCGAAGAAGTTCGCAAGCCTGAAATTGACGCTCAATTAATTGCAGATAATATTACTGCTCAATTGGAAAAGCGTATCATGTTCCGTCGTGCAATGAAGCGTTCAATGCAAAATGCGATGCGTCTGGGTGCGTTGGGTATCAAGATCATGAGTGGGGGTCGTTTAAATGGTATTGAAATCGCCCGTACTGAATGGTATCGCGAAGGCCGTGTGCCCTTGCATACCTTGCGAGCAGATATCGACTATGGTACTTCAGAGGCCAAAACGACTTATGGCATCATTGGTGTTAAAGTTTGGGTTTACAAGGGTGATATCGGTCAGGAAGTTGTAGTACCAGCTGCTGAACCGGAAAAACGAGCAAAAAAGCCAGGAGCTAAGCATGTTACAGCCAGCTAGAAGAAAATATCGTAAAGAACAAAAAGGCCGCAATACCGGCATTGCCACTCGCGGTAATAAGGTAAGCTTCGGAGAGTTCGGACTTAAATCTGTTGCTCGCGGTCGTTTGACAGCACGCCAGATTGAGGCTGCACGTCGTGCAATGACGCGTCATATCAAGCGTGGTGGTCGTATCTGGATTCGTGTATTCCCGGACAAACCAATTTCCAAAAAACCTGCTGAAGTTCGTATGGGTAATGGTAAGGGTAATCCTGAGTACTATGTAGCCGAGATTCAACCAGGCAAAATGTTGTACGAAATGGATGGGGTTGATGAAACATTGGCCCGCGAAGCATTTAAACTGGCCTCTGCAAAGTTGCCGCTTGCGACGATGTTTGTCGTAAGACAAGTAGGTGAATAATCATGAATGCAAGTGAACTTAAACTCAAGACAAAGTCAGAATTGCAGCAGGATCTGCTTTCCTTGACTCGTGCTCAATTTAGCTTGCGTATGCAAGTCGCCACGCAACAAATGACGAAGACCAGCGAAATTCGCAATATCCGTCGTGACATTGCGCGAATCAAAACCGTTATGACGCAGAAGGATGTGCAATCATGAGCGAGACTACCGTTAAGCGTACCCTGACAGGTACAGTTACCAGTGACAAAATGGATAAAACTGTTACAGTCCTGGTGGAACGCAAAGTAAAACACCCGTTGCTGGGTAAGATTATTCGTGTATCCAAAAAGTACCATGCTCACGATGAAAATAATGAGTGTAATACTGGCGATGTAGTCACGATTGAAGAGTGTCGTCCTCTGTCAAAAACCAAAGCATGGCGTGTAGCTAAGGCAGCTTAAGTTTTTGCACTTAAATCGTAAATTCAGCTTGCAAATTATTTTAATTTGCATATAATACGCGGCTTCGTTACATCGCCGCTTGCGGCGTCCTTAACCCGAACGGGTTCCAAAACTGGCCGCCGTAAGCGGAAAAAGTTGGAGATTAAACAATGATACAAATGCAGTCTGTTTTAGATGTGGCTGACAATACTGGTGCGCGTAAAGTTATGTGCATTAAGGTGTTGGGTGGTTCTAAGCGTCGTTATGCTTCCGTTGGTGATGTGATCAAGGTAAGTATTCGTGATGCAGCGCCGCGCGGTCGTGTAAAGAAAGGCGAAGTCTATAATGCTGTCGTAGTTCGTACAGCGTATGGTGTTCGTCGTTCGGATGGTTCCCTGGTGAAGTTTGATGGCAATGCAGCTGTATTGCTAAATGCTAAGCTTGAGCCTATCGGCACTCGTATCTTCGGGCCGGTTACGCGTGAATTGCGTACTGAAAAGTTTATGAAGATCGTTTCGCTTGCGCCTGAAGTGCTATAGCGTTAACGGGTAGATTCGAGGAAAAACATGCGTAAGATTAAGAAAAATGATGACGTTATTGTTATCGCTGGCAAAGATATGGGAAATCGCGGAAATGTATTAACCGTGATGGGTGATTACCTTTTGGTTGGTGGTATCAATAAAATCAAAAAACATCAAAAGCCTAATCCTGTAAAGGGTGAAGCCGGCGGTATCATCGAAAAAGAATCGAAAATTCACATTTCTAACGTGGCTTTGTATAATGCCGTGACAGAAAAAGGTGATCGGGTCGGTATTAAAACGCTGGAAGATGGACGCCGTGTACGTGTGTTCAAGTCCAACGGCGAAGTTGTTGACGCTTAAGGGGTATAGAGCATGGCTCGTTTGTATGAGATGTACAAGGATAAAATCACGGCGGATCTTATAGCGCAATTTGGTTATAAGTCTGTAATGGAAGTGCCGCGCATCGAAAAAATCACCCTGAATATGGGTGTTGGTGAAGCGGTTGCGGACAAGAAAGTTATGGATTTTGCGGTTGGCGATATGCAAAAAATTGCAGGTCAAAAGCCTATTGTTACGATGTCAAAGAAATCTATTGCCGGTTTCAAGATTCGTGAAGGATATCCGGTTGGATGTAAAGTCACGTTGCGTAAAGATCGCATGTATGACTTTCTTGATCGCCTGATTTCGATTGCGATTCCGCGTATTCGCGATTTTCGCGGTATTTCCGGCAAATCGTTTGACGGTCGTGGTAATTACAATATGGGTATCAAGGAGCAGATCATATTCCCTGAAATCGAATATGAAAAAGTTGATGCTTTGCGTGGTATGAATATCACGATTACAACTTCCGCTAAAACTGATGATGAAGCTCGCGCTTTGTTGTTGGCTTTTAAACTCCCATTAAAGAAATGAGGACTTACTAATGGCTAAGATGTCATTGATTAATCGCGATCTTAAGCGCCGTCAAATTGTTGAGAAATTCGCAGTTAAACGTGCTGAATTGAAAGCTGCAATTACGAACCTGAGTTTGTCAGATGAAGATCGTTCTGTCGCTCGTCTGAAATTGCAAGCTCTGCCTAGGGATTCAAGTCCAGTTCGTTTGCGCAATCGCTGCGCTTTGACAGGGCGTCCACGCGGAACATTCAGGAAATTTGGTTTGGGTCGCATCAAGGTACGTGAATTTGCGATGCGTGGTGAGATTCCAGGGATCACTAAGGCTAGCTGGTAGGAGTAATAAATATGAGCATGAATGATCCAATTTCCGATATGTTGACGCGCATTCGCAATGCGCAGATGGCTGAAAAAGCGAGCGTATCTATGCCATCTTCAAAACTGAAGGTTGCAATTGCTGAAGTCTTAAAAGAAGAAGGCTACGTTGATGGCTTTAAAATCGAACAAGGTGAACCTGGTAAGGCGACACTGGAAATCGGTCTAAAGTACTATAGCGGACGTCCAGTTATTGAAAAAATTCAGCGCATCAGTCGTCCCGGATTGCGTATTTACAAGGGTAACACCGATATTCCCAAGGTTATGAATGGCCTCGGGATCGCGATTGTTTCTACTTCAAAGGGTTTGATGACTGACCGCAAAGCACGCGCCAATGGTATTGGTGGCGAAGTATTGTGCGTCGTCGCGTAGTGAGGTAAATATGTCTAGAGTAGCCAAGAATCCTGTCGTAATCCCTGGTGATGTTACCGTTGCAATGGATGCGAATGTAATATCGATTAAAGGCCCGTTGGGGGAGCTCAAGCGTATCCTGACAGCGGATGTAAACGTAGTTCACGAAGGTGATAGCTTATTGTGTTCTGCCGCGAGTACCAGCAAGCAATCTAACGCTATGTCCGGTACGATACGTGCACTGCTAGCTAATATGGTTCAAGGTGTCAGTCGTGGCTTTGAACGTAAATTGCTGCTCGTTGGTGTGGGTTACCGTGCACAAGCTGTTGGAGAAACACTTAATCTGACGTTGGGTTTTTCTCATCCTGTATCATATGTTATGCCGGAAGGTGTTGTTGTAACAACGCCGACGCAAACTGAAGTGGTACTTAAAGGTGCTGATAAACAGCGCGTAGGTCAGGTTGCTGCAGAAATTCGCGCTTACCGTTCCCCTGAGCCCTATAAAGGCAAGGGTGTTCGTTACAGTGACGAAGTGGTAATCATGAAAGAAACCAAAAAGAAATAATTGAGGCGGATATGTTGAATAAAAAAGCATCTCGTCAGCGCAGAGCACGCAAAACCCGTGCCCGCATTGCTGAACAAAGAACCGTACGTCTGGCAATTCACCGTACTAATTTGCATATTTATGCGCAGATAATTTCTGCCTGTGGTAGCAAGATTCTTGCAAGCGCATCCAGTCTTGAGGCTGAAGTGTCCAAGGATCTGGCAAGTGGTGGAAATATTGCAGCTGCGGCCATCGTAGGTCAGCGTATCGCTGAAAAGGCGAAAAGTGCAGGTATCTCTCAGGTCGCCTTTGATCGTTCCGGTAATCGTTATCATGGTCGTGTTAAGGCGTTGGCAGAAGCTGCGCGTGAACATGGTCTGCAGTTCTAATTGGAGTTGAGCAATGGCTAAGCCGCAAGGAAAAATGCAAAAAGAGGAACGCGATGATGGCATGATCGAGAAAATGATCGCCGTAAACCGTGTTACTAAAGTAGTTAAAGGTGGTCGAATCATGGGTTTTGCCGCACTGGCTGTGGTCGGTGATGGTGACGGACGCATTTCCATGGGCAAAGGTAAGTCCAAGGAAGTGCCTGTTGCTGTGCAAAAAGCGATGGAAGAGTGCCGTCGTAACCTGTTCAAAGTGAATCTGAAAAACGGTACCTTGCATCATGCTGTTGTCGGCACGCACGGTGCGGCTAAAGTTTTGATGCGTCCGGCTGTTGAAGGTACCGGTATTATCGCCGGTGGTGCAATGCGTGCGGTATTTGAAGCTGTTGGCGTTCGTGATGTCTCCGCGAAGAGTCTGGGTTCAAGCAATCCTTATAACGTCGTTCGTGCAACTTTAAATGGTCTTCGTGCATTGAATGCACCGTCTGAAATTGCGGCTAAACGCGGCAAGAATATCGACGAAATTCAGGGGTAAGAAATGACAGTTGCCAAAACAATTAAAGTGACACAGATCAAAAGCATGATAGGTACCAAGGAATCGCATCGTGCGACTTTGCGTGGCTTAGGTCTGCGTCGTATCAATCACACCGTCGAACTCGAAGATACACCTTGTGTTCGCGGCATGATTAACAAAGTTTTTTACCTGGTTAAATACGAGGCTCAATAATGCAACTTAATACTATTCAAGCAGCATTAGGCGCTAAGCATGCAAAGCGTCGTGTGGGTCGTGGTATCGGCTCCGGATTGGGCAAGACCTGCGGTCGTGGTCATAAAGGTCAGAAATCACGTGCTGGTGGCTTTCATAAAGTAGGTTTTGAAGGTGGTCAAATGCCTTTGCAACGCCGTTTGCCGAAACGTGGTTTCGTTTCATTGACTCGCAACGATACTGTCGAAGTTCGTTTGTCTGATTTGCAAAGTTTACCGGTAGATCAGATTGATTTGCTGGCCTTGAAACAAGCGGGTATTGTTCGTGCCGGTGCACTGGCAGCTAAAGTTTTTCTTTGCGGTGAAATTGCTCGCGCAGTTAAATTGCAGGGTTTACTGGTGACCAAGGGTGCTCGTGCAGCGATTGAAGCCGCTGGCGGTAGCATTGAAGCGTAAGGCACTATCGTGAGCAAGCTTGTTAAGGAAGCATCCAAGTCCAAATACGGTGATTTAAGTTCTCGTCTGTGGTTTTTGTTAGGCGCGCTGGTTGTGTACCGTATAGGCGCACATATTCCTGTTCCCGGAATTGATCCGGTGGTGCTGGCTGACTTGTTCAAGACGCAGAAAAACGGCATTCTTGGCATGTTCAATATGTTCTCGGGTGGTGCTTTATCTCGCTTTACGCTGTTTGCACTGGGTATCATGCCGTATATTTCGGCTTCTATTATTATGCAACTGGCTTCAATCGCAGTTCCATCATTAGAAGCCTTGAAGAAGGAAGGTGAGTCCGGGCGTCGCAAGATTACCCAGTACACACGTTACGGTACCCTGGGCTTAGCGGTATTTCAGTCCTTTGGTATTTCAGTTGCACTACAGGCTCAACCGGGTTTGGTTCTCCATCCCGGTTCGATGTTCCAGATGACAACGATGATTACGTTGATTACCGGCACCATGTTTCTGATGTGGCTGGGAGAGCAGATCACCGAACGTGGTTTGGGCAACGGTATCTCGTTGATTATATTTGCCGGTATTGCGGCAGGATTGCCACATGCCATCGGCAGCACGCTAGAACTTGCCAGAACTGGAGCTTTCTCTATTCCGCTGGTGTTGTTCCTGTTTGTCGGAGCGATAGCAGTAACTGCACTAGTGGTGTTTGTTGAACGTGGTCAGCGTAAAATTCTGGTCAACTATGCCAAGCGTCAGGTAGGTAACAAGGTTTATGGCGGGCAAAGTTCGCATCTGCCGCTGAAATTAAACATGGCGGGTGTCATTCCTCCGATCTTTGCTTCTAGCATGATTCTGTTTCCTGCAACCATAGCAGGTTGGTTTGGCAATACGCCAGGCATGAGTTGGCTAAAAGATGTCAGTCAGATGTTGTCACCTGGTCAACCTGTGTATGTTTTAGCCTATACGGCTGCGATTTTCTTCTTCTGTTTTTTCTATACGGCACTGGTTTTCAGTCCTAAGGAAACAGCAGACAATTTGAAGAAGAGTGGTGCTTTTTTACCTGGGATACGTCCGGGCGAACAAACTGCCAAGTATGTCGAAAAGATCATGTTGCGATTGACGTTGATAGGTGCGGTGTATATTACCCTGGTTTGTTTGCTGCCAGAGTTCCTTGTTGTGAAGTTTAACGTGCCATTTTACTTCGGTGGTACTTCATTGTTAATTCTGGTTGTGGTAACAATGGATTTTATGGCACAAGTGCAGTCCTATTTGATGACACACCAGTATGACAGTTTGCTGAAAAAGGCTAATTTTAAAGGTGGGTTGTCACGCTAATGGCAAAAGAAGATGTAATTCAGATGCAAGGTGAGATTGAAGAATCTTTACCAAATGCCACATTCCGTATCAAATTGGAAAATGGCCATGTGGTTTTAGGTCATATTTCAGGCAAAATGCGCATGCACTATATTCGTATTTTGCCTGGAGATAAGGTAACGGTGGAGTTAACTCCATATGATTTGAGCCGCGCTCGCATCGTATTCCGTGCCAAATAGTTAATAGTCAGGAGAAGTAAATGAGAGTTCAAGCATCAGTAAAAAAGATCTGCCGTAACTGCAAGATCGTTATTCGTAAACGTGTTGTGCGTGTAATTTGCACTGAGCCACGTCACAAGCAACGCCAGGGTTAATTCCGACCTTGGTTTTTGATGATATAATTTTCGTTTTTTTTAGATAGGGCAGCTGCATGGCACGTATTGCAGGGGTTAATATCCCAAACCATCAACACACTGTAATTGCTTTGACAGCAATTTATGGTATCGGACGAGTTCGCTCACAGATCATTTGCACAGCCGCCGGTGTTACGCCGAGCGTTAAAATGAAGGATCTGACTGACGCAGAAATTGAAAAACTGCGCGAAGAAGTCGCCAAATTCACCGTAGAAGGTGATCTTCGTCGCGAAACGACGATGAACATCAAGCGTCTTATGGATTTAGGTTGTTACCGCGGTGTTCGTCATCGTCGTGGCCTTCCTTGTCGCGGACAGCGTACTCGCACTAATGCGCGTACACGTAAAGGTCCACGTAAAGCTATCTCCGGTTCCAAGAAGTAAGTTTGCTCAAACGCATTAGAGGATAGAATTATGGCTAAGCCAAGCACGAAAGTGCGTAAAAAAGTAAAAAAGAATGTGGTCGAAGGTATTGCCCACGTTCACGCTTCCTTTAACAACACCATCGTAACTATTACGGATCGTCAGGGCAATGCGCTGGCCTGGTCTACAAGTGGCGCGAATGGTTTTAAGGGTTCGCGTAAGAGTACGCCATTTGCTGCTCAGGTTGCTGCTGAAGTTGTCGGCAAATCTGCTGCTGAATGTGGTGTTAAGAATATTGAAGTGCGTATCAAGGGCCCGGGTCCTGGTCGTGAATCTACAGTACGTGCATTGAATGCAGCTGGTTTTAAGATCACAAGCATTTCTGATATTACGCCGGTGCCGCACAATGGTTGCCGTCCGCCTAAAAAGCGTCGTATCTAATTTATTTGGGAGTTGATCTTGGCTAGAAATCTTGATGCAAAATGCCGTAAATGCCGTCGTGAGGGTGAAAAGCTCTTTCTGAAGGGCGAAAAATGTTTTACTGACAAGTGTGCCTTTGAGCGCCGTGCTTATCCACCCGGTCAACATGGTCAGCGCCGCAATACGCGCTTATCCGAGTATGGTGGTCAGTTGCGTGAAAAGCAAAAAGTCCGTCGTATCTATGGCGTGCTTGAGCGTCAGTTCCGCCTTGTTTACAAGCGTGCGGCTGCTGCAAAGGGTATTACCGGTGAATCATTGTTGCAAATGCTGGAAGCTCGCTTGGATAACGTAACTTATCGCATGGGTTTCGGTGCTTCACGTGCTGAATCGCGTCAGATTGTTCGTCATAACGGATTACTGGTTAACGGTAAGCGTGTAAACATTCCTTCATATCTGGTTCGCCCCGGCGACGTGATTGAAGTGGCTGATAAGTCCAAGGCGCAATTGCGTATCAAGGCGGCGCTTGCTGCTGCTGAAACTCGCGGTTTCCCTGAATGGATTGAAATGGACACGAAAGCCTTCAAGGGAACGTTCAAAGCCAACCCTCAACGTGCTGAACTGCCTGCAACCATCAACGAGCATCTCGTGGTTGAGTTGTATTCCAAGTAATCCACGCGGAGTAGCTAATGTATAACAATGATTTTTTGAAGCCTCGCATTATTGAAGTTCAAAAGATTTCCGAGACCCAGGCTAAAGTGGTCATGGAGCCTTTTGAGCGCGGTTTTGGCCACACGTTGGGCAATGCTCTACGCCGCATTTTACTTTCATCTATGGCAGGTGCTGCACCGACCGAAGTCAGGATGGCAGGCGTTTTGCATGAGTACGCTACGATTGATGGCGTACAAGAAGACGTTGTGGACATACTGCTGAATCTTAAGGGTGTGGTATTGCGTTTGCATGGATTGTCTGAAGTCGTCCTGACTTTAAAGAAGGATGGTTTTGGTGTGGTGACTGCAGCTGACATCAGTGAAAATGCCGATGTTGAAGTGTTGAACCCTGAACATGTGATTGCGCATTTGACAGCCGGTGGTAAGCTGGACATGCAGATCAAAGTTGAACAAGGCCGTGGCTATGTGTCAGCTATTTCACGACAACTGCCGAATGAAACCCGTGCAGTTGGACATATCGCGCTGGATGCTTCATTCAGTCCGGTCAGTCGTGTCAGTTATGCAGTTGAAAGTGCGCGTGTTGAACAGCGTACTGATCTTGATAAACTGATCATGACGATTGAGACTAACGGTGCAATTGATCCTGAACAGGCTATCCGCAATGCTGCGCGGATTCTTGTTGACCAGTTCTCCGTGTTTGCTGCACTGGAAGGTACGGAACCTATCGTTGAAAAGGAACATGTTCCTCAGGTTGATCCTATCCTGCTGCGTCCGGTTGATGATCTGGAATTGACACCGCGTTCCTCGAATTGTCTGAAGGCACAAAGTATTCATTATATTGGCGATTTGATTCAATACAGCGAAAACGATTTGTTGCGTACGCCAAACTTGGGTCGTAAGTCTCTGAATGAAATCAAGCAGATTCTTGCCGAGCACAATTTGTCGCTGGGTATGAAGCTGGAAAACTGGCCGGTCGCGGCATCTTAATGTCGCGTCATTGATCGCCGTTAGTAGAATAACTGAAGTTTAAGAGAGGCAAATTATGCGTCACCGTTTAGGATTAAGAAAACTCAACCGTACCAGCAGTCACCGTCTGGCAATGTTCCGCAATATGACAGTTTCCCTGTTGCGTCATGAAGTCATCAAGACTACTCTGCCTAAGGCCAAGGAACTGCGTCGCGTTGCAGAACCTATCCTGACGCTGGGCAAGACGCCGACACTGGCTAATCGTCGTCTGGCATTTGCCCGTCTGCGCGACCGCGAAATGGTAACCAAGTTGTTTGATGAGCTGGGCCCGCGATATGCAACACGCAACGGTGGTTATCTGCGTGTGCTGAAGTTTGGTTTCCGTCAAGGCGACAATGCGCCTATGGCATTGGTTGAATTGATGGACCGCCCTGCAGATGCTGAAATTGTTGATGCTGACTAAGCATTAAATAATTCTGCTACAAGCAAAAAGCCGGATTAATCCGGCTTTTTGCTTTCTGTCGATACTATATCTGGTCACATTGTTACTAGAAATATATCTGGCCACTTTGCTACTAGAAATATTGCCTCCGACTGGACTGAGCATTCATGAATTAACAGATCACCCGTCAAGTTGATTAATCGTTCTCTTAAACTCTTTTTTGCTGTTTTTCTTCAGGATCTTTATTTTCCCGCTACAAGAATACGGTTGTTAGTTGAATAATCTAACTGTGAAGCTGGAGAAGTATTGGTAATCGCAGCTACTGGAGATTGATTTAGCACCGACACTTGGTGCGTCACTAGCGTTGTTGTCGTAGCTGCAATCGGATTACCGTTCACGCCAAACTGTGTAAGCGCAGTTGCAATCAAACCAATATTTGCCGTCAATGTGGTGCTTGTAGTCGTCCCGAGTGCAGCTATGGGTGCCAGATTACCTGTTGATTGAGCGGCATTAAACGTCGTCAACGCCTGACTCAAACCACTCACAGCGGTCGTGAGATGACTTGCAGCCGGCAGTGCAGAAGCCGTTGTAACCCCAGGCAGCGTAGACACCGTTGTTGCAGGCTGAGTTATTGTTATACTTGCTGCAGCGATACTTGCGCTGGTCGTTATACCTCCGGTATTTGCAAACCATACATCGCCCATTTGATGTGTCGCACCATCAGAAGTCGTATAGCTGGAGACCATCCCGATAATATTACCGTTATTGGTATCCGACGGTGTGACTGTTGCGGCAAGATTTAGCTGGGTAATTCCTAATGAAGCCATGCTCTTTAATTCGCCGGACTGACTTATTCCGTCACCATTGCTATCCACCCAAACTTTAAGTTCAGACCAGCCGCTATCAGCGGCACTAATCACGCCGTCACCATTGGTGTCCATTTGTGCTAGCGCAGCGTAGCCGTTAGCGGCGGTTCCGCCAGTAGTCATCTGCGTGGCAGTTCCGAAAAGTTCACTGCCGTTATTGATCACACCATCGTTATTCCTGTCAATCACCAGCAAACCATCGCCGCTGGTCACCCAACCGGTATGAACTGCTGTGCCTGTATTATTCAAGTCAAACATAGTGCCGGCAGCAATACTCTGTGTTTGTATGCCCAGACCCGTCAAATCAAGAACAATCGGCGAACTAACGATGTTCAAAAGCTGAAACTCAGCTAGTGGCAAGGCATTTTTCTGATCTACCGTCAACGCCATAATCTGAGTGGTTGTTAGCGCAGCAACTTGCGACGAAGTAAGTCCCGAACTAACCTGAGCCGTTGTCAGCGCAACAATCTGAGCGGTAGTCAAGGCAACAATCTGATCGGTGGTCAAGCCCTGGTTAATTTGCGTCGTGGACAGCGCCGCAATCTGACTGGTCTTCAAGGCGACGATATCAGCCGTGGTCAATACCGCAACTTGTGCCGTAGTCAAGCCCTGATTCACCTGCGCCGAGGAGAGCGCGGCAAGCTGGCTGGTCTTCAGCGCATTAACATCAGCCGTGGTGAGAGCGGCGACTTGTACCGTGCTCAGTGAAGTGACTTGTGCCGTGGTCAGTGCAGCCGCTTGCGCCGTGGTCAAGGCGGCAACCTGATCGGTGGTCAAACCTTTGTTCACTTGGGTGGTAGACAGCGCAGCAACTTCCATTGTCGTCAGCGCGGCAACTTGTGTCGTGGTTAGCCCCAGCTTTACCTGGGTTGTGGTCAACGCGGCAAGCTGGCTGCTTTTCAGCACATTAACATCAGTCGTGGTGAGGGCGGCGACTTGTATCGTGCTCAGCGAAGTGACTTGTGCCGCGTTCAGTGCGGTAACTTCAGCGGTAGTCAGCGCGGCAATTTGTGCGGTCGTTAAACCAAGGTTTATTTGCGCCGTTGTTAGTGCAGTAACTTGCGCCGTGCTCAAGGCGGCAACCTGATCGGTGGTCAAGCCCTGGTTTATTTGCGTCGTGGACAGGGCCGCAATCTGGCTGGTCTTCAAGACAACCATATCTGCCGTGCTCAATGCCGCAACTTGTGTCGTAGTCAAACCCTGATTCACCTGTGCCGTGGTCAGCGCAGCAACTTGAGTCGTGGTCAAGGCGGCAATCTGATCGGTGGTCAAGCCCTGATTAATTTGTTTCGTAGTCAGAGCCGCAATCTGGCTGGTCTTTAGCGTAGCAATATCTGCCATGGTCAAGGCTGCGACTTGTGCCGTGCTCAGTGAAGTAACTTTTGCCGTGGTCAGTGCAGCCACTTGCGCCGTGGTCAAGCCGGCAATCTGATCGGTGGTCAAGCCCTGGTTGATTTGGGCTGTAGTCAGCGCAGCAACTTCCACTGTAGTCAGGGCGGCAACTTGCGTCGTGGTTAGCCCCAGCTTTATCTGGGCTGTGGTCAACGCGGCGATCTGACTCGTCTTCAGCGCGACAACATCAATCGTGGTAAGGGCGGCGACTTGTGCGGTAGTCAGACCCAGATTTACTTGAGATGTGCTCAGTGTTGCAATTTGCGACGAAGTCAGCGCTGCAACTTGTGCCGTAGTCAAACCCTGATTCACCTGAGCGGTGGTCAGCGCAGCAACTTCAGTTGTGGTTAAGGCAGCAATCTGATCGGTGGTCAAGCCCTGGTTAATTTGCGTCGTGGACAGAGCCGCAATTTGGCTGGTCTTTAAGGCGACGATTTCTGCCGTGTTAAGTGCCGCAACTTGAGCGGTAGTCAGACCCAGATTCACCTGAACAGTGGTCAGGGCAGCAATTTCGCTGGGCTTCATCGCATTTACCTCAGCCGTGGTGAGGGCGGCAACTTGTGCCGTGCTCAGTGAAGCTAGTTGCGCTGTTGCCAGTGTAGTAACTTCAGTTGTGGTCAAGGCAGTAATCTGATCCGTGGTCAAGCCCTGATTAATTTGTTTCGTAGTCAGAGCCGCAATCTGGCTGGTCTTCAAGGCAACGATATCTGCTGTGGTCAATACCGCAACTTGTGCTGTTGTTAAACCAAAGCTTAGTTGCGCTGTTGTCAGCGCGGCAACGTCAGCGGTAGTCAGCGCGACAACTTGTGCGGTCGTTAAACCAAGGCTTATTTGCGCCGTGGTCAGTGCAGCAATTTCAGTCGTGGTCAAGGCTGTAATCTGATCGGTGGTCAAGCCCCGGTTAATTTGCGTCGTGGTCAATGCGGCAATCTGGCTGGACTTCATCGCATTTACCTCAGCCGTGGTGAGGGCGGCAACTTGTGCCGTGCTCAGTGAAGCTAGTTGTGCTGTTGTCAGTGTAGCAATTTCAGTTGTGGTCAAAGTGGCAATCTGATCCGTGGTCAAGCCCTGATTAATTTGTTTCGTAGTCAACGCGACAATCTGGCTGGTCTTTAGCGCAGTAATATCAGCCGTGGTCAAGGCTGCGACCTGTACCGTGCTCAGTGAAGCTAGTTGCGCTGTTGTCAGTGCGGCAACTTCAGCGGTAGTCAGCGCGGCAACTTGTGCGGTCGTTAATCCAAGGCTTATTTGCGCCGTTGTTAGTGCAGCAGCTTGCGCCGTGGTCAAAGCCGTAATCTGATCGGTGGTCAATCCCTGATTAATTTGTGTTGTGGTTAGCGCAGCAATCTGGCTGGTCTTTAGTGCAGCAACATCAGCCGTGGTCAGGGCTGAGACTTGTATCGTGCTCAATGAAGCTAGTTGCGCTGTTGTCAGTGCAGCAACCTCAGAGGTGGTCAGCACAGCAAGCTGTGTCGTAGTCAGTCCCAGCTTAACCTGAGCTGTGGTTAGCGCAACAATCTGGCTGGTTTTCAGTGCAGCAACATCAGCCGTGGTCAGGGCGGCAACTTGCGTGGTCGTCAAACCAAGTCCTATTTGAGCTGTGGTTAAGGCGGTAACTTGCGCTGTTGTTAAGGAAATAATTTGATCCGTGGTCAAGCCACGGTTAATTTGGGTTGTACTCAATGCGGCAATATCCGCACTAGAAAAACCAAGGGCAATCTGACTTGTGGTCATCGCTGCAATTTGCTTTGTCGTGAAGCCTTGCGCCACCTGTGACGTTGTCAACACAGCAAGACTACTGGTGCCAAGCGCCTGGATTTGATTGGTGGTCAGCACTGCAATTTGCGCCGAGGTAATGCCAGCATAGTCAGCGGTGCTTAAAGCTGCAATTTGCTTTGTTGTAAAAGCTGGTATGATTGACGTTGATAAACCCGTTAAGAAGGAAGTCATATTATCCCTTTTTAGACTATTGAATCTCTGTGACTTAATTGTGCAGGCTGGAGATTCATAAGCTATTAAAATTCAATTTTTAAAAAATTATTCGGATAATAGTGATTCATCAACTTGGATACTATCAACAAACAAGCTAAGCACAGTTAATTTTTTTGCTCATTAGCTTAGTTTTTTTACAAATTCAACTGATTTAATATTTTATTGAGCTGGAAGCGGGTGAAAATACTACAACCTTTTTCATTTTACTCTGGGTTTTTATAATTCGCATCACAAATTGTAATTGATTGATTTGTGCTGGCGCATTTTTCGTGCTTATCAGGCTGCTTTTCAAACTGTCTTGTACTTTGCTAGGCTGACGGTTTAGCTTTTAATGGTAGGCTTGGTGTCTATCATGCATCGGGGTACGCAGCAGGTACCTGGAAAACGAATATGTCCGTGAAAAAATGACCTAAGATTTCATTCCAGATCCTTGAATTTTCGGTAGCCCGGGGTGCGGTAGCTTGTACATCTTCATTTTAGTTCCTCCTTTAAGATTCAAACTGCCGCAATCAGCGCCGGGTGGACAGCTTCTGCCCTATAGCCGACCGGCAAAGTGAGATTACCCGGTGGACGCTTCAACTGAAAAATTAAAACTAAAAAATCATACAGCGCTAACTGCGCCAGCCGCAGCTTTCAGGCATACAATATCAAACTTTCACAGATCGTCAGGAGCCTGTCTGACCTGGCATAGCAATCTGAATGCAAAACTATGGACCAGCAGGAAATGCAAAAATTTAGTATCGATTACAAAGTCATTTTTGACGCGGCAAGTAATGCGATGGCCTTTACTAACTGCAACGGCATCATTATGGATGTCAATGCGGCCTGGGTACAGGCGACTGGAATCCCGCAAGCTCAGGCGACTGGAAAAACCGCTCACACCCTGGGGTTGTGGGCTGACGAGTCGGAACGTAAAGCCTGTCGTGCGGCATTGCTCCGGGATGGTTATGTGCGTGATTTTGAGGCTGTGTTTGTGATGTTATCCGGGAATCGCACCCACTTGCTTTCAGGAACCCGTGTCGAGATGGCGCATGAAGCATATGTGCTTTGGGAGCTGCATGATATTACCGAACGCAGGCTGGCTGAGCGGAAAATTCGCCTGCAAGCTCAGGCGATCGAACAAAGTCCGATGAGTATCATGATTACCAACGAGCAGGTTAAGATCGAATTTGTCAATGAAAGTAATCTGTTGTATTCCGGCTATAGCCGGGAGGAAGTGCTGGGACAAAATCCCAAGCTGCTCAGTTCAGGTAATACCCCGCGCGCGACCTATGAGGCGCTGTGGAACACGCTGGGGCAGAATAAGGTCTGGGTCGGGGAATTTATTAACCGGCGCAAGAATGGCGAGATTTATCATGAACGGGCAACGATCAGTGCGATCAGACAAGCTGACGGAGCCATCAGCAATTATGTGGCGGTCAAACAAGATATTACCGAACAGAAAAAAGTTGAACAACAGCTCAATCAGGTATTAACTGAACAGCGCGCCATCCTTGAAAGCGATCTGGTCGGTTTTGTCAAAATAAAAAACAGAACCATTGTCTGGGCTAATTCAGCCTTTGAAAACCTGCTGGGTTATCAGCCGGGCGAGCTGATCGGGCAATCGAGTCGTATCCTATACCCCTCTGAAGCCGATTTTCTATCACTGGGTGATAACGCTTATCCGCATCTGGCTGCCGGCAAGATATATCGCTCAAGGATTGAGTTTGTGCGCAAGCAGGGCAGCGCTATCTGGCTGGATATAAATGGCGCTGCGCTTGATTCACAACAGAATGAATCCTTGTGGGGGTTTATCGATGTCACCGAACGCCGTCTGGCCGAATTGTCACTGAATCTGCAACGCGACCGCACGCAAAGCTATCTGGATACTATGCAAATCATGATGGTAGCGCTTGATCAATTCGGCAATATCACCATGATCAATAGAGCGGGCTGCGAATTACTCGGTTATCAGGAGCAAGAACTGCTCGGTCGCAACTGGTTCTCGACCTGTTTGCCGCAGCCAGAAGGATTGGAACAGGTTTTTCCGGTTTTTCAAAAAATCTTGTCAGGCGAGCTGGCCGCAGTACAACGCTATGAAAATCCGGTGCTCTGTCGGGATGGTAGGCTACGTATGATTTCCTGGTACAACGCGTATATTGATGACGCTTCCGGACAGCACACCGGCGTGCTAACTTCGGGGCAGGATATTACTGATGAGAAACAATCGTATATCGCACTGCAGGATTCAAATCAAAAAATGAAGCTGTTGTTGCAATCCATGGGGGAAGGCGCCTTCGGGGTTGATCATTCCGGTTGCTGCACGTTTGTCAATGATGCCTTCCTGGCTATCTTGGGTTATGAATGTGAGGCTGAAGTGCTAGGCCAACATATTCATGAACTGATTCATTATGCACACGCGGATGGTACGCCTTATCCTGCCTCGGAATGCAGGATGTATGCGGCTTATCGAAATAATGAAAAGGTTCACTGTGCCGATGAGGTATTCTGGCATAAATTCGGTGTGCCGATTGCGGTGGAATACTGGGCAAGTCCAATTGTTATCAATGGCGTGATGACGGGGGCGGTTGCCACCTTTATGGATATTACTGAACGTAAGTTGGCTGAGGAAAGAATGAAACACCTGGCAACATGCGATCCGCTAACTGATCTGCCCAACCGTGCTTTGCTTGAGGATAGGTTAAGGCAAGCGATTATTGCCGCAAAAAGAGAACACGCCCATGTCGGCTTGATGTTCATTGATTTGGATAAATTCAAACCGATCAACGACAGCTACGGCCATGATGTCGGTGATCAGGTATTAGTGGAGGCGGCAAGACGCATGCAGGCCTGTATCCGCGCCTCGGATACGGTAGCTCGTGTCGGCGGCGATGAGTTCATCGTGTTACTGCCTGAAGTCGAGTCCGAAGCAGATGCCCGATTGGTAGCAGAAAAAATACGTTATGAAATCAATCAGGCGATGAAACTGGCCGGACTGGAATTACAAATCTCCTCCAGTATTGGCATCGCCTTATTCCCTGAACATGGCGATACTGAACTCACGCTGCTCAAAGCTGCCGATACCGCCATGTATCAAGCCAAACAGGCCGGGCGTGATAATGTGCAACTGTTCGGACAAGAGTGCCCCGGCTGATTTAACGTACCCGATGGCAATCACATAACGGATATTAGTCCCTTGTCATTCAACCTGGCGGTCGTCTTTTGCAATGATCCTTATGTATCGCCCCTCTGTCTGTGCCGGGCAGGCGAGCAAGATGCATTCCGCTTCACGCGTAATTGAATTTTTAGCACTTGTCAGGAAATGCGGCGCTCGCCGCCCGGTATCAAAGCGGATTTACAACGATATTGGCAACTTTGTCGGGCATCGAATGGTAGATGAAGCGCAGCGCAAGCCTCTCGATGCGCTACGTGACGCGCCAGAAGCGCATCAGCAGCGGAATAAAATTGGCTCTACAGTTGAAAAGCACATCGCAGGACACGGCAAGCGCGACACCCGCCACTCGACGCCGTGCGCAAGACCCAAAAAACAGCACGCAACGCGCCGGAAGGCTGTATCCACCCGATAGAAGTTTTACCCGTTACAGAAACGCTAAACCCCCGAACGCTGTCGGATGCACAGGTTCGTATTTTGGGCGTTAGCGGCGCCGGAGAAAAAAAGTATGTTCACCGTCATGCTCGCTCACCCGCAGCAATTCATTACCGGTCTGACGGCAAAACGCCGCGAAATCTTTCGGCGCTTCCTTATCCGTCGCCACAATACGCAGCACCTGGCCGCTTATCATTTGAGACAACGCTCTCTGAGTGCGCAAAATAGGCAAAGGACAAGCCAGCTTGCGAGCATCCAGATCGACATCAAAAGCAGATTCCTTCTCATCCTTCATACGATAGCCTGAGCCGCATGCGCCCAGGCGGTGATGCCGCCTTGCAGATTATAGACATCGCTAAAGCCATTACCCGCTGCAAATGCGGCAGCTTGCGCCGAGCGCCCGCCTACATGGCAATAAAAAACTGTCTTCGCGTTTTTATCTAGCTCACTCAGACGCAAAGGCAACAAGTGCAATGGCAATGCATCCGCTTGCGGAATCCTGCCACTGGCAATTTCTGCATCCGTGCGCACATCAATTAATTTAATTCCGCCCAGCTGTAACAAGGCCGCCAGTTCAGCCGCCGTTATATTTTTAAAATCATTCACGTCATTATCCTTAGTGCTTCAGTCAAGGCTGAATTTTGCGCATTTATTGACCGCAAGTCCAGCAATCATAGTTGCGCATGTGCGTGCACAAGCAGGTCTTATCCATAACGGAAATCTTCTTCTCATCCGGATTTGCTGCCACCACACGATTGTAGGCATCAATATAGCCGCAGC
>Ga0364922_10274_pt1 | contig 29532 bp, 24 predicted proteins | sample ExccelJu500001D4_2_FD_206955 | JGI IMG/M metagenome (GOLD analysis project Ga0364922, IMG submission 206955) | Enriched cells from Trout Bog Lake Hypolimnion, Wisconsin, USA - BchlTB.June20.5000.01.D4 | ecosystem: Environmental > Aquatic > Freshwater > Lake > Hypolimnion/Profundal zone | place...
AAGAATCAGAGGAAGACCGTCTTGGCATAATAAGCGGCGCATTTACGGCTTCGCACTAATTAAACCTTAGATTGAGAAAGTGAGAACTGTCATGGAAAACAGAATCTGGCATAAGGCTTACGTGAACGGCGTGTCTCCCAACATCGCCTTCGAAGAAATCACCATGTCGTCCGCTCTGGAAAGAACCGCCCAACGTTATCCGGAACTCTCCGCCCTGATCCTGATGGGGCAGGAAATGACCTACAGTGAACTGAACCAAAACGTCAACCGATTTGCTTCCGCCCTGGCTGGGCTGGGCATTGCCAAAGGCGACAAGGTGGCCCTGGTGTTGCCGAACATTCCCCAGATGGTGATCGCCACCTATGCCCTTTTCCGCCTGGGCGCCATCGCTGTTATGAACAATCCCCTATATACTGAACGCGAGCTGGAATACAACCTCAAGGACTCCGAAGCAAAAATGTCCATCTGTCTCGATTTCTTCGTTCCCCGCGTTCTTTCCCTGCGGGACAAGACCAGTATTGAAAAGGTTATTGTCTGCCATATGCGTGATTTTCTGCCCCCGGCGGGTGATGATCCCTTTATTCAGGAACTCGAGGGCCTTCATCTGGATATCGAAGCGCAGGACGGTGTTTATGAATTCCTGCTGCTGCTGGCCGACGGCGACATCGACCCTCCGCGAACGGCCGTGGGCTTCGAGGACACCGCAGCATTCATCTATACGGGAGGCACAACGGGCGTTTCCAAGGCCGTGATCATCAGCCACGCGAACTCCAGTCTCGTGGCGCAGCAGTTCAAAAGCTGGCTTGTCGATACCCAGGACGGGAAGGAGAGACTCCTTGCCGTTCTGCCCTTTTTCCATGTAGCCGGCTATACGGACATAATGAACAATGCCATATACCGGGGATGGACCGTCATTCTTGTCCCCCGGCCGACACCGGAAATCATAATTAACTTGACTCTCAAATACAAGCCGACATTGTTCGGCGGCGTTCCCACCATGTTTGTGGGTCTTCTCAGCCATCCGAAATTTACTTCCGCCAAGCTCGATTTCATCAAGGGCTGCCTTTCCGGGGCCGCCCCCCTGGCGCTGGAAACCATAAGCGCCTGGGAGAAGGCTACAGGTTCGACCATCGTGGAACTCTATGGATTGTCGGAAACATCGGCATTGGCTACGTTCAATCCCTGGCGTGGGAAAACAAAGATCGGCAGCGTCGGGGTGCCCGTACCGGAAACCGACTGCCGCATTGTCGATCCCGAAAATGGCGACATCGAGATGAAGCAGGGAGAAGCGGGAGAAATCCTCATCAAAGGGCCGCAAGTCACCAAAGGGTACTTCAAAAATCCTGCCGCCACGGCGGAGACCGTCAAGGATGGATGGCTCTATACGGGAGATATCGGTTATCTGGACGAAGAGGGATACCTGTTCATCGTGGATCGGAAGAAAGACGTCATCATCGCCGCCGGATACAACATTTATCCCCGGGAAGTCGATGAGGTTCTCTATCAGCATCCCAAGGTGCAGGTGGCCTGTGTCATCGGCATTCCCGATACCTACAGGGGAGAAACCGTCAAGGCCTTCATCGTCCTGAAACAGGGAGAGACGGCGACCGAAGCGGAAATCATCGCTTTCTGCAAAGAAAAACTCGCGGCATATAAGGTTCCCAAATATGTCGAATTCCGGCCCGGACTTCCCCAGACGAGCGTGGGCAAGATTCTGCGTCGGGTCCTCCGCGACGAGGAGATGGAACGAATTAAGACGCAGAAAAAATCTTGATGGGTGCGGTTTTAAGAAACCGCGGAGATATTTGATGAAAGTCAGCGAGAGAAAATATTTTCTGTCCCCGGAGAACAAACAGAGAGAAGATCCGTCCAGCTACCGGCGCCGCGGCGCAGGCAATCATAATTGCCGCGGCGTAAAGAGTCAACTCTTATTAAAACCTGTTTTCCCTAAAATGCCGCCCTGCGGCAGAAATGCAAAGGAGACATCTCAATGAAGAGTGAAAGATTCTGGCAAAAGTATTATGACGACAACATGGAAGATATCGATCCCGCCCTCTTTGAAACTTCTTATCCGCAGGCGATCCGCCCCAGTTTCCAGAACTATCCCGAAAGAGCGGCGTACTCGTATATGGGCCGTCATATCAGCTACGCCGAACTGGACGCTTCCAGCAATAAGTTCGCCCATATGCTGCTGGCCAATGGATTCCGGAGGGGCGATGTCGTCAGCATCAATATCCCCAATATGCCCGAATATCTATTCGCCTGGCTGGGAACACTCAAGGCGGGCTGTACGGTCTCGGGTGTATCGCTCCTTCTTTCGGCCCAGCAGATCGCTCAGCAACTCGGCGATTCCCGGACTCGGGCTCTCGTAACCCTCGATATCTCCTTCGCCGACAAGATTCCCGAACTGGTGAACCGGTTGCCCGATTTGCGCGTTATCGTCGCCGCCAAAGCGGCAAGTTTTATCCCCGGACTGGAAGGAAATGTCACGCCCCAGGAAGGAAAGACGGTTTATATCTTCGACGACATTCTCCGGGACAAATCATTTGCCGACACGCTTCCCGATGTGGAGATAAGCCCCGACGACATTGCGTACCTTCAGTATACGGGCGGTACGACAGGCATACCGAAAGGCGCCATGCTGAGCCACAGAAACGCCGTCGCCGATATGATGATATACAGGAAATGGCTGGGATGGAAAGACGGCGACATGACGGCGGTATCAGGCTTCCCCTTCTTCCACATCGCCGGAATCTTCGTTAATGCCATGGCCGTCCATATGGCCGGAACACAGGTTCTCATACCCAATCCCCGCGATACTGATCACATCTGCGATCAAATCGAAAAATACAAACCGTCCCTTCTCGTCAGTGTTCCGGCCCTCTATCAGTTGCTCATGGCGAATCCAAAATTTCGGCAGATGGATCATTCCCAAGTCCAGGCCTGCATATCATCCGCATCGCCTTTCCCCGAAGAGGCGCAGAAGGACTTCGAGAAGATCGTCGGCAAGGGAAAACTGCTGGAGAACCTCGGCATGACCGAAACGTCGCCGCTCATCGCCAGCAACCCGGTCAAAGGGGGAAAAAAACTGGGAAGCGTCGGTCTGCCCCTGATCAACACGGATATTCGGCTCCTTGATCCCGTGACCGGCATTGAAGTTCCCGTGGGTGAACCCGGGGAAATCTGTGTCAAAGGTCCCCAGGTCATGGTCGGCTACCACGGCATGCCGGAGGAAACAAACAAAGTCATCGACGCCAACGGCTATATGCATACGGGCGATGTCGCCGTACAGGACGGGGAAGGCTATTTGCGCATTGTCGACCGGACGAAGGATATGATCATCGTCAGCGGATACAAGGTCTTTTCAGTGAAAGTGGAGGCCATACTGGCGGAGCATCCGGAGGTTATGCAATCAGCCCTGGTCGGCGTTCCCAATCCGGACCGCCCGGGATCGGAGTTTGTGGCTGCTTTCATTAAGCCCAATCCAATCCGCGTCTTCCCGGGTGATGACGCGGCGCTCAGGAACGACATTCTCTCGTTTCTGAAAGAAAAACTCGCGCCATTTGAAATACCGAAATATATAAAATTCATGGAAGAGCTGCCCTTGACGGCAGTTGGCAAGCTGGACAAGAAGCTGCTGCGGAAAGAAGCGCCCCTGCTGTTGTCCGATACCGGAGAGCGGAAAGGATAAACAGGCGGGACACAGGATTTAATAACAGATTTAAGGAGTTTGTATGGGATTAAAAATAGGGGAGTTGTCGAAAAAAACAGGAGTGCCCATTTCCACCATTCGATATTACGTCAGCAATGGTTTGCTGCCGGCTCCCGTCAAGGTTGGCAAGCAGCTTTCTCATTATGACGAAAGCTGCATTCATCAACTGCAGATCATTTCATACCTTCAGGAAAAGAAGCACTTTCCTTTGTCCATTATCGCCAATATTTTGCGGCGGATGGACGAAGGGCTGAGCCTTTATGAAGCGGAATCGGTTGAAGATGTTATTTTCGGCGCGCCCACGGACAGGGCCGCCACCCAGTTTGTGGACAGGGAGGAATTCCTTGCGCAGACGGGACTGACATCAAAGGAATTACTGGTGGCTGAAAAAATGGGCATGATGATTCCCTATATGCAGGAAGAGGGAAAATGTTTTTATAATCATGAAGACATCATCTGGGGGAAGGACTTTTTGAAAAGAGTCCTCCGCTTCAAGAATTGCTGGGATGATTTTTCCGCCTATCTGAAGCTGGGAGATAAGATGCTGGACCGGGAATTTATGATCCGGAAGAAGATTGTCAAGGGTAAGGACCTGAAGGAAAACATGCAGCTTTCTATCGAGTTGTCCAAAGCGGCTGATTTCGCCCGCGGCTATCTCCTAAGACGGCTCTTCCAGAAAAAAATTAAAACCAACATTAACCGCAGTCTGAAAGAAAAGTGATTTTCGATAATGTCAATTATCGAGGCAACAGGATATTCGCAATAACAGCGTGGAGGAAAGACATGGGACAAAATTTTTACAAGCGGGATGACAGGGACATTAAGTTTGTTTTGAAAGAGCAAATGGGCATTGAGCGGCTCCTTGATTTCGATGTTTATAAAGGATTCACCATGAACGATTTCGACATGATCCTAGATCAGGCGCAGAAGATCGCCTTAAACGATATCGCCCCGACATTCCAGGACGGCGACCGCCAGGGATGCCGGTTCGACCGGGGCACGGTGTCTGTGCCCGAATCGTTCCATCGCTGCTGGGATGTCTTCCGGGAAGGCGAATGGTTTTCCCTGGCCATGAAAACCGAGTACGGCGGACAGGGATTGCCCCTCATTGTCGCCGAAGCAGCGAACGAATTTTTCATGAGCGCCAATTTCTCTTTTGCCTGCTTTGCCGGGCTCGGACCGGGCAATGGACACATGATCGAGAATTACGGGTCGCAGAAGCTCAAGGATCTCTTCTGCCGGAAAATGTACAACGGAACCTGGGGCGGAAGCATGTGTCTCACGGAACCGGGCGCTGGATCGGATGCCCACATGGTGACGACAAAGGCCGTTCCCGACCAAGACACCTACCGGATTTCGGGAACGAAAATTTTCATCACCTCGGGGGAGCACAATCTGACCGAAAACATTATTCACCTGGTCATTGCGCGCATCGAGGGCGCTCCCGCCGGTGCGAAGGGTGTTTCGCTGTTTGCCGTACCGAAGATATGGGTAAATGAAGACGGTTCGCTGGGAGAACCAAACGATGTCTCCTGCATCGGGATTGAACACAAGATGGGGCTTAACGCCTCCGCCACATGCGTCCTTAATTTTGGAGAAAACGGCAATTGCCGCGGTCACTTGCTGGGCGAACCCGGCATGGGACTGGCGTATATGTTTCAAATGGTTAACGGGGCCCGCATGGCCGTCGGGCTGGAATCGGTCGCCTTCGGCGCCAATATCTACGCCAACGTTCTGGCCTATGCCAAAGAACGCATCCAGGGAGCGCCTTTCGGCAAAAGCGGCGAGCGGGTGCGGATCGTTGAGCATGCGGATATCCGCAGAATGCTGATGAATCTCAAATCGCTGACGGAAGGCATGCGGGCGCTGGTGTTCAAGGCCTACCTCGTCGAAGACCTGTCCAAAAACTGCCCGGAAGAGGATGACCGGAAGAAGGCCAAAAGACGGCTGGAACTGCTGACGCCTCTGGTGAAAGCCTATTGCTCGGACCGGATTTTCGAAATGGGACGCGATGGCATCCAGATTCTGGGCGGGTATGGATTTACTAAAGAATACCCGGTCGAGCAGTATACAAGGGACTGTAAGATTCTGTCGATATGGGACGGAACCAACTTCATCCAATCCGCCGACCTGGCGGGGCGGAAGCTGAATATGGCCGGGGGCCGGGTCTTTATGGACTGGGTCGAGGAAGTGACTGCTTTTGTCCAGGACCACAAATCATACCAGACCTTCACCCGGGAAATCGCTCTTCTGGACGAGGCCCTCCAGACTATTATAGGGCTGGCGATGGATTACGGGCGTTATTTTCAAGAAGGGAAACTCGACCTCATTCCTCTTACGTCGACAAGGTTTCTCGACTGCATGGCGGAAACAGTGATCGGGCATCTGTTCCTGGAACAGGGTCTCATCGCCCGGACGAAACTGGAAACCGGCAGTCTCGATCAAGCCGACAGTAATTTCTACCGCGGCAAGATTGATACAGTCCGGTACTACTGCCGGAACTTTCTGCCGCAGATGTTCGGCCGGGCGCGGATCATCAGGATGGAGGACATGACGGCCGTTCAGATCCAGGAAGATGATCTGTAATACACAAATCAGTCATCACTGTTTCTACTGATGAAATATCATCAACAAAAAAGGATGGCGAGGGAATGGGTCATTGCCGGCGGGGCGGGAAGGGACACGCCTTGCATAATATAAGGAAAAGCTTCAACAAACGGAAGACGGGGGATTCAACCAGTCCCTAGGATAATAATCTACAGGAGGCAGAAAATGTTCAAAACAGCGATTACAGAGATGTTCGGCGTGAAGTATCCCATTATCTGCGGGGCGATGATGTGGCTGTGCAAACCGCAGTTCTGCGCCGCCGTTTCCAATGCCGGAGGCATGGGGAATCTGACTGCGGGCAACTACGAAACGGAGGAAGCCTTCCGCGCCGCGATCCGGGAGACGCGAAAACTGACGGATAAGCCGTTCATGGTTAATATCACGATGCTGCCGTCCGTCCGTATCACCGGCGATCACCACAAGATGTACATCCGCGTCTGTGCCGAGGAAAAGGTGGATGGCATCGAATTTTCCGGAACGCCTGCCGACAAGGCTGCGGGAATGGAGTACATCGAGATGCTCAAGAAGGCGGGCGTGAAGATATTCCATAAGGTGGGATCGGTGCGCCATGCCGTCCATGCGCAGAAAGTCGGCTACGACGGGATTTACGCCGCGGGCATCGAGGAAGGCGGACACCCCCTTAATGATGATGTAACGACGATGGTTCTGACCCCTCGCATTGTGGAAAGCGTGAAGATTCCCGTTGTGACCGTGGGAGGCATCTCCAACGGAAAAACGCTGGCGGCGGCTATCGCCCTGGGAGCCTCTGGCGTCATGATGGCCAGCCGTTTCCTGGCAACTAAAGAGTGCGATGTCCATGAAAATATAAAGCAGGAGCTTGTCCGGCGTCAGGAATATGAAACGGTTTTGTACGGCAAGTCCATCGGCCTTCAGGGCCGGGGATTGAAGACCAAGGTCCTCGAGGAAGTGCTCGCCATCGAAGAACGGGGCGGCGCTTTTGAAGAGCTGCTTCCTCTCCTGGCGGGTCAGAAAGTCAAGGAAGCATGGGAAACGGGCAAAGTCGATTACGCACCGCTCATGGTGGGTCAATCCATCGGACTCATCAACGATGTGCCAACCTGCAAGGAACTGCTCGAACGGATGGCCGCTGAGGCCCGAACGCAGATTCAAAAGGCCGGCCAGGCCTGCGGATAAGGCGTGCTTTGCCGCACTTTACTGGCCGTTTCGGCAGTCGGCGGCAGGGAGAATGGTTTAAGGCCCCCATAATCCCATTGGGTCATCCTTACGATAAATCAATAACTGGCAAGGAGAATATATGAAGACGCGTATCACAGAGTTGTTTGGTATTGAGTATCCTATTGTTCTTTCCGGCATGAGCTGGATCAGTGTTCCGAAAATGGTTGCGGCAGTATCGAACGCTGGCGGTCTGGGAATACTGGCCACGGGTCCGTTGAGCATCGACCAGACGCGGGAGGCAATCAGGGAGATAAGAACTTTGACGAAAAAACCCTTTGGAGCGAACGCATCGCTGATGTTTCCAGGCGCAGCGGATAATGCCAAGGTTCTTCTTGAGGAAAAGGTGCCGGTGATCAATTTTGCTCTGGGCAAGGGCGACTGGCTGGTGAAAGGCGCCCACAAGTATGGCGGAAAAGTGGTGGCGACGGTTGTGCATCTTCGTCACGCCCGGAGGGCTCAGGAATATGGCTGCGATGCGGTCATTGCCACGGGAAACGAGGCGGCCGCCCATGGCGAAGATGTCACATCCCTCGTGTTGATTCCCCACCTGGCGGAGAATCTGACAATTCCCGTGATTGCCGCCGGAGGGTTCGCCGATGGAAGGGGCGTTGCCGCGGCCCTGGCCCTGGGGGCGGAGGGCGTCGCCATGGGGACCCGCCTCATGACAACCAAGGAGAGTCCCCTGCACAATAACTTCAAGAAGCTGTCCATTGAAAAGGACGTATACGACACAATCTTTTCCAAGCGTATCGACGGGATTCTTTGTCGCGTCATGAAAACAGATGCCGCACATAAGGCCGTCGCCAGAGGCCTGAATCTGCCTGCGGCGTTTTTCAACTCCCGGGAAATCGCCCGGCAGATCAACGTGCCTTTCTTTAAACTTTTCATCGGCGTTTTATTATCGGGGTGGTCGACTGCCCGACAGCTTGCCTTTCTGGCGGCCGCCTTCAAGAAGTTTCAGTCGGCCACGGAAGAGGGAGACATCAATGCGGGCGTTCTTCCAGTCGGTCAGGTCCAGGGGTTGATCCACGACGAACCGACCGTCGCCGAACTTTTCGAACGCATCTGTAAAGAAGCCCGGGAGGTCCAGGCCAGACTTTCGAACTCACTGGCTTGAAAGAAAAATACGGTCCTCTCCTGATAGGGGTCTCCGCTCCACCGTGCAGATTGGAAACAAGTGGGAAAAACTTTATTTCATGGACACCGGCGTGAATATTCACCGGCCATTATCAGCAAGGAGGTTACAGCAGAATGGTTCAACAGCAGCAGATCGATAATCTCGTTGTTCTCTGGGAAACAGCCGCATCGCGGTATGCCGACAACCCTTACATCGGAACGCGCAACGCTTCCGGCATCTATGACTGGGTCACCTATAAGGATGCGGACAAACGCATCCGGAACCTCCGCGGCGGGCTCGCCAAACTGGGCATCGGCCGCGGCGACGCCGTGGGAATCATCGCCAACAACAGGCTGGAATGGGTTATCGCGGCCTTCGCCACATACAGCCTGGGCGCCCGCTATGTGACCATGTACGAATCCGAATTGATCAAGACGTGCCAATACATCGTCACTGATGCCTCCGTCAAGGTTCTCTTGGTGTCCAAGCAGGGCATTCTCGACAAAGTGAAGGATTTTCCAGCTGAAATACCCGGCCTGAAAAAAATCATCTTAATTGAAGGTCAGGGAAAAGACACGATGGCGGACCTGGAGCAGACTGGGGCCGCTCATCCCGTGGAAGCCGTTCATCCCGACCGGGATGAAATAGCCGGTCTGATCTACACATCGGGCACTACGGGAGAGCCGAAGGGCGTTCTCATCTCCCACTGGAATTTCTGCAGTAATGTCCTGGGCTGCCTGGACCGCTACCCCCATCTCTCCAGCAACGATTGCTGCATGAACATTCTGCCCTGGGCACATTCCTACGCCCAAACCGTTGAACTCTACGTCTTCACAATCAACGGCGGATCGATCGGCATTATGGGCAGTACGTTAACTCTCGTCCAGGACATGGCCCAGGTTCGGCCCACTTTCGTTGTAGCCGTGCCCCGGGTTTTCAACAAGATTTATGAAAATCTCCAGGCGGCCATGAATGAAAAAGGCGGTCTGGCCAAAAAACTCTTCTTCGCGGGACTGCAAAGCGCCAAGGCCCGCCGCAACGGCCAGCAAAGGATGAAAGACGAAATCATCTACCGCCTCGCCGACAAGATCGTTTTTAAGAAAATACGTGGCCGTTTTGGCGGCCGTTTGAAACAGGCCCTCACTGGTGCGGCGGCCATCAGTCCGGATATTTCCTATTTCTTCGACGATATCGGCATATCCCTTTACGAATCCTATGGCATGACGGAACTTTCTCCGGGCATCACGGCCAATGCTCCCAGCGCAAACCGTAAGGGCAGCGTGGGGCTGCCCCTGAAAGGGGTCAACGTCGTCATTGACAAATCCATCTTCGGAGAAAGGGCCCAGGACGGGGAAATCATAGTTTACGGGCCGAATGTAATGCGGGGATATCACAACAAGGTCGAACAGACGCGCGCAGTCATGACAGACGACGGGGGTCTCCGCACGGGAGACGTGGGCCGCCTCGACGATGACGGTTTTCTTTACATCACGGGACGGATTAAGGAGCAGTTCAAACTGGAAAATGCCAAGTTTGTCTTTCCCACGGCCATGGAAGAGGACATCGCCCTGCTTCCGGTCGTGCAGAACGCTCTCATCTATGGAGACAACAAGCCCTACACCGTATGCCTTGTTGTGCCGGATTCTTACGTCTTGGGGAAATACGCCGAAAAGAACAATTTGCCCTCAGATACATCAATACTCATACAGCGGCAGGACGTTCGGGAAATGATTTCGCAGGAAATCAGCCGGTCCCTGGCGGGGAAATACGGAGGATACGAAATTCCCCAGAAATTTCTCTTCCTCACCGAAGCCTTTTCGGTCGAAAATGGCATGCTCACGCAGACATTAAAGATGAAAAGAAGTGTCATTCTCGAGAAACATATGCCGGAGATCGAGGTGCTGTATAGCGGGGAATCCGCCAAGTAGAATGTCCACGGCAGGGGGGATATGCGTCCGGATCTCCCCCCTGCCCCAACAATGAGATTCGATTCGTCAATATTCTATTATTCAAAAAAATACCGCCGCCAAAATCCGATAAATAATTATTGCCTCCTGCTTCCGAGGGCGATGTTTTTTCGGGGACCAAATGATAATCAGTTTTCGGGAAAAGAGATTGCTGATGATCTTCAGGCGGTAACTGTCATACCCGCCGGCCGCAAGCCGGAAATGCTTTTTTCGGCATCGGCCAGGGCCTGATCGATTTCGCGATCAGCCGAATGGTCGCCTGTCTGCTGCGGACGCTGTTTTTGCTGCCGGGCCAGTAATTTCAGCTGCGAGACAAGAGTGCGCACTTCCTGGGCAAACTGCCGGTCGGCCTCGGCAGCCGCGGTTTTGGACGAAGTTTCGGCAGCCCTGCTCAGCAAATCCGTCTTCAGTTTTTGTTGCAGTATATCCGAATACTGTTGTGCAATTTTGTCGTGCGCCGCATCTGTCGAAGTCATCGAGGCGGCATCCGTGGCAATGCTTGCGCCGTTTTCTGCTTTTTCCGGATCGGCAACAGTATCCGCAGAGGCAGCCGGCGCTGCTGCCGACTCGCTGGCCGGGCTGTCGTTTTGCGCCGTTGTTGATGTGTTGTTATCGCTTCCGGCGCTTGCCACTGCCTCGTTATCCGGTAACGACGACGCCCCCGCCGCATATTCGCGGGCCGCAGCGGCCAGATTCTTCGCCAGTTGGGCAATCCGCCGCGCGATTACTTTGGGATCGCCTCCCATCATCAGCAGCATCTTTATTTCTTCCTTGATGCGCTTGACCTTTTCGGCTGCCGCCGCTTTTGCCGACGCTGACATCCGATCTTTGCCGGACAGCAATTGCGCAATCACCTGTTTGTCATCGGCCAATTGCTTTTCCAAGGCAGCGGCTTTTGCGGAGTCGGTCTGTCTGATGGAGTCCAGTATGGTTTTTGACGACGAGCCCGGCATTTGAAGAATAAAGAGCCGGGAATCGGTTTTGGCCGCTGTGATCATTATCGAAGTCCTTGTTGTTATCCTACTACTTGTAATCGGTAATCCGGGCCAAAGCTTAAATATATGCCCCGGCAATTTCAATGCCTGCACTTATGGATGGGATCAAAGAGACAAAAGGGCGTAAGCTATCAGCCTAACCCCCTTAATTTATTGGCTCCCCGGCGCGGGAGGCGACAAGAACTTGATAGTGGCACTATTTATGGCCGCAAAATATACTAACCAGGGGAAATATCAATATTAACGAATATTGGAATTGCCGACGGATAATTCCAGATTTTACCGTTCCCTAAGAAGCTTTTCCCAAAATACATCTTTATTCTCTTACCCGAATACCAAAATCGGCAAGGATGTTTTCCTCCAGAGCATAACCGAGAATCTGTTCCACCTTTTGCTTTACGCCAAGGGCACGGGCTTTGCGTTGCAGGATATCGGCTTCGATTTCCGGCGTCACGGCGAATCGGCGATCATTCGTCCTGTAACGCTTATCGAGAGACACCACATTGTCGTCATCCACAAATTTATCGGCAAGATAGACGATCTCAGCCTCCAGACTCGTTGGACTGTCCGCATTCCTTAAATCGGTATGATCCGCCACCAAATCACCCACTTTGCCGAATCCCATGTCCTGAAGCATTCGGCCCGCCTCCTTGTCGTGATCCGGCATGCCTTTGGCCAAATCATGAAGCAAGGCGGCAGCCCGGATCATGGCCAGATCTATTTCCTGGCCGCGCTGTTGCAAGCGGCTGCCGATAACCATGGCCACAGCAGCAACTTTCAGACAATGAGAGCGAACGGTCGGAGGCATCGGGTGAATTTCGTTCATAATGGCAGAACATTCCGCCTCCGTCGGCACATCGTATCTTCGCCAGCGCTCAAAGGCCTCCTGGAGGTCTTGAGCGGTATCGATGTCGAACAAAATGTTGCGGTCACAAACAGCCGCTTCGCGGACAATGTCTCTTTGGGAATGGAGAAACGACTTCAGCCCACCGTCTTGCCGCCAGGACAACAGCGCCGGGATAAGGCTTGCCGGAATCAGCGGCGGATGTCCCCGATGATTATCAAAGACGGGATAGATGATCTTATGCGGATGCCGGGACGCGTCATCGAGCAGCCGATGAACCGTCGCGGACCTTACCAGCGGTATATCCACGGGCATCACAAAGAACGCTTCATAATTCACCCTCAGGCGCCCGACCCCGGCCAGCACGGAGGAGAACATTCCTTTTCGATAATCGGGATTTTCCACAACCGTCATGCGGCTGCTTTTAATTCCGGCAAGCATGGCTTCTTTGTTCCAACCGACAACCAGAAAAACATCGACATTGTTTTGGGCAAAAATCGAGATGACCCGGTCCGCAATCGTTTTTCCACCCAGGCTAAGCAGAGGCTTGAATTGCTCCAGGCGCGAAGAATAACCGGCGGCCAGGATGATGGCGGCATAACGGGCTTGCGTCACGACTTTTTCTTATACCTTTCACTGATTAATTCGGCGACAATACTGATGGATATCTCCGCAGGCGTTTCGCCGCCTATGGGAATGCCGATGGGGGAATGGACGCGCGCCAGCGCCTCTTTACTTACTCCCTCTGCCGTCAGGGCCGAATAAATCGCATCTCTTTTTCGCCGGCTGCTGATCATGCCGATATAACCGGCTTTGGTTTTTAATGACTCGGCCAAAACTGTGCGGTCAAAAGCATGCCCGCGAGTCACGATTATAATATAGGAATCGGCATCGATAGTCAGGCCGTTAAAGGCCTGGTTAAAATCGTTGACGATGCGCAACTCGTCGGCATCCGGAAAACGCTCCGCATTGGCATATTCGGCGCGGTCGTCAATAACGACGACGCGAAATCCCGCCAGGGCGGCAATGTGGGCCGTGGGCATAGCCACATGTCCAGCCCCGAAGCAGAAAAGCGTCTCTGTTTTTCTGATGGGATCAATCACGACGCTGCTGTCCGCAAGTTTAAGGACCGTCGTTGCGGCAAGGCCCTTTGCTGCGCATTGGAGTGCATCCAGATCGAAATCCGGCCAGGGATAATTGCCGCTGATTTTTCCGTCGGGAGTTAACCGCGAATGTCCCAAAACCTCGACAAACTGGCCCGAATGTCGATAAACCGTTAAAAAAAAGAGATCGCGTCCGGCGCGGATTGCATCATGCAGGTTATTGAAAAAATCGAGATTTTCCTTCGTGGCCGGGATAAAATCCAGCAATATCTCGGCTCTCCCGCCGCAAATCATATCTTTGGAATACGCGCTGTCGCCGGTAAGATCGAAACTAAGCAACCGGGATTGCTTTTCCGACAAAGCAATAGCAGCATCGTTTATTACGGTCGCCTCCAGCAAGCTGCCGCCGATGGTTCCGTAACTCTTTCCCTGCTCATCGACGATCATTTTCGTACCGCGATGCCGCGGCGAAGAACCTTGCAAACTCACGATCGATGCCAGCACCAGGGAAGATCCCTTGCAAAGCATATTACCGATGGTTCCGGTCAGGTATTCATTGTCATTCATCTTCAGTATTCCTGTTTGACATTTTGCAGGCCGGAGGTCCCTCCAGGCTCCTATTTATTCTTGCCGATTTCGGCCATGGCAAAAATGGCGGCGTCAATATCTTCTATCGTATTGAAGGGACCGATGCTGAAACGGACACCTCCCTGCGGGGAAGTCTTCAAATCCTGATGGGCCAGCGGTGCGCAATGCAGACCTGTCCGGACAGCAATACCGTAATCACCATCCAGGATAGCGCCGACATCTTCCGGCACCATGTTGCGGACATTGGTCATGAGCACGGCCAACCGGTTGTCCCATCCGGCGGGACCGTGCAGGCTGACGGCGGATATTTCCGTCAACCCCTGCGCCAATCTTTGCGCCAGCGCGACCTCCTTTGTCCGTGTGACATCAAGGCCTAACTGTTCCACATGCTCCAATCCGGCTCCCAGACCGATGATTCCCAGAAGATTCAGTGTGCCGATTTCCAGACGATGGGGATAAGACTGGGTGTGCACAAGGCTTTCGGAGTCGACGCCGGTGCCTCCGAAGCGAGTGGTCCGGATGTCGAGATCACTGGTAAACACGAGCCCCCCGATGCCGGAGGTGCCCAGCAGTGATTTGTGGCCGGTGAAAGCAATCGCGCTCACCCCCCATTCGCGCATGCAGATGGGGAGTAGCCCTGCGCTTTGAGCTACATCGAGGATCAGGGGCACATTATGATTCCGGCAGACCCGGCCAATGGCTTGCGCATCCTGAATTATTCCAGTAACATTGGACGCATGGTTGATGATCACCATCTTGGTTGCCGGTTTGATTGCCCGGGCGATGTCTTCCGGATCGATGCGCCCCTGGCCGTCCGGTTTCACCAGGTCATAGGAAAGGATTCCCTGCTGCTGAAAGTGATAAAGGGGACGGAGCACGGAGTTGTGTTCCAAGCGTGAACTCACTACATGACAGCCCGGTTCCATCATCCCCTGGATAATCAAATTGAGCGCATCCGAGGCATTGGCGGCAAACGTCACCCGCTCCGGATCATCGCTGCCGAAAAACCGGGCCAGGCGCTCCCGGACATCCATAACCAGATCAGAGGCCATCATGGCCAAGTCATAACCGCCGCGGCCTGGAGACACCCCCAAAGACCGGTAGGTATCCATCATTTTACTGAGAACCCCTGCGGGCTTCGGGAAAACAGTGGCGGCATTATCCAGGTAGATCAGTCGCTCTTGGCGCTCCATCCGACAGCCTTTCTGCAACCCTTGGGATCCGGCAGGCCAGCCAGGCGGCGGACACCATACTTAATGCCGCCGGGAAACAATGCTTCCAGCTCTGCCAGGCTTAAACCGGTTCCAATTTTCATGTGGTGATTCAGAGGGGATTTTCCCTGCTCCGTATAAAATTTTCTAATGAAACGAACGGCCATCCATTGCTTGTCGCTTATTTCCTCCACACCGGCTTCCTGCGCCAAAACCAGGAAAACATCCTCTGTCCACTGGGATGGGTTTATCAAAAACCCCTCCCCATCGAACATGATATCAACGCCGGCGATCTTGCGTATATACGGCCGCCGGATCGTTCGTCCTTCGTGTTCGCTCATAAAATTCCTGTCGGCCCATCTATTTCTTCCCTGAGTTCGCCCCTTCTCCGGCGTCGGGCGGCCTTATCCAGGCAGATCAGTCGCTCTTAACGCGCTTTCCGACAACCTTGCGGCGGCAGGGATCGGGCAGGCCGGTCAAGCGGCGCACACCATACTTAAGACCGCCGGGAAACAATGCTTCGAGCTCTGCCAAGCTCAAATTAGTGCCAACTTTCAGGTGGTGATTCAGAGGGGATTTCCCCTGTTCCGCATAAAATTTTCTAATGAAGTTAACGACCATCCATTGCTTGTCGCTTATTTCCTCCACGCCGGCTTCCTGCGCCAGAACCTGAAAGACATCCTCTGTCCACGAGGAGGGGGTTATAAAAAACCCCTCCCCGTTGAACATGATTTCAACGCCGGCGATGATGCGGGTATACGGCCGCTTGATCGTCCGGCCTTCGTTTTTAATCATAAAAATCCCGCTGGTTCGTCTATTTCTTCCCTAAGGCCGACAATACCTTCTCCGGCGTGATCGGCAAATCGCAAATACGAACTCCAATCGCATTGTAAACTGCATTAGCAATGGCCGGATGCGTGGCCACCAAAGTAAATTCGCCGATGCCGGTACCGCCCAAAGGAGCGTTGGATCTTGGAGTTTCCAGCAGAACAGTCTCCTTGGGGAAATATGTGGCAAAAGTGGGAAATTTGTATGTAATCCAGTCCTTTGATTTTCCAAGAACAAAGTGCTCCCGCAGGGCGTATCCCGCCCCCATATCCGCTCCGCCTTCAACTTGACCGATGACGGCCTGCGGATTGAAGATAGTCCCGGGATCGACGACCGTTGTCATTTTCAGGATCTTGACCTCACCCGTCTTCGTATCTACCTCCACTTCGGCCAACTGCGCCCCATGCACGAAGGAACCCCATGTCTTACCTTGGCCGGTTTCCTTGTCAACGCCCTGCACATCTTCAAGGATCTTCTTTCCCATATAGCGGGTTGGTTTACCAGCCGCCACCAGGTCGGCATGTGTCTTGGCCCCGGCTTCCTTCATGGCAGCCTTAAGCTCTTCACACGCCTTTACCAGCGCACCTCCCGACATAAAAGTCTGTCTTGATGACGCCGACACACCGGCATCAGGCACGAGCTCTGAGTCCCTAGTGGACAGCCTGATTTTCCCCAAGGGTATCCCCGTGCAGTGAGCGGCGATCTGGCTTAACATGGCGTCATTGCCTTCACCCGGATCGGCAACCGATCCATAGACCGTCAGGCCGTCGTCGGGGTCCAGTTCAACGGCCATATTTGATGAATCATTGGCTGACCCAATACCAAAACTGGCTCCCGCCAGGCCGACTCCCCTGCGGACAGTTTCATTCTTGTTGTCTTTGGCCTCTTTACAGGCCTTATCATAGAAAGGTTTTATGTGCTCCAGACAGCCGAGAAACGCCCACTCGTCGACCACTTGCCCCGTGCCCGTGGTCTCGCCGGGATGAAGAGAGTTTTTCATACGGAATTCCAAAGGATCCATGTTCAGTTTCACAGCCATCATATCAACCGCCGACTCCAGGGCAAAATTAACCTGCGGTGGTCCTGCCCCCCGGGCTGACCCTCCCCAAGCGTCATTGGTATAGACAAGCTTTCCCTCGGCCTTGACATTAGGCAGGTTATAAGCGCCGCTCAGCATGTCCATCGAACGATCCATGATCACAAAACCTATCGAAGCATGCGCCCCCTTCTCCACGATAAAGTCCATTCCATATGCCGTAAGTTTTCCGTCCGCATCAGCCCCTAAGCGCACGTCCATGCTGTATGGATGTCTTTTTGTGGTCATCACCAGGGATTCGGCCAGAGTAGCAGTGTACCGCACAGGCCGCTTGAAATGAAGAGCGGCCGCGGCCGCAATCCCTTCCGTTGTCACGTCGGTTTTTATCCCGAACTGGCCACCCGCAAAAGCTTCGATATAGCGGACATTGTCCCAACCGACGGCAACCGAGAGAATCGCCGCGTGCATATGGACATGAATGGAACGGCCGATAACCACCAGTTGAGCGTCATCTCCTTCACCATCAACATAGGCAACTGCCGTTTCGGGTTCGAGACAGGCCTGATGAACCAGTTGTGTGGAGAATTTCTCCTCGATGATGTGGGCTGAGGAGGAAAAGGCTTTTTCGGCATCCCCTTTTATAAGTTCGGACTCATAAACGATATTTGAAAAATCCGGATCCGGATTAACGTTAGGCGCACCCTCGGCAAGCGCTTCCGCCGCAGTGGCCACTCGCGGAAGAACTTCATATTCTACTCGCACGGCGGCGGCCGCCGCCCGAGCCTCATCTCTGGTGGTGGCCACCACGGCAGCGATCGGTGATCCCAGTACCGTTGCATGATCGGCGCAAAAGATGAATTCATCCGGGACCGCCACGGCGATGCTGTTCGTGCCCTTGATGTCCGCGGCCGTAATAACGCCAACCACACCGGGCATTTTTTCGGCTTCCGCATAGTCAATCGACTTGACCCGCGCATTAAAGTGCGGACTTCTCACCGCAGCAATTTCCAGCACTCCCGGAATGACGAGGTCATCAGTGTACTTGACAACACCACATGCTTTCATCATGGACCACGGGCGCGGATGAGAAACACCGATCTGTCCGGCAGAAGCCGCCGGACGCACCTGATCGGGCGTTGTTTCGCCTCTCAGAAAACGGCCGGCAAGCTGGATGGCTTCGATGATCTTGCCATAGCCGGTACAGCGGCACAGATTGCGGCGCAGAGCTTTCTTAATATCCTCCACAGATGGATTCTTGTTTACATCAAGCAGCCCCTTGGCAGCCATAATCATTCCGGGTATGCAAAAACCGCACTGAATTGTTCCGGCCAGCACAAAGGCTTCCTGGATCAGATGAGGATTGTCCGGTGTGCCCAACCCCTCGATGGTGATGACGTCAGCTCCCTCCAGTTCGCCAACCTTTGTCAAACAGGAGCGGACGGTTTTACCGTTCACAATCACGGTGCAGGCGCCGCACTGTCCCTTGCGATCGCAGGATTGTTTCGTTCCGGTCAAGTGGAGGCCCTTGCGGAGCAAATCAATGAGCGCAAGGTTCTCATCGACAATAAACTCGTTCGGAATACCATTCACTTTAAATGTTATTTTTTTCAATGGCTACGTATCCTCCTTTTATAGTTTTTTGAAACCCGGCAGAGTCTATGCTTCACTCTCCCGCGGCATAAAGACATAAAGGCCGGGCAATATAAAAAACCCTTTCGCCCTTGGCCCGAATCAGTTATTTGATGATCTTATCTTCCCATCCCAGTTCCTTGAGGACCTTAACATAGATGGCGGCGACCTTGTTGAGCTTGGGGGCGAGTTTGAGGAGCCCCGTCGCCGAACCCTTCACCCGGATCTTCCGGCGGGTGATGGCCATGACCGGATTGAGCTTGTTGGACCAGGAACGATGGGCGTCATCGGCGGACAAGCTCATGACCAGATCCGGATTTTCGGCAGGCTTGCCGGGGCCGGACTTCAGTTCCCCGCCGCGCGAATCCATATAGAAGGAGCAATTGGGACCGCTTTCCGTGTAATCGAACCAAATGAGCTGATTGACCTTTTTCAAACCTTCGGACAGTTCGGGGTCATTTCCCGCCGCCTCAAAGAGCGCCAAAAATGCCTTGATCGGTTCCGCTTCGTCTTTCCAGTATTCCATAATGCCTTCCTCCCTTTTTTAAGTGTCTTATAAAGCTTGAAGATAAAGGTTCAAAATATCCTCTTTCTCGCAACCACAGAGAGGGAAGGATATTCAATATTGCCTTTGAACAATTTTTCGTGAATACTTCCGGTTAACGCTCCGGCGGTGACAAACAAAAACGGCTGGGGATACTCATGTCAAACCGCCGCAAAACAGTGCGAAAACTACCTTATGTCATTATTAGCACATAGCACATAGATTATTACCTTGGATTTGTCAATATGGAATAAAATTAATTGCTTATGTTAGATATAGCATGATCCATCTATTCCAATAATTCATTTCCATAGTAAATAATTGATAATGATGCCGTTAGCGTCTTCGATGTTAATGAGTTTGTTCCCGTTGAATATAGCCGGTTAAACTCGCCATATGTATGGCCGAGAAATATAACTTGATAAGCATGTTACTAATTTATAGTCTTCGTGAGCATTATTTGATCTTGCCTGACGGGCGATTAATGTCGCGCTTCACCTTTTTCCTACTGTATTTAGCGCCAGTCTCCATTCCGCAATTAATCGAAAACTGCACATTTGGTATTTCAAATGCGTTTACGGCTGTATTTAAAGCCGTTTCCTTGATTACAGAAACACATATCACCCGCCTGAACCTCTTGATGATGCTTAAAAATATCGGCAGTCGAAACATCCTAAAATGTCGTGTTTATTGTTATACCTGGATGGAGCAGCTTTCACTCACCTCCGCCCAGCGCATTATAGAGCGCGACCATATTGTTGATCCGGGCGAGGTGAAGAAAGATCAGTCCCTGTTGGGCGCCATACAGGGAACGTTGCGCATCCAGAACGCTCAGATAGCTGTCAATTCCCTTGATATAACGGGCATTGGCAAGGCGGCAGGTTTCCGCAGAAGCATCGACCACTGATTGCTGCGCCTCTATTTGCCGGTCCACCGTACCCCTCACGGCAAGGGCGTCGGCCACTTCCCGGAAAGCTGTCTGAATTGCCTTCTCATACTGGGCCAGGTATATTTCTTTTTCCACTTTGGTTACATCGTATGCCGACCATGTGCGGGCGTCAAAAATCGGCATTATGATCTGAGGTGCGAAACTCCACGTACTCTGTCCGGATTTGAACAGTCCGGATAGATCGGCGCTGGCGGTTCCGAAAGCGGTCGTCAGGGAAATGCGCGGGAAAAAAGCCGCACGGGCGGCGCCAATATTGGCATTGGCCGCCTTGAGTTGATGTTCCGCAGCCAACACATCCGGCCGGCGCAGCAACAGTTCGGAGGACAGGCCGGCAGATATCTCCCGGGGCGGGCTAACGCTGCCTAATTCCGACGGCAGGAACTCCGGCGGCACCGGAGAGGCAACCAAAAGATTCAGGGCATTTTCATTTTGCGCAATCAGTTGCGTATAGCGCGCGACATCGCCCCTGGCTATATCCATCTGGCTTTGCGACCGGCGAAGATCCAATTCGGACGCAAGCCCCACATCACAACGTTTCCGGATCAATTTGTAGGAGTTTTCCTGCACATCGAGAGTAAAGACTATCAGCTTGAGGGTCTCCCGGTCCGCAGCCAGGGCCAGATACGCCTGTGCCACCGTGGAAACCAGCATCATCTGGGCGCTGCGACGGGCCTGATCCGTAGCCAGGTATTCTTCCAAGGCCTTATCTTTCAGGCTGCGGATACGGCCAAAGAAGTCAATTTCCCAGGAACTGACGCCTAGAGTGACACTGTACTGCGCAGTAGTCACCGTGGCGCCGGTAGTCGAAAGGTCGGCGGGAACAAGCTGTTTACTCATCACCCCGGCGGCATTGACCGCAGGCAACAGCTCCGCGCGTTGAATGCCATACAAAGCGCCCGCCTTTTCCACATTCAAGGCCACAATCCGCAAATCACGGTTGTTATTCAGGGCAGTTTCAATTATTTTTTTCAAACGTTCATCGGTGACGAACTCCCGCCATGGCAACACCGCTGCCGCCTGAGCCGACATTGCTGATTTCGTTTCCTTGTAAGCCTCGCCGGTTGGCCATTGGGCTGGAACCGTCGCCTCCGGCCGTTTATATTTCGGGGCCAGCGTGCATCCGCCCAGAAAGGTAATTAAGATAACCAGGAGAATAATCGGGTGTCTCTTCATATCATTTATCCTCCTCTGACGGATTGGCGGAGGCCGCTTGATCCGCCTGGATTGTTTTATCCTTCCTGCGTTTGCCAAATGTTTTCTCAATCAACACATAGAAGAGCGGCGCAAACAAGGTTACCAGGAAGGTGGCGGTAACCACACCACCCAGCGCTCCGGTGCCGATGGCCTTCTGCGCACCCGCACCAGCGCCGCTGGCCAGCACCAGCGGCAATATCCCGAATCCGAAGGCCAGCGATGTCATGACAATGGGACGCAGTCTAAGCTTGGCCCCCTCCAGGGTCGCCTCAATCAGCCCCAAGCCTCCTTCCATCCGTGCTTTGGCGAATTGAACGATCAGAATGGCGTTTTTTGTGGTCAGGCCCAGGATAGTCAAAAGGCCAATCTGAAAATAGATGTCGTTGGGCATTCCCCGCATATTGGAGGCGATTGCTCCGCCTATCGCCCCTAGGGGAAGGGCCAGAAGAATCGCGATGGGAACAGTCCAGCTCTCATATAGAGCCGCCACACACAGAAAGATGATCAAAATCGAAAAGGCGTAAAGCGGAGCAGCCTGGGTGCCCGCTTGCCGCTCCTGGTAGGATATTCCCGTCCAGTCAAAACCGATTTCCTTGGGCAATTTCGCGGCGATCTCTTCCATGGCCTGCATCGCCTCACCTGAACTCCTTCCCGGCGCCGGCTCACCCCAGATGTTTATCGAAGGAAACGCGTTAAAACGCTCCAGTTTGGGAGAGCCGAAGGCCCAATGCCCGGATGCAAAAGCCGAATACGGTACCATCTTGCCCGCATTGTTGCGAACGTAGAGTTTATCCAGATCGCTGGGCAACATGCGATAGGGGGCATCAGCCTGGATGTCCACGTGCTTGACCCGACCGCCTTTAATAAAGTCGTTGACATAGGCGCTGCCAAATTCAGTCGAAATAGTATTATGGATGGCGGAGATAGGAATCCCCAAAGCGCCGGCCTTTTTCCAATCCACATCAATCCGGTATTGGGGCGTATCGTCCAGTCCGTTGGGGCGCACCCGGGTCAATCTCGGATCCTTCGCCGCCAGGGAGAGAAGTTGATTGCGGGCCGCCATCAGACCATCGTGGCCCAAGCCGCCACGGTCCTGCAACTGGAAATCAAAACCCTTGGCATTGCCCAATTCGGTGACCGGCGGCGGCGGGAAAGCAAACACCCTGGCGTTGCGGATCTGCGAAAACACACGCATGGCCCTGTCGGCTACGGCGCCAGCCTTCAGTTCCGGCCGGGAGCGCAGCTTCCAGTCCTTGAGCTTGACAAAGGCCATGCCGATGTTCTGCCCCCGTCCAGCCTGGTTCTGACCGCTCATCGTCATAATAGCTTCCACGGCATCCTTTTCTTTCAGTAGAAAATGATCCTGTACGGTTTTCATTACCTTGTCGGTTTGTTCCAATGTAGACCCAGACGGAAGCGTGGCCATGACCAGCAGCGTCCCCTGATCTTCATCCGGAAGATAACTTTTCGGCAAATGCACAAGCAGCAATCCCATTGCCACCACAATCAGCAGGTAGAAAAACAAATAGCGCACGTTGTTGTTTAACGAGTGACCGACTATTTTTACGTAAAGATCTCGAGAGCGAAAAAAAACGCGATCAAACCATCTGAAAAACGGCCGCAGAAAGGATACTCCGCCTTCCGCCGGCTGATGCCCTTTGGGTACCGGTTTGAGCAGAGAGGCGCAGAGAACCGGCGTCAGGATCAGGGCTACCAACAGTGAAAGCAGCATGGCGGCGATGACGGTAATGGAAAATTGGCGGTAGATGACGCCGGTGGAGCCGGAGAAGAATGCCATCGGCCCGAATACCGCCGAGAGCACCAGCCCGATGCCGATCAGCGCAGGGGTGATTTGATCCATGGACTTGGCGGTGGCCTCTTTGGGTGAGATTCCTTCCTCACTCATGATCCGTTCGACGTTTTCCACCACCACAATGGCGTCGTCCACCAGTAATCCGATGGCCAGGACCATGGCGAACATGGTCAGCATGTTTATGGAAAACCCGAACAGCCCGAGCACGGCGAAAGTGCCCAGAAGCACAACCGGCACGGCGATAGTTGGAATCAGGGTGGCCCGTATGTTACCCATGAAAAGATACATCACCAGAAAAACCAGAAAGATCGCCTCGAAAAGGGTCTTGACGACCTCCTCAATCGCCACCTTGGTAAAGGGGGTGGTGTCATAAGGATAAATGGCCTTCATGCCGTGGGGAAAGTACCGGCTCAATTCCGTCATCTTAGCCCGGATCGCGTTGGCCGTATCCAGCGCATTGGCGCCGGGTTCCTGCCTAATGGACAACCCGGCCGACGGCATACCGTTGTAATAATTAAAGGTATCGGCAAGATCGGTACCCAGTTCCACACGCCCTATGTCCTTGATCATTACAATGGATCCGTCCGGATTGATGCGGACGGGAATGCCGGCAAACTCCTCGGGGGTTTTAAGCAGGCTATGGACGATGATGTTGGCGTTGAGACGCTGGCCCGGCATGGCCGGCGCCCCGCCGAATTGGCCTCCGGAAATTTCCGCGTTGTTTTCTATCAGCGCTTTGATTACATCGTCGACCGTCAGGCCGTAAACGGTCATTTTGTTGGGATTGAGCCAGATCCGCATGGCGTACTCGCCGCCGAACCCTTCTACCTCCCCAACGCCTGGCACCCGCGCCAGCACCTGCTGCACAGTGGTAAGAGCATAGTCTCTTAAATCGATATCTCTCATGCTGCCGTCTTCGGAAACCAAACCAACGATCATCAGATAGTTGGCAGTGGATTTACGGACGCTGACGCCCCGGAGCTGCACCACAGCCGGTAATCTCGCCATTGCCAGTTGGAGCTTATTCTGCACTTTGGCCCAGGCGAGGTCCGGATCGGTTCCCGGGGCGAAGGTCAGTTGGATCTGAGAGATACCAGACGAATCGCTGCTGCTGGACATATACAGCATTTTGTCCAGACCGGTCATCTGCTGTTCGATAATCTGCGTCACACTGTCTTCCACCGTCTCCGCCGAGGCCCCGGGATAAAGGCAGCCAACTCTGATGGAAGGCGGAGCGATGGGTGGATACTGCGTGATGGGCAAATTGTAAATAGCCAGGCCGCCCAACACCATAATAATCATAGCGATGACCCAGGCAAAGACAGGGCGGTCCAGAAAGAATCTTGATAGCATCGTGCGCCTCCGTTAATTCGCTTTTGCAGGCGGCGGAAATGCTTTCGGGCTCTTCGCGCTGCTTTTTTCGCTGCCGCTTTCGAAAGGAACAACCTTTACGGACACGCCGGGTTTCACCTTTTGCATTCCCTCGATAATCACCCGTTCGCCGACTGCAAGACCCGATGAAACAAGCCACTGATCGCCGATGGCCCGATCAAGCTTGAGCATCCGCAATTGGACCTTGCCCTCAGCATTTACAATCAATGCAAACGGGGTCCCAGTCGGATCGCGGGACACGGCCTGCTGGGGAATGAGGAGGGCCTGATCATTGACGCCTTCTTTCACCAAAGCCCGGATAAACATGCCCGGCAGGAGAATGCCTTTCGGATTGGGAAAGATCGCCCGCAAAATGACGGACCCCGTCGTAGGATCGACCGTTACGTCCCGGAATTGAAGAGTTCCCTCCCAGGGATACGTGGTACCGTCTTCCAAAATGAGTTGAACCTTTTTCTGATTTGCCTCATTTTGATTCAACCGTCCTTCCTTCAGACCGCGTTGCAATCGCAGCAGGTCGGCCGTGGATTGGGTGATATCCACGTACATAGGATTCAGCTGCTGAACAGTCGCCAGGGCTGTGGGCTGCTGAGCCGCAACCAGAGCTCCCTCAGTTACGTTGGATCTTCCGATGCGCCCGGCGATGGGCGCGGCAATAGACGTGTATTTCAGATTAATGCGGGCCGTCTCGACGTTGGCCTGCCAATACTGAATATCCGCCTGAGTCAGCTTCAGCGCAGCCGCCGCATCGTCATAGTCCTGCTGGCTGACGGCTTTATCGGCCAGCAATTCCCGCATGCGATCTGCCTTTAACCGGATAGCCGATAGATTGGCCTCTGATCTGCTCAGCCCTGCCTTGGCATTGTCCAGGGCCGCTTGGTAAGTGGCCGGGTCTATTTTATAGAGCACCTGGCCAGCCTTGACATCGGAGCCCTCCGTAAACAGACGCTGCTGAATGATGCCGCCAACCTGGGGACGCACTTCAGCTACCAAATTGGCGGACGTGCGGCCGATCAAGTCGGTTGTGATCAGCACAGGCTTCGTCTGCATCGTCACAACGGCAACTTCGGGAGTTACCCCTTTGGGTGCGCCTTTGTTCGACTGTCCACAACCGCACAGGATCAAGATTCCGGCAAGAATACAACAGGCGGTCATTAGCCTGCCATTGTCATTGTTTTTCATTCGACACCTCTGTTGTTAATATTACAAATGTTAAATCTCGCTTGCATCCCACCAGAAACCTTTGATTTAAGCTGTATTGGATTGTAAGCGGATGTTCATTGATTCCCAACCAAAAGACAGCAGTTATAATCCATGAGTACGGATTGCTTCGGGACAGCGTCAATATACAAAATAGAAATCAAAAAAAGCAATCGGCGGGATAAGCGCCGATATGAGAAATCTATTTTTCATTTTGCTGCACCCCCCGTAAAAACACATCCAGCAGGAAATCCTTCTGAGAAGAAAGCGATTCCTTTTGGGAAAATATTAACCAGTGCAACGACGATAGCCTTACCAATCCGAATAATACCTTAGCCATGTCCCTCGCCGGAAGAGCACGCAACAAGCCTTTCTTTATACCGCGGTTTAATTCCTTTTCTATGAAGGTAAGGTACTGGGAATAATCATGCAGAATTTTACGGCGCAGTAAAGTCATTACGTCCGACGGCGCGGCATTTTCACCGCGCATGAATAAACGGCAAAAATCGGCGTTGTTTTCGACAAACTGAAAGTGGGCCGCAATAATCGTCTCGATTTTCTCGTAAACACCCGAAGCGGCGTTTACCTTTGCTTTTATTTGATCATACATCAGATCAAGTTTTCCCATGATCATGCTGCTGTATAGATCTTCTTTACCGGTAAAATACAGGTAAAGGGAACCACTGGAAAACCCGGAAGCACTGGCGATTTCCGCCATGGTGACATTATAAAAGCCCCTGTCGGCGAATATTTTTTCCGCCTGTTTCAATATATCCGCGCGCCGTACCTTAAATTCCTTCTCCTTGCGTTCCAACCGTTCCATCAAAATACCTCAGTGAATAGTAATTCACGACAATAAATTACCGTTCACAATTATATAATATGTTTTATTTGTCAACATATTTCATGTAATTTGCAGGGGAGGGGGCAGGGCTATTGAAATTATATATGTATTTTTATTCAACCTAAATTCCCCAAACACACCACCTTTGTTCGGGATCTGCAATGCGGCGGCTCAATGTTCCCTTTCCTCAATCAGGACACCCTGAGAAAAAAATTGGCAGCCAAATGATCTTACCCTAAAAAACGGACATTTCGGTTGGTGTCAACCCAGGCATTTATCTAGAATCCTCAGAAAATTACCACCGACATAAGCAGCAATATCCTCTTGGGATAGACCAACTTCTCGCATTGCGGCTATCAATTTTGGAAGAGAGGCAATGGATTCCCAGCCTTTCACGACTTGCGGGAGGTGGCCTCCGCCATCGGTGCCGAGGCCGCAGTGTTCCATTCCCAGGCGTGTTTTCATTTGCACGATTTCTTCAGCCCACTGTTTCAATGTTGTTCTTTGTATCGTGTCCATAGAATAGGCAAACGGCCAAGTACAGATTATGCCACCTGTTTTGGCGATTAGTTCCATTTCGGGCCAAGTCCTTAATCGCCGTAGTTGTGTGGAGGTCTCATATCCATAAGGAAGTGGATTTGTATGGGAGTCAATAATGGGTCTTTTGCTGATGTTTGCAATACTTTTCAACGTCTGGGTTTTAGAATGGGCGACATCAATAATCATTCCAAAATCATTCATCTTTTCTATAACTTGAACGCCAAACGCCGTCAACGGACCATCCGCTGGAGACCGCTGATTAAAACCGAGCTCGTTATTACGATCGTGCAGCACGGTTATCATTCGCACTCCATAATCATAAAACTTGCCAAGGTTTTCTATTTCGCCCTCCAGGGCATCGGCACCTTCGATAGCCATGATTGCTCCCGGGGCGTCATCGGATACCCTTAATAACCGGATAGAGGAAGCAGAGAGAATCAGCGCTACCTTCTTCTCCTCCGCCATTTGCTTCACCTTTTTTAACTGGCTGAACGTAACCGCAATGCCGCCTATATCTCCCACAGCCGAAAAAGAACTGGCCAACATCCCGATCTGTTTCATTATCTCTAACGTGGGTGTTGTGGGATCATATTTCCTGCTGGCAAAAAGCTGACAAGGGTGGGCGTGAGCATCGGCAATCCTTAATCCCCGCAGTTGATCCGCATCAGCCTGGGATAAGGAGACCTTTGCACAACTCGCTTGGTTATAGATTGCATTACCATTTCCTTACCTCGGCTTCTCTATTGTCAATTTGCAGTTATGCAAAGCTAATGCGCTGATATTATTATCGATATTCCTTGACAAACCACTGCTTTCCCGGCATAATTCCTTCAAATTAAACCTTTTGGAGGAATCATGGGCTTCAGAAATATGAAAACCAACTTTACCTTCGCCGATATATCCCTTCTTAACTCCATGGAAAATAACCGGGCCATCAAAAGAATGGAACAGATCAACACCACCGTCGACTGGTCCAGAATTGAAAGCCTGCTCATGAGAAACTATCCCGTCGGTAAAAGCTTTGAAGGTAACGATGCCTACCCGCCTCTTCTCCTTATGAAATGCCTTCTTCTTCAGCAATGGTTCAAGATAGATTCCGATCCGGAGTTGGAAACTCAAATCAACGACAGAACTTCTTTCAAAAAGTTCCTGGGACTTTCCCTTGACGATACATCTCCCGATCATTCCACCTTCTCCCGGTTCAGAGGAAGATTCTCCAAAGACATTATGCGCATGATCAATCATGAACTTCTCTCACAATTTGCAGCCAAGGGCCTGACCATCAACGAGGGCATTGCCATTGATGCCCGCCTGGTGCAATCTGCTTCCCATCCGCTCAAATCCGAGAAACTGGAAGAGGAAAAATTGAAGAAGCAGACCCCGGAAGGTAAGATCGATAAAAACGGCAATACTATTAAATTCTCCCGCGACCTGGAATCGGATTGGACTGTTAAAAATGATGTCCCTCATTTCGGAATTAAGGAACATGCTTCCGTAGATACTCGTTACGGCTTTGTTCTGGCTACGGAGATGACACCTGCTTCTCATCATGACAGTCCTTATCTTCCTTTTTGTGTTGCCAACAGCTATCATACCAAAGAACCCATTAAAAAAGTTTTCGCGGATAAAGGATATTTTGGAAAACCGAACCGCGAGTTTCTTGCCTTGAATAAAATAGAAGACGGCATCATGCGCAAAGCAACAACTGGAACAGAGCTTACGGAATATGAAACGGCACGAAATAAAGCAATTTCCAAAGTCCGGTATATCGTCGAACAGTATTTCGGATTAAGCCATTTACATAACAAGGCATATCGGGCGAGGTTTCCCAGGTTAATTAAAAATGCACTCGATGCGCTCTTCCGGCAGATGGCTTTTAATCTCCTCAGGGCTTCGAAGATACTCAAACCGGCGTAACCCGGGGAGGCGTGTGTCCGGTTCACGGGAAAACCGGTAATCCGGGACGATTGAGGTTGTATATGGAGGTAAAATGAATTCGTCATAATCCTTTTATCTGATTCGGGATCGATTTATCGGCCGTAATCAAAATGCAATACTCCCCAAAAAAATGGATAAAAACCTTCTCGCGCTGAAATAAACCGTTGTTCAAAGCTCTCATAAGGAAGTGTTTGCCTCCACCCACGAGCCGAGACCACCGAGCCCGACGGTCACTCCGGCCGCAACGCAGTAACCCAAAAAATCTCTTCGTTTCATCTTCTCCCTTT
>Ga0364922_10275_pt1 | contig 29362 bp, 40 predicted proteins | sample ExccelJu500001D4_2_FD_206955 | JGI IMG/M metagenome (GOLD analysis project Ga0364922, IMG submission 206955) | Enriched cells from Trout Bog Lake Hypolimnion, Wisconsin, USA - BchlTB.June20.5000.01.D4 | ecosystem: Environmental > Aquatic > Freshwater > Lake > Hypolimnion/Profundal zone | place...
CCATTCTGGCGGTCATCCCCCTGCAGCTTCTGGCATACTACGCCGCCGTCACCCGCGGCGCCGATGTCGACAAGGCGAGGGATTTTTCCGCAGGGACGCTGGATGCCATTATACATGACAGTCTGCTGTTGGAATACATGCTTTCCAGCCGGGTATTACCGACTGATGCAGTCATTGTTGATCTGCCGCGCGAAGCCTGTGCAATTGCTGTTGGTGTGAAAAACCGTGAACTGGGTGAAAAAATCAACAAAGCGTTGCAAAAGATGAGGAAAATGGTGAAATTCAAACCTTGCGGGAAAAATGGTTCGACTCTCAGCTGCGCCGGGGGGAATAGGATAGGCATTGCCTCTTCTTGACACGGATGGCGTATTATCATATTCTTGGGTTAGGCAAAAATACGCGGGTAAGCTGCATTGGACGCCTTGGTCGCGGTGGAGTACCAGTCCATCGGCGACCTTCTCTTTTTTCAATGCGTCCCGGATTGTCGCCCATAGCGTTCAACGATCCGATGTTAAACAGGCTTAGTAGAGGGAGGGGTCATAGTATGTCGCAGTTTTCCATTCCCTGTAGTGTATATCGGGGCGGAACAAGCCGGGGGCTGTTTTTTCATAAAAAAGACTTGCCTGAGGATGTTCACAAGCGAAATAAAATTTTTCTGGAGGGTATTGATGCTTATAACCCTTCGCAGGTTAATGGGTTAGGTGGTACAACATCTTCAACCAGTAAGATTGGTGTAATCTGCCCGTCTGACCGCGAAGACGCGGATGTCGACTGGACATTTTATCAAATCGGAGTGGCCGAGGAAGTGGTGGATGACAAAGGGACCTGCGGCAATTTAATGGCAGGAGTGGGCGCTTTTACGGTGGATGAAGGGCTGGTGGCTGTTGATCCGGGGGCTGAGAAGGCAGACGTTTTCGTATACAACACCAATATTAACAAGGTGTTGCATATGGAGGTTCCGGTTGTTGGTGGAAAAGCCAAGGTTTCCGGGGACTACTTCATGCCTGGCGTTATAACGCCGGGGGCTATGTTCCGGGTATCGATCATGAACCCAGGCGGGGAAATGACAGGCAAGCTGTTGCCGCTTGGCCCCAGACATGACGTGAAGACCGATCATTCCACCTATGCGGTGACATTTTGCGATCTTATCAATCCGTTTATTTTCCTGGCTGGACAGGACGCAGGTCTGACAGGTAATGAACCCAGAAGTGTGGTCGCTGCTAATCAGGCGCTGCTGGATGAGCTAAATCTGATTCGCGACAAGATAGCAGTTGTTGCCGGTATGGCCGACAATGAACAGGATGCCAGAAAGAATAAGCCTAACGTTCCTAAAATAGCTGTTGTCTCCCCGGCGCAGGATTATAAAACAACCGGGGGCGAGTTGATCAAAAAAGAGGGAGTAGATATCCTTGTCAAAGTAGTGTCCATGGGCAAGCTCCACCGTACCAGTCCGGCCAGCGGGCTGTATAATTTGGCGGCGGCTACGCTCCTGCCAGGCGCTATCCCCAATGAAGTTGCCGGAATTCCGAAAGGTTTGACGGATCGAATAATCCGGATCGGGCATCCTGAAGGGGTTGTCGAAGTCCGGGTGACCTTAACCGAGGATGGCAATCAGGTGGAGAAGGTTGGGATGGAAAGAACGGCAAGAAGAATTATGAAAGGTGAGATCTATATCCCCACACCGTAGGTGATTATGCCGGATATCACCATATTATAAAATTTATGGATATATGCAGGACATGCGAAATATTTGTTGAAATTTGTAAAAGTAAGTATTCGGCAGAATTTGAAGCGTAAAATGCTTCCGGTTAACGGAGGAGAGTACGTGGCCCAACTGACGTCGAGAGGCAAGCGGAAAGCCGCTGCCAGAACAGAAGAGAGAGTGCGCCTAAGACTGGATCAGCAGGAACGGGACCTGGACCTGGAGATTCAGTGTCAGGCGATGCAGGAGATGCTCGGAGAGCTGGAAGAATCCCGCAGCCGCTATGCTCGTTTATATGATTATTCGCCGGTAAGGTTTGCGACCTTTGATGATAAAGGTCTTATATCAGATGTTAATCTCGCTGGCGCAGCATTGTTAGGTAAAGAGCGGTCACTCCTCATCGGCTCGCCGATGGCCACTTTTGTTGATAAAGACAGTGTTAAACCTTTCTTCGATCATCTGCGATCTTGCCGACTTACCGGCAAGCAAGTCATCACTGATCTCATACTTTCACCGAAAAATGCCGCGCCCTTCCCGGCTCTGATTATCAGTTTTCCGCCACCGGGCGCAGGTGATTACGGGTTACAATACATGTCGATTATAGTTGACATCACGGAACGCAAGTTCATGGAAAAAGAGCTGCTTCGACTGGAAAGTCTTAATCTGATAGGAGAAATGGCTGCCGGTATTGCTCACGAGGTCAGGAATCCAATGACGATAGTGCGGGGGTTCATCCAGCTTTTTACACGGAAGAGGGAATTTACCCCGTATGAGGCGCAGCTTAATTTAATGATTACCGAACTGGATAGGGCGAATGCCATTATTACTGAATATCTGTCCCTTGCCAAGAACAAGCCGCTCAACAAGTCGCCGCACAGCCTAAACAGGATCGTCGAAGGCTTGATGCCGTTGATGGAGTCTGATGCGCTGCATAGCCAAAAGTGGATTGTTTCCCAATTATCAGACAATATCCCTGAACTGTTTCTTGATATCCAGGAAATGCGTCAGCTAATCCTTAATTTCGTCCGAAATGGTCTAGAGGCCATGCTGTCGGGAGAACGACTGACGATTGGTACGTTTGCCAAAGGTCATCAAGTGGTTTTATTCATTCAAGATCAAGGGACAGGCATTCCGCCGGAAGTCATGTCCAAATTGGGAACGCCCTTTTTTACGACGAAAGCAAACGGCACCGGGTTGGGGTTGTCGATATGCTATAGCATAGCCCATCGTCACAATGCCCAAATCGACGTTAAGACGGGAGACTCCGGGACTACTTTTTCGGTCAATTTCCAACGGCCATAAAATATCAGTAGGATCATCTTATCCTTGAACGCAATGTTATTTGCGACCTGAGTTATTGCTCTAAAAGAATCAACTTTCAAATTACCTGGTCCGCAAAGAGTAAATTATCTTCAAAGCCGAGAGCCAGCCGGAATCGCGCCTGGCTCTTATTATTTTAAAAACGAAAAGGTTGGTTATTGATGTCTTGCTTAAACCAAATGAAAGAGGCTGCGCATCGCGCAGCCTCAAGCTGATCGGCAATTAGCTCAGGGTGCTCTCATACTGTTCAATCATTTTACGGACCATTTGGCCACCAACACGACCACAGTCAGCACTGGTCATGGTGGACCAACCCTGAGAGCGGACCTGGTTGGCGATCCCGAGTTCGGACGCCACTTCAAATTTCATGCTATCCAGAGCATTCTCGGCCTGCGGGTTCACCGGTTTCCTCGAACGTGCCATGAATGATTCCTCCTTATAATATTAGGTGTAGATGATATCATTGTCCCCGTATGCTATGGCATCAATACCTCGAAATTATTACCTTTGATGGAGGGAAAATGGTCGCGCAGTTGGTGATGTCGCCGGGAAAAGAAAAGACTCAGTCTATACTGAGCCTTTCGGTTGAGGCTTCATTTGTTTGGCGATGAAACTGGATGCTGTTTCCACAAGCTTGAGTTCTAAATCGCCAATCGAGGCCGAGGAGTCTTTCGGCAAAAGGAGGACAAGTCCCTCGGTTTTATCATTGACGACAATATTAGCGTAGGCAATAACAGGATAATTGCCGGTTTCGTCGTCCTTATTCGTAAAAATTCCCGACATTGCTTTTTCGCTTTCTTGTATCCAGCTATCAGGGACAGGCTTGTCAAAAAACTCACGCTGAGCGATACCCGCAACAGAGACAAAAGCATCTTTGTCGGCAACTAATGCTATATGACCAGTTACTTCAGACAGGGTTTTGGCATAGTCCAGCGCAAAGTCGCCGATTTCCCCACCCGAGGGAGCATACTTTCTAAGCATCACACTGTTTTCTGATACAAAGATTTCCAGTGGGTCTCCGTCCCGAATATGCAGCGTCTTTCTCAGCTCTTTGGGCATGACTACCCGACCCAAGTCGTCGACTCGTCTGACTATCCCGGTGGGTTTCATTTTATCACTCCTGGTTTTAATTTCGGTAGTACATAGTGTAATCACTTTTGGCTTGACTACTCTCTTCTTCTGCAAATTTTTGCTGGATTCCATTTTAGCATTCAAGGCCTATCTCCAGGATAAGGCAGAGGGAGTTAAGAACTAATGACGTTTATTGTAACTTGGGTTAAAGCAGTTGTCGCAGTAGACGGCGCGACCGTTACTAGGGCGAAAAGGGACCTGGGTAATTATACCGCAGGTCGCGCAGACGGCTTCATGTATTTCGCGCTGTGAAGGGGGATTTCTCCGTGCCACGTCGCCCAGCCTTTGCTTTCGAGTAACCCTGCAACTAGGGCACCGACTGGGGGCATTACTAAAGCCTTGTCTGGCGAAATCAGCTTGGTCTTCGCGCGAGAAAATGAACGGGGCGCTGCAGTCACGGCAGATCAAGTGTTTATCCTGGCTGATCGTGCTTCTTGCTCCGAATTTTTCCAATAGACTCATCTCCCAACAGCGTTTGTTATATAGCTTATATATTCTAAAATAGAGTAGAACTTGTCTAGTGAGCGAAGGATTCGAAATTAAAATTTATTCTGGAATGTACATTACTCCTTTTGGCAAGAAATTGTCTTCAGGTCCGATGAATAAGCATAAAGCAAAATTCAAGACCATAAATATATAAAATGAAACATATAAGATTTCGCTATTTGATTCTCGGCTTAGGTATGATGTTCTTAGTGGGGACTGCGGGGCAAATAAAAGAAACATTGTCCGACAATGCGAAGGTGATACACAAAATACCTACTACCCACAAAGTCGTGGCGATAACTATTGACGATGGCCCCCATCCTAAAACTACTCCTCAGATACTAGCTGTACTTAAAGCCAAACAAGTAAAGGCTACCTTCTTTGTGCTGGGTGAAGAGGTGGAAAGGTTCCCGGAGATTCTATCTCAGGAAGTGGCTGCTGGGCATGAGATTGGTTCGCATGCCTATAGCCACGCCCATTTGTCCAGGATTCGAGAGGATAAAATCGATCCGGAAATGGAAAAAGCTGAGATGGTAATTAGCCGCATAGCACCTAAGCCGACTCTGTTTCGTCCGCCTGGAGGTCTGTATAATCATGCCGTGCTTGAAATTGCAGGGCGCCATCATTATACGATGATCTTATGGTCTGTAGATACTAAGGACTGGAGCGCCCCTCCTGTCGACAAAGTGGTGGATGTTGTACTCAATAATATAAAGCCAGGGAGTATCGTGCTCTTCCATGATGGTAGTTACCCGTTGCCGACCGCCCAAGCCCTTGAAATTATTATTGATCGTCTTAAGGAACAAGGTTATGAGTTTATTACTATCAGTGAACTGTTAGAGTATTACGAAATTCGCCCGACACTTTCGCTGGATTAATGCCCAGCCCTGCGGTATACTCCTGCGCAAGTTATGACGTTATTTGTTTGGCTTTGACTAGAATAAATGTGCAGGAAAACCGGTCCTGAAATGGAAGTAACTTCTATGAGAAAAAACTACAGAGGGGCTTTTTCATGACCATTCCGTCTATGGCAATCAATAAGGTAATCAATTTGCAAGATGGCATCCTTAACCAAGTCCGTAAAGACAATGTAGCTGTTATTGTTCATCTTGTGAACGGATTCCAGCTTCGCGGCTTCGTTAAGGGCTTTGATAACTTCACTGTCATCTTACAAGGAGATGGTCGGCAATCTTTGGTCTATAAACATGCAATCTCAACCATCACGCCGCTCCTGGTTGCTGCCGATCCTCCAAGAGGCCATATAGAAAAAGACGAGCAGCCATAAAGTTTCCTATCCTTTTGGACTGACAAAACAGGAAAATGGTAGTAAAGCCGCCCTTTGAATTGATGGGCGGCTTTGCCTTATGGTGTCTTATCCGACAGAATGGGCCTTGTGCTTGCTTTGAAGGCATTAACACCGGGGCGCTTTTCTGTGGGCTTTTCCAGTGAAGGACTCTCAAGGGTTTGAAGAGCCAGCAAAAACGTTATGCCATCCCCAGTTTGTGAATATAGATAAAGGGATGGTGACGCTAAGCATGAAAAAAGCTCAAAGAAATATTCCTGTCGATGCTCTGGGGATCGCGCGAGCCTATTGGTGCTCTGAAGAAAAGTGGAGGGCCTGGATTCTTTTATTAACAGTTATAGCCATGAATCTCGGTCTAGTGTATATTACAGTCCGAATAAACGCTTGGCAGAGTATTTTTTATCAGGTAATTCAAAATTATAACGAAACAGGTTTTCTAATAGCTGTCAGCGAGTTTGGCGTGTTGGCCATTTGTTATACCATATTGCGTGGTTACCAGCTTTATATTCGAATGATCCTGCATGCTCGGTGGCGCCGCTGGATGACTGAGCAATATCTTGACACATGGTTACATAATCAAACTTATTATCGACTCCAATTAATGGCCGGTGATACTACCGATAATCCTGACCAAAGGCTAAGTGAAGACATCGAGTTATTCGTGACGCTGACGCTTCGACTTTCCTTGGAGCTATTACAAGATATAGTAACCATCTTTTCTTTCGGATTCATCTTGTGGCAATTATCAGGAATTATATCCTTGTCTGTGGGTCCATATCACATACCTATTTATGGTTATTTAGTGTGGGCGGCTATTTGTTATGCCATTGTCGGCACTTATTGTACTGTCAAACTGGGATATCCTTTAGTCGGACTTGATTTTGACCAACAGCGTTACGAGGCCGATTTTCGGTTTAGTCTTATGCGCCTGCGAGAGAATGCGGAAAGTATAGCCTTATATGCTGGCGAACGATCAGAAAAGCAAAACTTTGGGGAGCGATATAAAAGGATTTTTGGTAACTACCTCAACATTGCTGAAATGCGCAAGCGATTGATGTGGCTGACTACGGGGTATTCACAGATTTCTGTTGTCTTTGCTATACTGGTTGCTTCTCCCCGTTATTTTCAAGGTGAAATCCATTTAGGGCACATGTTTCAAATCATTGATGCTTATAATCGAGTTCAAACCAGTTTTTCCTTTGCGGTCGATAGTTTTACCCGGATTGCCCAGTGGCGGGCTGTTGTCAATCGGCTAAACAACTTTTTGTTAAATATGGGCTTACTGCAAACAAGCTTGCCCAGAAACTATCAGTTTACTATTTCCAGGTCATCCAAACCTGCTTATACTGCGAAATCACTTACCATTTATCTGCCGAACGGGCAAGGCTTGATACGGCACTTTAATCTCACGTTGAAATCTAGTGAACGACTATTAATTGCTGGTCCTTCAGGGTGTGGTAAAAGCACTTTGCTCAGGGCGCTGGCGGGGATATGGCCTTATGCAGCGGGAGAGCTCATTGTGCCGGCTGCCGATAAAATTATGTTCGTACCACAAAAAGCCTATCTTCCACTTAGCCTGTTGCGCGGCGTACTGTTATACCCGAACTTTTCGGAGAATATCAAGGACTCAACTATTGAGGCGGCTTTAAGCGCCTGCAAGCTCCCCTATCTAAGTCATAAACTGTACACTTTTGAAAATTGGGGACAGGTGCTGTCGCTTGGCGAGCAACAAAGAGTGGCGTTTGCTCAAGTGCTTTTACAAAAACCAAAGTGGTTATTCCTTGATGAGGCAACGTCAGCACTTGATGAACCGACTGAGCGGGAACTCTATAAATTGTTGAGGGAGCAGTTGACCCAAACGTCGATTGTCAGCGTCGGTCACCGAAATACACTCAAGGAACATCATTTAACCAAGCTAGAACTTGATTTCGACGGTAACTGGGATATCAGGAAGATATAATAAATTAAGGACCGGATTATGAGCATACCTCTTTTCACTGGATGGGGTATTTCTGGTCAAAACTTCCTGACTGGAGTGCTGACTATCTGATTGAATAAAAAAGTAAATTATTACCAATGCTAGTTTGGGTACTATATACCAATCATTTCTGGTGTTAAGCTGCAATCGTTTTAACGTATGATGTCGCTATGAAGGGGTTGTGTCATGAAAGTTTCAAACGGAATGAAGACCTATACACTATCGTCTATGGAGGTCGAGGCGCTGCTGGTGTGTCAATTTGGCGAAAGACTCCAACCTGTTGATGCCTTGCAAATGGCCAGACAACGCAACCATCAACAGCACCTGAAACAGCACGCAGAGTTTTTGGCGAATAGGCTTTCTGCTAGAAATCCTAAATAAGGAATTGAGCCAAATTAAAAGCCCAGGCTGTGAAAGCCTGGGCCCTTATTTTCAAGTTTTTTGGTTCTTTATAATAAGTTTATCGAATTCGTCTTGCCATTGTTCAAGATCTTCCATGGGTGTAGCAAATAGCTTTCTAAGTATTTCCCGGTATCTTAGATCATCGAACACCATAGTCACTTGCCCCCTTGTTTTTCCAGCCAATAAGCAAGCTTCCTAGCAGCTATGTTTCGATCACCTCCAATCTTGTATGATCATAGCATGCCCACAAAGTATTGCTTTTAGGGGGGATCGACAAAATGTTGTGAGATCGTTTCAGCCGGCTCGGAGAAAAAAATCAGTATAAGATGTAAAGGGGTGAGGGATACTGGAGATGCAAGTAAATTTCTCCTCTCCCATAGCCACCTATCCAGGTGGCGTTTTTTTGTGTGTTCAGCAGTATATGGATCTCCATATTGCACTAGTTCTTCTTATGATTATCAAATACTAAAATTCCTCGTTCCATCTTCAATATTCGGAAAGGCGCGGAGCTGCAAACCATCGTGGCCATTAATTGATCGGTTACGCCCACAGTAGCGGCATACCGCCCATAATCGTCCTCGGCGATAATGCGGCCTTTATACATGGTCCCAAATTCATCATGAACCATTACCGGAGTTAATTGCTCCAGCCAATTTACAACTTTAAAAGGTAACTGGTTAGCTTTTCGAAGCTTGTTAATTTGCGTCATATCCATGCCTAGCACCTCAACACAATATTTAGTATGTTATTCGCAACAATTTAATTTTAAGCACAATCTATAGATGTTGCCACCGAAAAGAAAGACGAATTTTAGGATAAAACAGGATCGCTAACAAGTAAATAACGACAAGAACAGGATAACCTGCGTAACACAAAGGACTGGCAATTGGCAAGTGTCATCCCTGCCCCGACAACATAGGGGCTAGACCCTGAAACGAGCTGATTATTCGATCATAGCCTATTCGTCCAAATGGAAACAGAATTCTATTTAGAAAAAGGAAATTGGAAATATATGTCAAATATGTAATCGAAGCGCATAATAAGGAGGAGTTCCATTGTCTATTCGAGTAGTTGTCGCGGAAGATAACAGAGATTTCGCAGCCCTTGTGCAGCAGTATCTATCGGAGCAACAAGATATCGAGGTGGTAGGAATCGCCAATAATGGCGAAGAGGCGCTTGCTGTAATCAACGAAAAGCGTCCGGATGTAGTATTGCTTGATATTATTATGCCTAAGATTGATGGAATAGGAGTGCTCGAAAACCTGGCTGGTGAACCCAATCGCCCAAAAGTCATCGTATTAACCGGCCTGGGACAAGAAGCAATGACACAAAGAGTCATGGAACTGGGTGCCGACTATTATGTCGTAAAACCTATGAACATGGGAAACTTGGCTGCGCGAATCAGGCAATTAATAGGAGCAGAAAGTCAAGTAACAATCAGGCCGACAAAATCAAATGTACGTCCAGTTGATATGGATGTAACAGATATTATTCGTGAAATTGGTATCCCTGCTCATATCAAGGGGTATCACTTTTTAAGAGACGGCATCACGATGATTGTTGAGGATGTTGTCTTTTTGGGGGCCATCACAAGACAACTATACCCCCAAATTGCTCAACAACACTCAACAACACTCAACAACGTCAAGCCGTGTAGAACGGGCCATTCGTCACGCAATAGGGGTTGCTTGGAATCGCGGAAATATGGACATGCTCAATCGAATCTTTGGCTCCACAGTAAAGGCTGAACAGAGCAGACCCACCAACGCCGAATTCATGGCAATGATTGCCGATAAGATTCGCATGGACAGAAAAGCAAGTTAGAATATCGCGTGCGGCCCTACTTATCGATAATGACAGGCAAAGCGAGGCACCGAATTCTATACTCTTACTTTGAAATGTTTACCATGTTATCCAGTAGGGACATGCTATCAGCAAGTGGCAATTAGTTGCAGTTGGAACGGAACCGCCACATAAACAGCCCGGGGACTTGTAGCCCCGGGCTTTTCTTGGTAGATAAAAGTTCACCGCTAGTCTGTCAGACTGTATAAATGATCCGCGTAATACTGATTATGTACAATTGGGAGGAGTGCGGAATTGCAATCAACACGTCGCCGTGTCATTACCCCTAACGTCAAGAGATGTCACCGCTGCGGTGGCAGTGCAACGAAGCAGTTCGAGTATTCAGCATTGGTGTTGCAATTGTGGATCATGGTCATGAGGCTTGAGTACATTATGATGCCATTGCTATAACAGGAGAAGCCGAGGGTTTTAACCCCGGCTTTTTGTTTTATTGTGTAATGTTGAGGGGGCCAAGATTTAATCAATATCCAGATTTATTCCTGTCGTCTTTTGATAGACGTTTTGCAGGTTTTTGATATAGTGATCATTTTTATGGATCATCTCCGCCAGCGTTGGACGAAACCCTTCGTTCTCCCGCGCATAGCAGATATCCCAAAACGGCTCGAAATATTCTACTGCATTTTCGTATTCCGGGAATGCAAAAAGAGTCTTCTTCAGGTATCGGTTCGCTCGCAACCTTCTTCGGTCATCCATGTCATCAGAGCCTTTAAATAAGTCGTCATTGACCTCAAAGAATCCTGGCATATAATATGCTTCGATATTGCGGAGTGAGATATTTACCCTTTCTCCCGGCGTCTGGTGGCCATAGATCAGAAATTCTGTGGCAAGTTTTTCAAAGGTCAACATTTCCAATTCAAAGATCCATTTTGATTGGCGGTTTTCATTCTCAGTACAGTATAGGTCTCTGCAGAAATAGAAATGCTCCCAAAATAATTTACAGATCATTCCTAAGTGCTTTTTCTCTAAGAGTATCCGTCGCCCCATGGGTTGAAGTAAAAAATCTGGCTGGCTCCTGAGAATGGCATTCGCTCTGAGAACATCCATATCATCACCTACATCCCAATTTTTCTATCCTAGGATGTCCAGTGAGGGCAATAAGCTATTCTGACTATCGCTTGGAATCGGCAACCAGGGAATATTTGCTGTCATCGTCCGCAGTCAGCGAGAAATCTTCCCTCGCAGAGGGGTTTCGAAGTGGGTTCGGAAGATAAAAAGCGCAAGCCTTTACACCTTGATGTGGTGGAAGCTTGCGCTTTTGCATGGTATGTGCAGCCACTTTATGTTGTATCATTCCTGAGTCTGATGTTATGGTTTGGTTGCGGGGGCAGGATTTGAACCTGCGACCTTCGGGTTATGAGCCCGACGAGCTGCCAACTGCTCCACCCCGCGATCATGTGGCCCTTCGGCGGAAGCGGCTTCGTGATAATGATCATAATCATGGTAACAAAAACAAACCTCTAGGTGGCTGTATATACTAACCTCAATCTTCGAAAAAGTCCCCAATACGGAAGGCTTTGCTACAATCACCGCATTCGCCAAAGTCATCCGGGTCTATCAGTGATTCTTCAAAGGAAATATAGGTATCCCCGTCCTCGACCTGTAGTTGAAGCTTCCCATCTTTTACCACGAGGTCACCTGAGTCAACCAACACACTTGCAATCTCGCCGCAATCAGGGCAGATCAGGCTTTTACACTTCATAAAATACCCCCGATTTTATATGAATTACATCACTGTCTATATGTACGTGACTCAGCGCGAAATATGCTGGCGAAAAGAAGATTAATTTATGGCTTGGTAGGTGGCCCAGCACAGCCGATAATTCTGTTTTTATATGCTATCACCTTATCACGCACAAGTTGCTGCTTGGCTAGTTTCTTGTTGTCAACTGGCTGCAGTTTATCGCCGAAATCATGCTGTAGTAACTTCTCAATCTCTCCGGGTGATAGTGTATGGGTTTTGAATGTTTCCCCCTTCTCGTCCAAAACTCATTCTCCTCCATTAATCATATTCGCTGTGTATTCAAATCTATGTTGCAGGTCGTTGGGACATTCCTGTAAATGACTAGCATCAGCCGGAGTTGTATAGATTTATGAAATATGGTTCAAGCAAGGCTTCTTTCTTCGATACGCCCGACATAGGATTATAGCAGCGGTGGTAGACGTAGTTTTTCTGGCGCGGAGTGGTTTGGGAGTTTACGGGGGTGATATGGTGGCTGATTTGAGGCGTATTATGATTTGTATCCCGAACAGCTTGCTGCAGGAAATAGACAGTATAATCGTGACTGAGAAATTGAGCCGTAGCCAGGTCGTACGCGAGGCGATATGTTTATATAGTGCGGAGTGCAAGCGAAAAGCTGCGCGAAGCATGATGACCAAAGGGTATCAGGAAATGAGTATTATCAACTTGACGTTAGCTGAGGAAGGATTCGCTTCTGATGCGGAAGCTTATGACATGCTGCCTGACCTGCTGGTGGAGTCTAACTGGAAATGGTCGTAAGCGCGCGGCGAAAATGGGCAGCGGGAGCAACATCGAGAGCGGCAACTACTACAAAAGATAACAACAACGTCAAAAAGACACAGAATGGAGAAACCCAAGTGGTATGCTCCCTTCGGTGTCTTTTGCTATGAACAGCCTCGTCGGGCTTATTAGCGGGGTAATAATGGGTGGGGTGGTTTCATGAAATCCGGTAGAGGCGGGTTATTCAGATTCGAGGGTGGCTTGTTCGGATCCAGGGGTGGTGGTTTATTGGGTTCTGGCAGGAAGGGGTCATTGGCGTCTTGCATTTGATAATGATTGTCTAGCCACCGTTGTTGACTATCAGGCGTACTTACTGTTGCAGTAAAACTTACAACAAACAAAGCAACCATGAAAAGCAATAACCTTTTCATATGAAACCTCCTTCAAATGATGTGCCTGAATGGTAATCAGGACACTAATTTATATACGCAATAAACGTACCAACGGCCTTAACTAACCATAAACAGCGCCTTGGCTTGAAACTGCGGGACAAGTAGTAAAACCAACGGAAATAATTCGGCTGTTAACGTATTACGTAAACGTCTCTTTTGCACCTATCATGTAATTGCATTTGGGGATTGGCGATCATGATCCGGCACGTTAATACTGTATTTTAAGGGTTCTTCTCTTGTGAGTCTAATGCTGGGCCCCTGTTGCCGAAGGGATAACTTTAGGCTTGGCACGCTTCTTGCATCTATATTATGTAAAACTTGCAACGTGGCTTGTACCAAAATAGATTGGTTTAGGCTATTGATCAAAAGCAAGAAAGAGTGAGGGGAGTTAATAAAGAACAACTTTCAGGGCCGGATTTAAATGAACAAGGAATTCAGAAATAGGTAAAAGGGGTGGTCTGTTATGAAAAACGCAGTAAAGAAAGTTATTATCTACTCATTACTGTTTGGTATTGCGCAGTTTGGTTTAAGCGCATCGATAGTAGAGGCTTCGCCAAGAAGTGATTGGCAACAGCAGCAAAACGACCGGCAGTCGCAAGAAAATGATCGCCACAATAGCGAAATGCAACGACATAACAACGAGAATGACCGGGATTGGCATAATCGCCAAGCACAAGAAAATCAGCAGCATGAGCGTTTTGCCCGCCAGGATAACGAGCGGCAATATCGCAATGAGCTAGAGATGCAACGACATGAGCGAGAGTATGAGCGTCGCGACAATGAATCGTGGCAGGCTTGGAATGATCGGCAGTGGCTTGAAAATCAACGCCATGACCAGATGGTTCAGCAGATTGAGGCAGATGTCATCGTGATGTTTTTGAATCGATAAGAAAATAACAAAAAAAAGTAAAAAAATGGAGGAAAATTTTATGAAAAACCTAACAAAGAAAATACTGATTTGCTCACTGGCAGGTATGATGCAAGTAGGCCTTGGTGCCAGCGTAATACAAGCCTCGCCACTACAGAATTTTGATGGCCAGAAGATTGTACAACTAGATGACCGGCAGGATCGCCAGCGGCAGCATGATGATCGGCAGCAACAAGAAAATGAACGGCACGATCGGGAAATGCAGCGGCACCATAATGAGAACGATCGGGATTGGCACGAGCGTCAGGACAGGGAAAATGAACGTCATGACAATACGATGCATGAAATTGAGGCCGGCTTGATTGGGATCGTTATTGGCACGCTGATCAAATAAAATACATTGACGAGTATCCAAGGCACTATCTGCCGGATGGCTTCATAGGAAGTAGCACAGACAAAAAACGCCAGTCGGGGAGCATTCAGTTGTTCTGACTGACGTTTTTTGATGCCGAAATACAATGTGCCTCATGGTATCAAGCTGGTAAGCGAAGAAAGTGCCGAATAATTCTCATCTAGGTGAGCACAATAATCATCTGCCGAATTACGAATACAATATTTCAATAAGCTTGCTATAGTAAGGCTAAACCCTTGGAGGGAACATCAAGTGGATGAATTAAGTAAGGGTTTTCGGAAGCTAATTGTCGGTGTCAATACACAGGTGCCGTTGTCAAATGGCGGATATGCCGCTGCTATTAATTTGGACAATGCTGCTACGACCCCGCCGTTTCATTCCGTCATGGAGGCAATCACAAAATTTGTCCCCTGGTATTCGTCGGTTCACCGAGGTACAGGGTACAAATCTATCTTATCATCAGACATATATGAAGCAGGACGAGGTATCATCAAGCGATTTGTGCATGCCGATAAGAACAAAGATATTGTCATCTATACGAAAAACACCACCGAGGCAATTAATTTACTTGCTTACGTTTTAGCCCAGGATGAGGATGAGGGCGCAGTTGTCCTGTCCACTGAAATGGAGCATCTGGCAAATGATTTGCCTTGGAGAGATAAGTTCAAAGTTGATTATGCTTGTACCGACAAGCACGGAAGATTAGTTGTTGAAGACTTAGAGTTGAAGCTGCGAAAATATGATGGAAAAGTAAAACTGGTAACCGTAACCGGTGCATCAAATGTAACGGGGTATAAAAATCCCATATATGAGATTGCTGTCCTTGCGCACCGCTATGGGGCCAAAATTCTTGTGGACGGCGCCCAGTTAGTTCCCCATTGTCCTGTCGATATGAAGGACTTTGACTCTTCGGAGCATATCGACTATTTGGCGTTCTCGGCGCACAAGATGTATGCACCATTTGGCAGCGGCGTTCTTATCGGACCTAAGCAAACCTTTGAAAAGATTGAACCGGTTTACAAAGGCGGCGGAGCCGTAAAGCTAGTTTCACACCACTTCATTGATTGGGAGGGTGCTCCCTACAATAATGAAGCCGGGACGCCAAATGTAATAGGAATTGTGGCGTTAGTGGAAGCCATAAAAACGCTGGATCGCATCGGGATGAATGTCATTCACGAATACGAAAAAAAATTAATTGAATATACAACAAAGGCATTAGCAGGTATCCCTGACATAGTTATGTACGGTCCTTCGGAGAAAGATGAAGATAAAATCGGAATTATAGCGTTTGAATTGATGGGGATTGAGCCCAGGTTGCTTTCACAAGTGTTGTCCTGGGAAGCTGCGATTGCTGTCAGAAGTGGTCTTTTTTGTGCGCATCCCTATGTTGAAAAGCTTCTTAAGTTAACAGATCAAAAGTTGCGATACTATCAAAAAAAACCGGACATTCCTTTTCCGGGATTGGTCCGGATTAGTGTCGGGCTGTATAATAGCTATCGAGAGATTGACGTTCTTGTTGATTGTTTGGGTCGGATTGCCAAAAACAAAAAAGAATACAAACAAAAGTACGGTAAGCCACAGAAGACACCGGAGTCTAATCAGCCTCTTCTTTACCCGCCGAGGAGAAATGCGCCTTAGCATGATCATCTTTGGAGTGAAAGCAGACTTCGTCGTAATTGCAAAGTGAGAAATATGCAGCAAGCCTCGTCCGCCGAGATCATACGGCTGGCGAGGTTTGTTTTTTGATTATGGCTCAGACGGAAATGGACTGATCGGAGCAATATTGGTCGCTTGTGTGACGCGAAAGCAAGCAAACGTGCAGAAGGCGACGGCTCACCTGCTTCCCGCCATTTCAAGCAGGGTAAAGGATTGGGAGTTAAGAACGATATTGGCGCGTTTGTTGCATATATAAGAACAGGGTGGCGGACGGCGGGGAGCGTAGGACGCGCTTTTTAGGCACCTTTTGAAGATCACTGCATAAATGGCTTCTTTATTGAATGAAATAAGATAGTGCCAGAAGGAGCTGCCTGTATGGATTTGATGGAAAAGGAAGGAGGTTTTTTAAAATGGCACAAGTAGGTGAAGTGTTTGTCTGTGAACTGTGTGGCAATGAAGTGACTGTGACTAAAGCTGGTGGTAACCCGGAAATTCATTGCTGCGGTCAGGCAATGACGAGAAAAAACAAGTAGAACCAAAGAAATCATTTGCTGACTAAAGGCAAAAGTTTTCTCTGCCCATGTGCACCATAGGGCATTGGAAAGATGTCGTAATGATCGAAGAGTGGCTGTACTGGGATAATCAAACCTATATGAAACAAATTGGCTTGTAAAATGGAAAAGGAGGGTAGTGCTGAAAATTTTGTGTAAAGTCCAACTGCCAGATAATCGCAAAATGAGTTCATCAGGCTGCCGGCCATCTTGGTTGGCAGCTTTCCCGTTGTTAAAGAGTAATTTTAACCCTGTCGCCGAAGTAAATTAGAAGGTTATCAAGGATACCAGCCCAGTCTTTTAGCGGCATTGTCCACTTGTCTACGATATTCATGGTGGTCAGGTAAAGAATTTTCATCAAGGCGTCGTCTGACACAAAGGCGCTCTTCGTTTTCGTTACTTTGCGGAGCTGCCGGTTGAAATTTTCAATGGCGTTAGTGGTATAAATCATCTTCCGGATCTCAGGCGAGTATTTGAACATGGTCGAAAGATGCCCCCAGTTGGTCCGCCAGGATTTGACCGCCAGAGGGTATTTCTTGCCCCATTTTTCATCAAATTCGTCAAGAGCCATCAGGGCTAGTTCTTCGGTTGCCGCCTTATAAATTGGCTTTAAATCAGCAGTAAATTGTTTGATATCCTTGTAGGAGACATACCTAGTTGTTGCCCGAATTTGATGGATGACGCAACGCTGCACTTCAGTTCTAGGGAAGGCCACTTCAATGGCTTCTACGAAACCGCTCAGACCGTCCACCGATGCTATGAGTATATCCTGTACTCCCCGGTTTTTCAAACCGTTCAGGACAGCCAGCCAGTATTTAGCTGATTCGCTGGCACCAAGCCAGATGCCAAGAACATCTTTTTTGCCTTCTAAATCGGTGCCTATAGCCACGTAGGCAGATTTCTTTGTAACGATTCCATTGTCTCGGACGCTGTAGCGTATGGCATCCAGGATCACCAGCGCATATACGCTTTCTAGTGGTCGTTCTTGCCACTCCTTGATCATTGGTAAAATTTTATCGGTTATCTTGGATACCCGACTGTCATCTACTTCGATGCCGTACAGTTCCATCATGGCTTTCTCAATATCTCTGGTGGAGGTGCCTTGAGAATACATGAAGATGATTTTATCTTCGATACCTGAGATATCCATTTGATGTTTTTTCACGAGTTGAGGTTCATATTCTCCGTTGCGGTCGCGGGGTATTTTGATCGCCATTTCGCCCTGGCTACTTTGGACGGTTTTTGTGGAATACCCGTTGCGGCTGTTGTCGGTTTGTTTATTCTTGTAGTCATATTTGGAATAGCCCAGTTCATGTTCAAGTTCGCCGTCCAGCACTTCTTGAATTGTTTCCGACGTCAGCATTTTGACGAATTCGCTGACGTCCTTCATGTCTTTAATGCCATATTCTTCGATTAATTGCCGGAGCTTACTTTTTTCTCTCTTCACCATAAATTAAAACCTCCATCGTCAGTTCTATTTTACCTGACAATGGAGGTTTACACATTATTTTCCGCACTACCAAAAGGAGTAAACTAATTTGGAGCAGATGACTGTATTTACAACCCCATCGAGTTATCCTGCGGGTATCAAGGAACAGCCCCAAACGGTTTCGAGAATAGTGGGACTTTCTAAACGTTTAAATGCGTTAGGATATCAGTCCTTCCATGTAAGAATGATGATCCGTGAGGCTATAGGGACCGATAACCTGCATAACGCCAGCCATAAACAGTATCCAAGTATCATAGCATCGCTGGAAAAGTATGAGCAACTTGGCGCGTCGTATCAGTATACTTATAGCAAATAAAACCTATAGGACGCCGCCAGTACTCATAATAGCAGTAGATTAGTCAGTGCCTATGGAAAACCAACCCAAAGCGGCCGCCAATATGGGCGGCCGTTTTGGTTGGTTTTTCGGTGTCTGTTTGAAATAAAGGAAGAATGTGAACAAGTGTCTTCATGGTCTTTGCTTGTTTTCGCATCACACAAGCGCCCAAGACCGCGCCAATCAGTCCGTTTCCGGCGAACCGGCCAGCCGGGGTATTATGATCCGAGGCCGCTGGTTGCGTGGATTAAGGACTATTTTAACTTTGGCGCGAGAATTGCAATAGATATAGTAAAAGAGAAGGAAAGGAAAATGATGATGTTAAACAAAGCCAAGACCCTATCAGGTTACAACTTGCACAGTCTCGACGGGGAAGTAGGGAAGGTCAAAGGGTTTTACTTCGATGACCATCACTGGGCTATTCGCTATCTGGTCGCCGACACGGGTAACTGGCTGCCAGGCAGGCAGGTGCTGATCTCTCCGTATGCGCTGGCTGCGGTGAATAAACAAAAGCACTATATCGACATCGATTTGACCCGAAAGCAGATTGAGGACAGTCCATCCTTGGACAGCGACAAGCCTGTTTCGCAGCAATTCGAGGAGTCATACTACGGGTATTATGAATGGCCAATGTATTGGAACGGTCTATACACGTGGGGAGCCTATCCCTATATTGAGCGCGATCTTAAAAAATCGAAAAAACGCAACTCCGGTGGAAAGGCGTGGGATCGCCATTTGCGCAGCATAGCTGTCGTGAGCGGCTATGACATCCAGGCCTCAGACGGCGATATTGGCCATGTCGAGGATTTTATTATCGATGATGCGACCTGGGTGATTCGTTATCTGGTTATCGATACCCGGAACTGGTTGCCAGGGAAAAAGGTGCTGATTTCACCACGATGGATCGAACACGTCAGTTGGGATGAGTCGAAAGTATTCGTCTATCTTTCCCGCGAAGCCATCAAGCAGTCACCGGAGTACACGGACGAGTTTTTGCTAACCCGGGATTATGAGATGGGACTGCATCGGCATTACAATCGCCAGGGATACTGGGTCGATGAACTGGCCACCAGGGAGCGTTCTCGTTGAAGCTAACATAAGAAAGGGCGCTCTCACTTCGAATGACACGTGCAGGGGTGGGGACCGCGGCAGGGATCTTCAGGCGGCGATGAAAAAGAGGAGGGATTGTTGTTGGCCCCCATAAGACAAGGACAGGTGTCAATCGCGCTAGTGTGTGTCGTTTTGGGATTCATGTTGGCAGTGCAGTTTCGTACTACTCAGGATATTCGGGCAACAGTTCCGTTCCTGCGGGTTGAAGACTTGTCGCAGCGGCTCAGCCAAACAGAAAAAGAGCGAGACGCCTTGCTGAATGAGGTCAGTGAAATGCGCAAGGCTAGTGGGGACGCAGCCTCATCCCAGGGGTCCCAGCTTGTCAAAATGGGCGCAGGCGTAATCTCACTGCAGGGTCCGGGAATCGTTGTGGTCATTGACGACAGCAAGCGTCCAACGAAACTGGGAGAGAATCCGAATTTATACCTGATTCATGACGACGATATCCTAAAGGTGATCAATGAACTCTGGGCGGCTGGGGCGGAGGCCATATCGATTAACGAACAGCGTCTGATCGCCAGCTCGGAAATCCGTTGCGCCGGACCGACTCTCTCTGTCAACAACACCCGCTATTCTCCTCCCTACGAAATCCGGGCCATCGGCGAACCACCGACGTTGGAGAATTCTTTGCGGATGCGCGGCGGAGTGCTGGAGGCTTTACAGTTTTGGGGAATCCAGGTTGCGGTCAAAAAGCAGGAGATGGTGAAGATTCCTGCCTATAAAGGTACCTTCCGGTTTGAATACGCCAAACCGGTGACAGGGGGGTGAAAACAATGGTATTGCCTATAGTCGGTCTGCTGATCGGACTCATTATCGGAATTTATTTCCCTGTCAGCATTCCTTTCGCATACGCCAAGTTTATGTCGGTGGCGCTGCTGGCTTCGCTGGATTCTGTATTTGGAGGGCTAAGAGCCGGGATTGAGGAGAAATTCGATAATACCGTATTTATTAGCGGCTTTTTCACCAACGCTTTGCTGGCTGCCGCGCTGGTCTACATCGGGGACCATCTGGGGATTGATTTGTACTATGTGGCTCTTTTGGCTTTCGGACTGAGGGTTTTTCAGAATTTGGCCATCATTCGCCGCTTCATCCTAATAAAATAATCGCTCGGCTCATGCTATGGGCGGTCTATAGAATCATCCTGGTTGAAGGTATTAATAGCATAAAGTTAGAATTACATAAAAGGGACAGATAGTAAACAAAGCTTAGGGGGTTCTGGTTGTGAAACGAAGTACTTTTATTCGCATTCTAAAAACGATTAAGCAAGTATCCAATAATGTAAGTACAGTTGAAAATTTTAATAATAAGGCCCTTGTGGTTTTTAAGATACCTTCCATTATCGGAGAAACCGCTATGCAGCAAAAAGCATTCCAGAAGTTTGTGGCGTACGCGTCCTATTTTCGAATTATACCGGAAAATGAAGAGCTGCAAATAACCGCAGAGTTTGATTTGGATTAGAACAATGCATAATGAGCAGAAAGCAGGCGCTGGGCTGAAAAAATATGCTTCTTTACAATGGATTGTTTTGTTTATAGGCTTACTTATCATCTTTTCCATGGGGATTTTTGCAAACTATCACCAGACCCTTAGTGCAGGCAGTATTGCGGCAGCTGAGCTGGAACCTATCCGACCCCGTGGGGTTGGACAAGATAAAGGCATTGTCAAAACAGTGAAAAGTACGACAGCGACAAAGCCTTCCCTGTGGCCGGTAAGCGGAGATATCACCTCTGGTTTTGGCTGGCGTGATTCGCCTTGGGGTGGGGGTATTGAGTTTCATCAGGGAATAGATATCGCTAACTATATGGAGACACCGATTGTTGCGACTGCTGATGGTGAAGTTGTGCAGAGCGGATGGTCGGAAGGCTATGGCAATATCGTGCAAATTGATCACGGTAATGGGATTACAACTATTTATGGGCATAATTCCAGCATTATCGTAAGTGTCGGGAAAAGTGTGAAAAAAGGTCAGGTTATTTCTTATATGGGCAGCACCGGGAGAAGTACAGGTCCCCATCTTCATTACGAAGTCAGAGTGAATGGCACCGCTGTTGATCCTCTTAGCTTCACGGGTCAACAGTAGCGTTCTGCTGACAACACCGCAGAGCTCACCTGGGGAGTAATCACTTGATCTAGCCATAGTTAACTGCAGTCTAAAAGGCGCTCCTATAAAAGGGGGCGTCTTTTTGCGGTACACCGGCCACAGCGCCGGGGCGACAAAACAAAAACCGCCTTTCCATCGGAGGCGGCAGGAAGATCATATGCCTGGCCACCGATGGATGCGGTCAATTGTCGGGGTGTAACCTACTTGACTCATGGATTCTTAGTAGAAGAGGGGCAGCTACTTTTTATAGCCGCCGATGAATCCCTTGTACTCTTCTTCGGCCTTGTCCTTGGAATAGCCGTATTTGGTTTGCAGAAGCCCAACAAGATGCTCTAATTTACCGTTTACTGTGGTGAGATCATCGTCGGTGAGTTTGCCCCACTTCTCTTTGACGCCGCCTTTCAGTTCATGCCATTTCCCTTGCAGAATATCTTCGTTCATTGTTATTCCTCCTGTTAATTTTATTGTTACGCTTGTTGTTCTTAGTTCAGATCAGCGTCCTTGTAATAGTGAATTCCCCTGATGGTTGCGGTAAGTTCCAGGCCTTTGTCGGTCACTTGGTACACCCAGACGCCCGGACCCACGGAAATAGCGCCCTGCACCGAATCACCGGCTATACTGTCTGTTGCGGCCGCGGTAGCCTGGCCACCCCATTCCCAGCCTGTGCTGGTGAAGTCTGTAAACGCCTTTGGGGTCTCAAAGACAAAGACCAGCATGTAGTTCTTTACCCCAAGGCCAATACCGACTGATCCTTCGACTGTCTTCATGAAGATTTCTCCGCCGGTGCTGTTGATCAGGGCCAAACCGTAGCCAGCACCCCCGCCGACAAAGCCGAGCTGAACGTCAGAGTTGTCGAAGACGGCGTAGCCGTAGGAGCTCCGGATCGCCCCCTGGGCGGTTGGATGAACATCATACAGTTTTTGCAGCGTATCAGTCCGCATCTTCCTAATTGTGTCGCGGTTTTCCTGTACGGTTGCCGCGCTTGCCGCCGCAACGCTCATCAGGAGCAACATCGTGAAAATGGTAAGAGTTTTTACCCAAGTGCTTGGTCGCATGTTTTTCCTCCTCTATTTTATCGGGATTGCATCTCGGCCTGGGAATATAGGGCGCACATTCTCCAGAGAGTGGAAAGAGCTGCTTGTTTCGACAGAAACGGTGCTACATCACTCGCCGTCCTGAAATAAAGTTAACCAGAAACATGATGACGGCAACTACGAGCAGAATGTGGATCAGACCACCCATGGTATATGACGTAACCATACCTAACAGCCACATCACTATCAAGATAATACAGATTGTTCGCAACATGAAATTTTCCCCCTGTCGTATATTTATTTGCAACTTATAAAGATTCTGGTTGTTGGCTATGCGACTGCTATTTGCGCTGCCAAACCGCCCTGTTCTTATAGTAAGCAATAAACGTGCCAATGCGCCCGCTTAACCTCCAGCCCTTACCCTGCTGGAAACAGCGGGCAGGATGTGAAGCCTGGCTGTATGACCCTTGCCTGGTTTCGCAGTACACAAGCACCCAATCGTGTTCTGATTAGTCCGGTTCCGGTGAATCGGAAATACCGGGGCCGCAGGAGGAGGCGCTGTATTGATAAGATCCCGGTATGTTTTTGTCCTGGAGAATTAAACAACCTTGCCGGTTTCGGCAGTCGAACCCATCCAACATTTTGCGCATATTTTGAGGGACTATAGGCTTGGCACAAAACTTGCAATATATTAGAACTGAAAAGCCGCGCGAGGACCATGCAGACGAAAGCACCACAGCAGCCCTGGTCCTAGGAACGGTTACCTGCTGTAGTCTATGGGGATGAAAAGGTGGTACCAATCATGGAAGTGTTAATGCTTGGAGGGCTGCTGATCATTGTTGGCGGTATGCTTATCGCTTCTTCCAGGAAACCTTCGGCAGATGACAATCTGCAACAAGCGTATATCTTGAAGGGCCTGGCCCTTGCGTTCTTTGCGGTGGGCGCGTTTAACCTCGCAAGAGGGCTAATTGGCGTGGTGCTTGTCACTACGCTGGATGCGAGTTACCTGACAATGGGCGGCTGGCTCTTCGCGGGACCACTGCTATTGGTTTTCCTTTTTCTCTTCAGCCGCAGACGAAAAATCCAGCCCGCCGCTCCTAGCTTCAGAAATGAAGGAGTGGACGTTCTGGGTGGTGATGGCTCTGAAAACAACAGGCGAGTAACCGATTTGGGGGCGTAATCCGGCTGCGCAGATCATGTGCTTTGGCAAAAATCTAAATAATATATAGAAGGTGATTGTTTGAAAATCATGCTTCGGAAGGAAGCGGCAAACCAAGTAGCAATAATAAGCCTCGCTTCTGATAAAAAGATATGGGTTGAGTTTGAAAATGAGTTGAAAAGTCCTCGGTTATATAATGTTGAAGACATTAGAGCGATGTTTAAACTCTATGTAACTTTTAAATAGCATAGCTGCTATCGGCGATTTCCATTTTTATCTAACTTTCCCAAGGTTTTTATCCAACCTTATCCTGCATATAATACAGTACCCCTTGGTTCCGGAGCGGCGGCTTCTTAGCTTCACAGACTTCGAAGTATTGCTGACCCGGGTTTACATAGATTGTCGCTTAGCAATGTTTTATTGCTAAGCATTTTTTTTGATGCCGGTACATGGTCTGATTGGGGCAATAGCGCGCCTGTGCGGGGACGGAAAGGCCCCTATGCTATGCAAACAAGAATTGAGCAATGTCCTGCCTGCGTGGCCGGGGCTAAGAGCGCGGAGCTAAGCATGGCCTTGGCACGCTTTGTGCGTATATAGTCAGTGTCTAACTCAACTCCGGCACGGCTCGTGTCGGATGGCGGCGACAAAATAATGAAGGGGTGACAATCATGTCTGAATCATTGACCAATTTACTACAAGAGATATCCAAGGGCCGCGATGAAATGGGAACATACCATCGGACCTTTAATGATGGGCCCAAAGGCGTTCAATTTGGCAAACTTGTTGCTCAGACAACTTCCGGAGCGGAATACTCCACAACAGAGTCTGCCGTCAGTGAACAGTTTTTCCTAAAGGTAGACTACACAGCTGAGGCGGCAACCGGGATGGGCGGTCCGGAAACCGGAGAACATGGCTATGAGAGTTGTGGGCACTGGCATACCTTTGGTCAGCCGCAAAAATAGGTCCCAACAAAGCGGCAACATATGAGATGAAAAATGCAACCTCATTGAGAGGGCTTAAGGCCGCTATCAATGAGGTTTTCGCGTTGCGATATGTGATTTATCTTACGGGAACTAATCATCAAAGACTGGTATTAGTTTTGCGCCTTCGATTTCCAGCCACCGCCACCAGAATAAATTCCGGAAGGTAACTCGTATTTTACTGGCACCAAACTTGACGCCAAGGTTTTGATGGTAGTAGATTGTTGCCCTTCGTACCCGGACGGTATGAAAGGCGACGGTTTCTTCATTTTCCGGTTCCCCGAGGCGGATGGTGGGTAGCTGACTACCCAGCAGGCGCTTGCTGACACAGATAGCATCGCCGATGCAATGGACAAATTTTAAACTGATGACGGCGCTGCTGCCGTTTTGCTCAATAAACTCCAGCGCCTTGTCTTCCAGATCAAACACCATATTCTTTCCGCCTTTCGTTCGGAGCTACGGGTACTACCAGTTTGTGCGAAAGGGGACTTTATGATGTATTAGACTCGGTTGGGGTTTAGCAATGGGTGCGGGTTTAATGAGAAATAATAAAGGATCAGCAACCTCTGTGGCTGCTGATCCTTTTGTTGCGGCTGCCTACTGGGCAAACTGGCTGGGCATATTCGACTGCTGGGGTTGACTGGTATTTTGGGTTTGCTGCTGGCGGATGACCTGTTTTCCCTGTTCGATAAGTTGCGCTTCTTTAGGGATAAGCAGTGAAAGTAGTTCTTCCAGTTGGCCAACATGTTTGCGTTCATCATCAGCAATTTTGAATAGAGCCTGTTTTACGCGCTGATCCTGGGTCGCCATGGCATGAGCCTCATAGCCGATGATTGCTTCATATTCACCCACCACATCGGCACGAAGCGCCTGGACGAGTTCATCTTGCGATAATTGCTTGTTGATGTTGGCGATAAACGGATTGCTTAGCAGTGCCATAAGATCCCTCCTTATATCTATAATGGGCTACATACTGCAAGATTATTCATTTCAGATGTGCGCGGCGGGGGGCGCTTTTTGAGGCAGTACGGGCCGTCACTATGTCTGGGTGCTAGTCGCAAAGGTGCCGGACGGCGACGCTCCATGAGTCTAGAGGGTGAAGGGGGGGACTATCTCAAAAAACATTGTGATCTTCTTGCTGGCGTGGTTATTGTGGTGATAAACAAGAAAAAGAATCATAAAATGTCTTAAAAGCAGTCCTTAGTGGGATGTTTGCGGGGAATGCTTGGATTGTGGCGGGGTATTTGGCGAATTTGGAGGTATAGACATGAGCCGCGATCAGCAACGTGCGCTGCGCCGCTGGGCCATTGCCCTGGTCACTGTGACCATCATTTTCGGTATCGCGGCCTCAGGATACGCCTGCCCCAAGGAAAAGATCACAGTTATGCACATTGTCCAGAGAAACGAAACCCTCCAGGATATCGGCCGGTTTTACGCCGATCCATCGATAAAGGATCCCCGGTATCTTCTGGAGTTCACTGAGGGGATTTACTGCGAGAACTACGAAACTGTGTTTATGCTAAGAGAGCGCCGCCGCGTTCCGGCGAAAACGGTATTTCCGGGGGATAGGTTGCTGATAACTTTTTGGGCGGTGATAGATTATGACTGAGGTGATCAGAGAGCCCTTTGGGCTCCTAAGGCTGTGGACAAAACTCACTTGCAAGCATAAGCAGGAAGTGGGAGGGGTATTCCGCAGCAGGACTCGCCCAAAGACCATGGATAAGTGAAAACTAAAGACTCGGGAAAATCACCCGAGTCTTAGTTTCACTAATGTCCCCAGCCGTCGGCAGCTTCGCTGCCGGTAACGGCGTAGGATATTGTCCGTAGCGGAGGAAACCCCTCCCGCTTCCGTATTTTGTCTTCACTCTGTAGAGCCCTGTGGGCTCTTTTCCTTTTGCGGTGATGGCCACTGTCCCTTGTCAGCCATTGTGTTTGGGGGCGAAAGAGCTAAGGCCGACAAGAGACCCGTTACGATGTCTGGGTGCTAGCCGCAAAGATGCCGGACGGCGAAGCTCCAGATGAAGGCACCGTAAGGTTAAGGCCGACGGCTATCGTACCGTCGCCGACAGGCGTCCATGCCTGTTGGCTCCTCGCGCGGTCGTCCTGACCGCGCGTACGATGCCGTTACCGGCAATCTTAGCCAACGGCGCCTACATCCTCCACAACGCCGCCGGACACCTTTGCGGCCTAGCGATTGATATCGAAGATATTGATGCTCGAAAATACCCTAAGACGTCCGAGGGAAGCTCAACAGAACCGTCCGAAACCACTGAAAAACCCATGTTTCAAACAGTACTTCGCGCCGGAAGCCAGGTCATTCGGGAAAGAATGTCGGTTATGGGTAATTCCGAATACAAACATGCCAAAAAAGAAGATACCAGTGCAGCAATCCTCTTTAAATTTACTGCCAAGGCCGTCAGTTTAGCCTGCATGCCCATACTTCTTAGACCGTAACCTCGGGCACGATCTAGACCATGGAAGCGTTTCATCTCGCCATTTTTCCATTCATGGCTCGCACGCTTTTTATACTTTTCTTGAAATTCTTCTGTTTTGGCGCACTGGCTGTATTCATAATATTCGGCGGCGTGCACCCCTACTTTAAACACCCGTGCCCGTGCTTTGCCAGCACATGCTGCTCGGTTTGGACAATGTTGGCATTGTGTTTTATCAAAGGTATAGCGATATATGTCATTCGTCTTTTTCGTTTTCTGGTACACTTTTTTTACCGTACCATTACCCATTTCGCAAAACCATTGGTCGCTATCCTTGTTGTAGCTAAACTTGGTCTCGTCGATTTTATATACAGAGGCGCTTGGTGGTATGATCGCGTCTACTTGGTCTGTTTTTAAAGTATCAAGGATCGATTTGCGAAAGTAAGCCTTGTCGCCATAGCAGGTGTCGATAGCCACACCGCATTCTTTTGAGCGTTCGTAGTTCTTCTGGAATCATGGCAAACTCAATTTTGTAGCCGAAAAAACTATCAGTCTTCGATTTATATCCCACACGTGCGTCTTTATCGACCAAGGAACGAATGCTTTTCTGAACCAGAAACTTAGGCTCATCGATAATGTCTCTCGCTTTTGTTATCGCCTCTTGTATTTGTGGTCTTTGGGCAAGGAGGTCATTTTCTTCTACCGTTTGTATCACCTGGTTTAGATATTCTTTCATTGTTTTTTTAGCTAACTGATGATCCGCAATGATTTTGTAATCCGGGATTTCTGTATTAATTTCTGAGGGAATGGAGCCATTTTCTTCTTCCACCGCTCGGAATATCTTCTTTGCTAAATGCTTCATAAGCCGTTCAGGAACTTTTTTGATGGTGTTGGCCGCTGTATGAGTGGCATCAATACTAAGGCCAGTTCCCTTGATAATCCCTTGTTCAACACATTGCCGAACCACTTCTTGGATAATATCATCCACCGTAGTGTCTTTTAATCGTTGTGTCCGGAATTTTGCTAGCAAGCTGGCATCTGGCAACCCTTCTTCAGGATTCAGCCCAAGAAACCAGAGGTAAGCCAGATTCAACGCAGCTTCTTCAATGACCCTCACGTCAGAAAGGTTGTATAGGTACTGCAAAATCAGCAACTTTGCCATCATTTCCGGCTCTTTGGCCGGGCGACCCAAATGTTTGCTATACGAGTCAGCCAAAAGTGTATTTATAAAGCAGAAATCGACTGTTTTATCGATCAATTTTAGAACATGGTTCTCTGGAATTTTATCATACAAGATAGAATAGAGGGTTAATTGTTTGGGGCCGCGTTTAAGCATGCAATGAATTCCTCCACGATTTCCTTATATATCTTCATTGCACCTTGGACCAGCAAATCCCTGTGTAGTCTTGACTTTTTCAGTGGTTTCGAACCGTCCCCGTGAGTCTGTTTTTCTGTGTAAATGGATTTTTTATACAGGGAATTGTACTTATATCCCCGAATCTATAATCTATATATACTGTTCGGGAGGCGGATTACTATGAAACGATTAGCTATACTTGTGATGTCACTTTTGGTTGTACTTGGCGTTACACCATTAGCAATTGTCAATGCCAATGAGGATAGCCAGAGTTACGATACGAGTCATTTCAAAGTTGAACTGTCCTTTCCCGATGGCAATCGTAGCCAGGGGGCGTTAAACATGGCTGCTGGCAGAGAGTTTAAAAGGGCAGATGACACACTAAACGACATCTATAACAAAGTATTACTAAAGCACCAGAATGACCAGAATTTTATTGATAAGTTTACTGATGCTGAACTGGCGTGGATTGCCTTCAGAGATGCTGAGATTGATGCTATCTTCCCTTCGAAGGATAAACTGAACTATGGCAGTATTTTCCCGATGTCATACAGTATTGTGAAAGCTGAGTTGACCTGGGATAGAGTTAAGCAACTTAACCAATGGTTGGAAGGCTTTCCTGAGGGAGATACTAAAGCTGGTAGTCGCGGCATGCGTCATTCCTACTGAATTTTAAAGACGAAAGTACCTTTTTAGGCTGCGATACAGGGGGCGGTTCTTGCGTATCATTTCTTAGATTTTTTGATGATAGTAGAAGCGTCTCCCCTATATCTTGAAACAAAAA